>Ga0209048_10000406_pt1 | contig 46649 bp, 36 predicted proteins | sample FrelakmetCRP12CR_FD_187146 | JGI IMG/M metagenome (GOLD analysis project Ga0209048, IMG submission 187146) | Freshwater lake sediment microbial communities from the University of Notre Dame, USA, for methane emissions studies - CRP12 CR (SPAdes)... | ecosystem: Environmental > Aquatic >...
CAGCCGCAGCACATCGATGGCGATCCGAGGGCGGAGCCGATCCATCTCAAGCAGGAGGAGCTGGAGGTTAACGGGGTATATCTCGAATTTCAACGGGCGGTGGAAAAGCACTTTCACGAGCGGCGCGCCCGGGAGGGGAAAGCCCGGGTCGGGGTGAACGTGGTTGGTGCGGGGAATACGGCGCTGATGGACCTTGGATTTTCGCCCAATGCGGCATGGTGCCTGGGGAGTGTTTGCCGTGGTTACAGTTGTGCGGCCCATGCCTTGTTTACGATGAAGCGAGGCCGCGCGTGGGCCGCCTCGAGAAATGAGCCCATGGTGCAGATGCTTGATCTTTCCATGATCAAGTACGTCGGTCCTCCGGACCGGCCGGTTCCGAGCCGGGAGGAGCGTCAGGAGTATGCAAGGAAGCAGAAGGAGGAAGGAGAATACAAGAAATGGGTGATCTAGACGATAAAAGGCTCCCCTATAATTACCACACGAGAGAATACGGCACCGTCCCTCCGGACAACAACCGGCCTCCTTTCCGCTGGGTTTCTGAAGTAGCCTACAAGAATGTGCACCGTATTGTGTCCCGGGGCTATTGCACCACGGAGCTCGGGGAAGCCGGGTACGGTCTGGTGGACATTCTCTTTATCGACTACCAGTCCAGGATCCCGACCCTTGAGGAAAACCGGATGCTCAACTACATCATGATTCTCAGCCTGGACGACGGGCTATCTCCTCCGGCCGCACTGACGAGGATCGTGGCCAGCACGAAGTCAATCCTGACCCAGGCGGCCGGGGCTTCGGTGCTGGCTTTCGGGCATGCGTACGGGGCCTACTCGGCTTTCGGGAACATGTTGGAGACCTATCTTCTCAGGGTTGACAAGGAGGGTTTATCCCTTCTGGAGGCAGCCGAACTGCTGGTGAAAGAGAACCTCGATAATGAAGCCCTGGGGGTTTCCAGCCTGATGTTGAAGGATCCATCCGCCAAACGGATCTTTGACCGGGCGGAGAAGCTTGGAATTGCCGGCAGATATATTGCCTTCATGAAGGAAGTGGTCAAGGCGGCCCGGAAGGCGAGCAGGGAGCCGGTGGATCTGGATATGCTGGGGGCCACGGGAGCGGTCATGATGGATCTGGGATTTTCTCCCGAAGCGACCTGGGCGATCATCGCCATCACGCGGGCTCTTGGCACCGGCGCTCATTACATCGAGGAGGCTGAGCGGTGTGAGGGGTGTGTGAGGCTCGGGCAGCAATTAACGCCCGGGGACTATTACGACGGTCCTGCCGAGAGGCCGGTTCCTCCCTTAAAGGATCGGCCGACGGTGGGTGTTCAGACGCATAATCTCCAGGATTGGAAGCGGGCGTTTGAAGAGAGGAAGAAGCTCCCTGCCTGCGGGTATGGGATCGAAGAGATGATCAAGGACCCGCGCAAGGTCCTGGAGCAAAAGAAAAAGGGGAAGGTGGGATCCTAACAAAGGAGAAAGCGCTATGGAGGTAGTAAAACCCGTCAAGAGAAATGTCTTGCTGAACCCTGGCCCGGCGACGACTACCGACACCGTGAAATACGCCCAGGTGATTCCTGATATTTGTCCGAGGGAACAGGAATTCGTTGATATCATGGCTGATGTCAGGAAAGAACTGGTCAAGATCGTGCATGGCGACCTGGAGAAATATACGGCGGTCATCTTTGCAGGTTCCGGCACGATCATTCAAGACGTCTGCGTCAATTCCCTCGTTCCCGCCAACAAGAAGATCTGCGTGGTTAACAATGGCGCCTACAGCGCGAGAATGGTGGAAATCGCCTCATACTATGGAATCCCCTGCGTGGACCTTCAATTTCCCACAACCGGCCTGCCCGACCTGAAGGTGATCAAAGAAACGCTCAAAAAGGACAAGGACATTGCCGTCGTGGCGACGGTGCATCACGAAACGGGCACCGGCGTCCTGAACCCGGTGCAGGAGATTGGAAAAATAGCTCACGACAGTGGCTGTATGTTCGTCCTGGACACTATCGCCTCCTACGGCTTGATTCCGATCAATATCGATCAGGAGAATATCGATTTTGTCATGTCATCCGCTCAGAAGGGCCTTGCCGCCATGACGGGCGTTTCATGGGTGGTCGGCAACAGGAAGGAAATCGAGAAGTCCAAGGATTACCCCAAGCGGTCTTATTACTGTAATCTTTTCATGCAGTATGACTTCTTCGAACGAGTTGGGGAGATGCATTTTACTCCGCCGGTCCAGACGATTTATGCCTTGAAGCAGGCGGTCAAAGAGTACTGGGAAGAGGGGGAGCAGCCACGCTGGGAGCGCTTGCAGAAGTGCTGGGAAGCCGTTCACCGGGGAATGGAGGAAATGGGGCTGGAGTCCGTCATCGACAAGAATATTCAAGGCCGTCTCGTGGTTACAATAAAGGCCCCCGACGATCCCCGGTTCGATTTCTTCAAACTGCATGACTACTGCTACGACCGGGGATTCACCATATACCCGGGCAAGATGTTCGGGCTGAAAACCTTCAGGCTGTGCAACCTTGGGGTAATCACTCACGAGGATATCGATGATTTCTTCGTTGTCGCAAGAGAGGCGTTCAAAAACATGGGATTCACGCTGCCTCTTAAATAACGGTTGTCTCAAAGTGGTTGCAGAGCGCGCAAACCGCTCTGTGCGTAAATCATAAAGTTAGGATGAACGATCTCTCGGTGAGATCGGCAGAAAGGAGCAGGTAGGGATTATGGTAGAAAACGATGACATCCAGGTAATGTATCAAAGAGCCAGGAAGGCTTTTGAGGAAATCGAATTCTGGCCTCAAGAGAAAGTTGATGAAATGGTTTTTTCTGTTGGGTGGGAATTCATGAAAGAGGAGAACCGCAAGGCTATGGCGAAGCTTGCGGTGGATGAATCGGGAATCGGCGTGTATGAGGACAAGTTACACAAGATCAAGAACAAAACTCTCGGCACGTTGCGAGATCAGATTGGTGTGAAGACCTGTGGCGTCGTCGAGGAGATTCCGGAGAAGGGCATCATCAAGTTAGCCAAACCCATCGGCGTGATTGCCAATGTAGTCCCGTGCACCAACCCTGAGTCGACGATCTGTTGTCTCTCCTTGAGCACTCTTAAAACCAGGAACGCAATGATCGTTTCTCCCCATCCAAGGACCCAGGGAAGCTCATACCTAACCGTTGAGATTGCGAGAAAGGGGCTGAAGAGGGTTGGCGCCCCCGAGGACCTGATGCTGTGCATCAAGAATACCAGCCATGGGAAGACTTCAGAGCTCATGGCCGCCTGCGATTTTGCTGTCGCCACGGGCGGGGCTGCATTGCATAAAATCGTCTACGAGGCGGGGAAGCCGGCGCAGTCCGTGGGAGCCGGAAACGTCATTTCCGTTGTTGATGACTCCGCTGACATCCCCAGTGCAGCCAGAAAAATCAAGATCTCCAAGATCGCTAACAATTCGGCTTCATGTTCATCGGAAAATGCTGTGGCGATCTACGAAGGTATCTATGATAAAATGATGGCGGCGCTGAAGGCCGAAGGGGGCTATTTGTGCAGCACCGAGGAGCGGGAAAAGCTGCGGGCGATGATGTGGCCGGATGGTAGATCATTGAATCGGGACGTCGTGGCCACCTCAGCGCTGAATGTCGCCAGAATGGCCGGCTTGACCGTTCCCGAAGAGACCAAGTTCCTCATGGTAATCGGAGAGAAAATCGGCCCGGAAGACAGGTTCTCTGGTGAAAAGCTCTCACCCGTGCTGACGGTATGGAAATGGAGCGACTTCGCTGAGATGGTTCAACGTATCAGAAGGATATTGAAGTTCTCCGGAGAAGGGCATTCCGTCTCCATCCATTCCCGAAAAGAAGATCGCATCTTGGAACTTGCCGTTTTCGCCAACGTAGGCAGAGTGGTCTGCAATCAGCCTCACGCTCATGCCAACAGCGGAGGCTGGAATTCCGGGCTGCCTGCGACGGACTCTCTTGGCGGCGGGACCTGGGCGGGCAATATGACCAGTGAGAATATCAACTGGAAGCAGTTTTTGAACTATACCTACATTGCGAAGGAAATGCCGGAGCAGATTCCCACCGAAGAATGGATCTTTGGCTCCTATCTTCAGAAGTGGGGAAGAGACTAGGCCATAGCCGCTGGGGGTTGCCGGGCTTAGAACCCGAGCCCGCAAGCCATTCTTTTTTGATCGCATGGGGAGGTGACCGTCCGGTAGGTTATGGGGCCACCTCCTTTTGCCGTTTCGCACCAGTCTGTTATGCACCAGCTTTGTAGCGTCTTTTCCGGGCAGGAAAGGCTGAGGTCCAGCGTGAAAAAGGCAATTATTTTCGATTTCGGGCAGACTCTCGCGGACGCATCTAACGGATTTCGTGCTGCCGAAAAGGAGGCCCAAAAGAAGCTTTTTCTCTGCCTTGGCATAGCGTCGAGCGATGATTTCTTGGAAATCTACCGGCAGCTTCGAAAAGCGTATCATGAGAAGTCGGATTTCTCCCGGAAAGACATGTGGATACAGATTTTCGCCCACTACGACATCGCCCCGGACTTGACTCTCCTCGAACACTTGGAAGATGACTATTGGAACACAGTGGAGTCCCAAACCGCGCTTTTTCCCGAGGCGATGGACACCCTGGAAAAACTTAGCTCGAAGCACCGTTTGGCCATCATCACCAACACCCAGGGACAGAAGATCTCGGGTAAACACAGGCTTTCCCGGTTTCCCGGTCTGGCTGGGTTTTTTCACGAGATCATCGTAGCGGGTGAATTGAATGTGCCGGCAAAACCAGACCCCGCTCCCTTTCAGCTTTGCCTGCAAAGTCTTGGTATTCTGCCTCCAGAGGCCGTCTACGTCGGGGACGACTGGGGCATTGACATCTGTGGAGCAAGCAGCATTGGCATACAGCCCATCTGGCTCAAACATCACTCGGTGCGCCGCACGTGGCCGGTGGGTAACATTGAGATCCCGGTGATCACCAGTCTGGATCGCTTGCTTGACCTGGACACCATTATCCCTCAGGTTTGACAGGGTAAAACACTATGGCAGTCAAAATCATTATTTGCCTGGATGGATGCGGCCCGGAATACTTTGCTCAAAGCGCTATCCCAAATCTTGATGCCATTGCGCGATCAGGTTTCAGTACCATTGGGCAGGCAATTGTCCCCACCGTGACCAACGTCAATAACACGACTATCGTGACGGCATCCTTCCCGGAGGTCCATGGGATCACGTCCAACTATTTTCTCGATCCCAAGAGCGGCCAGGAAGTGTACATGGAATCTTCTGAATTCCTGCTGGCGGATACCATGTTTCGCCGTGTAGCCGGGAAGGGGCAGAAGTCGGTCCTGCTCACGGCCAAAGACAAACTCAAGACCCTGATACAGGATGGCGCAACCATTGCGGAGTCGGCTGAAAAACCTTCCCCGTGGCTCGTGGATCGCTTGGGAGCGCCGCCGGACATCTACTCCATCGAAATCAATCATTGGCTGCTTCGAGCTGCAAGGGAGTTGCTGGAAGAAGCGTCGCCTGACCTCCTCTATGTGACGACAACCGATTACGTCACGCACAAGTATCCCCCTGAAAGTGAAAGATCCCAGTGGAACATCAATGAAGTGGACCGCCTGATAGGAGAGATCATGAACGTGTCGGAGGATACAGAGATCGTGGTGACCGCAGATCATGGCATGAATCCGAAAACGCGGGCCTTGGATTTGAACCGTATCCTGCATGGTCACAGGATTGCAGCGAATGCGATCCCCATCATCAAAGATCGATACGTGGTCCATCATCAAAACCTTGGAGGGGCCGCCTATGTTTACCTGGAAGACGCGGCCTTGCTGGATGAAGCGATGGAGCTCCTCAAAGAAGAGAAGGGCGTCGAGAATGTCATGGCCAGTTCGCAAGCGGCGAAGCTCTACCACCTTCACCCAGAGCGCATCGGTCAACTTTTTATCCTGGCTGATGTGGATACCGTCTTCGGGAGTCTTCCCAGCGCCAGGGAAGAGGTTAAGATCCGTTCTCACGGGTCCCTCTATGAACGCGAGATCCCGATCTTTGCCCGGGGGCCCGGCCCCATGTCGGTGAGACCGAAATCCAACCGCGATGTGGCGGCGTGGATTATTTGAGAACCGCCTTGCCCCTCTTGCCACTGAGACCGAATCTGCTCATCCCCTTTGAGGTATTCAAGATGGAAGCCAAAGCGCCGCTGCTGGAGAAAGCCAAAGTGAACGACATCGAGGAAATATACCGAGGAGGGGTTTATTCTTTCGTGGTGGAGGACATTACCCTCCCCAACGGCAAAAGAACGACCTTTCCCACGATTCGTCACCCGGGATCGACGGGCATCGTACCCCTCGCCGCAGATGGAACGGTCGTTATGACATTTCAATACCGCCATGCCGTTGGAGAGTATCTGTTGGAAATCCCTGCCGGCACCTTGGAGAGAGGGGAATCTCCCCTCGCCTGTGCGAGAAGGGAGCTGGAGGAAGAAACCGGATTCGTGGCGCAGCAATTCATCGAGATTGCCAGGGTGCACATCATCCCTGCCTATTCTGATGAACAAATCTATGTATACCTGGCAAAAGACCTCCAGCGCTCCAGGCAGCATCTTGATGAAGACGAGATCATTCGCGTGGTAAACTATCCTTTGGCGGAACTGCTGGAGCTCATACGCAAGGGAGCCATCACTGACGCACTCACTGTCCTGGCTCTGAATCAGGCTCAAATTTATCTCCAAAATCCGTATCCTTCTGGTTAAGATCTCCAATGGGCAACTTTTGATGACCTTCCCTGTGAATTCCCTTCATCTGTCAGCTGACCTGCCTTCCATCCTTTGATAGAGCTTGAAGGAAGAGTTGGAAGTGGGATACTATGAGTTGCGATAATTATTTTTTTAACTTTGCTGACTGAAGGTTATATTGAATGAACCTCAACTTGCTGAAGATCTTTTACTATGCTGCCAAGTGCGGCAGTATCAGCGCGGCGGCAAATGCCCTCTTTGTGACTCAACCGGCCGTGACCAAAGGACTGCAAAGGATGCAGGACTTGTATGAAATCAGGCTCATCAATCTGTTCGGCAGAAAGCTCGCTTTGACTGATGCGGGAGAAGTCCTCTACGGCATTGCCGAGAAGATCTTCGAGATGGAAACCCAGGCGGAAGAAGTTGTCCGCGACTTTCAGGGGCGAAAGAAGGGACATATACGGATCCTTTCCAGCGAGAGTTTCGGAGCGTATTACCTTCCTTTCATTATCATTCCGTTCGGTGTCGAGAATCCTCAGATCCATGTATGCGCAAACATTCTTCCCACGGAACTGGTGGTAGAAGGGACTGCTGCCCTCAATTGCGATCTTGGGTTCATCTCGTATCCGATCGAGCACAAGAAACTGGTGGTGCGGGAGGTACTGGAGGACAGGATGGTGGTTATCGTTTCCCCGGACCATCCGCTCTCTAACAAGGAAGTGATAGAGCCCCTGGATTTGGATGGACAGTCCATCATTATGCATGAGAAAGGATCAGCCCCGCAGAGAATCATCGATGAGTTGACGCGCAAATACCACCTAACAATCAACACCCCGATGGAGCTTTCCAGCAACGAAAGCATCAAGAGGGCAGTTTCAGGAGGCCTTGGGATCTCGGTAATATCACGAAATGCTGCAGGGGAAGAAATTGAAGCAGGAAAGCTGGTCGGACTTCGAATATCCGATCCCGCCGTCAAAAGAAAGTTCTTTATGGTCCACCATAAGGACAAGTATTTTTCCGAGTCGCTTCAGAAACTTGTCAATACAGTTTATGAGTGGGCGGACGAATACGCCAAGAGTATCTCGTGACTCGAATCTGCTCCCAAGACTCCACTTGTGAGGGTAATTCATGGCAACATCACTCAAGTCCGAAGGCGATGTGAACATCTCACCCAGGCGTGCTGAATGGCAGCAGAACCATTTGAATGAGGAAGCACGGGCACTCCTGGAAGAAGATGATCGCTACTTTCTTAGGCAGGCACTCTCGACGCCCTGTGTCAATGCAATGCGAGCCTGCGAGGGCATATATATCGAGGACTTCCAGGGAAGACGTTACATGGACTTTCATGGAAACAACGTCCACCAGGTTGGCTTCGCCAATCCTGAGGTTATCGCCGCAGTTAAGGATCAGCTCGATACCCTCTCTTTTTGCACCAGGCGGTATACTAACCGAGTCGCCGTTGATTTGGCCAGAAAGCTGACTGAACTCGCTCCCGGTAATCTGAACAAGGTCCTGTTGTGCCCAGGTGGCACGAGCGCCATCGGCATTGCGATAAAATTGGCACGGATGGCCACCGGCCGCCATAAAACCATCTCCATGTGGGACTCCTTTCATGGCGCCTCCCTTGATGCCATCTCCCTCGGGGGAGAGGCCATTTTTCGCCAGGACATTGGACCGCTCCTGCCCGGCGCCGAACATGTTCCGCCGCCCGACGAATACCACTGCTTCTATGAATGCAGCGGACGAGGCGGCTGTGACCTCATGTGCGCCAAGTACGTGGAATACATTCTCGAAAAAGAAGGGGACGTGGCCGCGGTAGTCGCCGAACCGGTCCGAAGCACTCCCTTCATTCCCAAACCCGAATACTGGCAGAGGATTCGCCGCGCCTGCGATCGCCACGGGGCCTTGCTCATCTTCGACGAGATCCCTCATGCCCTGGGGCGTACCGGCAAAATGTTCACCTGCGAGAATTTCGATGTCGTACCTGACATGCTGGTCATAGGAAAGGGATTGGGAGGAGGCATCCTTCCCCTTGCCGCTCTGATTGCGGATGAACGTCTGAATGTGGCAAACGACAAGGCCCTGGGCCATTATACCCATGAGAAGAACCCAGTGGCATGTGCAGCGGCGCTGGCTGCAATTCAATTTATTGAATCTGAAAACCTGGCGGCCCACGCTGGTGAATTGGGGCGTTATGCACTGGATTGCATGAAGGAAATGATGGAAAGACATCCTTTGATTGGGGATGTGCGTGGCTTGGGACTCCTCATGGGCATAGAACTCGTGAAGGACAGGGCTACCCGTGAACGCGCTGCCGACGAAGCTGAAGAAGTCATGTACGCTGCTCTGGGCAAAGGGTTGAGCTTTAAGCTGACGATGGGGAATATTCTCACCCTGACCCCCGCTCTTACCATCACCAAGGAGGAGATGGATAGAGCCCTTGCCATCATTGACGAGTGTTTGACCGATGTCGAAAAAAGAATTCGCCGCGATGCTCGTGAGGGGCCTTTATCCCGATAAGACGGTAGTGGTTGAAGACCGTTGAGGTGTTCTAATGGACAAACTGGCGCCGTACTGGGAAAGTATCATGGATGTCCTAAACGATGGCATCTACATCAGCGACCGTATGGGGAAAACCCTCATGGTCAACAGGATGCACGAACAGTTGACCGGCCTGAAAAAGGAGGACCTCCTCGGTCAATCCGTCCTGGATTTGGTAAAGGAAGGAAAGTTTGATGTCATCTTGAACCCGGCCATCGTCAAAACGGGCAAGCCAAAGACCGTTATCCAGACAACAAAAGTTGGAAAAAAAGTCGTTCTGAACGGCTACCCGGTCTTCGATGCCGCCGGAAATGTGGCCTTGGTTGTCACTTTCGTACGGGACATCACCTCGCTCTCCAAGATCAAGGAACAACTCGCCTATCAGCAGGAACTCCTCGAACGCTTCAGCGGGGTGGAGTTCTTCTCAAGGAGCGAAGGAACACAAAACCGCTATGTCTTCGAGAGCCGCCAGATAAAGAATCTGCTTGGAATGGTCGATTCCATGGCGAACACCGACGTCACCGTCCTCTTGCTCGGAGAAACGGGAGTGGGCAAGGATTTCCTTGCCAAGTACGTCCACGAAAAGAGCCTTCGCAATGATCAGGTCTTCTTCAAGGTGGACTGTACAGCGATCCCGCCGAATCTGGTGGAATCCGAGTTGTTCGGCTACGATCCGGGCGCCTTTTCCGGAGCCAGCGTCAAGGGGAAGCCGGGATTCTTTGAAATGGCGCATAAGGGCACTCTGTTTCTTGATGAATTCGGCGAGCTGTCACTTGCCATGCAGGCAAAGCTCCTGCGGATTCTTCACGATCGAGAGGTTGTCCGAGTCGGATCGACAAAAGTCAAGAAAGTGGATGTCAGATTCATTGCCGCGACCAACCGGAACCTGGAAGAGGCCGTGAAGCAAGGGACATTTCGCAGAGACCTCTACTATCGGTTGCAGGTAGCGGTTGTGCAGATTCCTCCTTTGCGTGAGAGAAAGGACGATATCCTGCCTTTGCTACAGCATTTCCTGAGTATATTTAATGTAAAATACAGAAAGAACCTTGTCTTGACACCGGAAGTGGAATCCCTCCTCCATAACTATCACTGGCCAGGAAATGTCCGCGAGCTTGAGAATCTCATCCACGGGCTGGTGATTGTGCTGCAAAAGGAATGGGTTGAAACGGGTGATTTGCCTCCGAATATTTTCCCGGCATTTAAGGAAGGTCAGGATAGCCACCTTTATACGATCATGGGCAACATGGAGAAGGAGTTGCTCCGCAAGGCGCTCGAAGCCCATGGCTCGGTTGCAGAAGTCGCCAGGCAGTTCAGCGTCGACCGCACGACCATATTCCGAAAACTGAAGAAATACTCCCTTCGCTAAGTGCCGCCCGAAAAGCGTGGGGTTTGCTGTTGCAAAGCTGCAACAGGCAGTATTCCGTCGCCCTGCACCAGGACCTGAAGTAGACGGGGAAACCATGGGTCAGAGCCCTGATCCAGATGGGTTGCAGTTTCAGGGCATTTTGTTATGAAATTTGAAGCGATCAAGAGGCAACATTTGTTGCCAATCAGCAACATAAATGGCAGATCTGCAACGAGGTCCCTCTTCTTCTTAAGCCTCAAAGGTCCCTGAGACGCAGTCCGGCTACAGTTGCATTGATTTGGCATTATATTTGCTCATGAACTCAGATGCCGAAAGAACCCAAAAGGTAAGGAGGATACCATGAATATTTGTTGCGAAGTGCTGTCTCCTCAGGAGCAAAGGATCCAGGAAGAGATCGAAGGGGTCTACAAGTTTTCCGGACGCGAACGTGTTTACCGGATTCTCCAATCGTTCAGCGACAAGAGGCCCATAATCGATATGGAACGGGCCAGGTACTTCACCGAGTCCTTCAAGAAGACCGACGGGCAACCGCTCATTCTGCGGTGGGCCAAGGCGCTCAAGCATATTGCCGAACATATCAGCGTATATATCGACGACCATCAACTCCTGGTGGGTCGAGCCGGATGCCAGGGCCGTTACGGGATCCTTTATCCGGAACTTGACGGGGACTTCCTTGATTTGGCCATTCAGGATCTTCCCAAACGCACCCAGTCGCCTTTCAACATATCTGAAGAAGACGCACGGATCGCTATCCAGGAAATTGCGCCCTACTGGAAAGGCAAGACCTTCCATGAAGACCTGGCCATCGCCCTTCCGGAAGAGACTCTCAAACTGACTTACGATCCTGAGGATACGCTCCGGTCACGCTTCATCGTGAACGAAACCGCATCTTTTCGTTCCTCTCTGCAGTGGGTGCACGACTACGAGAAGGTTCTCAAGAGGGGATTTAAGGACATCCGCCAGGAAGCCGAGGAGAAGCTCGAAGCACTGGATCCCCTGAGCCCTACCGATAACGTCCATCGGCGGCCCTTCCTGGAAGCCATCATTACCGTCTGTGACGCCATTATTCTTTGGGCCAGGCGTCATGCCAGGCTGGCTGCCCGAATGGCCGAGGAGGAGTCCGACCCCATTCGAAAAAAGGAACTGGAAAGGATTGCGGAAACCTGTGAATGGGTGCCGGAAAACCCGGCCCGCAACTTTTATGAGGCGGTGCAGGCCCAATGGTTTACGCAGATGTTCTCCCGCATGGAGCAGAAAACAGGGACGATCATCTCCAATGGGCGGATGGACCAATATTTGTACCCATATTATCAAAAGGATATCAGGGAAGGACGCCTCACCGAGCAGGAGGCTATGGAACTCATCGAATGCATGTGGGTGGCGATGGCCCAGTTCATCGATTTGTATATTTCGCCCACCGGGGGAGCCTTTAACGAGGGTTATGCGCATTGGGAGGCGGTTACCGTAGGTGGCCAAACCCGAGACGGCCGCGATGCAACCAATGAACTGACCTATCTCTTCTTGCGCTCCAAGCGTGAATTTCCCCTCAATTATCCGGACCTCGCTGCCCGCATACATGCTCGGGCTCCCGAGCGGTACCTCTATGAGGTGGCTGAGACCATCAAGGAAGGCTCTGGTTTTCCAAAACTCATTAACGACGAGGAAGTCATTCCTCTCCATCTGTCCAAAGGAGCCGCCTTCGAAGAGATATTTGATTACGCCGTTTCCGGCTGTGCCGAGGTCAGAATGCCAAATCGCGATACCTACACGAGCGGCTGCGCGTATATCAATTATGCTGCCGCCTTGGAAATGGCATTGTACAATGGCCGGATGAAGCTCTACGGTGACGAGTTGCTGGGAATTGAAACGGGTGATCCGCGAAGTTTCAAAAGCTGGGATGAGTTTTGGAACGCCTACTTGATCCAGCAGATCAATTTTATCAAGCACGCTTTCATTCAGCAGGCTATCATCATCAGTCTCAGGGCCCAGCACTTCGCTGCTCCACTCGGCTCCGCGCTTCATGACCTGTGCATGAAGAACATGGTGGGGCTCCACCAGCCGAACATTGAGGGCGGCATCAACCTCGGTTACTTCGAATGCATCGGCTACGGTACGGTGGTGGATTCCCTGGCTGCGATCAAAAAGCGTGTGTTCGAGGAAAGGCGGCTGACCATGGCCGAAGTTATGGAGGCTATCGAAAACAACTTCGAGGGTCGTGAAGCAGTCCGCCAGGTACTAATGAACTCTCCGTGCTATGGAAATAGCGATCCTTACGCCGACGGTATCGCCAAAGCAATTGACCTAGCTTCCCTCGAATTCACCAAGAATTACGCTAAGGAGTTGGGAGTAAATCTCGATCTCCGCTATGTGCCGTTTACTTCACACGTGCCTTTCGGCAAAGTGGTTAGCGCCACCCCAAACGGCCGCAAGGCCTGGACCCCTCTGGCCGATGGTTCTTCCGCCTCGCATGGCGCCGACGTCAACGGTCCCACTGCAGTTCTCCTGTCCAACTTCAATTCCAAAAACTATGATTACCGGCAACGGGCTGCGCGCCTGCTCAATCTCAAGCTCTCACCCAAATGTGTGGCCGGCGAGGAAGGAACGAGCAAGCTGGTATCGTTCATTCGAACTTTCTGCGATCTGCGGCTGTGGCATATGCAGTTCAACATCATTAATAAGGAAACCTTGCTGGCGGCACAGAGGGAACCCGAAAGGTACCGGGGTCTTCTCGTGCGCGTGGCAGGCTATAGCGCCTACTTCGTAGATTTGTCGCCGGATCTGCAAAATGACATTATTGCGAGGACGGAACATTCTTATATTTAGAGCCTATTCGCAATGTTTCTCCATCGGCGGTAGGGGTGTGGGGCAATGATGTTGAATTTAGGGGAGCGCCCATCGCGGGAGCACTTGCTGACACAAAAGAAACCGTCTGGCGACCAACACGGCTACGTTTTCAACATCCAGCGCTACTCTCTCCATGACGGCCCCGGAATCCGGACTTTGGTGTTCTTGAAGGGGTGCCCTCTTCGCTGCCCATGGTGCAGTAACCCGGAATCTCAAAGGCTTGAGCCGGAATTGGCTTATAACGAGAGCAAATGTATCGGTTTCAAAGAATGTTCTCATTGTGTCAAAGAATGCCCAAATGAAGCGATCCGTGAGAAGGAAGACGGCAGAGCCATTATCGAGCGAGGAGCTTGCGACGAATGCTTCCGCTGTGTGGACGTCTGCCCTTCTCACGCGATCAGAGTATTTGGCAAACTGATGAGTGTGGACGAGGTGCTGGAGGTCGTGGAGGCCGACAGTGTTTTTTATGCTCGGTCTGGTGGTGGGATCACCCTAAGTGGCGGCGAACCCCTCGTTCAGGCTGCCTTCGCCTGCAACCTTCTGCAGGAAGCAAAGCGGCGGCGAATCAACACCTCTATGGAAACCTGCGGACTTGCCGAATGGAAAGACCTTGAGCGAGCGTGCCGGAACCTGGACAGTATTTTGTTCGACATAAAGTCCATGGACCCGGAAAAGCACAGGAGTTTTGTCGGGGTTTCAAACGAGAGAATCCTGGAGAACTTTGATCACCTGCGCGAATGCTTCCCAGACCTTCCCAAACGTGTGCGGACGCCCGTTATTCCAGGATTCAACGACACTGAGAAGGACATCCTGGCCATTCTAGAGTTCATTCAAAACAGGCCCGGAGTTGAATTCGAACTTCTTGCCTACCACCGACTCGGCCGGCCAAAATACTGTTATTTAGGGCGAGACTATCTACCGGGCGAAGTCGCCCTCAACCAGCAGCGGATGAGCGCACTCGAGGAGGTGGTGAAGACTTATATGGCCACCAGGAATGCCCCGTATGAAGCCCGAATGGTTGCTGATCCCCATGAGAGTCGAATGAAACCAACTTCACCTTAGTAATTCGCTTCCAACAGGCAAATAACGTCGTTCTCTCTAACATCCCTGGGATTGTTGCTGATCAACCTGACCGCCCCCACCGTCGCCTTTGCAAGGGCAGGAAACTCATCTTTTGGCACGCCGTAGGCGCCCAGCTTGTAAGAAATTCCAACGTCATCCAGCAGGCTTCGTACGGCTTTGACGGCAAGCCTCGCCCCCTCCAACTCGGACAATCCCTTGGGGTTTTCGCCAAAAGCCTTGGAGATCTCCACAAATTTCTCTGGAATGGCAGGAAGGTTATATTCCATGACCCATGGGCAGATGAATGCCGTGAGCAGGCCGTGAGGCAAATGATATTTGCCCCCGATAGCCAAAGCCAAAGCATGATCCAATCCGTTCTGGGTGTTGGAAAACGCCATCCCTGCAATGCAACTGGCGTACAGCATGTTTTCGCGCGCTTGCCGGTTGCTTCCGTTTGCAAAAGCTTTTCGCAGGTTTGAGGCGATCATGCGGATTGCCTGAAGATTCAGGGTGTCGGTGAAAACCGTAGCTCGCCGTCCGGTGTAAGATTCGATGGCGTGCACCAGGGCGTCCATCCCGGTCGTCGCTGTAATGTGGGAGGGCAATCCAAACGTTAATTCGGGATCCAGGATTACAGCCCTGGCAAACATATGTTCGCTCACGATCCCTTTCTTGACATCATTTTTGGTATCGGACAGAACGGCGATGGAAGTCATTTCACTGCCGGTCCCTGCAGTTGTAGGAACAAGAATGAGGGGAACCCCAGGTTTGGGAACAAGTTCCATTCCGAAGTAACTGTCAATCTGGCCGGCATTGGTCAACATTACTGAAGTAACTTTGGAAATGTCCAAAGAACTGCCGCCGCCAAGCCCGACAATCACGTCCGGTTGAAACGCTCTCGCGGCTTCGAGGCTTGCTGAAACGACTTCGATCTTGGGATCCGGCTCGACTCCTGCGAAAGCAGCGTGCTGAAGGCCGGATCCTTGGATGACTTGCCCCACCGAATCCAGTATTCCCGCAGCCTTTATCCCGGGATCGGTAATAACCAGCACCTTCCCGCCTCCAAGACGCTTGACCTCATCACCGAGCTCCTGTAAGGAACCGAACCCATGCACAATCCGCCGAACTGTATTAAAGGATGGAAACATTTTCTTTTTCCCCGTTTTAGAGGTGTCAGTAGGTCGGTCCGAAAGCACCGAACCGTTCATGTCCTGCCCTCCTGCGGAGAGCTCACACAGAGCAGAGAGGACTCAGGGCAAATTAAGAAATATCTTGGTTGCATTCTGATTTCACTCTCCAGCCTCCCGTATTCTCTCAACCATACGGTGCAAGTCTCAGCATACGACTCACAGTGTCAGTTCGGAGGCTTCAGTAATTTCGTGTCTGAGTTCAAGGAACTTCATCTCAGTATGTTCGCGGGGCCTTGGCAGATTAACTTCATAGGTTTTGTGCATGTGCCCTGGCAACTTACCTTTAAGTGATATGATCCGATCACCGAGATAGATCGCCTCTTCGATATTGTTGGTTACAAACAAAACGGTTCGTTTTTCGGTTTCCCATATACGAGCCGTTTCTTTCTCCATAAAGTATCGTGTTTGGGCGTCCAACTGTCCGAACGGTTCATCCAACAGCATGACCTCGGGGTTGTTTACATAAGCCCTGGCAATGCCCACGCGCTGTTTCATGCCCCCACTAAGCTGGTGAGGGTAATGATTTTCAAAGGCCTGTAAACCAACCAGGTTGATGTAGTATGAGGCGATTTCCCGCCTCTCTCGTTTGGGAACGCCTCTCAGCTTCGGCCCCAGCTCCACGTTCCCCATGACGGTCTTCCAGGGGAAAAGCATATAGCTCTGGAAAACCAGCCCGCGATCCGGCCCGGGTCCGGCTACTTCTTTCCCGTCCAGAAGAACCTTGCCGGTCGTGGGCGTCTCCAACCCTGCTATGATCCTCAGAAGGGTACTCTTGCCGGACTGTCCCGGCCCAAGGATGACCACGAACTCATTGTTCTTGACATCCAAGCTAATGTCGTCGAGGACATGAACCCGCTGCGTTCCCTTCTGGATGAAGATCTTGGTGATATTCCAGCAGACAATTTTATGTTGATGGTTCGTTTCCACAGCAATATTTCCCCTTCATTTGTTGAGCACCGCAAGGTGGTGAAGCAGATTACAACGCTACGGCTTCTCGCTTCCACGGGCAAAGGTATTTTTCTAAATAGGTTACCAGTAGTGTAGTTGCCCACGCCACGAAAGCCAGAACCACCATTCCTGCCAGAACGAGGGCCGGCTTGGAAAGCTGCATGCCTACAATGATGACGAAGCCGAGGCCCGAACGGGCGCTCACCAACTCTGCTGAAAGCACACAGGTCCATGCGATACTGAGCGAAATCTGCAATCCTGCGAAAATTGCAGGAAATGCCGCAGGAAAGCCCACCTGGAGAATTTCATCCTTGCGGTTTCCGCCAAGCATGCGAATCACATCGTAGAGCTGCGGTTCGATGAGGCGGATGCCCATATATGAGTTCAAAAGGCAGGGCACAAAAGTGCCGACAACGATGATGAATACCTTTGACGGTTCACCGATGCCAAACCAGAGAATAGCACAGGAAATCCATGCAAAAGGCGGCATGGGCTTGAGCAGGTCGAAGACGGGTTTTACGATGGCATTTATATAGCGGTTCAAGGCCATCAGTATTCCGAGAGGAACAGCGATTGAAGCGGCTATGCTGAACCCGATCAGAACGCGGTGCGTGCTGGCCCATATGTGGCCGAATATGGTTTTCCCGGCAATCGTATCCGTGAGCAGGCGAAATATTTGGACGACCACCGCATTGGGCGCGGCAATTCCGTTACCCAGAACCTTGGTGTAATCGACGAAGGTCCAGATTCCGAAGAAAGCAGAAAGAGAGACTGTGTACAGAAACCAACGGTTCTTCAGGAAGGCAGCGAGAGAAAACGGGCGCCTCTCTTTCACTTCCAGTTTGATTTCATCGGCTATGGTTGTAGTCGCAGTCGTCATATATATTATCTCCTGACCCCGGCAAGGAGTCGTCTTTCCAGTCTATCGATCAGAATGCCGATCGCGACCCCCGTAAGACCCACACAGATCATCCCCAATAGGACCATTTTCGGCATGGCAAGACGTCGCCCCATCGTGATCAGATAACCAAGACCCTGGTCGGCAGCAAGGTACTCTGCGCCCACGAGTGTCGTCCAACAATAAGCTTGGGAGATCGTCATGGCCCCGAAAACCATGGGCAGCGCGGAAGGAACGCAGATCTCCTTGAAAATATCCCAGTCGGTGGCGCCATAAGTTCGGGCCATCTGGATAAGGGTGGGACTGGTCATCCTCACCCCCACGTACGAATTGATGACGCAGGGGACTATACCGGAAAGCCAGATGATAAATACTTTGCCCGGAATGCCGATCCCAAACCAGAAGATCGTTAAGGGGATCCATGCCACGGGAGGAATGGGCCGAATCAGCTCAAAAATAGGCCTGGCTAAGCCTTCTGCCAGGGGAAACCAACCCATAAGGAGCCCTAAAGGGAGGCCGACTACCAAGGAGAGAAAGAACCCGGCAAAAGCTTCCCGAATACTGATCCAGGCATGGATGGGTAGGGTGGCCCCATCCGGATCCGACATAAAAAGCTTCTCCCAAAAGAGTTCCGCCACCTCAGTTGGTGAAGCCAGCATGGTGTTCGGTACTATCTTGAAATCAACAAGTCCCTGCCACATTCCAAAGAAAAGCAGAACGCTGGCTACAGGGAGGATTCTCAGCAGCAGTGGCGTTTCAACCTTTACTTGTTCATAAGCCATGTCAGTTCTCCAGGCCGAATTTTAAATGATCCTAGTTGGTTGCTTGTCGGCATGACCCTATCCGAATACTGATTCATCAGCAGACCTTTGGGCAGGGACCGTGCTCGACCACGGTCCCCTTGGCCATCAATCAAACCCTATTGGGGAAGAGCTTCTTGTGAAAGGAGTCCTCATGAGCATATGCGAGGATTCGCAGGACCAATGCAACGAACCCTTCGAATCCTCCGGGAAAAATTACTTCTCGATCATCTTCAGGTACTTGTCTGTGATGAAGTTGAGTTTCCCATCCTTTACAACCTTATCAGCGTCTTCCTTCTTCAGTTTGCCCTGTGTCGTAAAGAAGTCCAATACGCCCAGTTCCCAGCCTTCAACCACGCCTGGGGAGCCTGACATCATCTTGATCTGCTCCTGGAGATTGAAGATGGGGTGGCTTTCGAGGTCCATCTTGCACATCTCATCGGTCATTTCCAACCCGCAGTAGTCCTTCATAAACTTCTTGTACTCTGGAACCAGCTGCTCCACGGGTGTCGATTTGAGCATGTCAATGCCGCGGAAATACACGCGGAGGAACTTCGCCACGGTATCCGGGTTCTTATCCAGGAATTCAGGATCCCCAATGATGACGATCGGTAAACCGCCACCAGAATTCTTGATATCGCCGGCTACTTTCCAGCCTTTAGAGATGCCAACATACATATGGGGAGCCCAAAGAGTCACTATATCGCCGATCCCGGACTCAAAAGCCGCCACACACTGGAACGGATCCATGTTCTTAATGACAACATCACTGTCCTTCAGACCGAAAACTTTCAGCCATTGGCTCAACACGAAGTGCCCGGAAGAAACCGTAGTGCAGATAATGGTCTTTCCTTTGATCAATTCAGGGCTGCCATAGACTTCAGGGTACTTGGGATTCCACCCCTTTACCTTCATGATCGGGCTGTCGGGGCGGACCAGGACGACATTGGCCATGGACTCGTCGTTTCCGATGGCAATGATCTTGGTGCCGTATCGGGCAGCGCCCACAACCGCAGGGGTTCCGCCGAGAGCGCCAATAGTCCACTGCTTAGCCGGCAGGGCTTCCAGCATGCCCATCCCGGAGTCGAAGTAGAGCAGGTTGAAATCAAGACCTACTTCTTTATCCCAACCCTTCTCTTTGGCATACCAGGTGATAAAGGTTTCGTGTTCAGGCTCCCAAGCGGTGTTGAACTTAACCGCATCGGCCGCCAGGGTCAGGCCAAAGCCTGTCAGAACAAGCAGAGCTGATAGGATCAAAATGCTTGACAATGCCCGTTTCCTCATCTCTCACTCCTTTTCAAAATCGGTCGTTCACTGCATTACACGGTCCAAAGTAGTCGCCTTATTCGAAGAACCAACCTTTCTTTCTCATGCTCCTGCTCGACGCCCCACCCCCTCTCCGCCTTGATGTTCACACCAACGTTCCAAGGCCCTTTGCCTCAATCTCCACCGTTACCACCATCTGATCAATTCGGTGACCTGCTTCCGGATCTCCACGAATCTGGGATCGATCAAACTTCTGGGGCGGGGCAGGTCGACCTTGACCTCGGCCTTTATCTTGGTCGGTTTGTTGCTCAAGACCAGGATTCGCTCGGCTACGTAGACTGCTTCTTCAATGTTGTGGGTGACGAAGATTACGGTCGCGTTCAAAGTCTGCCAAAGGCGAACCAGTTCGTCCTCCAGATAGTAGCGCAGCTTCACATCAAGCTGGCCGTAAGGTTCATCCATCAACAGGAGATCAGGGTCCACAGCGAAGGCCCGGGCTACCGCTATGCGTTGTTCCATACTGGCGGAAACCTGGTTGGGATAAAGGTTGGCGGTATCGGATAATCCCACCAGATCCAGGATGTACTTGAGTCGTTCCTCCATTTTGTCTTTGGAAAAGCCTTTCACTTCCATACCATAGGCAACGTTTTCCTTAACCGTCCTCCAAGGCATACATGTGGGTTCTTGAAAGACGAACGAAATATTGTGTTTCTTAGGGTTTGCTTCTTCTCCGTCAATGAAGATGTTGCCATTGGTTGTAGGCATGAGCTTGGATAGGCAATTCAAGAAAGTGGTTTTCCCGCATCCCGTGGGTCCTACAATGCTGAGGAACTCTCCTTTACCGACATTGAAGGAAATGTCGTCCAAGACCAGCAGGTTTCCGAAGCTCTTGGTCAGATCCTTAACCTTGATCTTAATGCTTCCGTTGTCCGAAGATATTTTCGCGTCTTCCAAGGTTTATCTCCTGTACTCCAGCCTCTGCCGGGACTGAAAGATTCTCCGATGCTATTTCCGCTTTGTTATGAGCACTGAACAGGGTGCGTCACGAAGCACGTGTTTATTTATGCTGCCCAGCAAAAGCTCTCTAAGAGGGTGTCGACCCGCATGCCCAAGAACAATCAGGTCTGCTCCCCAATCAGCCGCCAGTTCGCAAATGCGCCGGGCAGGCTTCCCCGTCTCTGCGTCAACGCGAGTTGGAACCCCCCGTTCTGCCGCAAGCCTCGCGAGGGATTCCAGCCAGGCATGTACATGCGACAGCTCAACTCGCAGCCTGGCTTCGTGAATAAGCTCTGAATCCGACATGTTCATTTCCGCAACTGTGGTCACTCTGTCTTCCACCTCCGCAACGGTTTGTTCCTCAAAGCAGCAGAACAGCATCAGCTCAGCGCCGGTTTTCTGGGCCAGGTCGAGCGCCTCCCCGAACAAAGCCGTACCTGTCTCGTTTATGTCAAGGGCTACAAGAACTTTTTGATACCCCATAGATGCCGGACCCTCCCTTTGATGAAAACCAGCGATCCTTAAACTTCTGCATATTTATCCGCAGCCTCCAGGGCTTTGTCCATAATGGCCACCCCCTCGTCGATTTCGTCCTTTTTAATGATAAGAGGAGGCGCCATGGCTATGATGTTCCCAGGGTTTGCCGCCATCGCCATCATGCCCATTTCGGCAAGTTTCTTGGCGACTTCCATTTTGGGGTTCATTCCGGGAAGCACTTTTGCTGCTACGGGCATGATGGGTTCTTTGGTCTTGCGGTTCTTGACCAGTTCCAATCCAACAAACAGCCCGAGTCCGCGGACATCTCCAATACATGGGTGTTTGTCTTTAAGCTCCATGGCCCTATCGAGAAGGTACTTGCCCATTTTTTCAGAATTCTCGATAAGGCTGTCTTCCTGATAGATCTGAATTGTCCTCACTGCTGCAGCACAGCAGAGGGCATGGCCGGCAAACGTTGCCCCATGGCTGAAAAACTGATCCTTAAAACGATCACCTATGTGCTTGCGAGCAATGGTCACGCCTATAGGCAAATAAGCGCAGGTAGCCCCTTTAGCCATGGTCATGATGTCCGGAACAACGCCCCAGTGGTCCATGGCGAACCATCGACCTGTCCGCCCAAACCCGCTCATCACTTCATCGGCGATCATCAGAACACCCCACTTGTCGCAGACTTCCCTGAGGCGCGGGAAATATTCGGGAGGGGGTACAATGATGCCATTCGCGCCGGTTACGGGCTCGAAGATGATACCCGCCATCTTTTCACCTCCACCCTCCAGCTCGATTACCTCATCCACGTACTTGACGCATTGCAGTCCACACTCCGGGTATTTTTGTCCAAACATGCAGCGGTAACAGTATGGCTGAGGAACGGAGACCCATTCGGTGCCCCCTAGCACTTGGGCCCAGTTTCGGGGGTCTCCTGCGGAGAGGGTCATAGAGGTCGCGGTCCCACCATGATAGCTCCGGTAGCGGGCAATGATTTTCCTTCGCCCCGTGTACTGGTGGCAGATTTTTACAGCTGCCTCGTTTGCCTCTGTGCCACCCAGGGAGATGAATGAGCGTGAAAGGTCTCCCGGGGTGATTTCGGCCAGTATTTTGGCCAGGACAGCTCTGGGTTTATTGGAAAAGTTGGGGGCAAATGCGCAAAGGGCCTTTGCCTGCTCACAAATCGCCTCCACAACCCTGGAATCCTGATGCCCTATATTGTGGCTCACAAAGCACGAGCTGAAATCCAAACGTTCCCTTCCGTCTTCGGTCACAAAGCGCACCCCTTTGGAGCTGACCACCCGCATCGGAGACTGAGTTGGTTGATAGGACCAGGAATGAAAAATGTTCTCCACCTCATAGGCATCCAAATCTTGTTTCGTCGCGGGGATATTCTTTAAATCAATCATTCGGCTTCTCCTTTCGCGAGAGATTGCAGAGTCTCGAAATCTTTTACACCAATCCCTGGTCAAGAATGGCTTCAACCACCTTTACAAAACCGGCGATATTGGCACCGTTCATATAGTTTCCAGGCGTACCGTATCGAGCGGCGGCATCAAGGCTGGTCCGATGAATCGTTTTCATGATTGTCTGAAGCCGCTGGTCCACCTCTTCACGGGTCCAATTCAGACGCATGCTGTTCTGTGTCATTTCGAGGCCCGATACGGAGACTCCTCCTGCATTTGCTGCCTTGGCGGGTCCATAGAGAAGGCCATTATCAAGGTAAATATTGATTCCTTCAGGGGTGGTTGGCATGTTCGCGCCTTCACACACCAGCTGCACTCCGCTGCGTACCAGGTTTTGAGCATCTTTGCCGTTGATCTCATTCTCCGTTGCAGAGGGAAACGCGCAGTCGGCTTTATGATTCCAAAGAGGGTTGTAATCCAGGGTCGAGTCCGAGGCAGTGTAGAGAGCGGAAGGATATTTCTCAGTATACTCTTTGATCCGCCCCCGTCGGAAGTTCTTGAGTTCCATGATAAAGTCAAGCTTCTTCCGGTCAATACCGGCTTCGTCGTAGACATACCCCGAACTATCGGAGAGGGTTACGACCTTGGCCCCGCACTGAATCAGTTTTTCAATGGTGTACTGGGCAACGTTTCCAGAGCCGGAAACGAGGCAAACCTTACCTTCCAAGGTTTGGTTCCTGTTAGCAAGCATTTCGGCAGCGAAATAAACACTGCCGTATCCGGTGGCTTCAGGACGGATGAGGCTGCCTCCCCAATTCAGGCTCTTTCCGGTCAGTACTCCGGTAAATTCATTGCGAAGTTTCTTGTGCATCCCAAAGAGATAGCCGATTTCGCGTGCACCGACTCCGATGTCGCCTGCAGGAACGTCGGTATCCGGCCCAACATGACGAAAAAGCTCTATCATAAAGCTTTGACAAAAACGCATGACCTCATTGTCTGATTTGCCTTTGGGGTCGAAGTCGGACCCTCCCTTTCCCCCTCCCATCGGGAGGGTGGTCAAGGCGTTTTTGAAGACCTGCTCAAACGCCAGAAACTTCAAAATGCCCAAATTAACGGAGGGGTGAAAGCGGAGCCCTCCCTTGTATGGTCCGATGGCGCTGTTCATCTGCACGCGGTAGCCCCGGTTCACTTGAACGTTCTTCTGGTCGTCCATCCAACATACCCGGAACATGATCACCCGCTCCGGTTCGGTAATCCGTTCAAGGATCTTTGCTTGTCTGTAACGCGGGTTACGGTCGAGCACCGGTTTTACTGATTCCAGGACCTCGCTGACCGCCTGGTGGAATTCCTTTTGGTGGGGATCCCTGGCCTTTATGATTTCCATAACGTCGTTTATCATTGCGGCACTCCTTTTGAAGAGATTTGTACGATTAGGGGCGCTTCCGCTTCAGTTCACCGCACCGCGCCACAAAACAAATCAGCAGATCATCAGCCTTGTCCGCTAGAATGCTCGAATATCGCAAAGCGAGAATTCCTTCCGTCTGATTTATGATACTAATTTCGCCGAAAAGTTGAGTCAAAGGAATAATATTTATATCATTGATAATATAATATTATACTCCTTTCCCCATAAGCGTCTAAAAGCAGTCCGTTTTGCAGGGTAACGATATATTCTTCAGACAATACTGTTCATTCAGTGTCATTTTTGCGGTATACTATTTAAAGTGAATAGTATTGGACCTAAATCGAGTGTAAGGTGGCCCTCCTGGCAGACGCGTTGCTTCCAGACTCCCCAACCAGAGCACAGCTGCCCGATGCCTCGGTTGGCTCCAAACGACGAGGACCTATTGAGCTGTCTCTCCGAGAGCCGAACGACAAAATCACGGGCGTGGTTGTCCAAAACCAATGATAATGAAGAGAATAATGCTAAGAATGAAGCAGAAGTAACCAACGTAAGTAGGCAACTGAGAGAGCTTTGATCCCCCACCCTTGCGAGCCAGCCGCAGCCAGGTTGAAGCAGAGACCAGGACAGCGGCAACGATTGCCAGGACAATCACCGCAGTTCGCGTCAGCAGCAACGGTTCAATGATTCCTTCTGTCATTTATCGGTCTCAGCGGGTTCCTTGGTCGCCGAATAAGCCTCGAGAAAGTCTGCGACGGAGGCCTTGCTGCCGGCTGCAAACGCTTTCATTGCCTCTTCATGCAGGATCTCAAGTGCGTCCTGTTTGTAGCGCACATATTCCCGGGATGTGAGCATCTTGAAATCCCTTGGTCGCGGCAGCTCAATTTGCATTATCTCCCGGGGCTTGGCAGGCTTGTTGCTCATTATGATAAGCCTGTCTGCAAGAAAAATCGCCTCCTCGAGCTCCGAAGTGACGAAGAGATTAGTGAGCCGGTTTTCCTCGAACAGCCGGATGTAGTACTCCTGCATGAGCTCTCGGGTCATGGCGTCGAGTCCTCTGAACGGCTCATCCATCATCATTACCTTCGGGGTGTTGATGAGGGCCCTGATAAGCTCGGCTCTGCGCTGCATGCCGCCTGAGAGCTGGATCGGGTATTTGTTTTTGAAGTCTGCGAGCCCAACCTTTCTGAGAAGTTCCATCGCCTCCCGCTCGACCTCCTTCTTGTTCTTCTCGCCCCTGACGAGAGGCCCGTAGGTGACATTTTCGAAGGTGGTCATCCAAGGGAAAAGCGCTGCTTCTTGAAAGACGACAAGCCGTTCTCTGCCGGGACTTTTGACGGGTTTGCCATCGATTGTGATCTGCCCGGAGTCGACCGTATCATAGCCCGCGAGCAGGTTGATCAGGGTTGTCTTTCCGCAGCCCGACGGTCCGATGAGCACGGTGAGCTTGCCGCTTTCGAGGTTGAACGAGCAATCCTCGATCACGACCTGTTTGAGGGGTCCGACACCAAAGGATTTCGAGATCGAGGTTATTTCCATCTGCCCGGACATCGATACTCCTCCCTTTCGTCTACCGTTCGATCGATCCACAATATCATCCGTCTAGGCCTGCTGCGCCCGGGCTATATGATCTTCAGCCACGGCGTCAGCCGGGAACCCAGAAAGCGAATCAGGGAGCTCGACAGGTATCCCGCAATGCCGATGCTGATCATTCCGACGACTATAACCGGGTAGTTGCCGGCAACATATGATTTCCAAGTTAGAAAGCCCAAACCCGATCTGCTCGCAATCATCTCAGCGGCGACGACAACCTCCCAGGTGATACCCATTCCCACGGTGCTGCCCACGAACAGGCTGGGAAGGGTTGCCGGCAGAATGATGCGCCAGAAAATGTCCTTCTTGCTCGATCCCAATGACTCCGCTGCTCGGATATAGCGGATGTCGATGTTCCTGACACCGCCCAAGATGTTGAGCACCATAGTGAAAAAGGCACCAAGGAACGTGACGAAGATCATACTCATCTCCGGCGTTGGCCAGAAAATGACGGCCGTAGGCACCCAGGCGAGCGGCGGAATCGGCCTGAGGATCTCGATGATCGGGAAACTGAGGTCACGGAAAGTCCGGCGCATGCCCATGGTGAGCCCAAGAGGGATGCCGATGATCTGGGCAACAATAAAGCCCAGAAAGACCCTTTTGAAGCTAACAACCCAGGACTCCCAGTACGATGCTTCGAAAAGCAACCCGGTTAGGGACCTGGCTACCGAACTCGGTGCCGGAATCATGCCGATGACAGGCACTTTCAACCTGGCACAAGCCTCCCAGAATATGAGTGTTACAATAATGGCGATAATGCCACGGTAGGTTGTCTTGCCAAAGACGGCCTTTCTGAGTTTTGTGAGGTTGACACCCTTCAAGATGTTCGGTCCGTTACTCGCCATTTCTTAATCCCGTCTGCTGCCTTATCATTAAGCAAGCTCGCGCTCGCCTGCCTCGAATGCCCTCTTCGCCTCCTCGTGGACCGCTTCGATCGCCTCCCCCTTGAGCGACAGGTAGCGCTCCGAGGACAAGACTCGGAAATCCCTGGGCCGTGGGATATCTACGTCGATCACCTTCTTGATCCTCCCGGGTCTCGTGGTCATTACGTAGACCCTGCTGCCCAAGAAAATCGCCTCCTCGAGGTCGTGGGTGATGAAGAAGATGGTCTTGTGGGTGGCATCGTAGACGTCCAGCAGGTGCTTGTGCATCACCGTTTTGGTCAAAGCATCCATCGCCCGATAGGGTTCATCCATGAGGAGCACTTTCGGGTCATTCATCATGGCCCTGGCAATTTCCACACGTCTGCGCATGCCTGAGGAAATCTCGCTGGGGTAATTGTGGAGGATGCCTTTGAGTCCCATATCCCCTAGGAGTTCCTCCGCCGCCTTTCTCGCCTCTGCTTTCGCCATTTTGCCTTGCACTAAAGGCCCGTAGGTCGCATTCTCCAGGACTGTATACCAGGGGAAGAGCGCCCCTTGCTGAAAGACGACGATCCGGTCCGCCCCCGGATCAGCCATCCGGGTACCGGAACAGAGGAGTTCACCATCCAGGTGAATTTCTCCCGATGTAATGTCATGAAACCCTGCGATGGCGTTTAACAGCGTGGTCTTTCCACAGCCAGAAGGGCCAACCATGACACAGAACTCCCCCGCCTGGATTTCCATGCAGCAGTCGTCGAGAGCGAGCACGTTCGCCCCGTCGGGATCATAAATCTTCGTGACGTTCATTATGCTGATCCTGCCCTGTGAAGGTCCTGAACCAGGGCGACCGCCAGCGTGCCCCGTGAGGACACTGCTATCAATTCCATGGTGATCGTGTCCCATCACAGTGCAGTCTCCCTTGCTTTCCACTTCATCAGAAGGGTACCCACGAACCTGATGATTGCGCTACTCGCCCAGCCAATAGAACCGAGGGTCACCATAGCAATAACGATGACGGGGTATTGGACGAGGATGAAGGAGTTCCAGATGAGATAGCCGAGCCCGTACTCGCCTGCGAGCATCTCCCCGGCCACAAGGGAAAACCAGGCCACACCCATGCTGATCTGAAGGCCGGTGAAGATGAAGGGAAGCGCACCCGGAAAAACGATGCGAAAGAAGATATGCCTGGGCTTGGAGCCGAGGCACAGGGCAGCCCTGAAGTAGGCCTCATCGATTGATTCGACGCCAAGCAGCGTGTTGAGCGTTGTGGCGAAGAAAGCAGAGAGGCAAGTGAGGTAGATGATTGCAGCCTCCCGTCCCGGCCACATCAGGATCGCCAGAGGTACCCAGGCGAGCATGGGGATCGGCCGCAATGTCTCCAGAATGGGGAAGGTATAATCCTTAAATGTCTTCCTCCATCCCATGAACAGCCCAAGAGGCACTCCCAGAAGCGTAGCGATACCAAAAGCCTGGATCACGCGCAGGACGCTTTTCCAAATGTGTTCATAATACTCGGGCGTATAAATGGAAATGCCGTACGCAGGGTTCTTCGAGAACCACTCACGAAACACCGACACCGGACCGGGCAGCTTTTCGAACCTCGGCAGCTTCAGTACTTCAGTGCTGAGCCACCAGAAAAGGCCGAAAAGCACCAGGCCGGTAAACATGGTATAGGGCCTGGGGCTCTTGAGCCAGAGCTTGATGCGGTAAAGAAAAAGACTTGCCGAGGAGATCTCGGCATCACCGCTGAATTCCTGCCTCTTGGGCATGGCCGCCGTTTGCATGATAGCCCCAGACCTCCTCGTAAGGATCTATTCCGTGAACGGGTCTTTGTCAGGTGGCTGCCCCACGATTTCACCGATGGGAGACTTGAGACCCCGAGCTGCAAGGACCTTCTGAGCAATTGCATCATCGATGGTCTTGGGAAGCGGCTTGTCTACGTTGATTCTTTTCTCCTTGAAAAGGAAGCTGAATACCGAGTCGATATTGCTCCTCACCCTGTCGTCAAAAACGAAGGGTTTCCATTCTCTCAGCTTTGTCCCCCCGACCTCGGCTGGAATCTGGCCGTAGATGGAGTACCAGAGGGACCGTTTGGGCATGCCTGTGGCGTACTTCGCCACCATTTCAATGACTTCCTTCCAGTTTTTGGGATCAAGGAGGTAAAGCTGAGCATCAAGCTCCGACTTGATCCATGCCTCGGCGAGGTCAGGACGCTTCTCGACGAAGTCGCCGCGCATCACGAGGATGCCGAGGTCGGGATTGTTAACACACGTTCCCGTCGCAGCGATTCTGATGAGGCCCTCACCGACAAGATCCCCGATCCTTGAGATCGTAGGCTCCCACATGGCTGCAGCATCAAGCTTGCCAACCTTGAAGTTGCTCGCAATGACCTCGATCGACTGATTGAGGTATTCCTTTGGTTTCACCTTGTACTTATCGAAAAGCATCAGCAGATATTGGTCGGCCGCGCTGCCCTTAGGCGCTGCGACAACCTTCCCATCGAGCCATTTTACAGCTTCCTCGTCGTTCTTGAACTTCGGCGCATCGCTCCGAACGAGCAGGAGCGAGCACCGCATACCGTCGGACATACCAAGGCTGGCGGTCATCTTGATGAAAGCTTGCTCAGGTTTCGTCGCCGCCAGGGTCGCAGGCATGACGCTCATGTACCCGATTTGCGTCTTGTCGGCGAGCAGGTTGTTGGCGATGATCGAACCCTGCAGGGCCGGCTGGAATTCCACTTCAACATCTTTCGGGAAGTACTTCTTCCAAAGGCCGAGTTCCTGATTCACCGCGACCTGGTATGAAATCGTGTCATAGGGCTGGAAGCCGACTATGACAGTCTCTCCCGCAAGGGCGGCAGGCCCGCACCACCCGACAAGCACTAAAGCGAGGCACAACAGCTGTGACAGTCTCTTCATAATCCAACACTCCTTTCTAGGGGGATTTCCCTGCGTGGGTCGATGGACTTTGCGCACTCGTGCCGTCATCACATCTCTGTTAGCGATTCGCCTCCAAGAGAGTCATCACCTCCTTTTCGGTCTATTTTCCTAAGCTAATTCGAGCGATTTCTGAGCGAAAAAAACCCACCCATTGGACTAAGTTTTTGATAATGTGGAATAATTTGCCGCAAACATTGATTCCACATCGTTAACCCAACAGACGGGAAATCTATGGGGATGATACTATCACAACTGAATGACGAAAAAATACTGAAATCGATCTCTGACATTGGGCACCACGATCAAGAGAAAATCCGCTGGAATAGTCCCTGAACCATCGGCGAAGGTAGATTTCCAGGAAGGATCTGGACTTTTGCCAGGCGTCATGAGGCACTCGATTGGGCCTTCGAGAAAACTGTCAGGGTTGTGACGCCCGGTGCTCATGACAGAGCGCATGAGCACCGGGCCGAATCATTACCCACAGTCTTCTCCCCGGTCTGAAGAGCATTAGGTGTGTAATATAAGTCTTATCACCAACAATCCGTGCTGTTTTAGGCCATGCCAGCAAGGCGCCTGGCCTCCTCGATGACCACGTCTTCCTGTGTAGCCACGACCTTGCGCGCCCCCAGGCGAAGCACCAGTTCCCGTGGGTCGCAGCCGTATTCCTGGGCAGCACGTTTTATGGGCAGAACATATCCGCCGTAAACGCATGCATAGCCCATCATGATGGAATCGTTGTCGACAGTAGGCATAGGAACATTCGCCAAGTGGGGATACTTGTTTATTTCCGCTACAAGAGTGGCGGCGGCGTCCAGAATGCCGAAGAGGTCAACCTCTGTGGGAAATCCGCCCCTCTTCAAGGCGGCTATGAGCGTTTCGGTTTGCGCATTGCCGGCACCACCTCCGAAGCCCTTCAGACTTCCATCCACATAGGCGGCTCCCGCCTCGACCGCCGCAAGGGAATTGCCGATGGCCAATCCAAGGTTATTGTGGGCATGGAAACCCACCGGGATTTTTACCGCATCCTGCACAGCGGCTATGTATTCCTTGACTTGATGGGGCACCAGATATCCTTGAGAGTCCGCGAGGTTGACATACTGTGCACCGTAAGACTCCATCTTCTTCGCTTCCTCGGCGATGCGTTCCGGGGGAGCCATTCCGAACGAGATCAGATAGCCGACTGCAAGCATGTTCAATTTTCTGGCAAGCTGAATGTGCTGTTCAGTGATGTCTGCCTCCGTGCAATGGCATGCCACCCTTGCGACCGTGACACCCAAATCATAGGCCTGTTGCAGGTCGACCATCGTTCCGAACCCTGGTATTAAGAATATTGCCACCCTCGCTCTCTTTACCGAGGACACCACAGCCTGGAGCAATTGCGAGTCGGGGGCAACTGTTCTCCCAACGTGAATGGAACTTCCTCCCGTTCCATCACCGTGACCGACTTCGATCATGTCGACGCCCGAGGCTTCGAGGGCTGTCGCTATCTTGGACATCAATTCGGGCGAGAACTGCTGCCGGACGGTGTGATTTCCATCGCGAAGCGTAACATCCACAACGGTGAGCTTAGCCATTGACTGCCATCCTTTCCTGTGAAAGAGTCTCCGCATAGCGCTCCGCAACGTTAATTGCCGCAGCGGTGATGATATCGAGGTTTCCAGCGTAAGTGGCCAGATAATCGCCCGCACCGATCACTTCGATGCAGGTCGTGATGTGGTCGCCGTCCAGGAAAGGCTCGACGGTGATCTTATAACCGGGAACATAAGATTTGATGTTCTCGGCCATAGCCATAACCGAGTCACGGATACTCTTCTCGTCCGCCGACTGATCAACCACGGCGTAGACTGTGTTCCGCATGATAATGGGGGGCTCCGCAGGGTTGAGCACGATGATGCTTTTCGACTGTTTCGCACCACCGATGTCGCTGACGCTTCTCGCCGTGGTGCGCGTAAACTCGTCAATGTTATGTCTCGTGCCTGGACCTGCGCTGCGGCTCGCGATTGTGGACACTGTTTCGGCATATTGGACGGGGCTGATTCTATTGATGGCGGCCACGATGGGCACTGTCGCCTGCGCGCCACACGAAACCAAATTGACATTGGGTTCTGTGGAATGTTGCTGGAGATTCACCACCGGGATAACACCTGGCCCCACTGCGGCTGGAGTCAAATCAACCGCGATAATGCCAGCTGCCTTCAGGCGCGGTGCATGATCGAGGTGAGTTCGCGCCGAAGTCGCATCAAACACCAGTTTGATTTTCCCGTTGCGAAGAATACCCTCGATGCCATCCGTGCAGGTTTCATAGCCCAGCTTGCGTGCAAGCGCCAAGCCCTCCGAGGTGGGATCTATGCCGGCGACCAATTGGAGTTCGAGTAGCGTGCTTCGGCGAACCTTGTACATGAGGTCCGTACCGATGTTTCCTGACCCCAGGATTGCGACAGACAATTTGGCCATAAAGGTCTCCCTCAAGATCTGTTGTGTCATCAAGCAGCGGCGAGGAGTCCTCGCCGCAAATGACCCCAACTATCCGTGAGCGAAAATCAATCGCCCCACAAGAAGTTGATGGTCGTCAACTTCTCCCTGTGCTATGCGAGGCTTTCGCCCCGGTTCAAATAAGCAGCGGAATAGGATACCGGCTCGTCGGTTATGTTGGAATCATGCAACTGAAGTCTTCTCCTTTTGTCGGGATGTCTATCAGCGCGTGCAGGGCTGAGAACTGGAGACGTCCGCGAACAATGCTTGAAGAGTCCGTATTTCCCTCGGCAATAAGGGGTCTGCGAGGGTCCGGAGGCAACATGTCCCGGATCGAATCCCCATATGGTCCATTCTTTCGGTACGTTGCAATTCTGCGTCATGCGTTGCCATTTTGCAAGAGGCTGTTTGATTCTCCTGCGGAATAAATCCGCTTCACTCGCTTGGATACTCCACAGGTCAATTCATAGGGTATGGTTCCTATTTTTTCCGCCACCTCGGAGACTTCAATGGCCCCTTGTGAGGAGGTTCCCCATATGACCACCTCGTCACCGATCTCAATTGGATCATCGCTCACATTCACCATGATATAATCCATGGTAACGGTGCCCACCATCGGATAGCGCTTCCCGCGAATCAGGACTTCTCCCCTATTTGTCAATCTTCGGCTGACACCGTCGGCATAACCTATGGGGAGGACGGCGATCGTTGTTGCTCGGGGTGTGGTCCATCGTCTGCCATAGCTGATGGGATGCCCTTCGGGCATTTCTCTTAGATGGCTTACAAACGTTTTCAGGGTCATCACCTGTTTCGGTTCTATTGAGCGAGACGTTTCTCGTGATGGATAATGCCCATACATCAAAATCCCGGGACGAACGGCATCAAAGTAGCTCTCGGGAAGATCCAAAATGGCCCCACTGGCTGCCATGTGAACCATACTCGGCTTTTTCTCCAGCTTCAGGACTAATGAAAGAACCTCTTGAAATCGTGAGAGTTGAAGCTTTGCGTAGGTCTTGTCCGTTTCATCTGAGGTTGAGAAGTGAGAGTGCAACCCCTCCCAGAGGCAGGCTCTGGTTTGCATGAGACGATGGAAGAATGCGGCAGTCTTGTGCGGGAGGAGTCCTGTCCTTCCCATACCCGTTTCCAGTTTCACGTGAACCACCGCGGGAAGGTCCTGATGGGCTTTTTCCATCCAGCTCAAATCCTCTTCTTCGAAAACGCTCATGCGGAAGCCTGCCTTGATTGCCAGCGGTATTTCGCCGGGGAACAACCTCCCCAAGATGAGAATCGGCTGGTTTATGCCGCTCTCCCTCAAGTCCATGGCTTCCTGGAACTGCGCCACGGCAAACATGCCAAACCCCTCCCGTGCGAGCCTTTTTGCGCATGCCACTGCACCGTGGCCATAGGCGTCGGCTTTCACGACGGGAATTACCTTGGCGGGCGCGACCCTCCTTCGGATAGCATCAGTATTGTAAGCAAGGTTGTCCAGGTTGATTTCTGCACAAGTCATAAAACTCATCGATGCTCACCTCGATTTTATGATTACCGGAATTCACCTAAAGGAATGGAACCAGTAAAGCAAAAATGGAATCCCATGTGGACGCTGCTGAAACTGTTTAAGGACGATTGATGGGAAAGTCGTGAGGAATCACCTAGGAAGAAATCTCCCCCAGAACCTTCCTGCCAACAGAATGAATCGCCCGGATCTCCTCGTCCCCATGCGCGAGGGAGAGGTATAGCTTAGTGGACATGGGGTTTAAGAAGATTCCATTGCGAAAGAGCCCCAGTGCAAACGCCCTGCCCTTGGCACGGTCCGCTCTGAAGGCGGTGCGATAATCGATGACCTTCTCGTCAGTGAATGAAAGGGCACATAGCGGGCCGTCCCCCAACACCTGAGCCGCAATTCCCTTTGCTGAAAGAATGACTCGAAACCCATTCCGAAGTCCTTCACCCATAGCGAACAAATGCTCGTAAGTTCCCGGCCTGCGGAGTTCTTCCAGAGTAGCAAGAGCCGCGGCTGCAGTAACCGGATTACCTCCCAGCGTGCTGGCAAACCACACATATTTCTCCCGGCCCAGATCTGCTTCGTCACATAAATCAAGGATATCGGCCCGGCCAACAATTGCTCCGACAGGGAACCCTCCCCCAAGAGCCTTGCCCAAGGCGGCAAGATCCGGGACGACTCCATAGTATTCCTGGGCTCCGCCATAGGCCAGACGGAAGCCGGTTACACATTCGTCAAAGATCAGGAGAATGCCGTGCTTGCGGGTTATCTCTCGAAGCCCATCGAGAAAGCCTGGCAGAGGCGTTGTACAGCGGTGAAGAGGCTCAACAATCACTCCGGCGATATCAGAGGCATTTTCTGCGATGATGCGGCTTGTTGTTTCCAAATCATTGTAGGGCGCAACCAGGACTTCGCTGCAAAGGGCCTTGGTTATTCCTGCCGATGTTGGGTTCGGTGTGGGGAAATCCAGCAATTCTTGAGGGAAAAGACTGATGGCGCCAAATTCGTTGCCCCCATGATAGGCCCCCTCAAATTTGACAATCTTATCCCGCTTTTTGAATGCCCGTGCGAATCGGACCGCGTACATGGTCGCTTCGGTCCCCGAGGCGCAGAACCGCACCTTCTCTGCACAAGGAACCGCTCGAACCAGTTCTTCAGCCAATCTTAACGCAGGTTCCGAAACATAGGAAAAGTTCGAACCTCGTTTAGCCTGCCTATCCACGGCTTCAATTATTTTGGGATGGGCATGACCGAGGATAACTGATCCCCATCCCATGGTGTAATCGATAAATTCGTTGCCTTCTGTGTCGTACACCCTGGCTCCTTGACCATGAGAGAGGACAATCGACAACTCCGGCGGCAGATTGTATTCGCCTAGAGAACCCCCAGGAAAAACTCCCCAGGATCTACGACCCCATTGGTTTGCACTTAAGCCCATTCATCTCCTCTCAAACGCTCTTCCCATTTGACCACGTCTTCAGTGATCTTATTGCGAATTCACAACGTTTCTTCAGCCTGATCGGCCAGTAGACGCCATTGTCCATGCTGCAGCGCCTGTAGACTATGTGCTCGATGGCGTCCAGATATTCATCTGAGCGGTTTAGGTAGAAGGAGAGTGCTTCTGCAAACTTCTTCCCTACAATACCATTGACGAAAAGTTGACTGACTTCCCGCTTCCTTCGAAGGACGCTCTGTGAGCGCACCAGAATCTGCCTCTCCTCATCGGACATCGTCTTTAGGAGCGAACAAAGCACACTTCGCGCCCGGGGCTGATACATCCAGAAATAGAGGAGGTCAAGCGCATTCATAATGATGATCTTTTCCAGGTCGCGCGCCTCTGCACTTATCTTACGCAACAGGTTCTTGGGTGAGTCGAGCATCTTGAGAACGTCGACTTCGGGAAAGATCAATTCCAATTGGGCATAGGTATCGAACAACTGGGCAAGTTTGACGGCGTAGTCACGCGAACGGTTGTGAATATTGTTGTAGCGATCTGCCAATCCCTCGATTACGCCAGCCACGCAGTCTGAGGCTGTCTTGGAGATAATTGCCGCCCATTTTTGCAGAACGCCGGCAACCTCTGCAACACCAAAACCACCCAGGACCGATCCAATTCCAGCGCTCAAACCGATGGCAAGGGGGATTGAGAGTACGGTGCGAAACAGGTTCCCCACGGCAGCCGCCTTCGGCAATCCTCGCCAGATGTTGTGGCTGAAGATATACAATCCGTTGGCCACGGCGATGCAAGTGTAGAGCAGCACCGGATTGGTCGAAATGTTTACACCCAATGATTGGTCAAGGATAACCGTCTTAACCAGGTATTCGAGGAGTGGAACGGAAAAGCCAGTGTAAAGGAGCGAGTCGGTCAGTCTGTCCCAACTAACGTAGCTATCCCACTTGAGAAGAGGAGAACGTCGGATGCCCCCCGCACCGAGCACCGATTGCAGAATATTGCGCAAGCCGGTGATTCCAAACCAAATGAAAGCTCCCAAATAAGCAAGAAACCACCAGTCTTTTGTTAAGTAAAATGTCGCAAAGGCCGGAATGAAACCAATCGAAACCTTCAGGGCATTCTTGCACATACCGTTAAGATGCTTCCACGATATTTTTATTCTTGGAGCCTCCTGCCGCGACTCGTGAAGGTGTAGGCCGTTGACAGGTTCCTCATGGATACCTCCCAACGAAACGATGTTGCCTTGGTTCACAATTCTTATGGAGGAATCCTGAACAACCCAATCTTCCTTCGTCTCAAGCCCTGCCAGGCGCAATCCGGGAATGGAGCTCAGTAGCCGATATAGCCTCCTCCCCGAGGAATCTGCATCCTCATGAGGGATGTATGTGGTGCGCAGATAGGCATCGGTTCTTACAGGAATGGTCAAGCGTGAACCCGCGCCCGAGTTTGCGGCCTCCCTCTGCGCTCGATGTGGCAAGGTGTCTTTTATGGCGAGCCCCATACCATGAAGACGGCGGGAGCGCCCAGTAGAGTCACTTCCGATTCGGGTCTTAAGCGGAGTCTCTTTGTAATAGGCCTGCAGGGCGCCGATGTTGCAAAGAATCTCCTTGAACTTCTCGACTCTCTCGGCTGTGCAACTATCCTCGGCTGCTTCCACGAGCTGGATAATCCCTCGAATATGTTTTTTTAAAGTGATGACATTGCCTTCATTGATGCTCCGCTGCAGCAGACTTATTTCATCATAATTCGATGATTTCCCGGTAGTATGATCCTTGAGATTGAATATCTCGAGGTGGCTGATGGCGCCTTTGCAGTCGTAGAGCAATTCCAACACGTCTTCTACCTTGAGTTTGCTCAGGTTGAGCGTGATCCGATAACCCGAGTGCAGTTGATCCAGGCGATCGACGAGTTCGGATGGCGTCAGTTTGAGTAAATCCGGCGTGGTAGGGTCATCGCGTGAGACATGGGGGTCAGTGATGCTTGGGTTTTTGGCCGGGCGCAAATAGAGTTCAACGATTGCCTCCGAGTCCAGGCACTTCATCTCATCCACCTGGCGTTCCATCTCTTTGCGGTCTTCTGGATCTGCTTCTTGGTAATGTTCCCTGAGATCGGCAACCCGAGATTGCATGGCTGGCATGAGCTGCATGTGGATGAATTCCCCCAAGTGGAGAATCGATGCCTGGCCTGCGCCTACAAAGGAGCGAAAAGCGTTCACGTCAAGGAGGGGCACATTTAGACCGAAAGCGCCATTGATTTCAGGAAGATGTCTTTCATTAAATTCTCGAAGGACGGCCATTACATACTGCTGTTGGTATTCGGAAGCCTTTCGTCCTTCATCCATGAAAGAATTAATGGTGGGATCCGCCAAGAAGGAGAGGAAATCACGGGCGTCGTAAAATCCGCGAGGCACCCAAATCAGCTGGATGTAGCGGCCCCGGAACCTCGCCCAAAACTCAACCCCGATTCGGACCTCAATGCCCATGATTTCAGCTGCTTCCAGCAGTTCCTCGGCGGCCTTGGACCCCACGTGGTTGTAATAGATTATGGTCAGTTGCCTTATCCCCTTGATCCATGCGTCCATGATCAGGTGGGAAGGGGATTTGCGGCCTTTCGTGTTAACGTCATGAACATGATCATCGAAGGTTATTTGATTCCATTCCTCGGGCATCTCCAGAAGATGATAACGCCTCAAGAGGGCGCGAATAACGCGAGGTTTACCGGACGTCGCGTTACAGAAATCATGAGCCAGTTGCAGTTGCCTGAGCTTGTCGTCCCGGATCCTGACCAAATCTTTCATGATTACCAGGAGAACTCGGGCTGTATTGTTCTGCATAGGGCCGCTACCGCTGCACATGACCTCATCGCGAAGGCAACGCAAAGCAGTAAGGCGATCACGAGCCTTGCCAACTTCCAGAGACTCCAACAAGTGCACAGCAGCATAGGCCATGCGCAGGCCTCGGGACGCCGCCATTTCCTTAATTCCACGTGGGTGCATATAAGGGTATAATAGATTCTTCAGGTAGATTAAAGACGTCTTCCTGTTAAGGACGTCATTAACAATTCCCAACAGGTCATAGTCCCGATGGTCAAAAAGGATTCTGGAGATGCCATTTCCCATAGCAGAAGTCCTGCACACTTCGCACATATTATTACAAAAGGAAATCTTTCATTCTAAAGCCCAAAGTAAAGGAAAATGAGCAAAAAGTATGCCAAGGTTTTCTGCACGTCCATCGAACGGCGAACTGCTGTTGCCAGCGTAACTCTTTGCCCTGTAAATCCAAAAGACTAAAACCATTGAGCGGGAACATTTCCAAACCTACAGGCTACGGTTTGAATTGTTAAACTTTGACGAGTAAAGTCAAACTAATAATTATCATACCATTATTGACAAAAAGTAATTCTTGGCTGTTTGAAGATGTAAGTTGAAGCAGAGACACCCCCCCTCCTTTGCGACTGTGACGGTTTTCTTGAGTTTTGCAGGAACCTCAACTAACATTGTTTTCGTGGGGATGACCTACTGAAGAAACAGCAGACCGGACTGATGAAAACACTCAGGGGAGCCGGGTGTGCTTTAGGCGTCAGATCATAAGGCTTATTGACGCCAACCACAGGATCACCCGGGCTTTGAGATGTCCTGCGCAATGGAGAGTCAGAATGCAGCCTCACGATACATCAAGAATACTGGTTATCAATGCCGGCAGCTCTTCGGTGAAGTTTTCTCTTTTCGGGATGGATGCGAAGACGGTCTGTGCGAGCGGCATTGTGGAGCGGATTGGACTGAAGGACACCATGCTACATTACCAGAGCATGCAGGGCGCCGTCGTCCAGGAAGAAGTAGTTGTAAACGGCATTCCCGAAGCCGTGAGCTTGATCAACTCCCTGCTCACCGACGGGCAGCGGGGGGTGATCACTGGCATTGATGAAATTCTTGCCTTAGGCCATCGGGTGGTACACGGAGGGGAGAAAATCTCGGGCTCGGTGATCGTCGATGATAGGGTCAAGTCGATCATAGAGGAATGCATTGAATTGGCACCGCTGCACAATCCTCCTAACTTGGAGGGCATCGAGGTCAGCGCCTCGCTCATCCCGGGAGCGCTGCATGTAGCCGTCTTTGATACGGCTTTTCATTCAACCATTCCTGAACATGCCTATCTCTATGGCCTTCCCTACAGCATGTACCGGGAACATCGAATTCGCCGCTATGGCTTCCATGGGATCAGTCACAAGTATGTGGCGCACGAGGCAGCCAGGTTCCTGGAGAAACCCATCGAGGCACTCAAGATAATTACCTGTCATCTCGGAAACGGGTGCAGCATAACCGCGGTTCAAAACGGTAGGAGCATCGACACGAGCATGGGATTCACGCCTCTGGAGGGACTGATCATGGGTACGCGATGCGGCGACATTGATCCAGCCATCGTGACCTACCTCATGGAACACAAGCAGATGGACCACGCGGAAATTGTGGATATCCTCAACCGGCGCAGTGGGCTTTTCGGCCTGGCAGAAATAGGAAGCAGCGACCTTCGCGATATCTATTCTGCAAAAAACCAGGGCAACCGGCAGGCAAATATGGCAATAAAGGTCTTCTGTTATCGGATCAAGAAGTATATCGGAGCGTATGCTGCCGCTATGGGCGGCCTTGATGTGTTGGTGTTCACCGCTGGGATCGGGGAGAATTGCCCGCCGGTGCGTAGCATCGTGTGTGAAGGATGGGAGCAGATCGATGGCCTCAAAGTCATTCTGAATGCCGCGAGGAATGAAACCCCACCCAATGGACCTATGGAGATCCATGATGAGCAGAGTAGGGTCAAAATCCTTGTGATACCCACAAACGAAGAAGAGGAGATCGCTCAGCAAACCATGCAAATTCTAAGGCACAAAAAAATACTCCCTGGCGTGGGAGCAGGCACCGAACCTACACCAGGGAGTTATCGTTACTCGGTCAAGAGACCGAGGCTATGAGGAAAGGTTTATTGCTTAGCCGGGGGTTTGACATCCTCGGCCTTTGCAGGAGCCTTTTCCGTGGTCGGCTTTGGCGCAACAGCCTTCTCGGATTTGGCATCCAACGCCGGCTTCGTGGCAGCCGTCTTGTCAGCTGACTGGCCCAAAGAGCTCTGCAGCGGAGTAGCTTTATCCGGTTTCACTTCCAGATTCGGTTTGGGAGTTGCTGCCTTTTCCATTTCCTTGCCAGTCGTGGCCGCTTTTTTGGTCTTGCTGTCCACAGCCGTTTTCAGCCCAGTTGCCTTCTCAGATTCCTTCACGGCAGATGGAGCCACGGGAGCGCCCTTTTCCGCTTTGACTTCAACACCCGGTTTGGTCGGCAGCGCTTTATCCTTTACAACGTCAGTCGGAGCCGCCTGCTTCACCTCTACTGCCGCCGGAACCGGGGGAGTTTCCTTCGGCGCTGTCTGCTGAGCAACACCGGAACCCAAACCCAACATCAAAACCATTGCACTGACCCCAATGAGGGAAACTATCTTTTTCATATCGTTCTCCTTAGAGACTTTGAGATTGAAACTCCTGGATTTCTTTTATGTGCTCACCATTGAACTATCTTTCTTGGCTGAAGTAGATATACTTCTACATTCCTTAGATCCTCCTCTCCTGAGGTGTTCCCCAGGAGCATCTTTGAGTTCCCTTGTTTGAGACCGCTCACTTTGGCAGCGATTGGTCCCGTTCGACTGTCCATCACGTTGAGCAACTCATCTTTTTTCGTCGTTTGATGGAGATTGCAACCAGTATGCCAGGAGGGCAGTGATCTTGTAAGGGCTTGATTAAAAAGGTTTTTTCAGAGGAGGGTAATGCGCCAACCATCCTATTGTTTCTAACCAGGCTTGGGGTGGCAATGCAGATACCAAATTTTTCTCATTGAAATGCGTTCGTGGTAAAAAATGTGTCACCACTCATGAGGATCATCTGCACGCCTGCCCCAACCCAGGTCTTTTCGGCATGCATCATATCCATTTCTTCCTGGAGAAATAGAACAGCATATAAACAGTCACCGCGGCCATCAGCACCAGGACGGTCGGATAACCCCAGTGCCATTCGAGTTCCGGCATATATTTGAAATTCATCCCATAGACCCCGGCGATGAAAGTCAATGGCATGAAAATCGTCGCGATTACCGTCAGGACCTTCATTATCTCGTTCATTCGGTTACTGAGGCTGGATAGATAGAGATCCATCATCCCCGCAAGCATGTCTCGATAAATCTCGACGGAATCGATGACATGAATAAGGTGATCGTATACATCCCGGAGATAAACCAGAGTTGATTTGTGAATGGCGCCAGACTCCCCGCGGAGCAGGCTCCCGACCGTCTCCCTCAACGGCCAAACTGACCTGCGGAACAGGATCATTTGCCGTTTCATTTTATGAATTTGCTGCAAGGTCGTTTTGGTCGGATTTGCTATCAACTCTTCCTGCAACAATTCGATGCCTTCACCGAGCTCTTCGAGGATGTTGAAATAGTGGTCGACAGTGACATCCATCAGGCAGTAGGCAAGGTAGTCGCTGCCTTCTTTCCTGATTTTGCCCTTCCCTGCCCTGATTCGATCCTTTAATGCATTGTAGGTTGCTCCGCTTTTCTCTACGAAAGAAATCACCATCTTCGGTTTCAGGATAAGGCTGATCTGGCCCATGATAAGTTCAGAATCCTGGTCCGCATAATCGAAGGCTTTCAGGACGACAAAAAGATAATCTTCGTATTCCTCAATTTTCGGGCGCTGTTCGGTGTTGACAATGTCTTCGAGGGTAAGAGGATGGATGCCATAGCACTTTCCCATCTTTTCGATCGTCTCCAGATGATGAACGCCTTCTATGTTCATCCAGGAAACGCCCTCTTCACCTAGTGTCGGTGAGATCTGGCCCAGGTGCTCCAGATCTTCAAGTTCCTCTTCACGAACTTCCGATTCGCTGTATCGAAGGAGCGTGATTCTAACTCGATCAGTTCTTTCCTCTCCGATATGAACAAGAGTACCCGGAGGAGAGCCTGACTTCTTTGACCTTCTTGTCTTCACCATAGCACACCTCAGAATAGCAGCGGAAAATTGGGCCGGAGCAGATCGGCAGTCTTCCGGAATGCCAGCTAAAAAAATAGCCGGAGCACTCGTGCACTCCGGCTGGAACTTACTCTTGGGGATTTCCGGCTAAGGCTTGTTTAGAGCTTTTTCACCTTGGCTGCCTGAGGCCCTTTGCTGCCACTTTCCTGTTCAAAACTGACTCGCTCGCCCTCACTCAATGACTTGAACCCAGCACCTTCAATGGCACTAAAATGAACAAAGACATCCTGTCCATTGTCAGCCTCAATAAAGCCATAGCCCTTGCTGTCGTTAAACCACTTCACTCGACCTTCCGCCATTTTCTAACTCCTTCGTTGTTCTTTGTTATTCTTTTCGTTTGACTTTTCGGTGCGGTACTTGGAGCTAACTTGAAACCGCACCTTTCCTTGGCGAAAGACCGATTTCTCATGTAACCCAAAATATCGAACTCAATTAGCATAATTGACAAATTATAATATCCACTCTGAACAAGTCAAGCAGGGATTTCTATCCGCAACCCATCTCATTTTAGGGATGACGCACAGGAATTGTTTCCGAATTGGAACCAAGTCGCTTGTTAGCGATCGATGGCCTATCATGCCAGAGCATGAGCCGTGAACTGAGAAACCTGAAAAAGAGCGTGCAGAAAAGGTTTCGAGCTGTTGCGGTGCGCCCGACTGGAGACGTTGACCGCTGTCATTGGGGCCGGATCATGCCTCAACAAGAGTGACGATCCTGATGATCATCTCGAATTCGTTCTTTTTTTCCACAACGTTCTTGACTTTTCCCTGTACTCATTCTAGGATGCAAGCTCGATTCGGCTGTTTGTGGCGCCAAACAGAGTTTCGAGTGGCTTTACACCGTCAATTCAAGGGGTTTTATGTATTGCAGGGGTTTTCGAGGTTCCTTTCAACACAAGGCTTCCAGTTGTGAATGCCTGAAGACTCAGAGCGTCCCCAAAGCCCTTAGCTGAAACGACAAGATTTGTGGCCTACGTTCCCTTTTGCTCCACTTTGGGAAACGCAGGCCATTTTATTTTTAGGGAGGGACTTTAGCACACCACAAGGTGTTTAAGTGATTCATTCGTTGATCAACATGGCCTCTGTAGCCAGTGCGACCTTTGAAAACAAAAGGGATCACCGTTGATCGATTTTTAACAGAGTGACACTCCGAGAGTGAGAGTCCGTGAGTTGTTTTCGTTCATTTTCAAAATGAGCGGAAAACCACAGCAGGAGAAACAGAGATGTTAAAAATTGTCAAGATGATGAGCCTGTATTTCTTGGCCGCCACGATTTGTGAGCAAACAACATTAAGCATCCCGCTAGACCTTCTTCGACCCAATGCCCCTATCCATTATGTGATGGTTTCGGCCTATGCAAACCATCCAAAATGCACCGGTTCCACCAGCGGCAGGACATCCTCCTCGCTCCGGATCTCTCCCGAGCATTACGGCAGGATCATCGCACTCAGCAAAGACATAGCTGAGCAGTATAGTTTCGGTGACCGCTTTAACCTCTGGGTTAGAGGCAAGCTGCATGAGGTTGCTTATCAGGACAACATGCCAAGGAATCGACGCAAGAGTGTTGACCTCCTTCTCCCTTCAGTACCATCCTGCCTGCAATTCGGGAGGAACCCGGGAGTTCTGATACCCCTGGACAGGGCATGAACGATTGCCTGATCTGGCGATGCACCAAGCTGAGATTCAGTCCTGTGAACCTCGTACTCGACGGTTCCGGCCGGGTTCACAGGACATCTTTGTCGCCATTGAGCCGTGCCTTGAATCTGTATGAGGACCTCTCCGCATTCTCCGTGCACGGCTTCAGTCATCCTGTCGGGTCCCGGCAATCCTCTCCCGGTATCATTTTGGCATATTTTCGGGATAATCTGAACACCTGTCCAAAGGTCTGTCTTGGCAACAGAAGATAGTTCGTCTAAGATTTGGTCTCCATCTACTGCTTGGCGAATTGTTTTTTTCTGAATAGCTCCCGTCCTTCCTGACCGAGTTCTTGGCTGAGTTGGATGAACAGTTACGCCGGATGAATATCTTCGAGCGAATCCTTGCGATTCTTTCCGAAGCTATTGATCCTGCTGATGAGATATTGCACATTGCCTGAATCCTGATCCATCCTTGACCGGATTGCGGAGTAAACAATGTTTCCCATGGAATTCGACTATCGCATCCTGGCCACTCTGCCGCTTCCCAATGACGAGCGGATAAAGATCGTCATTCAACTGCTGCGGGCTATTGTGATCCACCGTATCCTCCCCTATTTCAGAAACAATAGGGGGACGGATTCTTTCAGGCTGGGTCATGTCCCGGAGCAACTCACCCTCATTCGCCTGGAGGACGAGCATAACCGGATCAGGACCGTCAGCACCATCTCGCGTATGGACAAGGGATGGACCATAAAGATCCACGAACGTATCTTTGACTATCTTTCTTTCGTGATACCCAGCGACCCTGAGTCAAGGCTGGGAGATGGCACCCGAGAAGAGAAGAAAGTGCTCGCCTTTGCAGAATTCTTCCTGCGTCACGAAATTGAACACATGCTCTACCCCGAGCACAAGGAACGTGAAGTCATCCAGGCTGACGTGGATTTCGCTCAGGATTGCCGCCGCAGCGACCCCACTTTCTACCGCATGCTCCGTTATGCCTTAGCTGACGAAATGAATGGGCTCAAGGGAAGCCAATATCTCGCTCTGCTTGACGGGGCCGAAAAAGCGCTTCCTCTTGATCCCCTCATAGGGGGCATTTTCAATACCCTGGCAACGGTTTTAGGAGAATTCCCGGATAGTTTCCTCCAGGAAGTCTTTCCAAATCTGGATATAGAGCTCAAGAGCAGAGTTCTGGGCGAGATCTACCGCAGGAGTCGTGACACATCCCATTCCTTGCTGCGACGCACGCACGCTCTCCGGCTGACCCTCAAACTCTTCTCCTCGCTTATGAGGAACAGCGAACAAGAAGCCGCGGAGGTATTCCGGGCTTTCATGGACCGATGGGGCCTGGTGGACCTTCTCAAGGAACTGGACCTTCCGGAAGCGACCGTCGATGCCGAGACTCAGGAGGAACTCCTCCAGCGATTCACAACAGCCCTATATGCTCATTTGGAAGATACCTCGGCGGAGCAATTCATTCGCCCTCCCCCTGCGGCGCCGGTAGAGCAGTTGAAGCCGGGTGGAGTGCAGGCGAAAAGCCTGACCGAACGCATTGAGGAAGCCCGCAACAGTCCAGTTATCCCGCGGCAGGTCATGGCAGTCATCGACAAGAACAAACTGAACGCCGTGGGTCACAGTGGATCGAAGTATAGCGAACTGATCGAAACCTTGCTCGCCATTCCCTGGGGAAAGTTCAACACAATCCGAGTATCTCCGGTAGCGTTCGAAGAGGGACTGAACCGGTCCCACTATGGCATCCAAACTCCGAAAGAGATCCTATGCGACTTTTTTTCGAATCTCATGTGGCGCTACCACCGTTTTACCGACGAGCAGGCCCCATCCTGGCAGCGGACCGGCAGTGCTTTCTTGCTGGTTGGCCCTCCGGGAGTCGGCAAGACCTCTCTTGCCATCTCGATTGCACAGAATCTTGGTATTCCCTATCACAAAGTTTCCCTCGGGGGCATGCGCGATGAAGCGGACATGCGCGGCCACAGTTTTACCTACGAAGGGTCCAAACCGGGAGCCATCGTCCAGGGGCTGATCAAGATGCAGGCTATGAATGGCATGTTCATTCTGGACGAAGCCGACAAAACCGAGAAATTCGCTATTGCCACCTTGCTTGAGATCCTCGATCCGGAACAGAACCACCTGTTTCACGACAAGTACACGGAAACGACTGTCGATATCGACCTCTCCAACTGCCATTTCTTCCTCACGGCCAATACCCTCGACGGGGTGCCCCCGGTAGTGGTGAATCGCTGTGAAGTGGTTTTCCTCAGTCAATACAGCGTTGAAGAAAAGGTTGCCATTGCACGGGAGCACCTAATCAAACGTCTGAGAGAAAAATACCAGATCAGCGAGGATGCAATCGATTTTGATCCGGAAGAGGAGGCTGACCTGCTCCGCTATCTCATCCGCACTTATACTTACGAGGCGGGAGTCAGGGAACTGGAACGTATTATCCGGACGCTCTTTCTTCGCATCCAGCGCAAGGAGATTCTGGGCGATGGGAAGCAAGCAGTGCGGATTACTCGCGAAAGGATTAAGCAATACATCAAGGAACCAATCCGCCCGCGGCAAATCAATCCTGAGGATGCGATCGGGGAGATGCTGGCTGTGGGAGTCGATGTGGAACGGGGCATCGGATCGATTATTCCCATCCAGGCTACCCGGATGGGCGCGAGCGCGGCAGTCGAAGGCGCCCAGCGGGGTTTCTTGAGCATTGTTCATGCCACCGGGAACATTGAAAGAGTTATGGACGAAAGCCGCAAGGTCGCAACCACCGGGATTTTCAATTGTGCAGAGGGACTGGGGATCGAATTAAAGACCGTGAGCGAACCCATTCACCTCCACTTCATGGGTGGTTCGACGCGAAAGGACGGACCATCTGCAGGAGGTTCAATTGCCCTGGCCCTGGCTTCTCTTCTTTCCGGGCGAAAGGTTCGCAGAGACGCTGCCATGACCGCCGAGATCGATACCAAAGGCCGTATTACCACCGTGGGAGGGCTGTCTCTCAAGATTGAGACGGCCTTCAACGCAGGTTGCAGGACGCTGATCATTCCGAGGGAAAACCTTTTTGGTGAAGGGGGGATCGAGCGCCTGCCGGAGGCTCTGAAGGACGAGCTTCAGGTGCTGACCTATGAAGAATGGAGCAGCATGCACCCTCCCTTTGACTATGCCCGTCATATTCTTGAGGTGGTCGCCG
>Ga0209048_10000407_pt1 | contig 46575 bp, 42 predicted proteins | sample FrelakmetCRP12CR_FD_187146 | JGI IMG/M metagenome (GOLD analysis project Ga0209048, IMG submission 187146) | Freshwater lake sediment microbial communities from the University of Notre Dame, USA, for methane emissions studies - CRP12 CR (SPAdes)... | ecosystem: Environmental > Aquatic >...
AGGAGCAGTGGTGGGTGCATGTTCAGTGGTGACTCATGATGTGGAACCATACCAAATCGTGGCTGGCATTCCAGCCCGACCAATTGGTCAACGCTCGCGGAAAATCGATTACCGCGCCCGGTATTTTCCATGGTTTGATACTGATATTCAAAGGGAATAACACGGTCTTTCTTCTGTTCTAGGTGATCAAAAATAAAATCAGCCAACAAGTGGTTTGAAAAGAAGAAGAATAGGAAAATGGAATTACTCAACAAAGTCCGCAGACCATAACTCATCGGACGTGAATGAGGTTTTTGTCTGCGCTCGCATCAAGTCGACCCATGTGTTCGGGTGTTTCCTTAATTTGATCCATATTTACCAGTAAATAGAATTCGAAATTTTAAAACATTGTCAGTGAATGCCGAGAGAAATAACCGTGATAAATTACGCAACAAAAAAACTTGGATTGTTATATAACTGGCTCAAACAAGGGGGGGTAGTTTACGTGTCTGTCATTGGATTCTTTATATTATTTAGCTCGATCCTGATACGCTTACCGGGTCTTTACATGGATGCAATCAACCCTGAGTATGAGATCCCGGAAATTTTATACGCTAAAAATCCAATATTTGATAAATGGTTAATGCCAGGAAACGTATTGGCTGGGAGATTCCCTGTCTTTTCCGGTCCAATATATCATGGTAGTTTGGAAGTTTATGCAACCTTGCCTTTTCTATCTGTTATAGGAGTGAGCACAGAGAATTTTCGTTATTTTCAAATGATTGTTTTGTCTATAATCATTTTACTCGCCATGCTCATCGTTAAAAACCTGGGTACGAGTGTTTCAAAATCATATCTCCCCTCCCTAATTGTTGGATTGTTGATTGCTTCTGATCCGATCATGGCCTTTGGGATAAGGACGCAGGCTTACAGTATTATTTTCCCGCTGCCGCTTCTGTTAGGGTCATGGATATTACTTGAAATATCATCACGTTATTCGGTTAATAACCCGATCATGAAGCGTCTATTTATCTTGATCAGCGGTGTTATGCTTGGTTTATCGGTTTTTGGCTATTTTGTGTACGCTTTTTTTATTCCGGTATTATTGTTTATTTTTCTACGGAAAGAAACAGGGAATGTGGGAGGAACAAGAAAAAGCACAATAATAGATATTGGGATCTGGATTGCGGGGGGGATGATCGGCCTTATACCTTTTTTTGTGGGGATAGCCTTATTGATCACAAACCTGGGGGGGATATCTCCTACCTTGCAGTGGTGGCATGCCATCTCTGCTGGATTAAAAATATTTGGGAATAATCAAAGTGTTATAGATAAAGTAATTGCAGTCCTGAAGCAATTGTTTCTTGTAATAAACAGTAAGTGGTTGTTCATTATGGTATTGAGACAAACTCAACTCTTTGACAATTTAGGCTTAGTTAAAACAATTTTGATCGTGCTGGTTTTAATTTTCGCGTTTTGGAAAAAACCCCACAAATTAACCAGGATTATTATTACAGCGATCTTTGTATACTTGGCGATTGCGTTGGTATTCGGACAACGTCTTTCAGGCCATCATTTCACGCTGCTTATACCCTTGATATATATTGGCATGGCGACAGTTTATTCAACCCAAAAGATTCAGGCGGAAGATGCAAATAAAAAAGTAATGGCATTTTTGTTGCGAATTAAGAACATAAATTTTTTGTGGATGGGAGTCTGTGTAATTGTAATAGGCATTAATCTTATTTCTGGAGTTGGATTTCTGGAAAAGTTAAAAGTCACTGGAGGTGTTGGGCTGTATTCAGATTCGATTAATAGATTTTCTGATATGATCTTAACTCAACGCCCTAATAGCATGCTGTATTTTCCAGATTGGGGTTTTAGAATGCCATTCGTGTTTCTCACCAAAGGGGTTGTAGAATACGACGGAAGGGTTGATCCCATAACGATTAAGGCAAACTCTTGTCTTGGTCGCGAATCCTATGTGTTATTGGGTGGGACTGATAATGAGACCAGGTTTGAGCTTATAGAGAAAATTGCCGGGATGAAGGCTGAAATATCAACCTGGTCCCAACTCGACGGGAGCCCCGTGTTCGAAGTAGGTCACTTCCCGGGAAATTCAAATTGCGCAACAACCGATATAAATAGTAATGGAAATGATCAAATAAATGTTAATCCCAATGTGTATTATAGCTGCAACTTTCTGGTTTCCAATTCGAAAGCATACGTAAGCTGGGATTTTAGCAACGCTGGTGTTGATAAAATTAAGATTTACGTAATAAATGGACAGAATAAAATTCTTTGGACTACGGGTGAAGCAAAGGGTTCCGGTACAACAGGGACATGGGTAAATGGAGGTTTGTCATTTTTGTTTGTTAATGATAAAGACCCCGAAAAGATCCTGGGTAAGTTTGTTCTTAGTGAGGCACACTGCCCAATTGCTGAATTTGAGGAAAATGGTAGTTGGGCACAACCTCATCCTTAGGAAACCAAGCAATAGAGACCGATCGAATATCTTATATTATTGTTTACCCAGACTTGAGGGGTAATCTGAATTCGAAACAGGCGCTCTCAACACTGGGGGCGCAAAGTAAAATATCGATAATTCTGAATCCAGGAAGGTTACCTGACCCATGCGCGTAAAAGGATCAATTGTAGGTAATTTCTTGAACTTTGCAAATAAATCTATTGGCAATGTTGCGGCAAGGCTTTATCGTGAGTTGCCAATATCCTCTGATCGAAAATCAGTGCTTAAAGATTTTGTGTTTCGAATTTTTGGTGTGTTTCTTGGAGAAATGCCTGCGTACCAGGCCTGGCTCGACACTCGAGACTTAAAAGTAGGCTTCCCAATAATATTTTCTGAATCGATCAAGCAACTCATTGGTTCAGACATTAAACACCTTCAGGATCGTTATATTTCAACGTTAGTCGATTTGTCCCCCACAAATCCTGATGTCTCGATCATAATACCTGTACACAATCATGTTGATTTTACCCTTAGATGTATATTAGCAATATTGGAATCTGGCGATAACACTCATTATGAAATTATTATTGTTGATGATGCTTCAGACGAGAATGTTAAAGATAGTATTCGCCAGTCTAAGGCAGTTCAATATTTACGGAATGATTCAAATCTTGGTTACCTGAAAACCTGTAATAAAGCTGTTTCGATCGCGCGGGGGAAATATCTCGTGTTCCTAAATAATGACACGGTTGTTATACCTGGATGGCTAGATTGCTTACTGGAGGTGTATAAGAAATTCCCAAATGCAGGTATGGTTGGCTCCAAATTACTTTATCCAGATGGAAGTCTGCAAGAGGCTGGAGGCATAATTTGGGAAAATGGCAGCAGATGGAATTATGGTCGAGGGGACGATCCAAAAAGACCTAAATATAACTTTCTCAGGGAAGTTGATTATTGTTCTAGCGCCAGCTTTATGATTCCCAGATCAATCTGGATGGCACTCGACGGTTATGATGAGGTATTCTCTCCTGCCTGTTACGAGGATACGGATTTAGCTTTTCGTGTACGAAAAGCCGGGTACAAGGTTTTTTACCAGCCCAAGTCCCAGGTGATCCATTTTAATGGCATTAGCCCTGGCAAAGATGACAAAACTAGCGTAAGACCAAATATGGAGGTCAATCGCCTGAATTTTATCGAACGGTGGAAGGATGCTCTCAAAACGCACGGCAATAATGAGCTGACGTACGAAAATCAGTATCTTAAAAGATATGCAAGAGGACAGGTCTTGTTTGTGGATGCTATAACACCCACTCCCGATCAGGATGCTGGATCGGTGGATGCCGTTCATTACTTGCGCATGCTTGGTCAATGGGGATTTAAGGTTAGTTTTATCCCTTATAATTATTTATATTTCGGCAAATATACTGAAGAGTTGCAAAAAATGGGGGTGGAGTGCCTATATTCCCCTTATTATAATAGTGTTGGTGATTACCTAAAGGATGAAGGGTACCGCTACGATCTTGTTGTACTTTCACGCCTCCAAGTTGCGGCAGAATATATCGATATTGTGCGAGAATATGCCCCTCAGGCAAAAATCCTTTTTAGAACCGTGGATCTTAATTTTTTGCGCGAAAAACGTGAAGCTGAACAGAAAAGATCAGGGAAATTAAAAATTTCTGCTCAGAAAACAGAAGAACTAGAATTAGGAATCATGCGCAAAGCACATTGCACAGTCGTGGTTAGTAAAACCGAGTATGAAATGGTTCGATGCCTGGACCCAAAAATAGCAATTTCAATAGTTACAATCCCTACCGAAATTCCTGGGCGGCGAAATGAATATACAGACAGGAGAGACATTGTTTTTATTGGCGGATACAGGCATCCGCCAAATATTGATGCAGTGAATTATTTTGTTTCTGAAATCTGGCCAATCGTTACGGTAGCCCTTCCGGATATTAAATTTATTATTGTGGGAAGTGGTATGCCTAAAAGTTTCTCCCAACTCTCCGGTAAGAACATTATTGCTCTTGGCCGCGTAGAAAATTTGGGAGAGGTTTTTAATCATTGTCGGCTTTCCGTGGCTCCCCTGCGATTTGGAGCAGGAGTCAAAGGCAAAATCATTACCAGCCTGAGTTACGGCGTTCCATGCGTTGCCACTGTCATCGGTGAAGAAGGGATGGGATTGGTTCATGGCCAGGACATTCTCTTGGCGGATACGGAAGAAGATTTTGCCAATGCAATTGTCGAGCTTTATACATCCGCTAAATTGTGGAATAAATTATCGGGAAATGGACTGGAAGTTGTGAGAGAAAGATTTTCTGTAGAAAGTGTTCAAAGAACGCTTCACGATGTATTACATAATCTTAATGTATTATAAGGATCTTGACCCTATTCCGTATGAGGATTTATCAGTTAGAATGTAAATATACATCTATCTTAAAAGAAAAACAAAAACGGACTTACAATTTATGACTAAAATTATCATTCAAATACCTTGCTACAATGAAGAAGCCACCCTTCCGATTACGCTGAAGGATCTTCCACGTGAACTACCAGATTGTTCCAAGGTGGAGTGGTTGATCATTGACGATGGCAGTTCAGATCGAACTATCCAAGTGGCAAAAGAACATGGTGTGGATCATATTGTCCGCCATTTGCGCAACCTTGGCCTGGCACGCGCCTTCATGACCGGCTTGGAAGCCAGCGTTTTGTTGGGTGCGGATGTCATCGTCAATACTGATGCCGATAACCAGTATGCCGCAGCAGACATTCCCAAACTGATAGCTCCCATCCTAGCTGGTGAAGCCGACATTGTCATCGGCAGTCGTTCGATTGATACCATCTCCGAATTTTCTCCTCTGAAGAAAGTGCTGCAAAAATTCGGTAGTTGGATGGTCAGGCAAGTCAGTAGGACTGGAATTCAAGATACGACCAGCGGATTCCGTGCCTGGAGCCGGAATGCGGCCATGCAAATGCACGTTTTTAATGAATACACCTATACCCTAGAGACCATTATTCAGGCTGGTCAGAAAGGGATGGCAATTGTCGATGTACCGATCAGGATAAACGACCAATTACGCCCATCGCGGTTGATTAAAAGCATACCGATCTATATCCGCAGGTCCATTCTAACCATCATGCGTATATTCATGACGTATCAGCCATTCACATTTTTTGTAATACCTGGAGTAATTTCCTTTCTGGCAGGGGTCTTGTTGGGTGTTCGGTTCCTTTACTTTTATGTCACCGGTGGCGGAAGTGGGCATATCCAGTCCCTCATTTTTACTGCTATTCTTTTAGGTTTGGGAGGATTCCTGGTTATTACTGGCCTGCTAGCTGATTTAATTTCAGTTAATCGCAAACTACTTGAGAAGATCGATTGGCAATTACAAAAAATACGATCCAAAGTTGAGAAGAATAACGGAGAAAATCCCAATGATTGAAAAGGGAATCATTGCAGGAAACGTTTATCCGAAATATTCAACGAAAAACCCGGTTGCCAGGCATTTGATGGTTGGTTTTTTGAATACATTGGATCAACTTGTAGCTTCAGTTGATCCGTCCAGTATTCATGAGGTTGGATGTGGGGAAGGGTATGTGATCTCGCGCTTTGCAACCAACAATCGAATTCTTATGGCAAGCGATTTTTCTGATCAAGTTATTCAAGAGGCACGTCAGTTATCGCTGAAGAGTAAGATAAATTTCAAAGTGGCTAGTGTTTACGAACTTACCAAAGAAGACTCTGCTTCGCTAATTTTATGTTGTGAGGTAATGGAGCATTTGGAATTTCCAGAGAGGGCTTTGGAAGTCCTTTCCGGCATAGCCAATCCTTATCTTATCGCAAGCGTTCCGAATGAACCGCTTTGGCGTATATTAAATATCTTACGTTGGAAATATTTGGGCAGGCTTGGAAATACACCCGGGCATCTACAACATTGGTCTAGAAACAGTTTCATTCATTTTCTCGAAAGGCGATTTGAAATAATTAATACTAAGACTCCATTTCCTTGGACAATGGTTTTATGTCGAACAAGAAATTGAATTGGCAAATTTCGCCTTCTCTTCGCCTCTTCGTACAAATCCTCGGTATCATTATTACCTTACTTGCTTTGACTTTTGCAATCAACAGGATCTGGACCATAGGACATTCGAATTGGGAAAAATTACTTAACAATAAAATACTCCTTATTACATTGGTGGGCGGGATTGCGCATGGGGTGAATAATTTCCTTTTGGGTTGGGCATGGCAAAAACTGCTTATTTGGTTTGGTGAGCCCAAAGCGAGTCCGAAAATATGTTTGGCAGTGTATGGACGCACGCAAATAGCCAAATATCTCCCCGGTAACTTCTTTCATTACCCCAGCCGGCACGTGATGGGGAATCGGGTAGGATTCAACCACCCCGCTTTGGTCGGGGCGATGGTTTTTGAGATCATCGGTCTCCTGGTTGCAGGGGGAATTATTTCATTAGTAGGATTTCCTAAAGGAATTTATTTCGGCAACTCAATTATTTTACGTTTGGCAATCCTGCCGCTTATATTGATATTCCCCCTGATTATCCAATTTGGTCTGGTTCACTTCTCGATCGGGCGGAAATTGGGCTTCCCAGAAAAACCTATCTGGAATGGCTTCAAAGAGTTGGTGCCAGTCTGGTCAATCTATTTGGTGTTTTTCCTATTAGAAGGTTTGATTTTGTGGGGGATTGTTGGGGGAAGTACAGGCATGTGGTTTAATGTACCATTTATATATATATTTTCTGCTTTTACAATCTCCTGGGTGGTTGGCTTTCTTACTCCGGGAGCCCCAGCGGGATTGGGTGTGCGTGAAGCCATCACGATATTAATATTAACTAATTTCATTGGAGCACCAGCAGCGGCATTTGTCGCTCTCATATCGCGCTTAGTTGCCACTCTTGGGGATTTAGTGTATTTTTCACTTTCGTTTCCTCTTGCCCGAAAAGCCGGTTTACATTTAACAAATGAAGAGTCTTTTATTCAAACGTCTTCCAATGATTCAAATAAGTAGCAAAATTAGCCCCAAAAAAACGAATAATCCTGAAATCATTTTTAGCTAGAACATTATTCCAGAGGTTATTCTGCCGGTAGGATGATTACCCCTTTTTTCCTTATGGTAGAATCGCAGCAGCTATTATTACTCGTATAAACGGAGGAAAGAATTGAGTAAGATTTGTGTCATTGGCACGGGTTATGTGGGCTTGGTGACCGGAACGTGTTTTGCAGACCTCGGTAACCAGGTGACTTGTTTGGACCTCGATCCGCAGCGTATCGATAATCTAAATAATGGGTTGATGCCTATTTATGAACCTGGCTTGGAACAATTGGTTAAACAGAATGTGCAAGCTAGACGGCTTCAGTTCACAACTGACTATAAACAAGCACTTGAAAGTGTTGAATACGCTTTCATCGCGGTTGGTACGCCTTCGGGTGCGGATGGTGAAGCTGACCTCCAGTATGTTAAATCAGCCGCCGAATCTATTGCTGACCTGGTCGACTGGCCAATCCTGGTGATCAACAAATCGACGGTTCCTGTCGGCACCGGTGATTGGGTGACGGATGTTATCCGCCGTCGCCGTGGAGACCGGACCCTCCAATTCAGCGTAGTCTCGAACCCCGAATTCTTGCGGGAGGGGTCAGCCATCAATGATTTCATGAATCCTGACCGTGTTGTGCTTGGGTCTGAAGACCGCGCGGCCGCAAATCAGGTAGCTGCCATTTACCAACCTCTGCGTTGCACGGTCATAATCACGGACGTGCGCACCGCTGAGATGATCAAATACGCCTCAAATGCTTTTTTGGCGACCCGTATCTCATTCATCAATGAGATCGGCAATATCTGCGAAGAACTTGGCGCAGACGTTCGCGAAGTGGCTCTTGGCATGGGCTATGACAAACGCATCGGTCACGCCTTTTTGGATGCGGGACTCGGCTGGGGCGGCTCATGTTTCCCCAAGGACGTTAAAGCCCTCGAACATATGGCTGTATTGAACGGCACTCAGCCTCAGCTTCTGCAAGCAGTTATGGAAATTAACCGCAACCAGCGCCGTCGCGCAGTGATGAAACTGCGTAAAGCGCTCGGTACTCTCAATGAAAAGACCATTGGCGTGCTTGGCTTGTCCTTTAAACCCAATACAGACGACATCCGCGATGCCGCCGCGCTTGAGATAATTCACCTGCTTAAGAACGAAGGTGCTCACATCCGCGCATACGACCCGCAAGCCATGGAAAACGCAGTCAAAGTATTGAAAAATGTTAAATTATGCAAAGACCCATATCAGGTGGCAGATGGTGCAGACGCTCTTCTGCTCGCCACGGAATGGAATGAGTTCAAACAGATTGATTTCGGACGGGTGAAGAAACTGCTCCGCCAACCGGTCATCCTGGATGGGCGTAACCTTTGGGATCCTGAATATTTGAAAGAAATGGGGTTTACTTATATTGGGATTGGCCGCGGTACTTAAGGCTAAAACTGCTCGGGATTCAAACGCAGTCTTACAAAGATCCATTCCTTTCGACTTTGGACGCAATATCAAAAAAATGTTTTCCGGAATATTTCCTAGAGGCAGTCAAGCACAAATATATTTATAATAAGGCTTGGTCAGGATTTTATCCTTGGTTACTTTTACAGCGTCTTAATATGCATTCATGGAATGGATATTTTTCATTACCTAACCATCTATTAAGACGGTCTAGCATGCTGCTAAACACATCGAAAAATTACTCTTGACCAGCTTCATATTCGTATTACCAAGCGTAATTCCAGTCCTACCAATCTGGAGTCCCACAAGATATTAATTGAAATGTCCTATGAAACTGTTTTTATTTGGATTGGATTAGGAATACCCACTTTTATCCAGGTACCATATTAATATTCTTGCATTAGTCAAATACAATACCAGAAAGGATGACCATGTTGTTCTCAACAATTCTCCTGACAATCAATTCCAAGCCCTTCGCATATCTAGATCCCGGCACAGGAAGCATCATAATACAAGTAGTTATTGCGATTCTGCTTGGGGGAGGCGTCTTATTAAGTACTTTTTGGAAGAAAATCTTCTCTAAAAAGTCGAAACCTAAGGATATAACCACAGCATCATCATCCGAAGATTCAATGAAAAGCGACCAATCTTGATAAGCGACCAAATATTAGGAGCATCCTTTCGAGACCCAAGTGGGTTTTTGTTTACCCGTGCCGGAACGCTGTATCGGCAGGTGAACCAGGCTTATCGCTTGGACTATGACTTGCTGCTTTCGTCCGGACTATATAAGCTGCTTGTGTCTAAGGGGTTGCTTATTTCACACGCGGAGGTAAAAGTAGATCCCGCCGACCCAGGACCGGCTTACAAAGTAATCGCGCCGGAAGTGATAGCTTTTGTCTCGTACCCATACGAATGGAGCTTTAGTGAATACAAGGATGCTGCGCTTGCCACGCTGAACATCCAAAAAATCGCGCTGAAAAATGGCATTTCCCTTAAAGACGCCAGCGCCTATAATATTCAATTTCATCGAGGCAAACCTATCTTAATAGACACCCTCTCTTTCGAGATTTATGAAGAGGGCAAACCATGGGTGGCCTATCGCCAATTTTGCCAGCATTTTTTGGTCCCCTTGGCATTAATGGCGTATCGCGACATTCGCTTAAGCCAATTGCAACGTATCTATATTGATGGAATTCCCCTTGACCTGGCCAGTCGTCTGTTGCCACGCCGCGCTCAACTCAACTTTGGATTATTTTCACATATTTTCTTACATGCGAGAGCACAGAACACATTCGCGGATAAAGCAGTGGGGAAATCAAAGTTTAATATTGGGATGAGCAAGAAGGCATTGTTTGGATTGATTGAGAGTCTTGAGTCTACTATTCGAAGACTAATATGGAATCCAGGAAGGACCGAGTGGGGCAATTATTATAATTTAACAAATTACACCGATTTGGCTTTTATTCAAAAAAAGGATTTAGTTTCGGAATGGATGGAGAAAATCAAGCCAAAGAATGTATGGGATCTGGGTGCAAACACGGGCGTCTTCAGCCGGTTAGCGAGCCATGCCGGAGGATACACGATTGCCTTTGATGTGGATCCTGCTGCAGTCGAGCAAAATTACCGCCAAGTCAAAGCCGAAAAAGATCAAAGTTTGCTCCCCCTTTTGATCGATTTGACCAACCCCAGCCCGGCAATTGGTTGGTACAACCACGAGCGACGCTCGCTGGGTGAACGAGGTCCCGTGGACGTTATTCTCGCATTAGCGCTAATCCATCATTTAGCGATCTCTAATAATGTTCCTCTGTCAAAACTTGCCGAGTTCTTTTATGAAATGTGCCATTGGTTGGTGATTGAATTTGTTCCAAAGTCCGATTCGCAGGTTCAAAAATTACTTAAAAGCCGTGAAGACATATTCAGTCAATATGCACAAGACGATTTTGAGAAGATCTTCCAAGAACGATTTGACATTCGCGAAGCGGAAAAGTTGCATGAGTCAGAACGCTACTTGTACTTGATGGAAAAGCGAAAGAACTATCAGAAGTAATTGCAGATATTGTTCAAAGTCTAAATTGGAGAGTTGGTGCCAATCCTAACAGTTCCGACAATTATAGAAAACTGGAATAGTCTTAAGCATTCGCTGCGTTTTCTCAGGGCATTGCAGCATCAGTCTTTGATTGATTTCAAAGTGATGGTGATAGATGACTCTCCTATTGATAATTCAGGTAATGGGTTGGACCATTGTCTTTCAATTAAACAGGTTACAAGCCTAGATAAACATGAATTTTTTGGTGTTGCCAGCAATCTGAGGGCTCCCTTGGCGAGCGGGGAAGGGTCAGCTTTTCTAAATTCCATTGCATTCCCTAAATTGGATTGGCTGGATAAAATTCTTCACCCGGTGGAGCGCCTCCCGGAATTCTTTTTTTTCGCTTTCCCACAAAAAATATCATCTTCCTCTTTTTCCCCTGCAGCTGGAAGTTCACTATGAATTACAGAGTAGCAGTCCTATTGTCAACATATAATGGCGAAAAATATCTTGACGAAAATCTCCATAGCCTCAATCAACAAGAGTGGCGCGATATAACCCTTTATATTCGAGATGATGGATCCTCAGATAAGACGATTCAAATAATAAATAAATATCAAGGTATATTTGACGACAACATTTTACTATTGCCGTCAGATGGTCATCTTGGAGCAGCTCAAAGCTTTTTCTGTCTATTAGATGGTGCAGGCGATGGTTTTGAATTCTATGCATTTAGCGATCAGGATGATGTTTGGCTTCCAGCCAAAATTTCGTATGCAGTGAATAAACTCAAATCAGTGACTGAGAACATTCCTGCTCTTTATTGTTCGCGCCTTGAGTACGTTGATGAAAAATTAAATCATCTTCGACTATCCAGAATTCCTCGGAAAATTGGTTTCGGTAATGCGATCGTCGAAAACATTGCCATTGGATGTACCATGGTAGTCAATGAGTCTGCAAGAAAATTAATATTATCCCACTTACCCTCCAAGCATCTTATGCACGACTGGTGGTGCTATCTAATCGTATCTTGTTTTGGTCAGGTGGTTTTTGATAATTATTCTGGCATTAAATATCGGTTGCATGCTAGTAACCGTATCGGAGCTGCGACTACATTAGCAGATACCCTAAGGCGTAGGGTTACAAGGTTTATAAAATCCGATGGGGGAGTGTTCCAATTTTCTGATCAGGCGAAGACAATGATTGATACCTTCGGAGATAGTATTCCAGAAGTGCAGCGGAGCATCCTGAATTTGGTAATATCTGGGAAATTTTCAATTTTTGACCGAATCCGGTTGTCGATGTCCAAAAATATTTGGCGGCAAAGTAAAATTGATGATGCAATCATGCGAATGTTAATCTTAATCGGTCGTTATTGACGATTGCGTAATCTTTACAAGATTTTCTCATGTTCCTGGTATAAGCATAGAATAAAAGTGAGTCTTCGTGAAAATCCTGCTATTTGCAAATACTGATTGGTATCTTTATAACTTTCGTCTGGAGCTTGCACAAGCCTTAAACGCCAGTGGACATGAGGTTGTACTGGTTTCACCTGATGGAATCTATGCACCTCGCTTAGTGGAGTTGGGGTTTCGCTGGGTTTGTTTTCCCATGGCACGACGCGGGCTGAATCCGTTGGTCGAATTATCAACCATCATGCGCCTGGTCGGTTTATTCCGCCGGGAAAAGCCCGACCTGGTTCATCAGTTCACCGTCAAGTGTGTTCTTTATGGCTCATTAGCCTGTTTTCTTCTTGGCATCCATTCTGTGATCAACTCGGTGGAAGGACTCGGTTACGTTTTTACAGAAGGCGAAGGTCCGCGTCGCTGGCTACGAAGTCTTATTATGCTGATCTATCGGTTGGTCCTGCGACCTACCTGGGTAATCGTATTAAACCCGGATGACCGCCTATTTTTTTTGAGGAATCATCTTGTGAACCCAAAACGCATAGTTATGATCCGGAGTACAGGCGTGGACATCCGGAAATTTACCCCGCGTCCTGAAGTACAGGAGATTCCGCTTGTCATCTTGCCAGCTCGTCTCCTTTGGGATAAAGGCGTAGGAGAATTCGTGGCGGCTGCACGGCAATTAAAAACGGTCGGTCAGAAGGCTCGTTTCGCTCTTGTAGGCGATAGCGATGACGGAAATCCGGTCTCAGTACAAGCTGCTCAACTTCAAGAATGGGAGAAAGAGGGTGTGATAGAATGGTGGGGCTGGAAAGAAATTATGAATGATGTATATGCACAGGCATCCATTGTTTGTTTGCCGACTTATTACCGGGAGGGTCTGCCGAAAACGTTGGTTGAGGCTGGTGCTTGCGGACGTCCGATAATCGCGAGTGATGTGCCGGGCTGCCAGGAGATTGTCCGAAATGGGGAAAATGGTCTTTTAGTTAAAGCACGGGATGTTTCTGGTTTGGCTAAAGCCTTGGAATATCTGATTCAAAATCCAAAAATTCGAGCCAAAATGGGAGCCAGAGGACGGAAAATTGTAGAAGAGGAATTTTCACTGGAACTAATCATTCCGCAAACACTAGCAGTTTACAAATCCTGTAAAAAGGATGAATGAGAAACAACAGCATTAATTCGTCATTTCTCCGACTAATATCATTCAATAAAGCCAGCACTGGTGAACTTATCGCCCTTGTTTTCAGTTGCTTGGCCTTAATAACACTTTCCTTTTCCCCTTGTAAAGTAAGCACCAATTTCAATTTAGGGGTATTTGCTGGATCGATGCTGATCATTTTCTTCCTGTATAATCTTCACCCAACCCACTTTATGCTATGATAAATAAAGAATTTTCCTTGTATGATTCTGTCGAGCGCGCCCTCGCACGCTGGTGGATGATGGTGATTTTAATGATCTTGGGAGGCCTTGCAGGTTGGGTATTCCATTTCTTTCAACAACCTGAATATGAAGCCAAAGCTGTTATTTCGATTAATATGAATTTTGAAAAACGCCAACTCACTCAATTCGAGGAAGATTCTGCATTTAATGCAGCCAGCGCCATCATTTCTTCAACTGGTGTAAAAAACCTTGTTATCATAGAGGCACAGGCCCATGGATATTCAATAGACATCTCTCGAATTCAAGGGCATTTTTATTTGGAGGGAAAGCAATCGGTATGGGATTTACGAGTCAGAGATCTGGATCCGAAAGTTGCTGCGGATCTTACTAATATATGGGCTAGGATAGCCACAGATGCCTTGAACGTTGCTTTAAAACACGCGTTGCTAGTAGAACAACTTCAGGTTCAGGTTGACGGATTGAATAATTGTTCGGCCGGGGCTCCAGTGCAGGCTGCATCGTCTCAATTTGACTGCAAAGGTTTATCTCAAGAAGAGATACAGGTCATGTTGCAGGACCGAACTAATGACCTTATTCAGGAAAAGAAATCGAGTTTGGGTATTATTCCAATCATGGAGATTGGGTTGACTGATTTGGCAAGTGTGCCTGAAACACCTGCCATTTATAGCCAAGCCAGCCTGGTTTTAGCCGGAGCATTTATCGGTTTGGTAGTTTCTTTTTGGGTGATCAACACTTTAAAGGTTACGCACCATGATTGAGAAAATTAAATATCTTGGTCGTTTTACCCTTGATATTGCCTGGGTGGCCGTTATTCTTTTATTGCCGATCACCAGTTTGCCTCTCCTGTCTCGACTGGTGGGTAACACTATGGTGGCCCCAGCGTCGTTCATTCCACTTGCTTGGTTGGTGGTTTTTTGGTTTATTGTGTATTTAACCACAAAAGGCAATATCCCTCGCGAGGGTATCCCGTTCCTTTTCTTCATTACTATTGTGATGGTTGTCACTGCTTCCGCTTTTTTTTTGGATACGCCGCCTTTCAAGGATGGGAATATCCTTGGTGAAGAAACCAGAGCTCTTTCAACCCTTGGAATTGGTGCTGCTTTCTATTTAGTGACCGCCAGTTGGCTTGCCCAATCCCGATCAAGATTGGTATCGACCTTGAAATGGATCAACATTAGTGGCTTGATCATGATCCTATGGGCAATGATACAGGCAGTCTACATTTTTATATTCCAGGGCAATTACCCCGCCTTATTGTTGGAATTCCAACGCCTAATTTCCACACGTGATCTTTTCATAACCAGGATTACCGCTTTTGCATTTGAACCTTCCTGGCTGGCTCAACAATTAAATCTGTTATTTTTACCATTCTGGTTCGCGGCAACGATCAATAGCTGGTCCACTTTTCAGTTTCGCCTGTGGAAATTCAGCCTGGAAAATATCTTGCTGGCTTTCGGCGTGGTAGTATTGTTCCTTTCTTCACGCGTGGGCACGCTTTCGATCCTATTGATTATTGCTTTCCTGCTAATTTATATAAATATCTACCTAGCAAGGCGAGTGAGGGTGTGGAATTTGGCGCGCTTGGTCAAGTTTCCATCCCCATTGCAAAAGGTCGTGAGTAGCCTCCTGCCAATTTTGATTCTATTGGCCTTCATTGGAATATATTTATTGGGGGCCTTGGCTTTGGTATATGGCCTCTCCCACGTAGATTTGCGATTGGCCCGTTTCTTCCAAATCAAATCCTTGACTCAATTAAAATTATTGACCAGCAATATATACCTGTTATTTAACTACCTGTCATTCGCTGAACGATATGTTTACTGGGTGGCTGGTTGGAACATTTTTAACACCCATCTCTGGCTTGGTGTGGGTTTAGGGAACGCAGGATTCTATTTTCAGCATGCTCTCCCTGCATATGGGTGGAGCCTTCCAGAAGTTATGCAGGTTTATTTCCGCGAGGCAACCCTTCCCAATATCAAGAGTTTATGGGTACGTCTGCTGGCCGAAACGGGTATCGTGGGTTTTTCCTCTTTCATCGCATGGTGCTATGTAATGGCAAGGACCGCATGGTCAATGAGATTAAACCCGCGTATACCGTTCAAAGTCATTGGATGGTGTGGATTATTCGTTTTGATAGCGTTTATCACGGAAGGATTCAGTACCGATACTTTCGCCTTGCCTTATCTATGGATATCTCTCGGGATTGTCAGTGCGGCTGGGGCATTATTGCGAAATCCTAAATCAGAGGTATGATTTCCATATTGGATTTGAATGGTTTGGTAATAATCGCTGAACAACTCCCAAACCTTCTTGGTTCTTGGATACGGGAATGATGATGACTCAGAACCATCTGGCTGCTGACCTGGATCACGTACTTGAACACACGCGCGAGTTGTGGGAAGAATTGCGTGGCGGGCGAATCTTTATCACTGGCGGAACTGGTTTCTTCGGCTGCTGGATGCTGGAAAGTTTTGCCTGGGCCAATGATCGGTTGGGGTTGAAAGCCTCAGCGCTGGTCCTAACCAGGCATCTGGGCGCATTTCGTGAGAAAGCACCTCATCTGGCAGTTCACCCTGCCATTCAATTTCATCCAGGTGATATTCATTCATTTAAATATCCGGTTGGCTCGTTCTCGCACATCATTCACGCCGCAGGTGAATCCAGCACCAAAATGAACGCTGAAGCACCGTTAACCATAATCGATTCCATTGTGGACGCTACACACCGTACATTGGAATTTGGTCGGCAGTGCGGCGTGCAAAAAATCCTATTAACCAGTTCCGGTGCAGTTTACGGCAGACAGCCACCTGAAATGACCCACATCTCCGAAGAGTTTCCTGGTGCACCAGACCCGACGAATCCATACTATACTTTTGGAAAAGGGAAGCGCGCCGCAGAAACCCTGTGTGCGTTGTATGCAAAAAAATATGGATTCGAGGCGAAGATTGCCCGCTGCTTTGCCTTTGTGGGACCTTACCTGCCGCTTGATAGTCACTTTGCCATCGGGAATTTCATACGTGATGGGTTACATGGCGGCCCGATCATTGTACTGGGAGATGGAACGCCTGGTCGTTCGTATCTGTACGCATCCGACCTTGCAATCTGGCTTTGGACGATCCTTTTTCGAGGTCAATCCTGCCGCCCATATAATGTGGGCAGCGACGAGAGCCTGTCCATCGCAGAGGTTGCTCATCGCGTTGCAGAACAATTCCCCTCCAAAATCGCGGTTGAAATTCGGGGAACCCCGAATCCTCTAAAGCCGTTGGAACGATATGTGCCAGAAATTCATCTAGCAAATTCAACATTAAGGTTGGAGAAATGGGTTTCCCTGGATTCGGCTATCCAAAAGACCATTAGTGTTTATCAAGAACGAAAATGAAGAGAATAAACTGGAATTTAATTTTTCCAGCAGTGACCATTATTCTTCTCGGATGGTTAATGTGGGCAATTCATGACCGTTTTATCCCAATCCAGGAAGGATGGATGCAATACTATTCCCTATTGACACAGAAAGGTTTGCTGCCATATAGGGATTTTTATTTTTTTACTCAACCCATTCCTCTTTTTATTGCCCAGCTTATTTCTAAGTTTGGCAATGGCTACATGTTATATCGATATTATGGAATGGTAGAAAGATCATTTTTAGTTCTAGTTTTATACTATTTAATTGCAAAACATTTTTCCCCAGCTGCTTCTTTTATTGCAGTTGTTACCTCAGCATTCTTGTATCAAAGCTTCAATATTGATATTCTTTATACTTATTATCAGACGGCACTATTATTCTTTTTTTTATCGCTGATTTGTTTACAGCGTGGGAAGGACTCCCAGCACTACTGGTTATATGATTGTTTTGCAGGTTTTTTTGCCTCACTAGCTTTTTTTACTAAACAATCATGTGGTTTATTTGCATCCCTATTTCTATTATTCTTGATGGTTTGGTATACACCTCGAAAGATCCTGCATTTGCGAGTTATTAGTTTTTTATTGGGCTGGATTATTCCTGCCTTCTTTATAGTGGGATGGTTAATCAGGGAACATATTTATTTTGAATATCTCAAACAGGTATTTGGTGGTATTTCGTCAAAAGGCTCAATCCTGGATATCCTGTTTGCTTTTTGGAGTCGAAATTCTGCCTTGTGGTATTTCGGTTTGTTGATCTTAGGTTCACTCACCTTGTTCCTCTTGGTGAAAAACAAGAAAATCAATATCAAAATTGAACCCCAACCAACTTCGACTTTGATCAATCTTAATTACTTTTTGATTTTCATTTTCCCGGTTTATATTGCGGGAGGTTTTCTAATACCACCTAATAAGAACACCTCCCTTTTTATTAGTTATATGGGGGATCGCTATCTTTTACTCTGGTTATATTTCACATTTTTTGTATTGACAATTACCACGATTATTATTGGTATAAAATGGATTTCCAGAAAGCAACTCCCTTTTTCAAAACCTCTTGCAGAGCTCATACTCGCTTCTTTTGTATGGACATATTCAACAGGACTTTCTGGTCAATTAGAGTTTTACTCCATTTTATTGGGGACTGCATTAGTTCTTGCTTTCTTGTTTGACCGCCTTCAGCAAAGTTGGAAGCCTATTAAATTGGTTATCATAATGGCATCTTGTTTAGTGCTTTTCGTTTGTTCTGCAAAGAAGAATCAAATGCCTTATGATTGGTGGGGATGGATCGAGTACGGACATAGCCAAAACGTTACAAGTATAATTCCCGCCTTTAAGGATTTTAAACTCTCCGCTGAAACTGTCGGAATATATGACAAAATATATCTTGATATCGAACAGAACACAACCTCAAATGATTTTGTCTACACATATCCCTTTTTGACTCTATTCAACTATGTGTCTGATAGAATGCAACCAACATTTTCTCCAGTGCATTATTTTGACGTATGCCCAGACTATATTGCAATTATGGATGCTGCGAAACTTAGGGATAATCCGCCAAGGATGATAATTTATATGGAAGTACCAGCGAAGGTTTTTAAACTACATGAAGACATCTTTCGAAATGGACAACCGAGTGGTCAGCGCCAACTACTTGCTGCTATTGAAGAAATTATTATAAAATACCATTACAAGAAAATCGATTCCTTTGTTTCTCCCGGATGGAATTGGCACATCTACGTGTGGTTTAAACCTTAAATTGCATATAGGAATTATCTATAACGAACATTTAACGGAAAATCCAGATATCGAGCTTAATGCCTCTGCTATTAGTCAATTTTCTATTTTAATAAAGGTATAAATTGTGCGAGGAATATATGCGTCATGCACACAGAAATTGCCCGGTATGTGAAAAATCAGATATAGAAGTTTTACATACCCAGCGCTTTGAACTACCTGAAGGACATCCGCTATCAAAAGGATACAATATCGTGAGCTGTTTGGATTGCGGTTTTGTATATGCAGATACTGTTGTCAGCCAGGCTGATTATGACCGTTATTATGCTAAGCTTTCCAAGTATGAAGACTCAAAAACTGGTACGGGTGGCGGTGAAAACTCCTTTGACCTTGCCCGTCTGGAGATTACTGCCCACCAAATTGCTGACTTTTTGCATGATCCATCGGTACGAATTTTAGATGTGGGTTGCGCCAACGGCGGGTTACTGCATGCGTTAAAAAATTTGGGCTACGAAAACTTATGCGGGCTTGATCCCGCGCAAGGTTGTGTTGAGAATACGCGCACTTTGGGACTCGAGGCGTATCCTGGCTCGTTATTCCAGCCTTTTCCTTATGGCACGTTTGATTGTTTGGTTTTATCGCATACACTTGAGCATGTACAGGATGTACGCGGGGCTATTAATTGGATCAGGGGAATGCTCAATCCATCCGGTAAACATGTGATATACATTGAAGTGCCAGATGCTTCACGATATGCTGATTTTTTATATTCGCCATTCCAGGATTTTAATACCGAACACATCAACCATTTTTCCATGATTTGTCTGAGAAATATAATGAGTCGAACTGGATTTGAAGCAGTAGAAACAGGCGATAAAATAATAACGATTTCCCCAAATATGTTTTACCCGGCCATCTATGGATTTTGGACAATGTCAATCGAACGACCAAAAATTGAAAAATCAATAGATACTTTGTTGATGACGCGGATTGGTGAATATATCCGCCATTCGCAGGCCATTTTGGATGCAATTGAAGCACGCCTGCAGCAAGTTTTGCCGCAAGTATCGCAGGTGATCGTTTGGGGTACGGGTCAGTTGGCGATGAGGCTGCTTGTGGAAACATCGCTAGGTAAAGCCAATATTGTCGCTTTTGTAGACAATAACTCCGTAAACCAAGGGAAAACACTCCACGGCGTTCAAATTCTTCCACCTAAAGCGCTGTCTGGGTTGGATGGGCCGATCTTGATTACCACCATCTTGCACCAGCAAGCGATTGCAGAGCAAATCCGACAGATGGGTTTGCCAAATAAAGTTATCTTTTTACAGGAATAATTAATGGAATCGCCCACTAGTATTTTATTTGACAATGAATTACCGCGAGCTGTTTCAGAGCAGTTCTGGTTGAAAGCAGGTGCTCCCATCTACATTTACGGCACCGGCACGGTTGGTCAGGAGGTATCACGCATATTTTCAGACAAAGCCATCCCAATCGAAGGGTACATGGATCACCGCATCCGCAGTGACCCTAATATTGACAAGGTTCCAATCATATCGCCAGATTCGGTCGATAGTTCAAAAAGAGGAAAGGCGATTATTATTCTCGCCATCCATAATCGCGAAGTGGACATGAGGGCACTCATCGCCAGGCTCAAAGCAATGGGCTATAAACAATTGATCACAATGATCGATCTTTACGATCATTTCGCCGACGAACTGGGGGCACGTTACTGGCTGACCAGCCGTAATTTCTACCGAGGCTTTAAAACCCAAATAGATGCCGCCAATAAGCTTTGGGCCGATGATCTGAGCTGCGATGTCTATGAAAAAACCCTGCATTTTCGCATCAACGGCGATTTTTCGCTTTTACCCGAGCCGGATATCGCGCACCAGTATTTTCCACCTGGCCTGCCACCCTGGAAGCAACCCATCCGGATGATCGATTGCGGTGCATATGATGGCGACGTCATCCGCGATTTCATAAAAATTGGCTTTACCTTCTCCGCTCTTGCAGCTTTTGAACCGGACGCGCAAAATTACTCCCGCCTCGCCAAGTACATTCAAGAACACGGAATAACCATTCCGGAAGTGAGTCTGTGGCCTTGCGGGGTGGGCGCCATTTCCCGCCAGCTAAGTTTTGCATCAGGCATGGGTGAAGCCAGCGGCATTGCAGCCTCCGGTGAAACGGTGATTCAATGCGTGGCACTGGATGACGCCCTGCCCAATTTCGCACCCACCCTCATTAAAATGGATATCGAAGGCGCAGAAATTGATGCTTTGATGGGCGCTCGTCAGCTAATTCTCACATACCGCCCCGCTCTAATTCTTTCAGCATATCACACTCCCGCCCATCTCTGGGAAATTCCACTCTGGGTGGCACAATTAGCCGCAGAAAATGGACTTAAATATCATTACTATTTGCGGACTCACGCTTACAATTGCTTCGATACTGTTTTTTACGCTGTTCCCAATATATAAAAAGGTTATTATGCGCGTATCTGATTACATCTCCCAGGTTCTTTCCGAATTCGGTGTTCGTCACGTCTTTATGGTCACAGGCGGCGGCTCCATGTTCCTGAATTATGCCATTGGCAATAATCCCAATATCAAAACCATTTTCAATCACCACGAGCAAGCCTGCGCCATGGCTGCAGAAGGCTATGCCCGCATCACCAACAAGCCGGGGGTGGTAAATGTCACATCCGGGCCAGGCGGCATTAACGCCCTCAACGGCGTATATGGCGCATATACCGATTCTATTCCCATGCTCGTGCTCTCAGGCCAGGTCAAACGTGAGACCTACCTTCGAAATTACGATTTGCCAGGCCTGCGCCAGCTTGGCGACCAGGAAGCCGACATCATTTCGATGGCGCGGGCTATTACCAAGTATGCTGTCACTGTGACCGACCCGCAGGAAATTCGTTTTCATCTCGAAAAAGCTTGGTACCTGGCCCAAACCGGCCGACCAGGACCGTGCTGGCTGGATGTTCCCATTGATGTTCAATCCAGCCAGGTGGACGTTTCCACCCTGAAAGGCTTTACCCCGCCCGCCAATGACCCAGATGAGGCAGAGATCCTGGGCGAGAAGGTTAAATCCACGCTTGATAAGCTTAAAACAGCCCAGCGCCCGGTTATTCTCGCCGGGACGGGTGTTCGCCTGGCTGGGGCGGTGGAGCTGTTCAATGAGGTCATCCACAAACTTGGAATTCCTGTTACTACTGGTTGGACACATGACCTGATTGCTTCAGACGACCCGCTCTTCTGCGGGCGACCGGGAACGATCGGGACTCGACCTGGCAACTTTACTGTCCAGAACTCAGACGTATTACTCATTCTTGGTAGTCGTTTGAATATCCGGCAGACTGGTTATGCTTGGAACTCATTTGCCCGTACCGCATATAAAATTTGGGTGGATATTGACCCAGCAGAGCTTTCCAAACCCACGGTCAGACCTGATCTCCCAATTGTGACTGATGTAGGGATTTTCTTACGTGAGATGAACCACCAGTTGGATGGAAGTAGTTGGAACAAAGCCCAATTTGCCGGTTGGCTGGCGTGGTGCCAGGAGCGGGTTAAACGCTATCCGCCGGTTTCTGCGCGCCAGCGTCAATTTAACGGCAAAATTAATCCCTATCACTTCATGGAAATCCTTTTCGACCAACTTTATGCTGATGATGTGGTAGTGACTGGTAACGCCACCGCCTGCATTGTTACTTTCCAGACCGCCAAACTCAAGCTTGGCCAGCGGCTATTCTCCAACTCCGGCTCCGCCTCGATGGGCTATGACCTGCCCGCCGCCATTGGCGCAGCATTTGCACATGGCGGTCGTGTAATCTGTCTGGCCGGCGATGGCAGCCTGCAATTGAACATCCAGGAACTTCAGACGGTCGCACATTATGGCCTGCCCTTGAAAATTGTTGTCCTGAATAATGAAGGTTATCTATCCATTCGCCTGTCACAGAAAAATTTTTTTGGAAGCACGCTGGGCGAAAGCCCACAATCGGGTATCAGTTTTCCCGATTATGTGAAGCTGGGCGAGGCTTATGGCATTCCCTCGCGCCGCATTGAAACCAAAGAATTTGCCCCGGCGTTGCGAGCGTTCCTCGAAACTCCAGGCCCGGTGCTATGCGAGGTGATGCTCGACCCGGCGCAGGAATTTGAACCGCGCCAGAGTTCACGCGCGTTACCTGATGGGCACATCATCTCGGCTCCGCTGGAGGATATGTATCCTTTCCTTGATCGCAAAGAACTGCTCGAAAATTTGCTCATCCCTGTTTGGGAAGGTTAACTAATGCACCTGATCTTTGATCTGGACGGCACACTGGTCGATTCGCGCCCCGGGATTTTATTCTCATTGAAACAAGCCATCAGGCAGGTATTTCCTGATTCTCAACCCGACTCATTGGAGTTTACTATTGGTCCTCCAGTGCGTGAGGTGCTGCATCGAGCCTTGGAAAACACCACTAAAAAGGAATTGGACAAGCTGGAAGCAGCCTTCCGCTCGAGCTATGACGGGGAGGGCTGGAAGATGGTCCACCTTTATACCGGTGTTATGGAGACATTGAAAGCATTTCAAGCGCGCGAGATTCCAATGTATATCATCACCAACAAATCCAGCATTGCTGCAATGCAAATTCTCTCTCACCTGGACCTATCCCCGTATTTTATTGAGGTCGTCTGCCCTGATTCTCGCTCTCCCCGATTCAAGGGGAAAGTTGATATCCTCCGTTTCTTGCTCGACAAATATGCTTTGCCAAGCGAACACGTGGTCCTGGTGGGAGATTCAATTGACGATCTATTCGCTGCTGAGGCGCTCAAAGTACCCTTTGTTGGGGTAGAATATGGATATGGGGATTTTCGTGATTTTGCAAAACCGGTACATTTGGTCCACGAGTTTTCTGAATTGCTCGTGGACGTAACAACTTGGTCTCACATTTTTTTTACCACACCATTTCGGAGGAATGAAATGATTAACCGGGATATCTTTGAGGAACTATTTGTTCTGGAATTGGCAAACAACCATTGGGGAGATGTTCAGCGCGGCTTGCGAATTGTTAAAGAATTTGGTACTGTCGTCCGTTATAACGATGTACACGCCGCGATAAAGTTGCAATTCAGGGATGTTGACACTTTTATTCACAAAGATTTTCTTGGGCGAGATGATATTCGCTACATTAAAAAAACCTTGGATACCCGCCTGAGTCGGGAGGACTTGGCGGCCCTTGTTGAAGCCATCCGACGTAGCAATTGTGTTCGGCTGGTGACCCCGTTTGATGAAAAATCGGTGGAATTATGTGTGGAATTGGGGATTGAGATCATTAAAGTTGCGAGTTCCGATGTGACTGACTGGCCTTTGCTTGAAAAAATAGCCAAGACCCGCAAGCCGGTGGTGGTTTCAACCGGCGGTTCGTCGCTCAACGACATCGATAACATGGTGATGTTTTTCGAGAACCGTAATATTCCGCTGGCGATTAATCATTGCATTTCAATTTATCCTACCGAAGATGCCGACATGCAATTGAATCAGATTGATTTTCTTAAACATCGTTACCCGGGGCATATAATTGGCCTTTCATCGCATGAGCATGTCGATTGGCGAACGTCCATTCTGATAGCGTATGCCAAGGGTGCACGGACGTTTGAGCGCCATGTTGATATCAAAACTGGCGATAAACCCATCTCTCCTTATTGCTCTACTCCTGAACAGATTGCAGAATGGTTCCAGGCGTTCAAGAAGGCTAAGGAGATATGTGGTGCAGCTGGAACTGAAAAAGTAGTCGCCACTCAGAAAGAAATCGACTACCTGATTACACTTGTGCGTGGCGTTTATGCCAAACGTGACTTGCCTGCTGGTCATGTTTTATTGCCGGATGATTATTATCTTGCCATTCCCTTGCAAAAGGGACAGCTTTCTTGCCGGGAATTGCTTAACGACCAGGTGCTATCCAAGAGATGTAAAAAAGATGCACCCTTAATGGTCGAAATGGTGGATAGCTTATATAATCACGATGAGATTCTGCGCAAACAAATATATGCGCGCGGGTTCTAGTTACCGGATATGTCATGAAAAAAATCAGCATTGTTACCCCATGCTTCAATGAAGAAGGAAATATCCAAGAACTCTATGATCGTATCAAGAAGGTGATGGAAGGCCTTGATTACAAGTTTGAGCATATATTCATCGATAACGCCTCCAGTGATCGCACTATCGAAATCCTTCGGAAATTAGCATCCCGGGACAACCGCGTTAAAGTTATTCTCAATACGCGTAATTATGGGCAAATCCGCTCACCCTTTCATGCTCTGCTACAGGCTTCTGGCGATGCGGTGATTGGCATGTCATCTGACTTACAAGACCCGCCAGAAATGATTCCAGAGTTTATTGAGAAATGGGAGCAAGGTTATAAGGTAGTGGTTGGGGTTAAAACCCACAGCGAGGAGTTCGGGCTATTTTATTTTTTGAGGTCAATATATTACCGCGTCTTAAGAAAGTTGTCGGATACACAGTTAATTGACAATTTCACCGGGTTCGGGTTGTATGACAAACAAGTGGTTGAGATAATACGGGGCTTCGACGACCCATATCCCTATTTCCGCGGCCTGATAGCAGATATTGGATTTGAATACGCCAGAATTGAGTTTACCCAACCGCGCCGCAAACGCGGTATTAGTAAGAATAATTTTTTCACCCTTTACGATATGGCCATGTTGGGTGTGACCAGTTATACGAAAATTCCCTTGCGTCTGGCTACAATGCTGGGTTTTGTCTCGTCAATGTTCAGTTTTTTGATCGGTATGGCATATCTAATTTATAAATTGATTGACTGGCAGAACTTCTCATTAGGGCTTGCTCCCGTCATAATTGGATTATTTTTTATGGGTTCAATTCAACTATTCTTCCTTGGGATTGTTGGAGAGTATATCGGTTCCATTTATACGCTAGCAGTTCGCCGACCTTTGGTGATTGAAAAAGAGCGAATTAATTTTTAATCCTCTTTTATCAGGGTACTGATGATGCAATGAAACCTAACGGCATATTTCCGCTGACTCCAGAGCGCTGGGATGACTTCGAGTTACTCTTTGGCCCGCGCGGAGCCTGTGCAGGCTGCTGGTGCCTGTATTGGAAACTGCCGCGCAAGGATTTCATTGCCGGGGAAGGTGACCGAAACCGCCTTGCTCAGAAGCGAATCGTCGCTACTGGCAAGATCCCGGGCCTACTTGCCTACGTGGAAGGAATTCCAGCTGGGTGGGCGGCTGTGGAACCCCGTGAAAACTACCCGGTACTTAATAATTCCCGCATCCTGAAATCGCTCGACGATATCCCGGTCTGGTCAGTGCCTTGTTTCTTTGTAGCCAAAAAATACCGCAGTCAAGGGCTGACGGTGGCACTATTGAAGGCCGCTATTGGCTACGTGGCGAAACAGGGTGGGAATGTGGTGGAAGGTTATCCGGTAGAACCGCGCCAGGCAGGCAAGATGCCTCCAGTGTTCGTTTATACCGGGCTGGCTTCGGCCTTCAAACAGGCTGGTTATACGGAAGCTGGCCGCAGGTCCGAGACGCGGCCGATTATGCGCTATTATATTAAAAAATAAAAATCTCCCGCAAGTTTAATACTTGTGGGAGAATGGTTTTAGAACAGGTCTTCAAGCAGTTCGGCTGGCATTACTGCTGTTCCAACGATACCGGGTCCGGTATGCACACCCAGCACGGGGGAAATGCGCAGGATTTCCATCTTTTTAATGTTTAGCCGTTCACCCATGGACTTTGCCAGCGAGTTGGCGCTCTGGGCGAACCGCCCGTGCAAGACCGTGGCCCACAGTGGGATTGATCCGTACATCTCCGCAATATGATCCACGATTACGCCCAGGTTTTGCGAAACTGTGCGGCCCTTGGCGACGGTGCTGTATTTACCGTCTTTATGATCAACACGAATAATTGGTTTGATCTTGAGCACCGAACCCATCAAGGCTTGAACGCGTCCGATACGCCCTCCACGTGCCAGGTATTCTAGCGTTTCGAGCGTGTAGATGACCTCAGTGTTATCACGGATTTTTTCCAGTCGCTCCAGGATGGCCTTCAGGTTCCATCCGGCTTTGGCAGCTTTGGCCGCTGCTAACACCTGGAAGCGTTCTCCGCCGGAGAGGGTCATGGAATCAAATACGTTGACAACGGCTTCTTTGACATGTTCGGCGCCTACGCGGGCTGAGTTGATTGTCCCGCTCAATCCGGATGAGACGTGGATGGATAGGATGCTTTTGCTGGCATCAGCAATTTTTTGATAAATATCATTAAACATCCCACTCGAAGGTTGTGCTGTGGAGGGGATAGCCGGTCGCATGGCTTCCAGCCGATTGTAGAATTCGTCTGCGCTAATGTCGGCGGAATTGACTTCCCCTTCTGGAAATTGGATATAAAGTGGTGCCTGAACGATACCCAATGCTTCCAGCTCTTCGTTGGGCAGATCGGCTGCACAGTCGGTTACTATTTTCATATTTAACTCACTTCCTGAAATTTTGATTATTATAATCCGATTCGGTAAGACAAGTTGATTTAGTGTCGGTTCATCTGCCGTCTTACGTACAACCTTTTGTAAAAAGTACCTTGGCAACCCCGCGCAAACCGGCTTTTTATTTATAAGTCTCCTATCTTTTTGCCATAAGTATCCGCAACTCTCCCTCAGTGTTCTTTTCCACGGCATCTGCACTGGCTCTGATGAGAAGATAATGTAAATCGAACAATATTAACGACTCCCAAAATTCACATATTTTTGAAAGAAGCAGTACAATCGCTCCCATGCAAATTCTCAAGCCTGTTATTACCACCAATGGCGCTATACGCGCCACCTGGGTCGAAGTCAATTTGACTCGGCTTAGCCAGAATTTAGAACCATTCGCGCTAAGGTTTCCCCTTAAAAGGTGATAATTGTTGTAAAAGCAAATGCCTACGGACACGGCCTAGCCGAGGTGGCGAAACATCTATCTTCCCTGGCGGATTATATTGGTGTGGTGGTGCTGGAGGAAGGAATCTTCTTGCGCGAACTGGGTGTGACTGCTCCCATCCTCGTCCTGGGCGGTATCTGGGGCGACCAGATCCCGCAATACATTCTGCATGATCTAACTCTTACGGCTTCTTCGGCCGAACGCCTGGAGCAGATTGATGTAGTCGCCGGGCAGATGGGGGTGAAAGCGAAAGTGCACTTGAAAATTGACACCGGAATGGAACGGATCGGGGTCCATTATTACAGCGCCCATACGATCCAGGAGACAGCACTGAAGTGTAGCAATATCGACGTGGAAGGGATTATCTCCCACTTTGCCAATGCAGATTCACATGAACTGGCGCATGCCCGTCTGCAGTTGGAAAGATTTAACCAAGTCCTGCGTTTTTATGAGGATCGCAGCTTGCCCATGCCCATTCGTCATATCGCGAACTCGGCCGCGATTTTACAACTGCAGGAGATCCATTTTGACATGGTAAGGACCGGAATAATGCTCTATGGAGTTTATCTCTCTTCAAAGTGGCGCGCAGCGTTCAGGTCCGACCTGCTCTCACCTGGAAGTCACGCGTGGTCTATTTCAAAGTTGTCACGCCGGGGCATCCGGTCAGTTATGGTTCAACCTGGCAATTTGACCAACCGGTACGCATTATTACCCTCCCGGTCGGGTATGGGGATGGGTATTTCGCAACCTGTCGAATAAGACCCAGGTTATTTTTCGCGGGAAGAAATACCCTCAGTTGGGAATATTTGCATGGACCAGATGATGGTCAACATCGAAACTGATTCGGCCTTTAATGGCGATAAGGTAGCCCTCATCGGCGAATCGGGTGGTGAGGCGATTTCTCCTCAGGATTTGGTTGATTGGGCTGGTACAATACCTTATGAGGTTTTATCGAATATAAATACGCGCGTACCGGGCGTCTATATCACGGAGGAAAAAAGTTAATGGAGTCTCCCCAACCGACAGTGCGGGTGAATATTTTTAAACCAAGAACTGTGCTAAATTTTCTGAAAGATCACTGGTTAGATTATCTGACCCTGTTTTTGATCAGCTCAGTGATCATCGGTCTCGACCAATGGACGAAGGTCTTGGTGCGGGCAAAAATCCCTCTGGGAACCGATTGGCTTCCGAGTGGACTGGCGTGGTTGCTGCCTTATGCTAGGATAAGACACTGGTATAACTCCGGGGCTGCATTTGGCATATTCCAGAACGGCAACCTGGTTTTCACTACTCTGGCAATAATCATCATTCTTTTGATCCTGTATTATTTTCCCCGCACGGAACGGACCGATTGGTGGATGCGCGTAGCCATGGCAATGCAACTCGCGGGCGCTGCTGGAAATCTGATTGACCGGTTGGCCTTTGCCCATGTCACCGACTTCATTTCAGTTGGAAATTTTGCGATTTTCAATGTGGCCGACGCGAGCATTTCTACTGGCGTCGCGGTGCTTTTGCTCGGTGTCTGGCTAAAAGAACGAGCCGAAAAAAAACGAACTGCAAAGGCTGCCTTGCCCAAGGATGAGGCGAAGAGTGGGTGATCGGATTGAAATCTTTTGCTTTTATAAAGAAGATAAGGAACGATTGGACGTATTCCTGACGACCCACCTGTCAGGATTTTCCCGTTCTCGAGTTCAGGGACTAATCAAGGATGGGTACGTCAAAGTGGAAGCAGAGGTGGTTAAAAAGGCGGGGCGGGATCTGGAGACTGGCGAGCAGATCGAGATACGAATTCCCCCCCCGGTCCCAAGTGGATTGGTACCCGAAAATCTCCCGCTTGATATTGTCTTTGAGAACAAGGATTTATTGGTTGTGAACAAGCCAGCCGGGATGGTCGTTCACCCTTCACCAGGGCATGACAGCGGTACGCTTGTCCACGCCGCCCTCGGTTATATTCCGGAACTTGAAGGCATCGGTGGAGAACAACGACCGGGTATTGTCCATCGCCTGGACAAGGATACCTCTGGCCTGATTGTAATTGCCAAAAACGAACGGGCGCATCATTGGCTTCAGGAGCAGTTCAAATCCCGTGAGGTAGAAAAAATCTACCTGGCATTGGTAGATGGCAAACCGCCCACACCCGCTGGACGCGTGGAAGCACCGATTGGTCGGAATACTACGCATCGTAAACTGATGGCGGTTGTTCCGTTGGAGAAAGGTCGCGAAGCCATCAGTGAATATCGCACGTTGGAAAGTTTTTCCTCCCATACCTTGCTCGAAGTTCATCCTCTTACAGGGCGAACACACCAGATCCGTGTGCACATGGCGTTTTTGGGATGCCCGGTGGCAGCGGATATGGTCTACGGAAAGCGCAAATCGACAGTGGAGTTAGACAGGCATTTTCTCCATGCATATAGATTAAAGATCGTCCTTCCTGGCGAGAAGCAAGCTAGGATTTTTGAGGCTTCGCTTCCGTGGGAATTACAATTCATCCTTGAACATTTACGGCAAACGTAGGAGTAATATATGGAATTTGTTGATCTCCGTTCAGACACAGTAACCAAACCCACGCCTGCCATGCGCGAGGTGATGGCAAACGCTGAAGTTGGCGACGACGTTTATGGCGAGGATCCCACTGTCAACCGTCTGCAGGAGATGGGTGCGGAAATGATGGGCAAAGAATCCGGTCTGTTCGTTGCCTCGGGGACGATGGGTAATCTGGCAGGAGTTTTGGCTCACTGTCAGCGCGGCGATGAGGTGATCGTAGGCAACAAGGCTCATACATTTCTGTTTGAAGCGGGTGGAATTTCAGCCTTGGGCGGTGTCCATTCTTGTCAACTACCCAACCAGCCCGACGGTTCGCTGGCGCTGGATGATATTGAAGCTGCTATCCGTCCGGACGACCCGCATGACCCGATCACGCGGCTGATATGTTTGGAGAATACCCACAACCGCTGCGGTGGTACATTCCAGACACCGGAATATGTGAAACAGGTAAGTGAATTAGCCCACGGGCGCGGCCTGTTCATCCATCTGGACGGTGCGCGGATCTTCAACGCCGCGGCTGTTCAAAGGATTAAGGCGAAGGAATTGGCCGGACCAGTTGATTCGGTCACCTTTTGTTTGAGCAAGGGGTTGTGTGCACCGGTCGGTTCGGTATTATGTGGCTCGAAGGAGTTCATCCGTAAGGCGCACCGCCTAAGGAAGATGCTGGGTGGTGGGATGCGCCAGGCCGGGATCCTTGCGGCAGCCGGGATCGTCGCGCTGGAAACGATGACCGAGCGGTTATCAGAGGACCATGCCCGGGCAAGGAATTTAGCCCAGGGCTTGAAACAGGTTCCCGGTCTTATTCTTGACCAGGAAGTTCCAGCAACGAATATGGTTTTTTTGTCGCTATCACCTGATGTGAAATCGGATATAAGCGATATTTTTGAAAAACTAAAGGGGCGTGGCATCCTAGCAGGCGTGACAGGACCGCGGAGTTTACGCCTTGTATTACATTACTGGATTGATGATGTTGGGGTCGAGAAAACCATTGCAGCGTTTCGCTCTGCAATGCAGTAAGATCAGAGGAAAATTGCATCGCAGATGGACACGGGTTTATTCGCCCACCTTTCATCGCCTGTTTACCTCGGGCGTCATGATGATTCCTATAGAACCTTCCTTTTAGCGACTTAAGATATAATTCTTTCGCCAAATAGATCTTTTGGAAATTCGGAGAGATGGAATGCAGATTACACTGGAGATAATTGACCGTGTTGTGCAAAGCATTCTATTAAAAATTAAATCCAAGCCACGCATCGGATTGATATTGGGTACAGGTTTGGGTGGATTGGCACAAGCGATTCAAAATGCAACCATCATCCCATATCGAGAATTGCCGGATTGGCCTGCTTCCACCGTAATAGGTCATACTGGGCAACTGGTTATTGGCGAGTTGGAGAACCAGCAAATTCTTGTCATGCAGGGGCGCGTCCATTATTACGAAGGTTACACTATGCAGCAGGTTACACTTCCTGTGAGGGTGATGCAACGAATGGGAATTGAAATCCTAATAGTGACCAATGCTGCCGGAGCGATTCAACCGGATTTTATTCCAGGAGATGTGATGCTCATCACAGATAATCTAAATCTGATCGGGATGTCAGGCCTGAATCCGCTGATCGGACCGAATCTGGATGAGTTTGGGCCGCGTTTTCCTGATATGAGTCAGGCTTATGACCGGCGGTTGTGCGATCTGGCGCGTAAGGTTGCCAGGCAGGGCAATTTGCTCCTGCGCGAAGGTGTATACGCTGGTCTAAGCGGCCCGTCATTTGAATCCCCGGCGGATCTGCGTTTTTTACGCATAGCTGGTGCAGACGCAGTAGGCATGTCCACTGTCTCCGAGGTGATTGTGGCGCGTCATGGGGGAACCCGAGTACTGGGTTTCTCAGGGATCAGTAACAAGGCCAATCTGGATGGAAATACACTCACCTCGCACGAGGAAGTTCTCGCTGCCGGCCGCGTGGTTGTCCCTAAATTGGAAATGCTCATTCGAGGCGTTTTGCGTTCCCTTTAATGGGTGGAATGGCTGCTATTCTGCATTTTTTTACCAGTTACTTAATACTGATTTACCTGCTCCTTGTCATTGGGTTGATATTTGCTATTCGCAACCTGGTACGGGCAAAGCGTGAGATGGGTGGATCGCTGTATGGGCTGGAACGTGAGGCCTCCCGCCGGCATACAAGCCAGGCAGTGGCTACCCTTTCACTGATTATCTTCCTGGCCATTGCTGAAATGGTTCTGACAGTTTTTCTGGCACCAAACATGCCAGCACATTCGCTACTTTTCACACCCACTATGAATCCGCTGACCACGCCGACAAATTCTATCCCGCCCGAGTTATTGGCAACTATTGGGGTCTTGACAACCGTATCTACCCCAACTGCCCAAATCACTGGTTGTATCACCGGTCAAATCATGATCACATCGCCCAAACCAGGGGATGTAGTAAAAGGCCTGGTTATATTGGTGGGGACGGCTGATATCCCTAACTTCGGGTTTTATAAATATGAGTTTTCTCCTTTAGGATCAGATGTTTGGTTCACAATCCAGGCCGATCGCAAGGTAAAGAAGGGTATTGAATTAGGACCCTGGGATACCAGCGAGGTTACTCCAGGCGATTACAATCTTCGCCTGATGGTCTTTGACAATCAAAGCAATGAGCTCCCGCCTTGCATTGTCCCGTTGCGAGTCGCAGCTCCATGAGGTGATTTATGCCAGAGGTTCAAATACGTCCAGCAAATGCGACCGATTTGTCCGTTCTGATGGCGATTGACCATTCCTGCCAGACCGAGTATGTCTGGCAAATGGATGTGCAACATGAGGACGGCCAGATTGGCGCTATTTTTCGGGAGATACGCTTACCGCATTCGGTGTCAGTCTCTTACCCGCGCATGGTCAGTGCGCTATCAGAATCCTGGAGTCGACGATCCGGGGTGCTGGTAGCTGTCATTGGAGGGCAGGCAGTGGGATATGTTCGCACGAGTGATTCTATCTTCCCGCACACTGCCTGGTTGCTGGACGTGGTTGTCTCTCCCCGTTTTCGTCGCCAGGGGATTGCGAGTGCGCTGGTGTTGGCGGCGCAATCCTGGGCAGTGGACCGAAAAAACAGACGGGCCTTGCTCGAAATGTCATCGAAAAATAATCCAGCCATTCGGCTTGCACAAAAACTAGGATACGAGTTCTGCGGGTATAATGACCAGTATTATGAGACACAGGATATAGCACTGTTCTTTGGTCGTTTCATTCGGTAGCATTACGGAAGGTCTGAATGTTTAATGGTTGGTTTCAAGATTTACTGGTGGGGATAAGAACGATCAATGATATTCTTACAGCCGGGATTGCCATCACGGCCTTTTCGTTGTTTTTGTATGCACTGTCATTCAATTTGCGTGACCGGGTAGCGCGCTCATTTGCCATCATCCTGTTGTGTGTAGTTGTGGTTTTTACCTCTGAGGCGTTGGAGAGTTCGGCTGCTTCTCCAGACATGATTACGCTGTTCTTGCGCTTGGAATGGTTGGGGGTTATTTTTTTGCCTCCCGCTTATTTGCATTTGTCTGATGCTATTCTGGTTACGACTGGCCGTCCATCGCGGGGGCGCAGGCGTATAGCCGTCCCGGCAATGTACTTTGTTTCGACGTTATTCTTGTTACTGCTGGGACTTGGTTATCTGCTGGGCCCGATGGTGATGACAGGTCAACCTGCGCCGCATCTCCAGCGTACCACCTGGACAGAAATCTTCACGGCTTTTTATGCTGCTACGATGATTCTGGCTTGGGTTAATTTTGGACGCGCTTACCGCCATACATTGACCCGTTCGGGCCGCCGTCGCATGATTTACCTGTTGGCAGGTGCCACAGCTCCTGCGCTCGGATCTTTTCCTTATCTTCTTTATGGTTCGGTTCTGGCAGAAAGCCATCCTTATCTTTTCTGGGGAATGGCGTTGGCTAGTAATCTGCTGGTGGGCGGGTTGATTATCATAATGGCATATGCGGTGGCCTTCTTTGGAGTTTCCTGGCCTGACCGGGTGGTCAAGAGCCGGCTGTTTAAATGGATCATGCGTGGACCCGTGACCGCCTCCGCTGCACTGGGTGTGATGACTATCGTTCGGCGTGTAGGCGAATTGTTTGGGACTATTTATTCCGGTGCGGTACCAACCGCCATGGTAACAACAGTTCTGCTGATGGAACATTCTATTACTCTGGTTGCCCCGCTTTGGGAACGTTTCATCTTTTTTGGCCGCGACCGCGCTGATCTGACATTGCTGCAAAACTTTGAAGAACGACTTATTACCCAAAATGATTTGCGGCAATTCTTGGAATCCGTTTTGGCTGCTGTGCGTGATCATTTACAGTCGCCAGCGGCTTTTGTCGCTGCGTTGGATGGAGAGCAACTCTCGTTGGTTGTATCAACGAGGAATTTACCGCTACTAAAAGAATCCAACCTTTCGGAAGCTTTGCAGGTTGTCACTCATGAGGGAAACGGGGATGGTGACGAATATTTGTGGGGCGATTACTGGCTATTCCCGCTCCACCAATCACCGGAGACAGTTGAAGGCGAGCCTGCTTTACTGGGTTTACTGGGGGCGGTTCGTCGGCCAGACCAGGCTATTCTAAAAGAGCAGCGCCAGGCTCTCCAACTCCTTATCCGACGGGCTTCTTTGGCTTTGCAGGATCGCCGATTGCAGAAAAGCGTTTTTCGCTCTCTTGAAGATCTCCGTCCACAGGTGGATATGTTCCAACGCCTGCGGGCTGTTGGCCGTTATGATAGCAAGACCAACCTGCTGGAGGAGAATCTGCCACCTGAATCTGATATGGCCGAATGGGTACGGGATGCCTTGACGCACTATTGGGGTGGTCCTAAATTGACCCAGAATCCACTGCTTAATCTTCAGATTGTCCAGCAGGCTTTGGACGAGCATAATGACAATCCTGCCAATGCTTTGCGGTCTATCCTGAGACAGGCAATGGACAATGTCCGCCCGGAGGGGGAACGGCGTTTTACTGGCGAATGGATCTTATTTAATATCCTTGAAATGAAATTTGTTGAGGGTCGTAAGGTTCGTGAAGTCGCCACTCGGTTGGCAATGTCCGAAGCAGACCTGTATCGCAAACAGCGGGTTGCTATAGAAGAAGTAGCGCGTGTGATCCTTGAGATGGAACGCCAGACTCATGTTCGGATTACTGGGAAGGAGGTTGGACAAGCTAATGACGCACAACCAATTCTCTGAAAAAGATGAACCCATATATGACGATGGGTGGTGGGCGTCGGTTTTGGCAGAAGAAGAAAGCCGGACCGTACAATCCATTGCAAAGTCCCAAAAGATTGAAGAATCTGTGAGGCCAGCGATTGATTGGGAACGGGCGATGTCACTCTACCGCCAGGATGAGATTGTTGAACTGACTGTTACGGGACATAACCGGGGAGGTTTGCTGGTCGAAGGAGAAGGGTTAAATGGCTTTGTACCTTGTTCACATCTGGTGGACCTGCCTATTCAACCCAGCGAGGTCCGCCGCGAAGACTATATTTCTGTCTATATCGGTCGAGTATTGCGGCTAAAAGTGATCGAGTGTATTCCTGAAGAAGGTCGCATGGTCTTTTCAGAACGCGCCGCTCGTGCAGAGCCTGGCAAACGACCGGCACTTTTTATCACCATCCAGCCTGGTCAACACATTACCGGCGAGGTAACCAATATTACTGATTTTGGAGTTTTCGTAGACCTGGGTGGAGTTGAAGGCCTTATACATATTTCCGAACTTTCGTGGGGACGCGTTTCTCACCCCAGTCAGGTGTGCCAGGTCGGTCAGCAAGTAGAAGTCCAAGTGATGGAAGTTGTACCAGAGCGCTGCCGGATTGCTCTTAGCTTGAAAAGATTATTGCCAAATCCCTGGGAATTTGCTCAGGAGAGATACCCGGTAAATACGGTTGTCCCGGCGGTAGTAACAGCCCTTGCTCCGTTCGGTGCGTTTGCTCGCCTTGAAGAAGGACTAGAGGGTTTGATCCATGCATCGGAAATCCCGCTGCCTCCTAGCAAAACAATCAAAGATATCCTTTTACCTGGACAGTGTGTGCAGGTGCGAGTTCTTCAAGTCGAATCCTCGCGCCAACGTCTTGGTTTAAGCATGAAGATCAACTAATATGCCTTCTACACCGCGTAAGCCACTCTCGCAATCAAAAGAACACCCATCCAAAGCACCTCGCTCCATTGTCTGGATGGATCGTTTGGCCCGACTTGAAACCCACTTCGGGCGTTTTCTCTGGGATTTCCTCGGGGTTTTCCTGTTAGCCTTTGCATTGATGACCCTGTTTGGGATTCTCGGTCTGTCAAAGGGTACGCTTCTTGAAAAATGGGTATCTTTGCTCGAAATCTGGCTGGGTTGGGGTAGCATACTGGTTATCCTTGCTACCGGGGCATTGGGCTTGTTGGCTTTTCGTCGCAGCCGCCATGCTGTGAATGTGCACTGGGGACAAGTAATTGCTATAGAAATGGCGATTTTTCTTATGCTCGCAGTATTGTCCGTACTAGGTGGCAACCGGTTGACTGAAGGGACCATGTGGGGCGGTCAAATCGGTTGGGGACTTTCAATGATGGTAGCCCATTTCATCGGTCCGGTCTGGGGCGGCCTGGTCATCTTCTTGTCTTGGGGGCTGGCATTAATAGCCTCGTTCCGTCTCTGGCATTTCCTCGAAGTCTGGTTGTATAAAATGTCTGGTGAGCCGGTGGCGCAGGGTCCGGGAACAGCCGCGCCGGAAATCCCGGTCGTTTCCCCACTACCAAATAATAAACCCGTTTCAAGTTCTGACAACGGGGTCCGGAAACCTGCTCAGAAGCTACCCCCGGAATTTCGTAAGTCATTTAAAATTCCCGAAAAACAGGATAACCGCCCAGCCTCACCTCCACCTCGGGGAGAACGCCTGCCGCCCCTTAATGTATTGCTCGACGAACAGGCTGTTCGCCCAGACGAGCGGACCATCAACCAGACAGCCGGGCAGATCGAAAAATCGCTCTCGGAGTTTGGCATCCCTGCCAAGGTAGTCGGTTTTCGTATTGGTCCAACGGTCACGCAATTTGCGGTCCAGCCGGGTTTCATCAAAAAAGGGATGGAAGAGGATGCCCAGCAGCTGAAAGTCCGTGTGGCGCAGATCGCAAGTCTTCAAAAAGACCTGGCTCTGTCCCTGTCTGCTGAACGCCTGCGTATCGAGGCACCAGTACCTGGACGCGGGTATGTGGGCATCGAAGTGCCGAACCCGCGTTCTTCGGTAGTGCGTCTGCGCTCTCTGCTGGAGACGGAAGCCTTCTACAAAGGTGGTTCACCGTTGACAATTGCACTGGGACGGGATGTCTCAGGCAATCCGCTGGTAGCTGACTTGGCGCGTATGCCGCATCTTCTTATTGCTGGAACCACTGGTTCAGGGAAGTCTGTCTGCATTGCTGCGTTGGCGGTGTGCCTCGCTATGAATAACGCGCCCGAAGACATGCGCATGGTTATGATTGACTCAAAAATGGTAGAGTTGATACGCTTCAACGGTTTGCCACATCTTTATGGAAAAGTTGAGACGGATGTGCAGCGGATCCTGGGAGTTTTACGTTGGGTAGTGGTGGAGATGGAACACCGTTATAAATTGTTGGAGGCTGCCAAAGCCCGTGACATTGATGCCTATAACCACAAACTTCAACGCCGCAAGGAAGTCCAGACGCTGCCGCGCATTGTCGTCTTAATAGACGAAATGGCTGACCTGATGATGTCTGCTCCCGATCAGACTGAACACAACCTGGTCCGCCTGGCACAAATGGCGCGCGCTACAGGCATTCATTTGGTGGTTGCGACTCAGCGTCCCAGTACGGACGTGGTTACCGGTCTGATTAAAGCCAATTTCCCAGCGCGTTTGGCCTTTTCTGTGACATCCGGTGTCGATTCACGAGTTATTCTGGATCTACCCGGTGCAGAGACTTTGCTCGGGCGCGGCGACATGCTCTTCTTGAATCCGGAAGTGGGCAACCCGATACGCGCTCAGGGGGTCTTGGTCACTGACCAAGAGATCGAACGCGTCATTTCTCACTGGCAGAAGACGGTACCGCAGAGGGAAGTCCGTCCACCCTGGGAGTCGATGTTGAATCAGGCAGCCGACGAAGGCGGCGATGATGTATTGATTGAGCAGGCCATTACAGTGCTCAAGAAGGAGCAGCGTGCCAGCGCTTCCATGCTGCAACGGCGTTTACGGATAGGGTATCCGCGGGCTGCGCGCCTGCTAGATCAATTGGAGGAAAACGGGGTGGTTGGACCCTCCATGGGGGGTGGACGCGACCGCCATGTACTGCTGGAACCGGATGAAGAGAATGGGAACGTATCCACGGATGATAATGCCTAGTGTGGTATGATTGCCCAGTTTTGATGACTGTTCTTAGAGGAAATCCATTGACTCAACCTTCCAATCAAAAGAAAATAACATTTGCCGATAAAATGCGGGTTTGGTTCCGCTGGTATTTAAACCCAATAGCAGGTTTCTTTAATCGTCTTGGTATTAGGCCAAATACAGTCACCTTATTTGGGCTCGTGGGAACGATTGGCTGCGCCGTGTTGATCGCCTTTGGTCATATGACCTGGGCTGGCATCCTATTGCTGCTAATGGGGCCAGTGGACGCCATGGATGGAGCCCTGGCACGCCTGCGTAACGAAGCCAGCGAATGGGGTGCATTTGTGGATGCAGTTACTGACCGCTATTCGGAACTATTTCTCTTCCTCGGTTTCCTTATTTACTATATGCTCCATGCGGATGCCCTTGGGTTAATTTTTGCATACTTGGCTGCCGCAGGGTCTGTGTTGGTATCATACGTCAAGGCCCGCGCCGACGCATCGAAACTGGATGCCAATGTTGGCCTATTGACGCGCGTTGAACGTTACATAGTGCTGATCCCTGGTTTGATCTTCAATTTGCCTTTGCCTGTCCTGATTATTATTGCCATTCTAGCGAATTTCACAGCGTTGCAACGTATTCTGCGTGTGCGGCGAGATGCTCATCGTCGCTTATCCCAATCTCAGGAGTAGACCATGCCAACCTTACCCAATGGTTTTGATATTCCCATTCCATTTCTTAACCAATCCTTTCACATTTACTTTTATGGCATTTTAATCACGCTTGGTGTGATTGCTGCTGCTTTCATGGGGCAGGCTGAGGCGAAGCGCCGCGGGATGAGCCCGGAATTCATTTGGGATGCGCTATTCTGGGTTGTTTTAGCCGGGATAATTGGAGCGCGTATTTGGCACATCCTGACCCCTCCGCCTTCAATGGTCGCGCAAGGGATTACCACCAAGTGGTACTTGATGCATCCGCTTGATATGCTAAACATCCGTAACGGCGGGTTGGGTATACCTGGTGCAGTCATTGGTGGAGCGTTGGCGTTATGGATTTATTGCCGCAGGAAGAAAGTCTCTTTCCTGACTTGGGCAGATGTGGTTGCTCCGGGTGTGGCTCTGGCACAAGCCATTGGTCGCTGGGGTAATTTCTTCAATCAGGAAGTTTATGGTTTACCTACGAATCTCCCCTGGAAAATCTACATTGACCCTCTCCACCGCGTGGCAGGTTTTCAAAATTACGATTACTTCCACCCGCTTTTCTTGTATGAGTCGCTATGGAATGTGATCAACATGGCGATGTTGCTCTGGCTAGCGCGGCGATTTGAGAAATGGCTGAAACCCGGAGACATCTTCCTTATCTATATGATCATGTACTCAATTGGGCGCTTCAGTCTCGATTTTCTACGTTTGGACGCTTCGCTAGTGGGCGGTATTAACTTCAACCAAACGTTCGTTGTCGTCGTTGCCATGGTTGCTGGCTTTATCATATTCCTCAACCACCGCCCGCGCCGTGCTTAGCATGCAATGATCCATACCGAAGACCTGAGTAAACAATTCGGCGATTATTGGGCAGTGGATGGCGTCAATCTCGACGTTTATCCCGGACAGGTGCTTGCGCTTTTGGGTCAGAATGGAGCCGGTAAGACCACCACCGTCCGGATGCTGACCTCAGTGCTGGCTCCATCTCGGGGTCGGGCGAGCATCGCCGGGTTCGACGTGATCCACTCCCCGGATCAGGTACGGGCTTCGGTTGGTGTGCTGACCGAACAACATGGTCTATACTTGCGCATGACCGGTTCAGAATACCTTGATTTTTACGGAAGAGTCTACCGTCTGGATGCAGCAGCACGTCTGAAGCGAATAGGGGAATGGATGGAATACTTTGGTCTGGCCCAGGTTGCCAAACAAACCATTGGTCAATATTCGAAGGGAATGCGCCAGAAACTTGCGCTGGCGCGGGCGTTGATTCACGAACCGCCAGTGCTTCTGCTGGACGAGCCTACCTCGGCGATGGATCCTGAATCTGCCCAATTGGTGCGAAATGCAATTGCCAGCTTGCGCACGCAGCAGCGAACCATTATTATTTGTACTCACAACTTGGTTGAAACGGAAATGCTCGCAAATAACATTGCCATCATTTATCGCGGACGAATATTAACCAGTGGGACGATTGATGATTTGAAAAGAAACATGCTGGGGGCGGCTGAGTACGAAGTGCAGGTGCGGGGTAACTGGCCCGATGAGACCCTGAAACTGCCTCCGGGTGTTACCTCCCTCAAGGCAGGCGGGAATGGCCCCCGGTTCCGTGTTGAAGACCCCCAGACTTCAAATCCAATTTTACTCAAAGAGATGATGAAACGCGGGGCGGAAGTGGTGACGTTCCAGGAATTACCTCGGACGCTCGAACAGGTATATCTGGCTGCCATGGCGCAGGTGCATCGTGCTTAAACGTTGGAGAGATGATTTCGGTATGGTTTGGCTGGTGTCTTGGCGGGAACTGCGTGACCAATTACGCGACTGGCGCATCATCTTCCCGATGGTTGTCTTGACCCTGGTCCTGCCGTTTTTAGCTGATTTGGGTGCGCAGGCTGCTATTAACTTTACAACCCAATACGGGACTCCATTGATCGCTGAGCGGCTGGTGCCTTTTCTGCTCATGGTAGTGGGATACTTCCCAATAACTGTTTCGCTGGTTATTGCGCTGGAATCCTTCGTAGGCGAAAAAGAGCGCGGGACGATTGAACCGCTCCTGGTCAGCCCGCTTAAGGACTGGCAGCTTTTCACGGGTAAATTGATCGCCGGAACGGCTGCACCACTGTTGACTTCATACCTGGGTATAACGGTCTACATGATTGGTCTCTATTTTCAACGCATCCCATTCCCAGATCTCAATAGAATGATGCAGACGCTGATCCTGACCACCGTTCAGGCATTATTGATGGTCAGCGCAGCCATTCTAATTTCTACCCAAGCTACCTCGGTGAGGGCGGCCAACTTGATGGCTTCGTTCATTGTCATCCCAATGGCGTTGCTTATCCAGGGAGAGAGCATCATGTTGTTCTGGGGCAATGACCAGGTACTTTGGCTGGCAGTGATTGGGGTGGCGGTCTTGACAGCATTATTGGCGCGGGTTGGCATTGCCCATTTCCAGCGTGAGGCCCTGTTGGGACGCGAAATTGACGTGCTCAATCTGCGCTGGATTGGACGAACTTTTTGGCGAGCATTCAAAGGGGAGGCCAGATCCGTTTGGAGCTGGTTTAGGGTTGAGCTCCTGAAGACGGTACGGAAACAGATTCCATCCATAATCCTGACGCTTGGAATCGGTATGATGGCAGTTGTTGCAGGTTATGTTTGGGTCGCCTCAAATTCACCGAGATTAACGGATCAATTTAAAGCGGGCGACCTTTCCAGCATTTTACCCTCCGGGATGGGCGTTCCCATTACCAATATTGGAATTTCATTCCCAGCAATCTGGGGGCATAATTTACAGGCTATCGTGATTATCCTCCTTTTGGGGTTATTTTCTTTTGGTGTTCTGGGTGCAATGGTTTACCTGCTGAATATGGGGATCATAGGGGCAGTACTGGCGTTTATCCAAGTGATGGGTGGGTCCCCGTTGATAGTGGGCGTGTATGGAATCCTCCCTCATGGCATCTTTGAAATCCCAGCTCTAATTCTTGGCAGCGCAGCAGTTCTGTACATCGGGATTGCACTCGTGACGCCGCGCCCTCAGTGGACTCTCGGCGAGGTGCTTATCCAAGCAATCGCCGATTGGACAAAGATTGGTCTTGGTCTGGTGTTGCCTTTATTAACCCTCGCGGCGATTATTGAAACCTGGATTACTCCTGTGCTATTGTCATCTGCCTTGAAATAGGGTGGCATTTGAGTAAGATCGGCATATTGGATGCTAAAATTGCGTTAGGAACATCGAATCCTATTCCCCGCACAGAATTACAAAAAACCACCAGCCTGTGGTACGGAAGCCGCGCAACAGCAAATTTATTTTCAGTCGGGAAAGTATACTGCGGGTGACCTGCTCTCCAAGTCCCCGAGGTATTTTGTTGATTCGGTCACACTTGCAAACGATTTTGTAACCATCAGTTTAAATTAAAGCTGAACACCCAATCTTGCTTAACATTGGGCTTTTGTCAGGTACTTTACCATCCATGGATGAATTGTTCCCATTCAGAGTTTTCCTCCAAATGTCGCCCGAAGATATAGTAGGCATTAGCTGGAGGTTCCTTCGGGGTATGCAACAGGTCCATATGGACCTCTTTCAGTTGCCGTCCTCCCTTGCGATGATTGCAGGATGGACAGGCGGCTACCACATTCGTCCAAATATGTTCGCCGCCCAAATGTTTGGGCCAGACATGGTCAACGGTCAGGTCGTTGGAACGCCGTCCACAATACTGACAGATGTATCTGTCACGTCGAAAAACCTCGCGACGGGTCAGTTTGACCTGCAGTCGCGGGCGATGTATCATCTGTTCCAGACGGATAACGGAAGGTATTGGAATTGTTTGTCTGACTGTCTGAATATAACCGCGGCCGTTCATGACCAGATCAGCTTTCCCCAAAAGGATCAGGCCAACAGCGCGGCGTGTGTTACATACATTGATTGGCTCAAAATTCGCGTTGAGAACAAGAACTGGCGCATTCATAGCGCCTCCACATTGGCGTGAATTATACTCCACACCTGATAAGTTTTATTAAAGGAATAGCATGCGTATAATCATTGCTGGTGGCACCGGATTCATTTTCCGCTTTGAATCTGTCGAAGCCGCTTTGCAGGACTTGATGACCTGATGATGATCCCTTTAAACGTGAATTAAGGACCCCATCCTAGACGGAATAGTTCTGGCATGGTAGAATACCCCCCGCTGGAATTGGGGGCTCGTCTAATGGCAGGACGGCTGTCTCTGGAACAGTTAGTAATGGTTCGAATCCATTGCCCCCAGCTTCATAATATGGCGGTAGACCGCCTCAAAGCCCCCCTATCTGGGGGCTTTTTGTTTGGATGGTCCCAAGCTGGTTTTGAAGACGACCCATATTCAGATCCAATTTGGGTTTGAATCAAAAGGGATTTCCAGCAATTTAGGTTCGCGTTTTTTGCTTAGTATCCCGTAAAACAGGACTTGTCTTCGACCATATTTTCTTGTATAGTATACAAAATGGAGAAGCTTTATGGAAGAATCACTCAGGTTACCCTATCTGCAAAAAGATGAATCGCGTGGAGACTACCAAGTTTGGATAGTTGATGGTGCCTACATCCGCGGGAATATAGATGAGGAGTTCACGAATTTCGGCCAACACTACCGATATCCATATATTCCTGAGAATGAATTCTGGATCGACAAGGAAGCCGAGCACGATGAGCGTCCTTTCTTTATAGAACACTTGCTGGTGGAGCATGACCTCATGGTTAAAGGTGTATCCTATGGCGATGCCCTTACACAAGCTGACCAAGTGGAGCGCAGAGAAAGGCGCCGAGTCGGTGACGTGCGCAAAGTAACCCATCAAGGGAAGGAGCTCCCGGATGCCAGCATAGTGCATGAGCGATTGTGGAAGAAACTGGAGAGTGGTGTAAGTGTTTGGATAGTAAATGGCCGGCTGGTAAGAAGTGCATTCGATATTGATTTCACAGCAGGTGGTCATGACCACGTTTATGAATTCGTTCCAGAGGGTGAGGTCTGGATCGACGATGCCATTCAGGAGAAGGAAAGGGGGTTTGTACTGCTTCACGAGTTGCACGAACGGAATCGCATGGCAGCAGGATTGCCTTATAGCAAAGCGCACATCGAATCCAGCCGCCTGGAATTCCGTTGCCGTCATCATCCTGATGAACTGCATGATGCCCTGGCGGCAGAGGGCTGGGCATGATTTCGAAAGATCAATTTACCTCCGTTTGTATACAATAAGACCTCGCTTGGGTAACAAAAAAACTTCCGGGGTTGATCCTCGGAAGTTTTTGCATTTAGATTGTTTCTGTTTTTGGTTTGCGTCGGAACCAGTTGCGCCACTCTTTATTTTCCCAGACGACCAATACCGGGGAAGCGTTGAAGATGGATGAATAGGTGCCAGAGAATACACCCACCAGCAGGATGACCACAAAATGGCGGATACTGGTGCCTCCAAAGAGTGCCAAAGCCAGCAACGTGAACATCACCGTCAACTGTGTATTAATTGAGCGATCCAGGGTCTGGACAATGGAATGGTTAACAACGGTCGTGAAGTCAATGCGGCGATAAAGGTTTGAGTTCTCGCGGATGCGGTCGAAGACCACAATGTCATCATGCACGGAGAATCCGATGATTGTCAATAGTGCGGTTAAGAAGAGGGAATCAGCCTGCCAGCCAAGGAAGTGGCCCAGGATTGCCTCTGCACCGAGAGTCACCAGAATATCATGGATGGTGGCAATGATGGCGGCTGTTCCATACCGGAAGGAATTCGGCACTTTACGAAAGGCGATGGTTATATAGATAAGGATAGCCAGGGAGGCCAGAGCCACAGCACCAGCGGCGCGGATAGCGACTTCCTTGCCGATCACCGCGCTGACCTGGGTGAAGTTCATGATGGTCACATCCTGTCCTCCGCCAAAGCGATCCTTTAACGCAGTGACGATTTTGCTTTTCAAGGTGTCGTTGACCTCTTTTGAGCGAATGGAAAGCGAATCAGTCCCAATCGGCTGGACCAAAGGGTTGGAAATGTCTCCTTGCGAGGTGGACATTTCGTTGTAAAGCGCCGCGACATCCGCGATGGCAGGTGGTTGACCGGAGGCAAATTTAACCTCCAGCAGGCTCCCACCTGTAAAGTCGATACCCAGCGGCATCCCCCACATGATCAGGGCAAGCACGCCGGGGATGATGACCAGCAAGGAGATGCCGAAGTATAGATAACGATATTTAATGAGATTCATTTTGGCTATCCTGAATACCGAACCAGCGTGGATGTTCGGTGAATTTGATATTATCCAGTACGGTGTGTAGGAAGGTGCGGGTGACAATGATGGCCGTGAACAGGCTGACCAGCACGCCCAAGGCCAGGGTTAAGGCGAAGCCCTTGACCACACTCGCTCCGAAGGTGCTGCCAAACCAGAACAGGATAATGCAGGTGATAAGAGTGGAGGAATTCGAGTCACGAATGGAAGGCCAGGCCCGCTTCCAGGCCAGATCTATGGCCTGGCGCAGTGTTCGGCCTGCACGCAGTTCTTCCTTTAGACGCTCAAAAATGAGGATGTTGGCGTCCACCGCCATTCCGATACTCAGGATGAAACCAGCAATACCGGAGAGGGTCAAAACGACCGGAATCAGTTTGAAGAGCATCAAGCTTACTAACGCGTAGACCATCAGGGCAAGATCGGCAATAAAACCCGGCAAGCGGTAGTAGATGACCATAAAAAGGATAACGATCAGCAGGCCGATGATACCGGCGACCTCGCTGCGGCTGACGGATTCAGCTCCCAGCGTGGCACCCACCGATTGGCTCTCCACTACCTTGATCGGAACTGGTAGCGAACCATAGCGCAGTTGGATGGCGAGCGCATTGGCGCTATCCTGGGTGAACTTTCCCTGGATGATCCCTGCCCCGCCGGTGATCTGGTTGTTGATGGTCGGGACCGAGATTACCCGCTTATCCAAAACAATCGCCAGATACTGGTTGATATGGCTGCCGGTAAAGTCAGCGAACATCGTGGCCCAATCGGCTTTCAAGGTGAAAGCGATGTCAAAACCGCCAAGAGTTGCGGCTTGCACATTCACAGAACTGAGCGCCGCGCCAGTCATAATGGTATGGTATATGGATGGCGTCGATACCGCAGTCGGGGTCGGGGC
>Ga0209048_10000408_pt1 | contig 46475 bp, 38 predicted proteins | sample FrelakmetCRP12CR_FD_187146 | JGI IMG/M metagenome (GOLD analysis project Ga0209048, IMG submission 187146) | Freshwater lake sediment microbial communities from the University of Notre Dame, USA, for methane emissions studies - CRP12 CR (SPAdes)... | ecosystem: Environmental > Aquatic >...
CAGCCCCGCGAACGCGAAGGTCGCCAGGAGCGCCCGCCGATAAACCGGCCCGCCCTTCTGGTCGTGACCGCCGTGGGCCTTCGCGTGACGGTCCAGCTCTCCGGCCGCGTCGAGCAGAGCGGCTATCTGCGCGGCCGAGTCCAACCACACCGGAGCCGGGCGGGTCGCCTTCAACCTCCGCCGCTTGCCGCGGGCCGGGTTGCGCTCGATCAGCCCGTACTCGACGGCGACCTCCAGTATTTGGCCGAGCCGGGTAATGGTCTTGTTGATCGACGTTGCCGAGAGCGTGCCCTGCTTGACCTTCGCGGCCCGGTAGCGGTCAACCTCGGCGATCGTGATCTGCGAGCGCCAGTGCCGCTTAAAGAACGGCAGCAGTGGCGCATGCGCGTTTCGGGGCCTGCGAGGGCCGCCACCCGGGCTCCCGCCCATCGAGAGCCGTCACAGACGGCCCTACACCACAAGCGGCCTTGGACGATCCGGCGCGGGCGTCCAGCGCTTGCCAAGAGGCTCGCATCTCGGCTCTATGGAGGAGGGTGGGTTGTCATCCATGAAGGAGCGGGCCTTGTCAAGGCTCAGGTCACGGTCCTCGCTGGTTCTGGGGGTGGCGAGCGCGAGCCCGGGCGTCGACTGGGCACGCCTGGTTTCTCGCAGAGAGCAGGCCGGCCGCACGCGGCCGCAACGAGCACCAGGCGACCCAAGCCGGCAGAAAGACTTGACAATCATGTAGTGGCTGCTATATGTTTCGCAACTATGAAGACACCAAAGCTCTACCTCACTCTCGCCACGCTGTGCCTCTGCGCCTTCGCCGTCAACGTCGATGTGACGCTCCTGAACGTCACGATCCCCCGTCTGGCCGTGGAACTCGGTGCCGGCACGCGCGAACTGCAGTGGATCGTCGACGCCTATACGCTCGTGTTCGCAGCCCTCGTGCTCTCCGCCGGGAGCCTCAGCGACCGCTTCGGCCGCCGCCGCGCCCTGATCAGCGGCCTGGCCATCTACGCCGCGGGCAACGGCCTCGCGGCTCTCACCACCACGTCAGGTCAGCTGATCGCGACTCGGGCCCTGATGGGCGTCGGTGCGGCGATCATCTTCCCCACCACGCTGTCGATCATCAGCAACGTCTTCACCGACCGCCGTGAACGCGCGCAGGCGATCGGCCTGTGGGGTGCCGCAACCGGCGCCGCGGTGGCGCTCGGGCCGATCGTCGGCGGCGCGCTGCTCGAATCATTCTCCTGGCAGTCGACGTTCCTCGTGAAGGTGCCGGTCGCGCTCGGCGCGATCGCGATGGTGCTGTGGGTCGTGCCCGACTCGCGCGACCCCGAGGCTCCGCGACTGGACCTGCCCGGACTGGCGCTCTCGACCGTCGCCCTCGGCGTGATCGTCTTCGCGATCATCGAAGCGCCCAGCGCAGGCTGGGCGTCCGCGCAGACCTTGCTGCTCGGCGCTGCCGGCGGCATCGCGGTCGCAGTGTTCGTCGCCTGGGAGAAGAGGGTCCCGCAGCCGATGATCGACATGCGCCTGTTCTCCAACCCCCGCTTCTCGGGCGCCTCGCTGTCGATCGCGGTCTCCTTCTTCTCGCTCGCCGGCTTCATCTTCCTGATCGTGCAGTTCATGCAGTTCCTGAAAGGCTGGGGCCCGCTCGAGACCGGTCTGCGGACGCTGCCCGTCGCGATCGCCGTCGGCGTCTCATCCGTGCTCGGCACGCAGCTTGCCGTGCGCCGCGGCACCAAGATCGTCGTCAGCTTTGGACTGCTGGCGATGGCCACGGGCCTCGGGTGGGTGGCGATCGGGGCGACCACCTCGATGAGCTACCTGGAGGTCGCGGGGCAGATGATCTTCCTCGGAGCCGGAATGGGCCTCACGAGCGCACCCGCGACCGAGTCGATCATGGGCGCAGTCAGCCTCGCCAAGGCGGGCGTCGGCTCGGCGCTCAACGACATGACCCGCGAGCTCGGCAGCACGCTCGGTGTCGCGGTCGTCGGAAGCGTGTTCGCATCCCTCTACGTCTCCGAGCTCTCGAGCGGCGGCACCCGGGCGTTGCCCGCCGCAGCGGTGGCGCACGCCAAGGAATCGATGGGTGCCGCCCTGGCCAGCGCCAAGGTCCTGGCCGAGCACGGCGCGAGCGGCGGCGCCGACGGTCTCCGGCACCTCGCGTCAACGGGATTCCTCAACGGCCTGCACACGGGATGCTTCGTGCTGGCAGGGGTCTGCGTCGCCGGCGCGCTCGTGTGCGCGCTCGTGCTCCCCTCACAGCCGCCCGAGGAGGCCCAGGAGACCGTCGAGACCGGCGCCGAGGCGCGCCACGCCGGCCCCCAGCTCGCACCGGCGACCGGTGGTGCATGATGGCGGGTATGCGGACATACGCGCAGAACTGCGGAGTGGCACGGGCGCTCGACCTACTCGGCGAGCGCTGGACGCTCCTGATCGTGCGCGAACTCGCGCGCGGCCCTAAGCGCTTCCGCGATCTCACCGCCAGCCTGGAGGGCATCGGCACGAACCTGCTCGCAGCCCGCCTGCGCTCGCTGCAGGAAGCCGGCGTCATCACGGCCGAGAAGCTGCCCCCGCCGGCGGGCGTCCCCGGCTACGCGCTCACCGACACCGGACGCGCGCTGACCCCCCTGCTCGAGGACCTCGCGCTCTGGGGCCTTGAGATACCTTGGCCGGGCGCGCAGCAGGCCCGCAGCCGAGCCGCGTGGGCCGCGATGACGATGCGGGCGAACATGGAGCGCTCCGAGCGCCCGCCGCCCGACGGCGTCTACGAGTTCGATGTCGGCGGCGAACAGTTCTGGCTACGCGTCTCCAGCGGCGCTTCGCAGCTGCTCGACGGGCCCGCGCCGATCGAGCCGGACGCCCGCGTCAGCGGGGACGGCGCCGCGTTCCTGCGGCTGGCCCAGGGCGGGCGGATCCCCCCCCGCGGCGCGCTTAAGGTCGAGGGCGATCGCGAGCGGCTGCGGACGCTGATGCGGACCTTCCGGTTCCCCGCCACCTCCCCCGGGCAGGGAAACCCCTAGGCCGCCACTCACCGCGGGGTCATCGCGAGCTGGCCGAACGCCGGTCAGGACCGTCCGAGGAGCGTGGCGAGGAGCAGCTTGACGGCGGCCCAGCGCATGCCCCAGTCGGCGGCGCCCAGCAGGCTGCGCGAGGGCCGGCTGCCGTCCCACCGCTGGGCCTCGCGGCGGATGAGTGCAGAGAGGCGGCGGTTTGCATCGCTCATCTCGATGAGCTCGCCGATCATCTCCTCGTTACCGAGAGGGTGGTAGTAGACGAAGTGCGCCCCGGCCGCCTCGCCTCGCTGGAGCTCGATGCGACCGGCACGCTCGGCCGCATCGAGCTCGGCCGCATAGTCGTCACAGAACCAGCCGCGGTGGTGGGCACCGTTGCCGCCCTGTGCCAGGAAGTCACGGTAGGCCGAGGGCTCATCGTTGACGGGCGCGATGAGCTCGATCTGCATCTCGCCCTGCTGACTGAAGGCGACGTCGAGCTTCGGCTTCGACGAGCGATCCTTGTATCGGTAGGCGCCCGGCGTGACCTTGCGAAGGGTCAGGAACGGCCCCACGCCCTTCGCGGCCCACTCCGAGATCGCGGCCTGCAGGTCGGGCACCACGCATCCCAGCTGGTCGGGAGCGTCGGAGAAGGGTTTGCTCATGTGTGGAGCATCGCGCGCACACCGGCTCGTGTACGGTCGCATCGTGCTCGGCCCGCCACTGACTCAGCGTTCGGCAACGGCTCTCGCTCGCGCGATCCGCCAAGGCGAGGTTTCCTCGCGCGAGGTGATCGAGGCGCACATCGAGTTGTGCAATCGCTTCCAGGCCCGCACCGGCGCGATTGCCGTCGAGCGTTTCGACGCGGCGCGACGCGACGCTGACGCCGCCGACGCTCTCATCGCGAGCAGCCGCGATCGCGAGCTGCCGCCGCTGCTCGGGGTGCCGTGCACCATCAAGGAGTCCTTTGCGGTCAAGGGCATGCCGAACTGCGCGGGGCTCCTCACGCGGCGCGGTCACCGGGCCGAGACGACAGCGCCGACCGTGCAGCGCTTGATCGACGCCGGCTCGATTCCGCTGGGGCTCACCAACGTCTCCGAGCTGACGCTGTGGATCGAGTCCGAGAACCGCGTGTACGGGCGCACCAGCAACCCATACGACCCCTCGCGGGCGGCGGGCGGCTCGTCCGGTGGCGAGGGTGCTGCCGTCGGCAGCGGGGCCTCTCCGTTCGGGCTCGGCTCGGACATCGCCGGCTCGATCCGTATCCCGGCCTTCTTCTGCGGCGTGTTCGGGCACAAGCCCTCGAATGGGCTCGTGCCGCACACCTGGTCCTATCCGGTTCCTCACGGCGAGGCGAAGCGGCTGCTCGCCTTCGGCCCGCTGGCGCGCCGCGCCGAGGATCTGATGCCGGTGCTGCGGATCCTGTCCGGGCCGGACGGCGCCGACCCGCTCGTCACGGACGAACCCCGGCTCGGCGACCCCGCGAGCGTCTCGCTCGAGGGGCTTCGGGTGCTGATAAGCGAGTCGGCGTTCGTACAGCCGATCAAGCGCGAGCTGCTTGCGGCGCGCGAGCGCGCCGCGGGTGCGCTGGCGGCGGCCGGGGCACGGCTCGAGCGCGTCCGCCTACCGATGATGCGCCACACCGGCGAGGCATACATGGCGGTGCTAAGCGACGGCGACACGCTGGCACAGCTCCTGCGGGAGGGAGGAGCGGAGCCCCTGACGGTGAGGAGCGCGCTGCGCCGCGGCGGTCCCCACACCATTCCAACCAAGGTGATCGCGCTGCTCGAGCACGCGAACCGCCTCTCCTCGCCGAGACGTGCCAGCAGGGCGATTGCCTGGGGGCGCTCCTACGCCCGCGAAATCGCAGATACGATCGGTGGCGGCGTTCTCCTGCACCCCCCGCTCGCCAACGTCGCGCCGCGCCACGGGCGGACCTACGGCCGCCTCTATGTGACCCAGCCGATGGCTGTCTTCAACCTAGCGGCCGTCCCCGTCACGCAGGTGCCCCTCGGCCTGGGCTCCCACGGGCTGCCGCTTGGCGTGCAGGTCGCGGCGGCGCCGGGGCGCGACCACGTTGCGATCGCCGTTGCGATGGAGCTCGAGCGCGTCTTCGGCGGCTGGGTTCCCCCGAAGGCGTGAACCCCGTCACCGACAGCAGCTTCCCGGTGGTGCTCATCGCCCGACGCCTCCCGGCGCTCGTCGTGCAGGCGATAAGCCGGATTCCCGCCAAGGCCGACCAGGGAGCCGCCGCAGAACCCGTACCGCGGACACCCGCTCGGAGCCGCGGCGCGCATGACCTGGCAGCCTGATCCGATCGAACGGGCGCTTTGCAGCCGCCCGTGATCTGGCTCCTTCTGCTTCTCGTGCTGTTGCCACTGGCGGTGTTCGTGCTGGCGCTGCTCGCGTTCCTGGCGCTCGCCCTGCTCACGATCCGGGTCGCGTTGCGGCTGGCGGTCTTGACCTTCTGGCGCGCGGTCGTGTCCCTGTGCGCGCTGCGAGCGCTTGTCCCGAGGCGCTGAGTCCGCCGCGCGCGACGATCTACCGTCTGCTCAGCGAGCTCTGCGCATACGCGACGCGAGCACTTGGGAAGTCTCCGGCGAGCAGGCTCTCGGCGACCTCCGCCGGGCTCGGCCTGCCCATGAGGAACCCCTGGGCCATCTCGCAGCCCATCTCCCGCAGCGTGGTCATCTGGCCCTGCGCCTCGACGCCCTCGGCGACGACCGCGAGCGAGAGGGCCTGCCCGACACCCAGGATGGCCTCGAACAGGTCGCGGCTCTTGCCGTCTCCTTCCAGTGCCGCGACGAAGCTCTTGTCGACCTTGAGGATGTCGACCGGCAGGCGCTGAAGGTGAGAGAGCGAGGCGTACCCCGTGCCGAAGTCGTCGATCGCGATCCGCACGCCCAGCCCTCTGAGCTCTTCCAGCACCCTGATGATCCGCTCCGAATCGTGCGCCAGCGAGCCCTCGGTGATCTCCAGCACCAGCCGCCACGGGTCGATGCCGGACTCCTCGAGCACCCGTTGGACGTCGCAGATCAGGTCCGAAGCCGTGAGCTGCACGGTCGAGACGTTCACCGCTACGGACAGCGACTGCGCGCTCTGGTGGCGGCGGTCCCATGCCGCGAGCTGGCGGACGGCCTCTTCCATCACCCAGCGGCCCAGCGGTACGATCAGGCCGCTCTCCTCCGCCAGTGGGATGAACCGCTCGGGTGCCATCAGGCCCCGCGTGGGGTGGCTCCAGCGGGCCAGCGCCTCGAAGCCCTTCAGGCGCGAATCGGACATCTCGAAGATCGGTTGGTAGAAGAGCAGCAGCTCCTCGCGTTCCAGTGCCTCACGGAGGTCGACCTGCAGACGAAAGCGCTCGTGCGCTCGCTCGTGCATGGAGGGGGCAAACAGCTGGACGGAGTCCTTGCCGCCCGTCTTGGCCACGTACATGGCGGTGTCCGCGTCGCGCAGGAGCTCGTGCACGTCGACATCCGCGGAGGACCCGATTGCCGCGCCCACGCTCGCCGTGACCGCGTAGTCCCAGCCCGGCAGGGTGATACGCGGGCGCAGGACCTCGCGGATGCGCTCGGCGAGGATGCGGGTGTCCTCCAGGCCGCCAACGTCGTCGATGAGGATCACGAACTCGTCACCCCCGAGTCGCGCGACGGTGTCCTCCGAGCGCACCAGCGATTCCAGCCGGCGGGCTACCTCACCCAGGACGATGTCCCCGACCTGATGCCCCAAGCTGTCGTTGACCGACTTGAAGCCGTCCAAGTCGACGAGGACCACTGCCACGGTTGCTCCCGAGCGCGCCGAGCGCGCCAGGGCACGCTCCGCCCGGTCGGTGAGCAGGGCACGGTTGGCCAGGCCGGTGAGCGGATCGTGAAGCGCCTGGTGGCGCAGTTGGTGTTGCAGCGCGACCTGGTCGGTGGCATCGCGGGTGTTGACCACCAACGCACCCACGCTCGGGTCCTCGATGAGGTTGGTGATCGCCGATTCGGCGTGTCGCAACCGGCCCGTGGCGTCCGTCAGCTCCCACTCCACCCACGAGACCTGGCCGCCCTCGGCCACCGCGCGCTCGAGCGCCTGGGCCAGGGCATTCGAGCCCCCCGTCACCGCGTCCAGGCCGCGCCCGATGAGCTTGTCGGGGTCGTGGCCGAAGACGTCTGCCATGGAGTCGCTCACATAACGAACGGTCAGGTCGGGATCGATCACGGTTATGACGTCCGAGGAGTGCTGAACGAGAGCGCGGTAGTAGCGCTCGGTCGCCCTGAGCTCGGCTGTGCGCTGCTCCACGCGGCGCTCCAGGTCGGCGGTGAGGGCATGGTTCTCGTACACCGCGATCAGCTGCAGGAGCAGGGCCAGGAGCACCACGACAGCGCCGATCGACAGCAGCACGCCCGGGTCTCCGAGGCTTCTGCCGACCCACCAGCTCACGAGCGCCGTGATGACGCCCACGGCGGCCGGCAGCGTGGGCAGCCCCCGCACGAGAGGGCCGCTGGCGAGCTTGCGCGTCCACGTCCACTGGCGCGGGCGATCGCGCTGCGCGGCGGCGACCGTGATGGCGAGGAAGCCCGCCACCCACCCGACGTCGATGGGGCTGACCGCCGAGAAGCTCGGTTCGAGAGCGTTGACGTACCAGAACGCAGAATCGGAGATGGCGAGGTATGCGATGCCCAGGGCCAGCAGCCCGAGCCCGGCGGGGAGGTGCTCCTTGCCCCGCATCGCGACGAACAGGACCGCCGACAACGCCACCGCGTCGAGCGCCGGATAGGCGAGGTTGACCACCTGCGCCGACGTAGCCGCGTGACTGCTCGCGAACACGCCGGCTATCAGCGCACACCAGCTGATCAGAAAGCAGCCCGCGGCGATCAAGAGGCCCTCGACCGCCCCCCGCAGGTGTGACAGCCGTCCGGCCGGCGTGCGCACCATGCTGAGCAGTCCGCCGGCCACCAGCACCGAGGAGGTGAGGAGCACGGCATCCATGAAGGAGGGCGACTCGGGGGTGACTCCGAACCCCACTTCGTAGACCCCGCGGATGGAGTGGCCCAAAGCCCAGGCGCCCATCCCGAAGGCGAGCAGCCGCCAGGCTCGCCAAGGAAGCGCTTCGACCCCCGCTTCGACCGGGCCGTCTCGATGATCCCGCTTGGCTCGCGACGCGCAGGCCACGGCCGCGATCACCGCGGCGAGGGTCTCGCTCACATCCTCCAAGGCGGTCGACCCCCTGGCACTCCCAGCGTGCACGGTGACCAGCACGCCGAAGGTGGCTATGGCGACGAGACTGAGCGCCCAGAGCAGCGTCCACTGCTCAACCTCGAAGGCTTCGCCCGGCTTGGGGATGAGGCGTGCGTCGCGTGTCGACATGGGAATTCCCGGCGAGCCGGCTGCCCCGCTCGATCACCTCATCATCGGTCTGCTGGAAGGGGAGCTTGAGGGGACCGGACGATTTCCAGGCCCACCTCAGGCGCGCTCCGGCGAGCCCCGCCGGCGAGCTTCACAGCGCGGATGGCGGACGCGCCCGCGCCCCGTCGGAGACGTCGGCGCGCACGCGGGTCGCGCCTGTCAGCGTCACCGGCAGGGCGCCGACAGGGCCCGCTTGCAGCTTGCGGCGGGCCCGGCCGCCGGGTAGCATCGGTGGATCAGATGATTGCCACGGCTGGGGGGCCGGCGGGCGAGCTTCCTTTCCAACCAAGGGGATCGATGATTCAGAAGTTGTCCATATGGCTCTCCGTCGCGCTGGCCGGCGGGGTATTGGTCGCGGGGTGCGGTAGCAGCAGCACGTCGACCACCGTCAGCCAGAGCAGCTCGGGAGCCACACCGACGGGCTCGGGAGCCACACCGACGGGCTCGGGGACCACGGCCACCGGCCCGACGGCAAGTGCGCAGTCCGTGGCGCACTGCAAGCAGGCCGTCCAGGCGCAGTCGAACCTGTCGGCGAGCGTGAAGGCCAAGTTCGAAGCGGCCTGCGAAGCAGCGGCCAGCGGTGACCAGACCGCGCGCCGGAAGGCCGCCCAGGAAGCGTGCGTGGAACTCGTCAATGCCTCGCACCTCACCGGCGCGGCCAGGGAACGGGCGCTCTCTGTCTGTAGCGCCCCCTAGCTACGGTGACTGAACACGTCGGCGCGGCCCGTGGCCGTGGCCGGGCGGGGGGCGGTGACCGCCTCGACCCGAGCCGCCGTCCCTACTCCGACGTCGCCTGCCGCTCGGACGCGTCCTCTGACTCCTCCCCCGCGTAGAGCGACTCCCGCGCGAGCTCCTGGCCCTTGGCGCCGAACAGCTTGATCTCGAGCAGGTCGTGACGGTAGTTGTCCGGCGCGATCAGCGTGAAGCGCTCGTCGATCAGCTCGCACTGGTCGACGACCAGATCGGCCAGCTCCGCGGTGACGATCCGCCCGCCGGAGACCAGCGGGCGACCCCACACGAGCGTCATGTCGGCCACCGCGCCGGAGTGTCCGCGCCAGGCGCCGATCACCTCGTCGCACAGGTCCAGCTGCCAGTCCGGGTTGCGCTCGGCGGTCTCGTCGGTGAAGTCAACGTGCGCCGAGAAGTCGCTCGGCGCGCGCTCGCCGCTCGCCGCAAGGAAGCGCACATATCCGAACAGCTCGTATCCGCCGGAGGTCCGGGTGGTCCCCGGTACGTAGGTCCGTCCATGCCAGGTCCGATCCGGATACCAGATGATCTCGCCCGCCTCGCCCAGGTCCTCCTGCTCTGTGGCCAGGTCGAGCGACGCCGTCAGGAACTCCTCCGACAGACGCTCCTGCCAGCGGCCGTAGGGCAGCTTCTCCTGGGCGGGCTCGGCGGCGAAGCGGGGGATGAAACGCTCGACGGGGGGCATGGCTGCCGGTCAGCCTAGCCTTCGGGCGGCCGCAGTGGGCGACTCAGGCCTCGCGCAGCAGGGCCGCCGCACGCTCGGGTGCGACGATGTTCAGGCTGACCTCGGTGGACAGCTCCAGCCCCGCCAGATGGGTGAGGCGCGGCAGGACGTCAATCCGCCAGCAGAAGCGATCCGCTCCACGGGGCGCCGTGCGCACCCACAGGTTCAGCGGCGGGCTCGATCCGAGGTGGCGCGCCAGCCGGCGCAGCCCGTCATGCAGAAGTGCGGCGCCGGAGGGACCGGGATCCTCAAAGCGCGCCCGCGGCCTGCGCGGCGCGAGCATGAGCTGGAACGGAAGTCGCGACGCGTAGGGGGCCATCAGCACGGCATCCTCGTCGATTGCCACGACCCGCTCGCGCAGGCGCACCTCCTCTGCGACCAGGTCTCCGAGCAGGCTCTGTCCCATCGTCTGCGTCGCGTAGGCGCCGAAGCGCTCACGCTCACGTGCCACGGCGGCCGGCACGAAGTCGAGCGCGTACAGCTGGGCGTGCGTGTGCGGCAGCGACGCTCCGCCCTCACGTCGCTCGTTGACGATCAGCTGCACGCAGGAGCTCGCGGAGTGGGCGCGCATGCGCTCGCGCCACACCTCCACCGCTGCGACCACCTGCTCGGCGGGCAGTTCGGCGAGCGAGAGCACCGGCTGCGGACCGTTGATGATCACCTCGTGCGCGCCGGTAGCCGGCAGCGACGTGAACAGCTCCGGCCGCGCCTGCGCCCCGGCCGAGGCGTCGCCGCCATCCGGCTCGCCGGGCGACGTGAGCGCCGGGTACAGGTTCCGAACCACCCGCACCGTCCAGCCCGGCGAGTCCGGAGGGCCGCCGCCGGGACGCACCGCGTAGAGCTCGGGCGGCGTGCGGTCCTCGTGGCCCTCGGCGAACGGGTCGTGCTCCGGGTCGATCGGCTCGCGAGACGCATCTTGGGAGAAGCGCGGCTCACCGCCGGGGCGGCGCGAGCGCTCGCCGGCGACGATCGTCTTGTGCCCGCTCAGCGGGTCGATCCTGATCTCAGGCACGGTCACGCGTGCGGCGGGTGCGCCTGCCGCACGCCCTTTCGCTTGGTTTGGCTGGCACCGTCGCCCCGTGGGCCTTCGGCTCAGGCGTCAAGCGCATAGCGCCTGACGTCCTGTTCGAGCTTGGCCTGACTGGGGTAGGGGCCCTGGTGGATGTACTGCGCGCCTTGGCGATCGTAGAAGACGGTCACGGGCGTGAACGAGGAGTCGGTGATCGCCGTGCCGACCTGGCCGCTCTGGTCGTAATAGCTCGGGTAGCTCAACGAGAACGTGCGCAGCAGGGCGAGCGCGTCCGAGCGGCTGGTGTCGCCGGAGTCGATCCCGATGAAGGCCACCTCGCGTCCCTCCGAGACGGAGGCGCGCTCGAAGGCCGCGAGCTCTGCGCGACAGGGCGCGCACCAGGAGGCCCACTTGTTGATGACCAGCGGGTGCCCGCGCAGCGCCGCCAGGCGCGCCCGCACAACGCCCGACCCACCCGGTAGAAGCTCTCCCCCCTGCGCGTGCAGGGCTGCCAGCGGCGGCGGGGAGCCTGTCAGGCGGGCGCGAACCTGTGCGAGGGTCAGCTTGCTCTGCGCCGCAGGCGCCTGGACCCCGCCTTCGGTGATGTTGGCGGTCGTCTGCGATCGGGTGCTCGCCAGCTGGACGAGGCCGATCGCGAGCAGGGCGAGGAACCCGGCCGAGCCCGCCGCGATCAGAACACGCTTCGGCTTCATCGAAAGGTAAGGGTGGCAGATGGCGGCCCCTTCAATGACGTCCAGGCGTGCTATATCCTGAGAGACACATGAGGGCCGGGTTGCTGTCAGCACCCGGCAAAACGGCGCCAGTCGAGCGCCGGTTGTTCTGAGCCACGCCGAAGCCACTTTCTGCGGCGGCTCCGTCTCGAAGTCCAGAGCCTCCATGGCCGAGCCCACCTCAGTGGCCCTCGCGGCCGCGACCGTCCCAAGTCCCGCGCAGATCTCTCGCGCGGAGAAGCTCGTGCGCGAGCGCTTCCTCCACGAGGGCGAGGACCCCGCGGTCGCACTCGCGCCCGGCTCCGCGCGCAGGCGCGCGCTCGACCAGGCGCTGCTCGAGCTGGAGGCGGATCCCAAGGCGAAGCACCCCTCGACCGCCTGGCGCCGCGAGTTCTCGCTGCTTCTGGGCCTCGAGCGGCTGCTCTCCGACGACGAGCCCAAGCTCGCCGACGGGACGGTGCTGTCGGCCCACCAGGTCGATGCGCTGTCGGGCACGCTGACGGCTCTGCTGGCCGAGGCCCAGCGTGCTGCTCCGAACGGCAACGGCCGCGCGGCCGCCTCGGCCTCGCCGGAGCTGCTCGCCTCGGCCGACATCCTCGGGCCCGACGATGCCGCGGAGCCGAACGACTCCGCGGACGTCGCGACGGCGAACGACGCCGACGGCGTGGGGGGGCCGGCCGGCGACACCGATGTCCTGGAGGAGGAGGCCGAGGAGGAGCCCGATGAGGACGAGGACATCGACGACGATGAGGATCTGGGCCCCGTGCAGCGTGCCGCCCCCGACGAGGACGAGGACGAGGATGACCTGGAGGACGAGGTCGCGCTGATCGCCGAGGAGGACGCGGAGGAGGAGCCCGAGCCGGAGAGCAGCTTCGAGGAGGAGCCCCGCGACTGGGTCGAGGAAGAGGACGAGGAGGAGTCCCTGGCCGAGCAGCCCGAGGACCCGAACGCCGCCAAGCGGTTCTGGTTCGAGCACGCCACCGGCGCCGGCAAGACGGTCGCGGCGCTCGGGTTCGTTGAGGCCTCGCAGACGGGTGGCGTGCTGATCCTCACGCACCGGCGGAACCTCGTCGACCAGTTCCAGGGCGAGTTGCGCGCGCGGGGCTACTCCAAGCGCATCAGCCGTCCGCTGCTCAAGGGCGAGGACTCGGTCAAGGGCCCGGTCACCGTCGAGACCTACCAGTGGTTCGTGCGCAACGCCGGGAAGATCTCGAGCGCCTACACGATCGTGGTCTGCGACGAGGCGCACACCGCCCTGGGCGAGAAGACGAGCGGGGCCATCCGCAACTGGACCGGGCCCATCTTCATCGGCATGACCGCCACCGGTGCGCTGATAGCACGCCACGTGACCGACCTGTTCCCGACCCAGACCTCGCGCTTTGATCTCGCCCAGGCCGCGCGACGCGGGGTGATCGCACCGCTGCGCTGCGTGCGCATCTCACCCGGCGTGGGGGTGCGCACGATCGCCAAGGTCCCGTTGCGCCGAGGTGAGGTGGACACCGAGTTCGATCAGGACGAGCTTGCCAAACTGCTCGACCAGCAGCCGTTCAACCTCGCCGTGGCCAGCCTCTACAGGACGCGCTTCAACGGCGTGCCCGGCGTTGTCTACGCGGCCGGCGTGCGGCACGCCTACAACCTCGCCGAAGCCTTCCGCGCCGAGGGCATAAAGGCCCAGGGGGTCTCCGGGGAGACGCCCAAGCGCGAGCTGGCCGAGATCCTCGCGCGCTACGAGCGCGGGGACATCGACGTGCTGATCAACGCCCAACTGCTCGCCGAGGGCTGGAACAGCCCGCGCGCGACGGTCTGCGTGCACCTGGCGCCGACGGCGTCCAAGCGCATCTACCAGCAGCGAGTCGGACGCGTCACCCGCCGCCATCCCGGCAAGGAGGCCGGGCTCGTCGTGGACTTCGTCCACCCCGCCACCAAGCACGACGACCCGGTCGTGACGCTGCACTCGCTGCTCGACCGTGACGTCTACCGCGGGGGCGCGATCGTCGTCGGTCCCGTGCGCCGCGGACGCGGACGCAGGATGCGGGTCGAGCGGCGTGTGCTGCCGGTCTGCGCCGAGGAGGAGCGGCGCTTCCATGTCTTCGAGCGCGAGCTGTGGCGGATCGCGGTTGAGCACCTCGACTACGGCGAGCAGCACGTGTGGGCCGCGCTGGCGGGCGCCCGTGTAGCGCCCAGCGGCTGGCGCAGAGCGCGGGCGATGCTGCACTTCGACCGCACTGGCGAGCTCAAGAGCCGGTTCCTTGTAACCGCCGTGCAGCGCAACAAGAACCCGCAGCTGCGACTGCGCGCGCTGACCGACATCGCCTCGCTGCGTGACCCGGACGCCTTCGACACCGCGATCGACATCATCGGCGGCTGGGGGCGCGAGGAGCGCAAGGAGGCGGCCAAGATCATGCTGCGTGCGCTGGTCGAGCGGCGCATCGGCAGGCGCGACCAGGCAAACGCCTGGATCTGGCGGCTGGCCGAGTACACGCGCGACGTGCACGAGGAGTACGCCGTGCAGCGCTGGCCGGAGACCAAGCGCCTGCTGGGCCTGTTGGTCAACTCGGCCGGCAGCGCCCACGCGCGCAACGCGCGCCGCCTGATCCACGCTGCGCGCAACCAGGACCGCCGCCTGGGAGCGGCCCTGCTGGCGGCAGCGCTCGCGCACACCCCCGAGGCCGAGGAGGCTCTGCGCGGGGCGCGCACGCGCATGGCGCGCAAGCCGCCTGCGCTTGCCCGCGAGCTGTTGCGCAACTTCCCAAAGCGCCGTGCCCGCAACGTCCGGCGCCGGCGCAAGGGCGGCTCGAATGGCGCCGGCCCGGGCCGGGGGTCGCTCGCGAGCCGGGAGGACAAGGCGGCCGAGCTTTCCGGCCAGACGGTGCTCGGCGATCACCGCGCCGGCGAGCCGTCGCCGGCCGGCGACGGGAGTATGGAGTCTTCGCCGGTCGGGGACGGCAGGCAGCAGCGCGACGTGCAGGGAGCGCTCGGCCACGCGGGGGAGTGACCGCGCCCCGCGCCGACCCGCGGTCACCGCAGGAGCCGCCGCGCTGCCGTCAGGCGAGCTGGAGCAGATGGACCTCGCCGGCATCGAGTGCGGTTCGGGCACCGTCCGCCAGGGCGATGATCAGGCGTCCGGCGCCGTCGATCCCCTCGGCGCGCCCGCGCCCGCCGGCCCAGGTGATCTCGCGCCCGCGCAGCGCGTCACGCGAGCGCCAGGCTTCGAGCGTCGTCTCGGCCGGCTCTGCGAGCGCCCGTTCCAGGGCGCGGAGCAGCCGCTCCAGCGTCGGCTCGATCTCCTCGGCCGGCCTGCCGAGGGTTGCGGCCGGGCGATGAGATGTCGGGGGCAGGGGGCCTGCCTCGATGGGGCGCAGCTCCACCGGTAGGTCCTCCAGCCGGACGGCCACGTTCAGGCCGACTCCCAGCACCGCCCAGCCCTGCTGCGGCCGGCCCTCCACGAGGATCCCCGCGAGCTTGGCCAGCACTGGGGGCTCGGTGGCGCGCGGCCGCCGGGCGGCTCCGAGACGATCGCCCGCGGGTGCCGGGGGCGCGCTCGCATGCGCGATGACGATGTCGTTTGGCCACTTGATCCGGGCCTCCGCTCCCGCGACCTCGCTGACGGCGACGGCGGCGATCAGCGGCAGCAGGGGCGGGGGGGAGCGCAGGACGAGGGACATCAGCAGGGAGCTGCCCGCGGGCGCCGACCAGGGGCGGCCCTGGCGACCGCGCCCCGCGGTCTGCTCGTCTGCGGTCACGAGCGTTCCGTGTGGCGCGTCGGAGATCGCCAACGCGCGTGCGCGGTCGCTGGTCGAGTCGGTGCGGCGCAGGTGCAGGCGCGGCCGACCGAGGGTGTTCACCGGCGCTCTCGTGCGGTCGCGTCGTGGAGCAGCGCCTCCACGACGCCGTCGATGTCGTGACGCTCGGCCTCCACGTGGACCTCCAGCTGGTGTTCGCGCAGGGTCGCGCTGGTGATCGGGCCGATCGAGACGATGCGCGTGGCGGGCGACAGGGCAGGGGCGTCTCCCGCGGCCTGTAGGAAGAAGCGCACGGTCGAGGAGGAGGTGAACGTGATGTAGTCGGCCTCGCGCGCCGCCTGCAGCGCGCGCGGGGGTAGCGGCTCGGCGACGGTCTCGTAGAGGGCGAGCACGTCCACCTCGGCTCCGCGTGCGCGAAGGGCGTCGGGCAGGACGTCGCGCGCCTGGCTCGCCCGCGCCACCAGGGCGCGGCTCACCGGCACGTCCGCCAGCGCTTCGACGAGCGCCTCGGCGAGGAAGCGCTCGGGCATCACGTCGGCCGTGACGCCCCGCTCGGCCAGCGCCCGCGCGGTGCCCGGGCCGATCGCCGCCACGCGGACACCCGCCAGCGCCCGCGCGTCGCGCCCGCCGGCCGCCAGACGCTCGAAGAGGCCGGCGACGCCGTTTGGGCTGGTCACGCAGATGAGGTCGTACGGCGAGGGGTCGAGCGGCGGGCCGGGTAGCGGCCGGATGCGGATGACGGGTGCCTGCACCACGCGAGCGCCCTGCGCTTCGAGCGCTCGCGCCAGCGCGCTGGCCTGCGCCCTGGCCCGCGTGACCGCCACGGTGCGCCCCTCGAGGGTGCGCGGGGGCAGCCACGACAGGCGCGCGGCGAGCGCGGCGACGGGACCCACGACGATGATCGAGGGGGGCCCGAGATGCTCCCGCCGGACCGCCTGGACGATCGTCGCCAGGGTGCCGGTGACGGCGCGCTGGCCGGGGAGCGTGCCGCCTTCCACGACCGCCGCGGGCTCGGACGCGGGACGGCCGGCGGCGATCAGGGAGTCGACGATCTGCGCCAGCCGGCGCGCCGCCATGTAGAGCACGAGCGTTCCGGGAAACGCCGCGAGCGCACGCCAGTCGATCGTCGTCTCCTGCTTATCCGGATCCTCGTGCCCGGTCACGAGCGCCACCGCGCTCGCGAGCCCGCGGTGCGTCACAGGGATGCCGGCATAGGCCGGGGCGGCGATGCCGGCCGTGACTCCCGGCACCACCTCGTATGCGATTCCGGCGTCGCGCAGGGTGAGCGCCTCCTCACCGCCGCGGCCGAACACGAACGGGTCGCCGCCCTTCAGCCGCACGACCGCGCTCCCGGCTCGCGCGCGCTCCACCATCACCGCTTCGGTGCGCTCCTGGGGGACCGACGGTCCACCTCCCTCCTTGCCCACGAACAGCACCTCCGCGTCCGGGCGTGCCCCGTCGAGCGCGGCGGCCGGGATCAGCCGGTCGTAGAGGATTACGTCCGCGGTCGCGATCAGCTCGAGCGCGCGCGCTGTCAGCAGCCCGGGGTCTCCCGGGCCCGCGCCCACCAGGTAGACGTGCCCGGCAGGGTTGCCCGGCCGCTCTGCCCCCGAGTGCTCGCCGGCGTTCACGGGCGGTGCACCTCGCGCTCCGTCCGGCTGCTCAGGCGAGGCCAACCGTCGCCATCTCCTGCGCCCGCTCGAGCAGCTCCCCGGCTCCGGCGAGCTTCAGCCGTGCGGCCATGGCGCGTCCCAGCGCCTCGGGATCCGCGAGCTGGCCGTCGAGCTCGTCGCTCATCCACGCCGAGCCGTCCGGAAGCCCGACCCATGCGCGCAGGCGCAGAGGGCCCCCGGCCCCCGGGGGCGCATCGCCGCGCGGGGGCCATGCGTGGGCGCCGAGCGGCGTATGGCAGCTGGCCGAGAGTGCCTGCGCCACCGCTCGCTCGGCGAGCAGGCAGGCGAGCACGGTGGAGTCGGTGATCTGCTCGACCGCCTCCCGCGCACGCGCGTCCCCGTCCCGGCCCTGCAGCGCGAGCACGCCCTGGCCGGGGGCCGGCACGAATCGCTCGGGGTCGAGGACCGCGCCGACCTCGGACGCTCTGCCCAGCCGTTCCAACCCCGCCCGCGCGAGCACGATCGCGTCGAGCTCGCCGCCGGCGAGGGTGCGCAGGCGCGTGTCGACGTTGCCGTGGATCGTCACCACCCTCAGGTCCTCCCGTGTCGCGCGCAGCTGCGCTGCGCGGCGAAGGCTGCTCGTCCCCACGAGCGCGCCGCGTCCCAGACCGTCCAAGCCCTCCGCTCCGCAGAGGGCGTCCTCGGCCGCGGCCCGCGCCGGTGCGCCCAGCAACGACAGCCCCCGCGTCAGCTCGCCCGGGACGTCCTTGGCCGAGTGCACGGCGATATCGATCTCGTCGCTCAAGAGGGCCTCTTCGAGCTCTCGGACCCAGCGCGACTTGTCCTCGGATCTCGCGCCCCGGTCTCCGCTGGTAACGATCGGCCGGATCTCGCAGTCTCCGAGCAGCTCGGCTACGAGCCCGGCCTGTGTCAGCGCGAGCGTGCTGCGGCGGGTGCCGATCCGCATCAACTGGGCGCGCGGCCCGCAGGCCTGGTCCGGCGGCGCCGCAGGTCGTGAACCTCGGCCAGCCCCGACGATTGATCCTCCGCCGGCGTCTCCTCGCGCAACCCGAACAGCTCCCGCACGAGCTCCAGGTTCGCGTGGCCGCGGGCCTCCGAAAGGCTGCGCAGGCGGATCGTCGGCTCGTGCAGCAGGCGGCTCATGACCGCCCGTGCGATCGCCTCGACGCGCGCGAGGTCGGCCGCGGAGGCCGACTCCCAGCGCTCGGCGTTCTCGGCCAGGACCTGCTCCACCAGGGCGTTGCCGTGCTCGCGCAGGGCGCTGACCGTGGGCAGCGCGTCGAGCTGGCCGAGCCAGCGGGCGAAGCGGTGGATCTCCTCCTCGACGATCTCGAGCGCCCGCGGCAGCTCGTCCGCCCGGTTGCTGAGGTTGCGCGCCACGACTGCTTGGAGGTCGTCGATGTCGTACAGGCTCACGCCCTGAAGCTCCGCGCAGCCGGGGTCGATGTCCCGCGGCACGGCGATGTCGATCAGCAGCAGGGGGCGCCCCTCGCGTTCGCGCATCACCAGCTCCAGCTCCTCGCGGCCGACGATCGGATGCGGGGAGGAGGTCGAGCACAGGACGATGTCGGCGCGCAGCAGCTGGTCGGGGAGCCCGTCGAGGCCAACCACCGTGCCGCCGAAGCGCTGGGCGAGGCTTAGCGCCCGGTCGGCGCGGCGATTGGCGACGAACATCGTGTCGGCGCCCTGGTCGGCGAGGGCGCGGGCCGTCAGCTCGCTCGTCTCGCCGGCGCCGAGGATCACCACGTGGCGCCGCTGGAGCGTTCCCAGCACGCTGAGCGCGAGGTCGACGGCCACCGACGGAATGCTCACCCGGCTCGAGCCTATCTCCGTCTCCGAACGCACCCGCTTGCCCGTCGTCACGGCCGCGGCGAACAGGCGGTTCGTGAGCGGCCCGGTGGCGCCCGCCCGCATCGCGGACTCGTGGGATCGCCTCACCTGACCCTGGATCTCGGCCTCGCCGACGATCATCGACTCCAGGCCGGCGGTCACCCGGTAGAGCTGGCGCGCGGCGTCGCAGTTGCGGGGGGAGTAGATCGCCTCGGCGAGCTCGGTGGGGCGAATGCCGGCACGGCGGGCGAGCAGGCCAAGCACCTCGGACTCGGCGCGCACGGGGTCTCCGACCACCAGATACACCTCCGTGCGGTTGCAGGTCGAGACCACGACCGCCTCGCGCACCTCGGCGGTCGCCGTGAGCTCGCCGGCGAACCTCCTCGCCTCGACCTCGGTGAACGCGACGCGCTCGCGCAGCGCGACGGGCGCCGTCTTGTGCGAGATGCCGAGTGCCAGCAGCTCGCTCATGCCAGCGTCGACTCCGGGTGCGAGGCCTCGGGCTCCCCGGAGAGCGCGGAAGAGCGCTCGGAGCCCTCGGAGACCGCGGACCGCTCACGCAGCTCGAGCAGCGCGCCCAACTCACGCTCTATGCGGCTCAGGCGGATGGCCATGATCGCCACGTAGATCAAGACGAGCACGAACAGCACGCTGTAAGCGCCGGCAACGTACTTGCCCGCCTCGTGAAGCGGCAGGGCCGGCAGCTCGCCAAGGACCGCGCCCGACATCAGGCACCCGGCCTTCCCGCCGTGCGCGCCGACATAGTCGTGGTCGAGCTCAGGGTGGGCGCCGCGCTGCGCGAGCGACGCGGCTGGGTCTGGAGCCTACCGCCGCCGGCCGCCGGAACATCGGTCAGCCGGCGCAGCGCGCGCAGCTGGGCGCGGGTGTGCTTGGCGGTCAGCTCGTACATGCACAGGGTCGCGTAGAGCAGCGCGATGCCGAGCAGACAGGTCACGAACGTGAGCGCCATCCGTGGCGGCAGGTTCGAGGTGTTGCCCAGCACGCGCGGGTGCAGGTAGGCGGTCGACAGACGCACCGCGACGAAGTTCATCGGCACGAACGCCCCCGCCGTGATCGCGAACACCGACGCGTATCGCGCCTGGCGCTCGGGGTCTTCGATCGCAAAGCGCAGCGGCTGGTAGGTCGCATACAGCAGGAACACGATCAGGAACGAGACGAGCGTGGGCTCGTTCCACACCCACCAGTGTCCCCACGATCCCTTGGCCCAGATCGAGCCGGTGATCAGCGCGCCCACGGCGAAGATGAGGCTCATGTGGATCGCCACGTAGGAGCGCAGGTCCCAGCGCGAGTCGCGCGTGCGCAGGTGCTGGATCGCCATGACTGCGCCCACCACGAACCCGCACAGCGCGACGATGGCCAGCGGCACGTGCACGTAGAAGATCTTCTGAAGGAAGCCCTGTTCGGCGTCCAGGGGCGCGTAGAAGAAGACCAGCCCGAGCCCGATCGCCATCACGGCGATGGTGGCGATGCTCAGCGCGCGAAGACCCTTCCCGTACATGGGTTTCTCTAATCCTCCAAGAGGAAATCGAACAGGGCGTAGGCGATCAGCCCGAAGAGGAGATCATAGAGCCCCAGCGTCACGAGCCAGCGCGCCGGCAGCGCGCCGGGGCGGCCGAGCGAGAGCAGCGGCGAGCTCGCGCGCGCGGCGCCCAGCACGATCGGCACGAGCAGCGGCAGGGCCAGCAGCGGCCCGAGCAGGTCTCGCGCCCGCGTGCGCACGGTCAGCGCCGCCACGAGCGTTCCGATGGCCGCGACGCCGAGGTCGCCGAGCAGGAGCACCGCGAGCAGGCCGGGCAGCGCCTGGCCCAGGGGCGGCCCGAGCAGCAGCAGCGCAAACGCCGGCACGGCGACCAGCTCGAACGCGATCAGGTAGGCGAGCAGGGTGAGCGCCTTCGCGACGAGCATCGCGCTGCGATCCACCGGCGCGAGCAGGAACCCGTCAAAGCCGCCCTGGTCGGCATCGGCGACGAACAGCCGATTCACACCCAGGATCGCGGCGAACAGCAGCGTCACCCACAGGATGCCCGCCGCAAGGTCGCCGTCGATGCTGTTGCGGTTCAGGGCGAAGTGAAATACGACAAAAGTCGTGAGGGCGAACAGCGTCATGCCGGGCACCGACTCGAGCGTGCGCAGCTCGACCAGCAGCTCCTTGCGCAGAAGCGCGCCGACCGTGCGCCTCATCGATACAGCCCCGCGATCTCGGCGGCGCCGATCTCGGTCGCGGGGCTCAGGAGAGCCGGCCGTCCGGCGCGCAGGCCCAGCACCAGGTCAGCCTCTGCGAGACCGCCCGCGGGGTCGTGGCTAGCGATCACTCGCGTGAGCCCGGAGCTGGCTCCGATCAGCGGCTCCACCAGCTCCACGGCGGCCGGGTCGAGGTTGGCGCGCGGCTCATCCAGCAGCAGGAGCTCGGGGCCATGGAGCACGGCACGCGCGACCGCCACGCGCTGGACCATGCCGCGCGAGAGCGTTCGCAGCGGCTCCGCGGCCCGCTCGGTCATGGCCACCGCCTCGAGCAGCTCCTCGACCCGAGCTTCGCCGACGTTGTGCAGACGCGCGTGGAAGCGCAGGTTCTCGCGCGCGGTCAGCTCGCGGTAGAGCAGCGGCTCGTGGCCGAGCAGGCCGACGCGCCCGCGCACGGCCCACGCCTCGCGCGGCAGGCTCCTGCCGAACACGCGCACGCTGCCCTCGTGAGGGCGCAGCAGCGTCGCGAGCACACGCAGCAGGGTGCTCTTTCCGGCCCCGTTCGGCCCGAACACGACGAGCGTCCGGCCCGGCTCGAGCGACAACGACACGTCGCTGAGCGCCTCGCGCTCACCGTAGCGTCGAGCGAGCCGCTCGACCTGGACCGCGGCCACGCTCAGGCTCTCGACACCTGCAGCGCGTGGGCGCTCTGCGCATGGGCGATCAGCTCGCGGACCGCTCGCTCGTCGCCGTCGCGCAGGAGCGCGACCGGGTCGGGGTCGCCGTTGACGATGCCCTCGAAGAACTCCTTGCGGTCCTGGTATGTCGGCAGCGTGCGCTTGGCCCAGCCCCGCGCCTCGTTGAGCAACACCGCCAGCTGCGCGTACGGCGCGCCGAACTGGCCTTCGATCTCCCGCTTCATGCGCTTTGCCAGCGCCGGGGACGCGCCGGCGGTGGAGATCGCGATCGCCAGCGGCCCGGTGCGCACGATCGCCGGCAGGATGAAGTTGCACAGCGGCGGCACATCGACCACATTCACGAGCATCGCCCGCCGCTCGGCGTCCGCGAACACGGCGATGTTCACCTCGCTGTCATCCGTCGCCGCGATCGCCATGAACACGCCCTCGAGGTCTCCCGGACCGGCGTACTCGCGCTGCTCCCAGCGAATCGAGCCCTCGCTCGCGTACTCGCGCAGCTCCTGCGCGGCGGCGGGCGCGATCAGCGTGACCTCGCCGCCGCAGGCGAGCAGGCCCTCGACCTTCTCACGGCCCACCGCGCCGCCCCCGACGACCACGCAGCGGCGTCCGGTGAGCTTCAGGCAGGCGATGTAGAAGGGGACGTCGAGCATCCCCTCCACGCAGCTCTGGTCGCAGATCCCCTTGCGCAGCTGGCATACGCACTCCTTGCCTGCATAGGCCTGGGCGGGCATGCATCACAGGGTAGCTGTCCGCCTGGTGCGGGGCCCGTCGGGCGCTCCCACAGCGATGCCCGCCCGCCGAGTGCCGGCCTGCGGGTGACGGTGCCCTTGCCCCGGTGCGGCGACGGGCTCTGCAGCTAGCGGGGCAGGCCCCGTCCCAGCGCGCGCCCCCCCACCCGCGCCAGCGCCACGGCGCCCTGCCGCCAGGCCTGGTCGCGGTCGGACTTGCGCGCCGAGCGCGTCTTCGCGACCGCGCGCGCTGCGCGGGCGGTCAGCTCGTCGTAGGGCCCCCACCAAAGCCCGCGGGTCCCGGGGGGATCCCAGGTGATCAGCTTCTCCTGCGCGCACGCCCGCAGGCCGGCCTGGCCGAGCGTGCGGCCCAGCCCGCCGCCCGCCGCCGCTCCCCATGGGCCTCGTGACACGGTCGGGCCCGGGAGATGGTCGTTGAGCCACACCATGCCCGCGCGCAGCTCGCGGGCGATCCGCACCCCCTGGTAGCGGTCGGCCGTCCAAACCGAGGCCCCGAGCCCGTAGTCGCTGTCGTTGGCAAGCGCGATCGCCTCGTCGGTCGAGTCGACCGCGACCACGGCCAGCACCGGCCCGTCGATAGGCTCGGTCATCAAGCGCATCTCGTGCGTGGCGCTCGTGATCACCGCGGGCGCATAGAACGAGCCCGCGTCACATCCGCGAGGACTGACCGGACCGCCACAGAGCAGCCGCGCACCCTGCGCCACCGCCTCTTCCACGAGCTCGTTCACATGCTCGACCCGGCGCGCAGAGGCGAGTGGCCCCACCTGCGTGCGAGCGTCGGCGGGGTCCCCGACCGCAAGCGCGCCGGCCCCGGTGACGAGCAGCTCCACGAACGGCGCGACCACCTCCCGGGCCACGTAGACGCGCTCGATCGACCCACGTGCCTGTCCGGCGCCCGCGCAGCCCGCCCACAGCGCTCCGGCCACGGCGCGCGACAGGTGGGCGTCGGCGAGCACCAGCATCGCGTCCTTGCCGCCAAGCTCGACCGTCACCTCCTTGTCCTGCGAGACGCACGTCCGCGCCACGGCCCGTCCGACGGCGGGGGAGCCCGTGAACAGGACCTTGTCCACACGCGCTCGCGCAAGCGCGATGCCGAGCTCCGCGCCGCCATGCACGATCCTCACGAGTCCCTCGGGCAGGCCGGCGCGAGCCAGCACACGCACGATCCGCTCGCCCGCCAGGCACGCCCGCCGGGCGGGCTTGAACGCGACGCCGTTGCCGGCGAGCAGGGCCCCGGCGATCTGGCCGAGCGGCTGCGCAAACGGCGCGCTGCCTGCGCCGATCACCCCGACCACGCCGTATGGCTCGTAGGCTACGCGCGCGCGCTTGGCGAGCGCCATCGAGCGGTTCATCCCCACCCGCCGGCCGCCGAGCGCCTCAGCCCCGTCGTCGGCGATCCAGATCAGCGCATCGATCGCCGCCAGCAGCTCGAGCGTCGCGACCTCGGCGCGCGGCCTTCCCTGCTCGCGAGCCAGGAGCTCCTCGAGCTCGTCGAACTCGTCGATGACCGCCTGTGCCATCCGGCGCATGTAGCGGGCCCGGTCCGCCACCCGCAGCAGCGCCCACAGCCGCTGCACCTCGGCCACCGCACCCACGACCGCGTCGATCCCCTCGGGCGGCGTGACGGTGACGCTGCCCAGCGCCTGCCCCGTCGCGGGGTCGTGCGCCCGCAGGCTCGGTTGTGTGCCGCCGTCGCTGGGGGAGCTGCTCATGTCCAAGCGATTATCACCGCTCCCGGGCGCGCGCTCGGCGAATCCGCTGAAGCCGCCCGGCCAGCTCGCTCTCCGCCGCGCCGGGCTCGTAGAAGCGCGCGCCGGTCATGCCCTCGGGCAGGAGCTCCTGTGGGGAGAGGTGTCCGGGATGGTCGTGCGGGTTCTCGTAGCCGCCCTTCGGGAGTCCCGGCCGCGGCCCCGAGCGCAGCCACGCGGGCACCGGCCCGGCCCCGTGCTCGCGCACGTGACGCTCGGCCGCGGCGAGCGCGCGTCCGGCGGCATCCGACTTCGGTGCCAGCGACAGGTAGACCGCCGCCTGCGCGAGCGCGTAGCGCGCCTCGGGCAGCCCGACGCGCTCGACCGCCTGCGCTGCCGCCGTGGCCACGGACAGGGCGGCGGGATCGGCGTTGCCGATGTCCTCGGAAGCGAGGATCACCATCCGTCGCACGATGAACCGCGGATCCTCACCGCCCTCGAGCATCACCGCCAGGTAGTACAGCGAAGCGTCTGGGTCCGACCCGCGCGTGGCCTTGATCCAGGCGGAGATGTAGTCGAAATGGCGATCCCCCTGTCGGTCGTAGGCGACCGCCCGCCGCTGCAGCGCGTCCTCGACCCGCGCGAGCGTCACGCGCTCCTCGCCCAGCTCGCCGGCCGTGGCGAGGGCAAGCTCGAGCGCGTTCAACGCCGTGCGCGCGTCGCCTTCGCTGCGAGCGCTGAGAAAGTCAAGCGCCTGCTCCTCCACATCGATGATCGCCCCCGCGCGCTCTCCCGCCGCGGCGAGCGCGTCCCGATCGCCCGGTGCGGCCGACGTGTTCTGCGGCTGCGATCGCCGCGTTGCCAGCGCGCGTCGCAGCAGAGTGCTGAGCTCCTCGCCGGTTAGTGCGTTCAGGGCGTAGACGCGCAGGCGCGAGAGCAGCGCCCCGTTCACCTCGAACGCGGGATTCTCGGTCGTGGCGCCGACCAGCGTGAGCAAGCCGTCCTCGACCGCCGGCAGCAGGGCGTCCTGCTGGGCCTTGTTGAACCGGTGGATCTCGTCTAGGAAGAACACGGTGGGCGTGCGACTGCTGGCGCGGCGGTGCGCCGCGCGCTCGATCACGGCGCGCACCTCCGCGCGACCGGCCTGCACTGCGCTCAGCTCCTCGAAGGCCGCGTCCGAGTGAGCGGCCACCATCCGCGCAAGCGTGGTCTTGCCCGACCCGGGCGGGCCGTACAGCACCATCGAGTGGGGCCTGCCCTGCTCGATCGCCGTCCGTAGCGCCGAGCCCTCACCGAGCAGGTGGGACTGGCCGACGAAGTCCTCGAGGCCTTCCGGGCGCATCCTCACGGCCAGCGGGCGCTCATCTGCGGGCCGGCGCCCGGCCTGCCCGGCCGCGCGTCCGCCATCCGCTTCACCCTGCCCCGCCTCTGTCCGCCCGGTCCCAACGGCCCCCCCGGCGGCCTCTTCGCGCCGGCCGGGCCGGGCGCGCCGCACCGACCCGCCGGTTGGATCTTCATCGAACAGGGTGTCCATGGCTTGAGTATCGCGCCCGGGCTGCCGAAGTAGTCAATACCGGGGGCTGCCCGATAGCGAGGGCTGCCGAAGCAGTCGTCACCGGGCAAACGAGTCCTTGGTCCCAACGGGAGGTCGGCAAGGAGCGGGCGTCGAACTCCTACATCTGGTGCATCACGTCGGAAGAACCCCAAAAACCTCGCATCGGAGATCGCTGAGATGAGCGTTGGAGTCGCCGAGATCCTGCCGGGCGCCGCGGGAGGCCTGGGTGTCCCTGACGTGGACGGGGAGATCTCCGCCCGTTCTCCGCTGGCGCTGTTCTGGCGAAGGTTCCGCAAGGACCGTCTGGCGCTGGTCTCGCTCGGCTTCATCGTCCTGCTGCTGGTGGTCGCCATCGCTGCGCCGCTGATCGTGGAGCTCTTGGGCCTGCCGGGGCCCTACGTGCAGAACCTCAACCTGACCGACCAGTTCGGCAGCCCCCTGGGGCCCAGCGGGGCTCACCCCTTCGGTGTCGACCAGCTCGGCCAGGACGTGATGGCGCGCGTCATCTATGGCGCGCGCGTCTCGCTGGTGGTGGGCATTCTCGGCACGGCCGTCGCGACCGTGATCGGCGTCTTCGTCGGCGTGATCGCAGGGTTCTACGGGGGCTGGACCGACACGCTGCTGTCGCGCTTCATCGACGTCGTGCTGTCGATACCGATCCTCCTGCTCGGCCTGGGCATCGGCGCGGCCTGCGCCGTGAGGGGCTGCGTGGCGGGGACGATCCAGCCAGGCCTCGGCGTGGTCATCTTCATCATCGTGCTCGCCAGCTGGACCTATATCGCGCGGATAGTGAGAGGCCTCGTGCTATCGCTGCGCGAGAAGGAGTTCGTGGAGGCCTCGCGCTCGCTCGGAGCCTCGAACGTGCGGATCATGCTCCGTGAGATCCTGCCGAACCTCGCCGCGCCGGTGATCGTCTACGCGACCCTGCTGATCCCCCAGAACATCCTGTTCGAGGCGGCGCTGTCCTTCCTGGGCGTGGGCGTCAGGCCGCCGACCGCGAGCTGGGGCCAGATGATCGCGGCGGCCGCCCCCATCTTCAACACCGCGTGGTGGTACATGGCATTCCCGGGCGGCGCGCTGCTGTTGACCGTGCTCGCGTTCAATCTGCTGGGCGACGGCTTGCAGGACGCCCTGAACCCGAGAGATCGTTCGATGACGCTGACGGTGTCTGGAACGCAAACAGGGCAAGCGCGATGAGCAGGCCGATGAGACCCGGTGGGGGCAGGCCGATCAGACTCGGCGGGCTGGTCTCACAGTCGGGCACGGCCGCGCTCGCGGGTCTGTCCGCGCTCGTGCTCGGCGCATGTGGAGCGAGCTCCAGCGCCAGCACCAGCGCCGGGGTCCAGAGCCCCAAGACCGAGTCTCTGAGCCGGGGCAAGCAGGGCGGCACGCTGACCGTCCTGAGCCACCAGGACTTCGAACACATCGATCCGGGGCAGGCGTACTCCTCGGTCGACTACCAGGCCATCTACGCAACCCAGCGGCCGCTCTACTCGCACGAGCCGAACACGTCCAGCGCCCCCAGCCCCGACCTGGCCGAAGGACCTCCGCAGATATCGAACAACGGGGAGACGATCACGGTGCACATCCGTCACGGTGTCCGCTTCAGCCCGCCGGTCAGCAGGGAAGTGGCCTCGACGGACGTCGCCTACGCGATCGAGAGGGGCGCCAATCCGAACGTCGCAAACCCCTACTTCCAGGCGTACTTCAGCTCGCTTGCGGGTGCCGACAAGGCCGAAGGCGGGCCGATCCCGGGAATCGCCACGCCCGACAGGCACACGATCGTCTTCCACCTCAACAAGCCGAACGCGCAGATCGTCGCCGACGCGCTCGTGCTGCCGCTCAGCGCGCCCGTGCCCGCGGACTTCGCCAGGAAGTACGACGCCAAGAAGCCCACCGAATACGGCAACTATCAGGTGGCGAGCGGGCCGTACATGTTCAAGTCCAACGGCGAAGGCAAGGTTCTGGGGATCGGTTATCAGCCGGGCAAGTCGGCCGTGCTCGTGCGCAACCCGAACTGGAGCGCGAGCACCGACTCGAGGCCCGCCTACCTGAGCCAGATCAACATCAACATCGGCGGCGACGCCACGGTGATCGGCCGGCAGGTGCTCGAAGGCTCGGGCATGGTCCAGGGCGACACGCCGGCCCAGTCGAACGTGAAGCTCGCGTATGAAAGGCATCCGAGCCAACTCGAGATCTCGCCGGGCGCGGGCGACCACTACATCGCCGTGAACAACAAGCGCGGTCCCTTCTCCAACGTCAACCTGCGCAAGGCGTTCTGGGCGGCGCTCGATCGCACGGCCATGAACAGAGCGCGCGGCGGGAAGCTCGTCACTGACGTCATGACCCACTTCCTGTATCCCGAAATCCCGGGGTTCGCGGCGGCTGGGGGCCTTGAAGGCCCGAAGGTCGATTACAACGAACACCCGGAAGGCGACACGGCCGTCGCGGAAAAGTACATGCGCCTCGCGGGCTATCCGAGCGGGAAGTACACCGGCGGAAAGACGCTCGAGGTCGTCGGCTCGACAGGCAGCCCGGCGTCCGACGACGCGGAAATCGCCAACCAGACGCTCGAGAACCTCGGCTTCAGGACCAAGCTGAACCTCGTCGACTCCTCGGTGATGTACTCGAAGTTCTGCGGCGTTCCCGCGGAAGAGATCGACGTCTGCCCGAACGTGGGCTGGGCCGCGGACTTCGCCGATCCGCAGGCGGTGCTCGACGTGCCGTTCAACGGGAGGAACATCGTCTCGACGGGTAACAACAACTGGGGCCAGGTGAACAACCCCGCGATCAACGCGGCCATGGACAAGGCGGAACGGCTCATCGGCCAGGAACCGCGCGAAAAGGCGTGGGCCGCGATCGACGGGGAACTCGTCGCCGATGCGGCGGCGATCCCCTTCGACTGGGACAAGCAGCCGAACATCGAGTCGAAGGACGTCGCGGGCGTGGGCGATCTCTGGAACGTGGGCTCGTGGGACTACAGCTACACCTCGCTGAAGTAGCGGGGCGGAACGCGGCGGGGTCTGCGGACCGCCCTCGGCCGGGGAGCACCCGCGACGCCGCTCGAGGCCCAGCCGACGGCGAGGCGCCGGCGCCGCGGACGACCCGTCTGCGAACGCCATGACCCGCTACATCCTTCACCGACTGCTCTGGGGGGTGGCGCTGCTGATCCTCGTGGCCGCGCTCACGTTCGTCCTGTTCCGGATACTTCCCACGGGCGATCCGGCGAAACTCAGGGCCGGTCGCAACGCGAGCCCCCGGGTGATCGCCGACATCCGTCACAACCTCGGCCTGGACAGGCCGCTGATCACGCAGTTCTGGCTCTACATGAAGGGCCTGTTCCTGCACTTCGATCTGGGCTTCAGCTACTACAGCGGCGCGTCGGTGCGGAGCCTGATCTTCCAGCGGCTGCCGGCGACCGTGTCGCTGACGGTAGGAGCGGCGCTGCTGTGGCTCGCGATCGGGTTGCCCGTGGGAATCGTCTCCGCCCTGCGGCGACGCTCGCGCGCGGACCGCGCCAGCATGGGTACCGCCCTGCTGCTCGTCTCGGCGCCCGAATACTGGCTCGCGCTGATCGTCCTGTACCTGTTCGCGGCCGATATCGGACAGGTGAAGGTATTCCCCGGGGCCGGCAGCTACACGGGGGTGAGCAGCGACCCCTGGAAATGGTTCAGCTCGCTGCTGCTGCCCTGGCTCGTGCTCGCCGCGAGCTTCGCCGCGGTGTACGCGCGCCTGATGCGCGCGAGCCTGATCGAGACGATGGGCGAGGACTACATACGCACCGCCCGGGCAAAGGGCCTGACCGAGCGCCGCGTCGTCCTGCGCCACGGCGTGCGCTCGGCGATCAACCCGATCATGACGATCTTCGCGCTCGACGTCGGGACGCTGCTCGGGGGGGCGATCCTGATCGAGACGGTGTTCCAGATCCCCGGGGTGGGGCGGCTCAGCTACGACGCGATCACCCACGCGGACTTCCCGATCATCCAGGGGACGGTGCTGCTCGTCGCGCTGTTCATCGTGGTGGCGAACATCTTCGTGGATATCGCCTACGCGTTCGTCGACCCGCGGGTGCGCTACTCGTGAGCCGGCGGCGCGCAACCCTCGACGGTGAGGTCATTCGGTCCGGCCCGGCGACCGCGAGCGGGCGGCGCCAGGCCTACGTGCGGTCGGGGGCGATCCGCCCGCCACAGGAGCGCCCGCAGGGACCGCCCGAGCCGGTCGCGAGAGCTGGCGCCGGGCCGCTGCTGCAGGTGGAGGACCTGCGGGTCGAGTTCCCCACCGAGGACGGCGTCGTGCACGCGGTCGACGGGATCAGCTTTCAGGTCGAGCGGGGGGGCACTCTGGGGATCGTCGGGGAGTCGGGCTCGGGCAAGACCGTCTCGGCGCTGACGACGATGGGCCTCACGCGCCGGGACGGTGCACGCATCTCCGGGCGCATCCTGTTCGAGGGGCGCGACCTGCTCGCTCTTCCAGAGCAGGAGATGCGCAGGATCCGCGGCAACGAGATCGCGATGGTCTTCCAGGACCCGATGTCCTCGCTGCACCCTCTCTATCGGATCGGCAGCCAGCTCGTGGAGGCGGTGCGGGCGCACCAGCGCCTGAGCAGGGCGAAGGCCCGCGCGCGTGCGGTCGAGCTGCTGGGGCTGGTGGGCATCCCGGACCCCTCGCGACGCATGGACGACTATCCGCACCAGTTCTCCGGCGGTATGCGCCAGCGCGCGATGATCGCCATGGCGCTCGTGAACGATCCCAGGCTGCTGATCGCGGATGAGCCGACGACCGCCCTCGACGTGACCGTGCAGGCGCAGATCCTCGAGCTGCTGAGGCGGTTGCAGAGCGAGCTCTGCATGGCCATCGTGATCGTCACCCACGACCTCGGCGTCGTGGCCGAGATGGCCGAGCACGTCGCGGTCATGTACGCGGGGCGAATCGTCGAGACGGCCCCGGCCGAGCTGCTGTTCTCCGGCCCCGAGCACCCCTACACGTGGGGCCTGCTGAGGTCGATCCCGACGCTCGAGGGCCCCCGCCTTGAGGAGCTCGCGCCGATCCCCGGCAGCCCGCCGAGCCTGATCAGGCGCCCGGCGGGCTGTCACTTCCACCCGCGCTGCCCGTACGCAGAGCCCGACCACGCCCGCGTGGACCCCGCGCTGGAGCCGGTGCCCGCAGATCCGCGCCACCGGGTCGCATGTCTGCTGGGGGTCGAGGCCAGGCGGCGCATCTGGTCAGGGCTGCGCGCCGGGCGCGCTCTTGAGGCCGCGGGCGCAGCCTCAGGGCCGCACGCGAGGACCACGTGAGGGCTCCGGGGGTACTCGGGCTGCGCGCAGGACCCGGACCGCACAGCGGTGCATCGGCCGGCCCGCCCGACGCGCGGCCGAGTGGCCCGCTGATGCAGGTGAGAGGGCTCACCAAGCACTTCCCCGTGACGCGGGGGACCCTCTCCCGGCGCAAGGCCGGCGCGGTCAGGGCGGTCGACGGGGTGAGCTTCGACGTGCTGCGGGGCGAGACACTCGGGATCGTCGGGGAGACGGGCTGCGGCAAGAGCACGACCGCCCGCCTGATGATGCGCCTGCTCGACGCGAGCGCCGGGCAGGTGCGCTTCGACGGTCAGGACATCACTCGCATGGGCGGCTCGCAGCTGAAGGCGGTCAGGCGCGAGATGCAGATGATCTTCCAGGATCCGTACTCGTCCCTGAACCCGCGCAGGACGCTCGGCTCCATCGTCGCCGAGCCGCTGGCCGTTCACGGCCTGCAGAAGGACCGGGCGCAGCGCAAGCGCACGGTGCAGGAGCTGATGGAGATGGTCGGGCTGAATCCCGAGCACTACAACCGTTATCCCCATGAGTTCTCCGGCGGCCAGCGCCAGCGGATAGGGGTGGCGCGGGCGCTCGCGCTGCGCCCGAAGCTGTTGATCGCCGACGAGCCCGTCTCGGCGCTCGACGCGTCGATCCAGGCGCAGGTGCTGAACCTGCTGCGCGAGATGCAGCGCCGGTTCGGCCTGACCGTCGTGTTCATCGCCCATGATCTGTCGGTCGTTCGTCACATGTGCGATCGGGTCGCGGTCATGTACCTGGGCAAGATCGTCGAGCTCGGCCCCGCCGACGCGCTGTACGAGCACCCCCGCCATCCGTACACCAGCGCGCTGCTGTCCGCGGTGCCGGTGCCTGACCCCTCTGCGCCCAGACGTCGGCGAACGCTGCTCAGCGGCGACGTGCCCAGTCCCGCGGACCCGCCGAGCGGGTGCCGCTTCCACACACGCTGCCCGAACGCGAGAGAGCGCTGCCTTGGAGAGGAGCCGCCGCTGCAGGGCGGGGGCACCGGAACGCAGGCAGCCTGCCATTTCCCGCTGCCCGCAGCGGCGCTCGCCGGCAAGGAGCGCGCCCCGATCAGCGTACGATCCATGCGATGAGCGCCGACCGATCAGAGATCGGCCAGCTGGGGGGGGAAACCGAGGAGATCCTCGCGCAGCTGATCCGCTTCAACACCGTCAACCCGCCCGGCAACGAGCGCGCGGCGCAGGAGTACCTGGCCGACCGTCTGGCTCGGGCGGGCTTCGAGTGCGAGCTGCTCGGGGCAGAGCCCGACCGCCCCAACCTGGTCGCGAGGCTGCGGGCGCCGGACGGGGGCGCGCAGGGCGCTCGCACGCTCTGCTACCTCGGCCACGTCGATACGGTCCTCGCGGACCCCGCCGAGTGGACGCACGACCCCTGGTCGGGGGAGATCTCCGAAGGGTTCCTGTGGGGGCGGGGGACGCTCGACATGAAGTCACAGGTTGCGGCGGAGGTCGCGGCCGGGACGGCGCTGGCGCGCTCGGGCTGGCGGCCCGCGAGCGGCGAGCTCTTGATCGTGAGCGTGGTCGACGAGGAGACCGGGGGCGAGCTGGGCGCGCAGTGGCTGACCGAGACACATCCCGGGAAGGTGCGCTGTGACCTGCTCGTCAACGAGGGGGGAGGCGCCGTGTTCGACTACGCGGGCAGGCGCTGCTACGGGGTGTGCTGTGCGGAGAAGGGCGTGTTCCGCTTCACGGTGACCACCGACGGCGTGGCCGGACACGCGTCGATGCCGGGGATGGGTGAAAACGCGCTGCTGAAGATGGCGCCGGTGCTCGACCGCTTCGCAGCGCGCCAGCCCTCCTATCAGCTGACGAGCGAGCCGCGGGCCTTCCTTGAGGGGATCGGCGAGGACCCCGGCGACCCGGAGGGCTCGCTCGCACGGCTGCGCGCCGTCGACGCGCGTCTGGCGACGATGTTCGAGCCGATGCTGGGCGTCACCTTCACGCCCACGCGGATCAAGGCCTCGGAGAAGATCAACGTGATCCCGAGTCGTGCCGAGCTGAAGGTCGACTGCCGCGTGCCGCCGGGGCTCGGTGAGCCGGAGGTGCTCCGCGGAATCGCCGAGGTGCTCGGCGAGGACGGCTACCGGATCGACTTCACCGAGTGCGTCGTGGGCAACCGCTCGCCCATCGAGTCGCCGCTGATGGACGCGATCTCGGTCTGGATCGACGAGCACGATCCCGGAGCCCAGGTCGTGCCCGTGATCCTGCCGGGCTTCACCGATTCGCGCCACTTCCGCGCGGCGTTCCCGGAGTGCGTGGCCTACGGCTTCTTCCCGCACAAGCACCAGTCTCTGCTCGAGACCGCGCCGCTGATCCACGGCGCGGACGAGCGCATCGACCTGCGTGACCTCCAGGTCGCGGCCGAGCTCTTCCGAGACCTGGCCGTGCAGATGCTCGGCTGAGCCGAGCCGCGGGAGAAGTTTTTTGCACCGAACGCCCGTCGAGGGCGCATAATGGATGGATGCCAAGGATGGCGATGAGAGGGGAACGAGCATGCCAGGGACGGTGAGCCAGCAGGTGAGCCAGCCTGCTGCGGTGGGTCAGCAGGCGGCGGTCGGCCAGCCCGACGGGATCAGTCAGCCGGCCGCGATCGGTCAGCAGGCGGCGAGCAGCCACCCGGCGGCTTTGGGCCAGGTGGAAAGGACGGTCGCCGCGGTTAAGCGGACCGGAGAAGGCGCGACGGGCGGGCAGTCCCAGCTCGCGCACGCCCTGGTGCACGCGCATGCTAAGGCGGTGGTCGCGCACGCGGCGACGGTGCCCCCCGCCCCGAAACCCTCGATCGTGCAAGACATTCAGGATTGGGCCTATCAGTGGTCGCCCGTGATGATGATGGTGTTCTTCAGCGCGCTGCTGTACCTGATGTGGCGGACGCTGAAGGTGATGCCGCGGGTCAAGCCCCAGCAGATCAAGCCGGCCTCCAACCAGTCGGTCGCGTTCGCGGACATCGCGGGTGTCGACGAGGCCAAGGCCGAGCTGGCGGAGATCGTCGAGTTCCTGCGCGATCCGAAGCCCTTCCAGGAGCTGGGAGCAAGCGTGCCCAAGGGCATCCTGCTGCACGGGCCGCCGGGAACCGGCAAGACGCTACTGGCGAAGGCCGTCGCGCACGAGTCCGGAGCACAGTTCTTCGCGCAGTCGGCCGCGTCCTTCGTCGAGATGTTCGCCGGGCTCGGTGCCGCGCGCATCCGTCGGCTGTTCGCGGTCGCCCGCAAGCATGAGCCGGCGATCATCTTCATCGACGAGCTCGACGCCGTGGGGGGCAGGCGCGGCATGGACATCTCCGGCGAGAAGGATCAGACGCTGAACCAGCTGCTTGTCGAGATGGACGGCTTCTCCACGAGCGGGCGGGTGGTGGTGATTGCCGCCTCGAACCTACTGGAGAAGCTCGACCCGGCGCTGCTGCGGCCTGGCCGTTTCGACCGTCAGGTGTTCGTGGTGCCGCCGGACGTCAAGGGCCGCCAGGGCGTGCTCGCCGTGCACACGCGCGACAAGCCCCTGCAGGACGTCGACCTTGCGCTGGTGGCGCAGCAGACGAGCGGCCTGACCGGCGCGGACCTTGCGAACATCTGCAACGAGGCCGCGATCTTCGCCACCCGCCGCGGCGGCCGGGCGATCACGACCGCGGACTTCGACGCGGCGCTGGAGCGGGTCATCGCGGGCGTGCAGTCGCGGCGCGTGCTGAACGATCACGAGAAGCGGGTGGTGGCGTTCCACGAGGCGGGGCACGCGCTGTGCGGCGAGCTGCTGCCGTCGGTCGATCGGGTGCATCGGATCTCGATTGTGCCGCGCGGGCGGGCGCTCGGCTACACGCTGAACCTGCCGGCCGAGGACCGCTACCTGAAGACCCGCGAGGAGCTGCTCGACTACATGACCGTGCTGCTCGGCGGCCGCGTGGCCGAGCAGGTCGTGTTCGGTGCGATCACTACCGGCGCCTCGGATGACCTGAAGCGCGTTGCGGACATCGCCCACTCGATGGTGCACGACTTCGCGATGGGCAACGCCAGCGTCGGGCGCTCGCCGGAGGGGGACGTGAGACTGTCCGAGACGACGCTCCGGATCCGCGACGAGGAGCGCCAGGACCTGATCGAGGAGGGCCGGCGCGCCGCGCACAGGCTGATCGTCGGACACCGGCGCCAGCTCGACGCGCTTGCGCAGGAGCTGCTCGAGCACGAGGTGCTCGAGCGCGAGGGGATCGAACGGATCATGGAGGGCGTGCCGCGGCTCGAGCGCGCGCCGGGCGTGGGCCTGCGCGTGGTCGCCGCGGCGACGGCAGCGGTCGTGCCGCCGCGGCAATAGACTCCCGGGAGTGTTCAACCGCATCGACCACATCGGCGTGGCCGTCGAGCAGATCGAGCCGTCCCTGGAGCTGTATCGGGACCGCTTCGGGCTGCGGGTCGCACACCGCGAGGTGGTCGAGTCCCAGGGAGTCGAGGCGGTTCTGCTCGACGTTGGCGAGAACCACGTGGAGCTGATCGCGCCGCTCGGCTCGGAGACCCCGGTGGGGAAGTTCCTGACAAGACAGGGCCCGGGCCTGCACCACGTGGCCTACCAGGTGGCCGACATCGAGGCGACGCTCGCCGCGCTGAAGCAGGCGGGGCTTGAGCTGATCGATCAGGAGCCGCGCGTGGGCATCCGCGGCTCGCGCGTCGCGTTCATGCACCCGCGCGCGACCGCCGGCGTGCTGACCGAGATCGTCGAGCCGGCGCCCGTGGGGTCGGAGTCCCGCCGATGACCCACCACGCGCACCGCATCAGCATCGGTTTCCAGGGCGGCCAGGTGCTCGCCCTGCGAGTCAGCGACGAGCAGCTGGGGGCCCTGCAGAAGGAGCTGGGCGGCGGCGGCTGGCACGAGATCGACAGCGAGGAGGGGCCGGTCCGCCTCGACCTCGCCCAGGTGATCTACGTTCGCTCCGAGAGCGACGAGTTGCGCGTGGGCTTCGGCGCGTAGGGCGGTGCCGTCGCTGGACGAGCAGCTGCTGCGCGCCGCCCGCGCCCGCTGTCACAACGAGCGCGCCGAGCGCGCCGTCGCCCGCTTCTCGCGACTCGGCGAGCATGGCGGGGTGTGGCTTGCGATCGGCGCCATCGGCCAGGCAGTCGCTGGGCCGCAGAGGTCGCGTTGGCGGCGAGCGACAGTCACGGTGGCGGGCGCCTACGTGGCGAACACCGCCATCAAGCTCCTGGTCCGCCGCCCCCGCCCGAACCTTTCGGGCCTGCCGGCGCTGACGGACACGCCGAGCGGGCTTGGCTTCCCGAGCGCCCACGCCGCCACCTCTTTCGCCGGGGCGCGCTCCTACTCGCGCCTCGGTCTGCCCGCCGCGCCCCTGTACGCGCTGGCGGCGGGCCTGTCGATGTCGAGGCTGTACCTGGGCGTGCACTATCCGTCGGATGTGCTCGCCGGAGCGCTGCTCGGCATGGCGGTCGGCGGATGCCTCACCGACGCAGCCCGGACCAGGGCGCCGCGGTGAGCACGAGGATCGGCATCGTGGGGATGCCCAACGCGGGCAAGTCCTCGCTGTTCAACGCCCTCACCAGGGCCGGGGCGGAGGCGGCCAACTACCCGTTCACCACGATCGAGCCCAACGTCGCCGTCGTGCCCGTGCGCGACGAGCGCCTCGAGCAGGTGGCGCGCGTCGTGGGCGCTTCGGAGATCGTGTGGGACACCGTCGACTTCCACGACATCGCCGGCCTGGTGGCGGGCGCGCACCAGGGTGAAGGGCTCGGCAACCGGTTCCTGGCCAACATCCGCGAGACCGACGCGATCATGCACGTCGTCCGCGCCCACCGCGACGACAGCGTGGTCCACCCCGAGGGCCGGGTCGACCCGCTCAAGGACATCGAGACCGTCGAGACCGAGCTCATGCTCGCCGACCTCGAGCAGGCCGAGCGGCGGTCCGAGCGCGTTACCAGGCAGGCCCGCGGCGGCGATCGTGTGGCGATCGCCGAGGAGGTGTGGCTGCGCGCGGTACTCGACGCGCTCAGGGCCGGGCGCCCGGTGCGCGAGGTGCCCCTGCCGGCAGAGGCCCCCAACGCCGCCCGCGACCTCGGCTCGCTGACGGCCAAGCCCGTGCTGTTCGTCGCGAACGTGGACGAGGGCTCGGAGGAGATACCCGCCGAGATCGCGGCTCACGCGAGCGCGCAGGGCGCGGGTGTCGTGGCCATCTCCTCACGCATCGAGTCCGAGCTGGCCGAGCTCGAGGAGGACGACGCGGCCGCGATGCGCGCCGAGCTAGGCGTCAGCGAGTCCGGCCTCGAGCGCGTAGTGCGGGAGGCGTTCGCGCTGCTGCGCCTGATCGCGTTCTTCACCGCCGGTGAGGCCAAGCCCGCGCAGTCCTGGCATCTTCGCCAGGGTCTGACCGCCTGGCATGCCGCCGGGGAGATCCACTCGGACATACAGAAGGGGTTCGTGCGGGCCGAGGTGATCGGCTGGCGCGAGCTGGTCGAGGCGGGCGGCTACGCGGGTGCTCGCGAGCGGGGGACCCTGCGCCTCGAGGGCCGCGACTACGAGATGGCCGACGGCGACGTGATCACGGTCAAGTTCACCCCCTGACGGTCCCTCCAGGAACAGGACCGCGTGGGCCGCACGTCAGAGGGTCCGCGTAGGAGGTCGCACGTCGCGGGTCGCACGCAACAGGCCGCACGTCCCGGTCGGCACGCCGGCGGCCGAACGCCCACTCCGGCTCACTCCCGAGCGCCGGCGAGCTGCTCGAGCCGCTCGGCCAGGCGCCTCATCCCGAGCTCCCTGGCCACACGTGCCCCGCCCGCGAAGTCGGTCGCGCGGTCCGGCGGACGTTCCACCTCCACGCGCTGGAGGGTCGCGATCTGCCTGAACGTGCGCAGCAGCTCCTCGTTCTCGCGCAGGGCAGCTGCCGTGCGCGGGGGCATGTCGGCCTGCCTGCCCCCGCCGGCCCCCTGACCGGCCGCTCGGGCGGCCAGGAGCACCGCCTCCAGCGAGCCGTGAGCCTGTAGCAGGACGGCGGCCGTCTTGGCGCCGATCCCCGGCGCCCCGGGCAGCCCGTCGGAGGGGTCGCCGCGAAGAGCGATGAAGTCGGGTACGAGCTCGGGGCCGACGCCGTAGCGCTCGCGCACCTGCGCCGGTCCGACCTCCGCGTGCCCGTCGCGCCTGGCGATCTCGACGACGGCCACGCGGTTGCTCACCGCCCCGAACAGATCTCGATCGCCGGTCAGCAGCAGCGCCCGGCCGCCGTGTTCCTCCTCGAGGCGGGCGAACGAGAACATCACGTCGTCGGCCTCGAGCCGCTCGCTCGTGGCGACCGTCCAGCCGAGGCCTTCAAGCAGGGCGGGGGCCTTTGCCCACTGCGCGGCCAACTCCGAGGGCATCGGATCGCGGTGGCGGTGGTAGGCGGGGTACAGCGCCACGCGATAGTCGGCCTGCTCGGCGCCCATGCACGCCGCCACCGCCCGCGGGCGCTCCGCGGGCGGTGGCGTATCGAAGAACGGAAGCAGCGCGTTGACCGTTCCGAGCAGGGCATTCACCGGCCGCCCCTCTCCGTCGACGATCGACTTGGGAAGCGCGAAGAAGGAGCGGTAGAGCAGCCACGGCACGTCGGCGATCAAGAGGGGAGCGGACACCGGCCCAGGGTAGGCGACCCTTCGTGCCGCCGCGGTCCACAGCCCGGAGGCCGGGGGTGCCGCAGCGGTGGTGGAAGAGCGAGGCGCCTGGCGAGCGAGTCACGGGCCGGCCCGGACGCCGCCGGTCGGGCTCGATTCCGGTCCGCCCGGTGCCTGCGCGCCGCCCTGCGGTCCGGCCGCGGTCTGGGTGGCCGCGACGGCGGGTGCCCGGGTCGGGGTGGGGTTAGCGGTCGGGACGCTCGTCGCCGGAGGCTGCCCGCTGAGGTCGGGCTCCGGCCTGAGCCGGTTCGCGCTCTTCACGCTGAAGTACGCCCACGTGTCGGAGAGACCCAGCCGGGCCGCCAGTTCGGGCCCGCCGACGACGGTGCGTCCGGTCGAGCCGAGCACGTAGGCGGAGAGGATGCGGGGCGAGAACCCCCGCCTGAGCACCTCGATGCCTCTGAAGGAACCCCGTATCAGGCCCTGCAGGCGCGCGGCGGCCGAGGCGAAGCTGATCGTCAGCTTCCAGCGGTGCAGGGGCCCCTGGTCGTAGGGATCAAGGACCCCGTGCAGCCACGGCTGCGGCACGGAGCCCGGGAAGGCGTTCTCCACGTTCTCGGTGCGTCCGCCCGAGCTCGCGAAGAAGTAGGTGGTCGCCGGACGGCCTTCATAGGTGACCACCTCTCCCGCCGTGGCCGCGACGGCGGCGTCGGTCTGGGGGGTCTGGGCAGCGACGCCGCGGTAGACCTGCGAGCGGGTATCGGCGTACACGTCGAAGCGTGAGCCTCCCGCATGGGAGGTCAGCGCGTAGGTGCGGCTGGCCACCGCCTGTGCCTCGAGCGCGGCCAGCGGCCAGCCGGAGGGGACCTCGGCGGCGACCACTCCGCGCACGTAGGTCTCCAGGGCGACCCGGCGGACCCTTCCAGCGACCAGCACGCGCACCTGCGCACCTGCGGGCGCCTGCCCCAGCGTGGTGCCCGTGTAGTAGTGAGCGAGGATTCCGCGGTATCCGAGGCCCCGTAGCGCGTAGCCGTAGGCGCCCTCCTGGCTCATGCCCACGCCGTGGCCGTCGCCGGCCCCTTCGATCACCAGATCCGAGGCGCGGGCGGTGCCGGCGCAGATCGCCAGCGCCGCGAGGATCGAGGCCGCGACGGGCAGGCAGATGTCAACGCGATGATAGGTTGATCTCATGGCGAGCGTCCATGCTCGAGCGCGGCCCGATGGGCAGGCACCGTGGCCATCGGGTGGCCTTCGCGTCATGCGCACGGCCGAGATCGGAACGAGGGCGCGGGCCCATGAGCCTCACCCGGTCAGGACGGCCGATCGTTCGGTCGGGCGGTCACGGGGTCCGGGCGGAGGGGGGCTCAGCGATGGCTAGACCAGACGCCGAGCAGGCGGTGCTCGAGGCCGTCCCGGCGCGGCTCTACATCGGCGGGGAGTGGCGTGAGGCCTCCGGGGGTGGCAGGCTGGCGGTCGAGGACCCGGCCACCGGGGAGGCGCTGATCGAGGTCGCCGACGCCCAGGCGCAGGACGCCCTCGGAGCGCTGGCAGCGGCGGCTGACAAACAGGCCGAGTGGGCGGCATGGCCGCCGCGCGAGCGCGGGGAGATCCTGCGCAGGGCCTACGAGGCCGTCGTCGAGCGGACCGAGGAGCTGGCGCTCCTGATGACGCTAGAGATGGGCAAGGCCGTGGCGGAGTCGCGGGCCGAGATCGCCTACGCCGCGGAGTTCCTCCGCTGGTTCTCGGAGGAGGCGGTGCGGATTCACGGGCGCTACATGGTCAACACGACGGGCAAGGGGCGGATCCTCACGATGCGCCAGCCGGTGGGCCCGTGCGTTTTCGTGACGCCCTGGAACTTCCCCACGGCCATGGGCACGCGCAAGATCGCACCCGCGGTCGCGGCGGGGTGCACGATGGTGGTCAAGCCGGCCCAGCAGACGCCGCTGTCGATGCTTGCGCTGGCGAAGGTTCTGGAGGACGCGGGCCTGCCGGGGGGCGTTCTCAACGTGATCACAGCCAGGCGCTCGGGCGCGGTGATAGCGCCGTTGCTCAAGGACCCGCGCACGCGAAAGCTGTCCTTCACCGGCTCGACCGAGGTCGGGCGCAAGCTGATCGAGCAGTCTGCCGAGCAGGTCCTGCGCGTCTCGATGGAGCTTGGCGGCAACGCTCCCTTCCTGGTGTTCGAGGACGCCGACCTCGATGCGGCGGTCGAGGGTGCGATGCTTGCCAAGATGCGCAATGTCGGCGAGGCCTGCACGGCGGCAAACCGCTTCCACGTGCACGAGTCCGTCGCCGAGGATTTCGCGATTCGCCTCGCCGAGCGCATGAGGGCGTTGAAGGTGGGGCGGGGCACCGAGCCGGGCACAGACGTGGGCCCGCTGATCGACGAGGACCAGCGCACGAAGGTGGCCGAACTCGTCGCCGACGCGGCCGACCGCGGCGCGCGGGTTCTCATCGGCGGCGACCGCGTTGACGGTCGCGGCTACTTCTACGCGCCGACCGTCCTCGCCGGCGTCCCCGGCGACGCGCGCCTGTTGAGCGAGGAGATCTTCGGGCCGGTCGCGCCGGTGGCCACCTTCTCCAGCGAGGCGCAGGCATTGGACGCGGCGAACCGGACCGAGTACGGGTTGGTCGCCTACGTCTACACCCGCGACCTCGCACGAGCGTTCCGCGTCTGCGACGGGATCGAGACGGGCATGATCGGCCTGAACCAGGGCGTGGTCTCCAACCCTGCCGCCCCCTTTGGCGGCGTCAAGCAGTCAGGATTCGGCCGCGAGGGCGGGTTCGAGGGCATCGGCGAGTACCTGGAGACGAAGTACGTGGCCTTCGGGGGCTGACGGGCACGCCACGGTCGGAAGGCCCTCTGCGATGAAGAGGGCCTTCCGATTCGCCTAGCCACGTAGCCCGCCTGGCGGAGGCGTCTTTCTCGCCGTTTGTACGCAGGCACGATCCCCACCTGGGCATTCCGACAGACGTCCAGATTCTCTACGGCGGCCTGCGCGGTGGCGCGGTGCTGCCGATAGGAGCTACAGACCAACACCGACTGCTAACGGCAAACCCGTCGTGAGGCGGGGACGCAAAGCCAGAGGTCTCGTTCTCGAGATAGCTCGGTTGCCAGTTCTTCGAAGGAAGGCAACCAGTGAACGCCCTACGCCGCCGAGAGCACCCGGGACGCGACCAAGGACACCGGCTCGCCAAATGGCGCCGCGAAGGCCGGGTCGCGGTCGGCTCCGACCGAGCTCACACCGCGCGAAGTGGCAGCTTGCGCGATCGCGCAGGTGACTTCGACCGGGCACCTCAAGACCGACAACCGCTAGGCCCGCGGCGTCTGGCTCGGCCTGCAGAGAACGTTGCCGGATCGGGAGTCGAGCGCACGATCGGTGAGCTCAAGCGCGTGCCTCTGAGGCGTTATCTGTGGCAGGTCGCGACGGCGACCTTGCTCGTCGCCGTGTGCCCGGTGCTGATCCTGTGGCGGCTGCGCAGCTCGGGAGTGATCGCATCGGTTCCCCTCGGCATGGTGCTCGCCCTGGGTCTTTCGCTCGGCGTCTCCTATCTCGGCCGCGCCTTGTGGGAAACGCGGGCCAGTTCCGAAGATCTGCTCTTCGGGGAGTTGATGGTCTGGGGGTTCGTCCGTCGCTGGCGAGCCGAGCGCCGACTGGCGTCCGCGCTGCGGCTGATCGGTTCGATGAACCATGCGCAGAGCCGCGTCGCCGGCGGCTTGACCGCTGCGTCTCAGGCCAAGGCGCTGGAGCAGCTGGGCGCGGCGCTCGAGGCCACCGACCCACACTCCCAAGGCCACTCCCGTCGGGTCGCCCGTCATGCGTGGATGATCGCCGAGCGGATCGGCCTCCCGCGCGAGCAGGTGGCCCGGATCCGCACGGCGGCGGCGGTGCACGATGTCGGAAAGATCGAGACGCCCGCCTCGATCCTCCGCAAGCCGGGCAGGTTGACCGACGAGGAGTTCGACGTGATCAAGCGCCATCCCGTCGACGGGGCCCGGATGGTCACCGTGCTGGGCGACGCAGAGTTGACATCGATGGTCCGCCACCATCATGAGCGCATCGACGGAACCGGCTATCCGGGCCGCCTGTCCGGCGAGGAGATCCCGCTCGGGGCAAGGATCATCGCCGTCGCGGACACCTTCGACGCGATCACCTCCGCTCGCCCGTATCGGCCTGCCCGCTCGCACAAGAAGGCGATCGACGTCCTCAAGTACGAGGCGGGAATCCAGCTTGATCCCGACGTCGTGCGGGCGTTCTGCGGGATCTATTCCGGGCGACGGCCGCTCGCCCTTTGGGCCTCGGTCACGAGTCTTCCGGGACAGGTCTTCTCATCGATTGGCGGAGGGGTCGCGGGTGTCGCGACGGCGGCGCGGGTGGCTGCCGTCGCGACGGTCGCAGCCGTCGGCGCGGCGGCAGTGGCACGGCCTGTCACCGACCACCACCCGACCCGGGCGTCCACGACCTCGAGCGTGGCCGCCACCAGCCAGGTGCGAGTCGCCCACACGGCAGCTGCACAACTACCCCTTGGCGCGAACGCTCGAGCAACCTCACACCAGCGCCGGGCCGGTCACCCGCCGGTGAGCGGCGCACAGGCTTCGGGATCCGCGCCGGGACTCGCCGGCGGCCAGCTTTCGTCTCCACAGAGCTCAGGCTTCTCCCCCGCGGGCAAAGGTGGCGTCAGCGGCTCGGGCAGAGGCGCGGACTCGGGCGAAGGCGCCGGCAGCAGCAGCGGCAGAGGCCCGGCCTCGGGCGAAGGCGCCCGCAGCAGCGGCACGGCCCCGGCCTCCGGCGAAGGCGCCAGCAGCGGTTCGGGCACACCCCCGACCTCCGGCGAAGGCGCCAGCAGCGGTTCGGGCACACCCCCGACCTCAGGCGAAGGCGCCAGCAGCGGTTCGGGCACACCCCCGACCTCGGGCGAAGGCGCCAGCAGCAGCGGTAAGGCCCCGGCCGCGGCCCCGGGCGGCAGCGGCTCGGGCACGGCCCCGGCCCCGGGCGGCAGCGGCTCGGGCAAAGCCCCTGCCTCCGGCACAGACGGCGGCGGCAAAATCCCGGTCAAGGTCAAAGGCGAAGGGAAGGACGGGTGAGCTCGATCATGAATGCGCCTGGTCCCACGACCTCCGCGATGCCCTGCCCCAGCCGTCCCGGCCGGGCCGTCTTGGGCCGGTGGGCCTTCGGCTTCGCGCTTGCAGCAGGCTTCGGCCTCGCCAGCCTGGTCGCTCCGGCGAGCTCCCACGCCTGGCCACCGTATGGCGACTCCCAACCGACGATCATGGGCACCGCGCAGCAGGGCCAGACGCTCACCGCGGCCCGCGGGCCTTGGACAGGCTGGCGCACTTCCTACAGCTACCAATGGCTCCGTTGCAACTCCTCAGGCGAAAGCTGCGTGACGATCCCCGGCGCCACCGCTCAGACGTATGTGCCCATCGCCGAAGACGTGGGCCACGAGCTCCGTGTGCAGCAGACCGCGAAGGACTTCGGCTACTTCGGTCGCCCCGAAAGCTCCGCTGCCACTGCCGTCGTCGTCCCGGAGGCACCGACGAACACGCCGCTGGTGGAGGCCCCGCCGCCGGCAACACCCGTCGTCGTATCCCGGAGGGCGGTGACCATCAACCGGCAGGGCGAAGCTCCGATCGAGGTGAGCTGTCCCGCAGGCGCCCGCGACGGCTGCAGGGGCACGGTCACGGTCCAGCTCTCCGAACCCCCCGCCCGGCGCGCGCGCGCGCTCGCCGCCCGCTGCGCACGCGGCTGTCGTCCGCTGGGCACCGCCAAATATGAAGCCCGCGCCGGTCATAGGATCCGCGTTCGTGTCCACATCGCCTCGGTCGGACGTCGGCTACTCGCACGACGCAAGGCCCTGCGCGTGAGCCTGACCGTCACGAGCGTCTCCGGCGCAAGCACCGCCACTACGGCGCTGACGACGACGCTCAAAGCGGCCGCCTGATTGGCCTTGGCCCTTGCACACCCCCCACGCCCCCCATATCATCCCCACCAGCAGCAGACGCCCCACCGGGGCGTCTGAGTGCCGGTGGGGGCAGGATGGAGGGCGATCGGCCTCTCCATCGGGGTCGGGTCGCACGGATGAGGCCAGAGCACAAGACCAGAGGGATCACAGGGCTCATCGCCATCGCGGTGCTCACCCTGCTGGGCATGGGCTCGCTCCCGGCCGAGGCCTTCGGCGAAGCGGCCTGGACGACCTACCACCGCGACCCCGCCCGCTCGGGCAACGACCCCGAAGCGACCGAGCCGGTCACGCCCAGCCTCGCCTGGCACTCGCAGGACCTCGGTGCGCCGATCTGGGGCCAGCCCCTGATCCTCGGCTCGCGCGTCTACGTGGCGAGCGTCGCTGACGAGATCTACGCCCTGGAAGCCTCCACCGGGAAGATCCTCTGGCAGAAGAGCCTCGGCACGCCGGTCCCCTCCGGCAAGCTCGCCTGTGGCGACATCACCCCCACGGTCGGCATCGTCGGAACGCCGGTGATAGACCCCTCCACCAACGCCATCTACGCGGTCGCGGACACCTGGGACGCGGCCACAGAAGAAGCCCACCACCTGCTGAAGGGACTCTCGCTCACAACGGGCGAAGAAGTCCTCAGCACCCCTGTCGACCCTCCCGGCTCTGACCCCAGGACGCTCCTGCAGCGCACCGCGCTGAACCTCGACCAGGGCAGGGTCGTGTTCGGCTTCGGGGGAAACGACGGCGACTGCGGCACATATCGCGGCGCGCTCGTGGCGGCACCGCAGAGCGGCTCGGGACCCCCGCTCTACTGGCAGACCCCGATCGCCCCACCGTCAAGCGGCGGCGGGGCGGTGTGGGCCACGAGCGGCCCCGCGGTCGACCCAGAAGGCCAGATATACGCGACCACGGGCAACCCGAACCCGCCCGCGGGCAAGAAGGCCGAAACCTACGACTACTCAGACAGCGCCATCAGGTTCGACCCGTCGCTGACGCTAACCGCCGCCTTCAAACCGCCGAGCTGGCTGACCGACAGCAACAGCGACACCGACCTCGGCTCGGCCGGCTCTGAGCTCCTGCCCGGCGGGATGCTCTTCCAGGCCGGCAAGAGCGGCGTCGGGTACCTGATCAGCCGGGCCAGCATGGAAGCGTCCTTCAGCCTGAAGGTCTGCCAGGGCCACGGGAGCTTCGGCGGCGACGCCTACGCAAACGGGGTCATCTACATCCCCTGCACCAACGGCGTCCAGGCGCTCGCCTACGACCAGTCAGCCGGCACCCTCACGGCGCTCTGGCAGGGACCGGCTGACGCGTTCGGAGCGCCGATCGTCTCGGGGGGCCTGGTCTGGTCGATCGCCACCGGCGGCTTCAAAGGCGGCGGCTCAAAGCTCTACGGCCTTGACCCCCAGACCGGCCTGCCCCGCTACACCGAGACCCTCCCGAGCCCCGTGGCCGATCACTTCGCCTCCCCGAGCGCCGCCGCCGGACGGCTGTTCCTGGCCAGCGGCTCGAGCGTCACCGCCTACCAGATCGACGGCAGGGAAGCCAGGGAAAGGGCCGAACGGGAAGCCGCCGAAAAGAAGGCCCACGAAGAACTGGAAGCCAAGGAAAAGGCCGAACAGGAAGCCGCGGAAAAGAAGGCCCACGAAGAACTGGAAGCCAAGGAAAAGGCCGAAAAGGAAGCCGCGGAAGAGAAGGCCCACAAACGACAGGTGGCCCAGCCGAGGGTCGGCCAGCAAAGGGGAACCTGCGGACTAGGCCAACGGAGAACGGGAAGCAAAGGAAAAGGCCAAAGGAGTAGCCAAGGAAATGCAGGCACACGAAAGAGGCACCCGCGGCGGACAGGAAGCCGAAGAGGAAGCTGCGGAAGAGGGCGTCCGCGAACAACCGGGAGCCAGGGAAAGGGCCGAAGGACAAGTCGGGGAAGGGGAAGACTGCCGACAAGAA
>Ga0209048_10000409_pt1 | contig 46453 bp, 38 predicted proteins | sample FrelakmetCRP12CR_FD_187146 | JGI IMG/M metagenome (GOLD analysis project Ga0209048, IMG submission 187146) | Freshwater lake sediment microbial communities from the University of Notre Dame, USA, for methane emissions studies - CRP12 CR (SPAdes)... | ecosystem: Environmental > Aquatic >...
GCTCTTTGTGACGGTGAACTTCGCCTTTGGGTCGCAGATGCGGGTGTTCAGACTACCTGATTCGCCTCGATGCAGTTCTCATCTCGACTGCCCTGGGGGAGCCAATGTGGACACGCGCTTGCCCTCAGCGCGGCAGGCTTGGCGCGATCAGCACCGCGCCGAAGCGCAGCAGGTAGGCGCTGAAGGCCGCGGCCCACAGGCCGACCGCGATCGTCACCAGACCCGGGTCCGCGCCGAGCACGGCGGCCGCGACGCGCAAGGCCGCGGCGGCGAACATGGCGACCGCGGCGGCTCGCAGCAGCGGCGGCGCCACCAGCTCGCGCCCCGTGTGGCGCAGCGAGACGCGCGTCATCAGGCCGAGCATCATCATCCCGAGCGCGCCGACCGTGAAGGCGTGAAGCCACGCCACCTCGGGCACCAAGCTAGCGAGTTCGGCCATCGCCTTGAGCACGAACGCGAGCAGCAGCCAGGCGAAGGACAGGTGCATCGCCGGCAGCAGCGGCTGGTCTGCAACGCGCCAGCCGCGCCAGCGTGCGACCCGCACGCCGTGCGCCAAGGAACATGCAGCAGCCAGCACGCCAGTCAGCGCGTGCGGTGCCGCCGCGAGGTCGGCCACCGCCAGCGCGACCAGCAAGGTGAGCGCCAGCGCCTCCAGCGGCATCACGAAGCGCGCCTGCTCGCCGCGCCCGAGTTCACGCAGCGCATTGCCGGTGAAGATCGGCGTCAGCACACCCCCCTTCAGCGTGAACAGCACGACCAGCGCCCAGACCGCGGCGCGCAGCGCACGCATCGCCAGCACCACGTCGCCGCCGAGCACCGCAGCGTGGTAGCTGAGGTTGGCCGCGACGAGTGCGAGCATGATCGGCAGCAGCAGGCGGTAGAGGCGGTTTGGCACCCGCCATAGCGCGGGCGTGAGCAGCGCGACCATCGCGGGCCAGAGCAGCAGGTCTGCGCCTGCCACCACGGTCTCCGGCAGCCAGGGCGCAGCCCAGAACGCGACGCGGCCGAGCAGCCACGCTGCGGTCAACCAGGCCAGCGGCGCACCGCGAATCTCGGGCGTGCCGGCCCAGCTCGGCAAGGCCGTCAGCAAGGTGCCCACCACGATCGCGGTGGCAAACCCGAACAGCATCTCGTGCCCGTGCCACAGCAGGTGCACCAGCGGCGCGTCGAGATCGACGACACCGGCAAAGACGCCCAGGCTGCCTGCGACCAGCAGCGGCGCGTACAGCGCGCCGAGCAGATAGAACGGGCGAAAACCGCTTGCCAGCAGCGGCGCCGCGGCGATGCGTTGCAGCCGTGCGTTCATGCCTTCAGGCCGCGCGCGCCAGCGGCGCAGCGGCGGGCGCATCGGATTCATAGGCTGCGAACAGCACCGCCTGGCGCTCTCGCGCGGCCTTCGCACGGCTTGCCTTGACCGGGCCGAAACCACGGATCCGCTCCGGCAACTCGGCAATGCCGACCGCCGCGTCGAGCCTTCCGGCATCGAGCCGGCGCAACAGGCGCTCCACGCTCGCTTCGTAGTCCGCCGCCAGCGAACGTTCGAGCCGCCGCTCGGCACCCCACCGGAACGGGTCGAGCGGCGTGCCACGCAGGTGCTTGCCATGCGCCAGCACCCGCATCGCGCTGCGCATCCAAGGGCCGAAGTTCAGCTTGCGAGGCTCGCCGCCCTCCGCCTGCCGCCGCCACGGCGGCGCGAGGTGAAAGTGCAGGCTGGGCTTGCCGCCGAAGCTGGCGGCCAGCGCGGCGTCGAAGGCGGGGTCGCTGTACAGGCGGGCGACTTCGTACTCGTCCTTGTAGGCCCACATGCGGTGTGCCTGCCGCGCCACCGCCAGCGCCAGCCGATCGCTGCCCGGCGCGACGCGCTGCTCGGCACTGTGCACGCGCTCGACAAGTGCAACGTAGCGGCGTGCCAGCGTCTTGCCCTGGTAGGACACGAGCTCGGCGCGCCGGCGTGCGACCACCTCGTCGAGGTCGTGCGACAGGCGCCGAGACGGCGGCACCGCCTCGGCGGCGGCGGCCTGGCTCGCCGTGCGCGCGGGGTCGGCGGCGGCGCACCGGCCCCAGGCGAAGGCACGCTCGTTGTCCTCTGCGGCGACCCCGTTCAGCGCGACCGCGCGCATCAGCGCCTCGCGCCCGACCGGCACCAGCCCGCGCTGCCACGCGTAGCCGAGCATGAACATGTTGGCGGCGATCGAATGGCCGACCAAGAGCGACGCGAGCCTCGTCGCATCGATCTCGGCCAGCGCGAGGCCGTCATCGGCCCCATCGACCGCCTGGCGCAGCAGCGAGAGCGTTGCCTCGCGCGGGAACACCTGTTCGGGATGACGGACGAAGTCTCCGGTGATCGCCTCGGCCGTGTTGACCACGGCACGCGTGCAGCCTGCCCGCACGCGCTGCAACGCCTCCGGACCGGCAGCCACGAGCAGGTCGCAGCCCAGCAGCAGGTCGGCACGGACGATGCGCGGCGCGTGCAGTGCCTCCGGCCGGGCCGCGATGCGCACATGGGTGAGTACCGCGCCGCCCTTCTGCGCGAGCCCGGTCTGGTCGAGTACGGTGACGCCCTTGCCTTCCAGGTGCGCGGCCATGCCGACGAGTGCGCCGAGCGTGACGACGCCCGTGCCGCCGGCGCCTGCGATCAGCATCGAGTACGGTGCGGCCAGCGTAGGCAGCGTCGGCTCGGGCAACGCGACGTCGCCGACCGGCAGCCCGTGCGATCGCGTCGGCTCGGCGCCCTCCACCGTGACGAGCGCCGGGCAGCAGCCTTCCAGGCAACTCAGGTCCAGGTTGCAGGTGAAGGTGTCGATCATTCGCTTCTGCCCGAACTCGGTCGCCACCGGCACCACCGACAGGCAATTCGACTTGAGGCCGCAGTCGCCGCAGCCTTCGCAGACCGCCTCGTTGATGAAGACTTGGCGCGTCGCCGCCGGAAGCACGCCGCGCTTGCGCCGGCGCCGCCCTTCGGTGGCGCAGGTCTGGTCGTAGACGAGAACGGTCACGCCCGGCACGGCGCGCAGCTCGCGCTGCGTCGCGTCCAGCCTTTCGCGCGGCAGCACCTTGACGCCGGGCGCGAATACGGCGTCGTCCGGATACTTGCCCGGGTCGTCGGCGAGCACGACGATGCGCTGCACGCCTTCGGCGTGGACTTGGCGCGTGAGTTGCGGCACCGTCAGCGTGCCGTCGAGCGGCTGGCCTCCGGTCATCGCCACCGCGTCGTTGAAGAGCAGTTTGTAGGTGATGTTGACGCCTGCGGCGACCGCGGCGCGGATCGCGAGCAAGCCCGAATGAAAGTAGGTGCCGTCGCCCATGTTCGCGAAAACGTGTCGCGCACCCGAATGCTCGGCCATGCCGATCCAGGTCGCGCCCTCGCCGCCCATCTGGCTGATCGTCAGCGTGTTGCGCTCCATCGTCACCGCCATCAGGTGGCAGCCGACGCCGCCGAAGGCGCACGATCCGTCGGGCACGCGCGTCGAGCGGTTGTGCGGGCAGCCCGAGCAGAAGTACGGGCTGCGCTGCAGCGGCGCACGTGGCAGTGGCGCCGCGCGGCCGAAGAGCGCGTCGGCGCGCCCCACCCAGTTGCCTGGGGCATCCAGAAGTGCCAGCCGCGAGGCAACCGCGCGCGCGACGATCGCCGGCGTCAGCTCACCGGTCGGCGGCAGCAGCCACCGGCTGTTCGGCGCAGGCCACTCTCCGCTCTCGTCGAACTTGCCGATGACGCGCGGGCGCACGTCGTCGCGCCAGTTGTAGAGCATCTCCTTCAACTGGTACTCGATGACTTGGCGCTTCTCCTCCACGACCAGGATCTCGTCGAGCCCGGTGGCGAATCGCCGCACACCGCCGGCCTCGAGCGGCCACGGCATGCCGACCTTGTAGACGCGCAGGCCCAGCGCCGCGGCACCCGCTTCGTCGATGCCGAGGTCGTGCAGGGCCTGGCACAGGTCGAGCCAGGCCTTGCCGCAAGCGACCAGGCCGAGGCGCGGTCGCGGGCTGTCCCAGACCATGCGATCGAGCCCGTTGGCGCGCGCGTAGGCGGCAGCGGCGTAGATCTTGGTCTCCTGCATCCGGTGTTCCTGCGCCAACACCGGGTCGGGCCAGCGGATGTGGACGCCGTCGGCGGGCAGCTCGAAGTCATCGGGCAGGCAAACCTGCACCCGCGCGTCGTCGATCTCGACGGCGGCCGAACTCTCGACGATGTCGGAACACAGCTTGAGCGCGACCCAGCAACCGGTGTAGCGCGACATCGCCCAGCCATGCAGCCCGAAGTCGAGGATCTCCTGCACGCCCGCAGGCGCCAGCACCGGTATCGCGCAGGCCGAGAAGATGTGCTCGCTCTGGTGCGCCACCGCGGACGAACGCGCCGCGTGGTCGTCGCCGGCGACGACGAGAACGCCGCCGGCGCACGAGGTGCCGGCGTGGTTGGCGTGCTTGAACACGTCGCCGCTGCGATCGACGCCCGGCCCCTTGCCGTACCACATCGCGAAGATGCCGTCGCGCCTCGCACCGGGCAGCAGGTGCAACTGCTGCGTGCCCCAGATCGCCGTCGCCGCGAGGTCCTCGTTGACGCCCGGGCGGAACCGCACGTCGTGCGCCGCGAGGAATGGCTCGGCCTCGTGCAGCGCGCGGTCCAGGCCAGCGAGCGGCGAGCCGCGGTAGCCCGACACGTAGCCGGCAGTGTTCAGGCCCGCAGCGCGATCGCGCTCGCGCTGCAGCATCGGCAGGCGCGCCAGCGCCTGCACGGCGGTCAGGAAGACGCGGCCGCGTTCGAGGCGGTACTTGTCGTCGAGCGCGACGTCGGCAGCCTTCATCGGGCTCATCCGGTGAGGTTGAAATCAGGCTTGCGCCCGGCCAGGAATGCGCCGATGCCTTCGCGCGCCGCAGCCGTGCAGGCGACGGCTCCGAAGGCGCGATAGCCGATCTCGAGTGCCTCGGCGAGCGTGGCCGCCGCGGCCGCGTCGCACACCGCCTTCTCGATCAGCATGACCACGGTCGCACTGAGCTGGCGGCCACCGGCGGCCTGCGCTTTCGCATCGTCGAAGGGCGGCAGCGCCACTGCACCGTCGACGATCGTTCGCGGTCGCCCGGCGAGGGCATGCACGCGTCCAACGGCCTGACTCATCAGTGCGTCGAAGTCCTCGGCCAGTTCGTCGACGACGCCCAGCTCGTGTGCGCGCACTGCGCCAAGGCGCTCGCCACGCGTGAGCATGCCGTGGAACACCCGCGCCGCCGTCGGCCAGCGGCGGTAGGGAACGACCATCGCACCGATGCCGGGAACGATGCCGAGCGTCACTTCGGGAAGCTGCAGCCAGGCGCGACGCTCGGCCACCAGCCCGTGGCAGCGCATCGCGAGCTCGAAGCCACCGCCGAGCGCCATGCCGTTGACGGCGGCGACGACAGGCTTGCTCATCCGGTCCAGGTGCACGAGCAGGCGCGAGCAATCGCGCGCGTACTGCGTCGCGGCCACGGCATCGCCGAGCATGGCCGGGAAGCGACCGATGTCGGCGCCGGCGCAGAAAGCCTTCGTGCCATAGCCGACGACGACGAAGCCTGCCACCGCCGGGTCCTGCTCGTGCCTGCGGATCACCGCGAGCATCTCGTCGGTCATCTCGTCGTGCAGAGCGTTCAGCGCCTCGGGGCGACGCAGCGTGATGACCTTGACATCGTCGACGGTGTCGACCAGCACGTGACGCTCTGCCGGCTGGTAGGCCGCGATGGCGCGCCGGGCCAGCGGCATGCCGGGCCTTTCGCGAGCGAAGCGAACCAGTACCCTGCCCGCCTCGCCCTCGCCCAGGCCGCGCATCAGTGCCAGCGGCCCCTGCTTGAAGCCGAGCGCGGTGCGGCAACCGAGATCGAGATCCGCCGCGCTGCCGATGCCACGATCGAGGATGTCGACCGATTGCGAGAGCAGAACGCCGAGCAGGCGGTCACGAATTCGATCACGCTGGTCTGCAGCCACCTCGACGGGCCGGCCGGGCGCGGCCGTGACCCAGCGCTCGACCGAACGAAAGATCGCTGCCGGGCGGTAGTGTTCGCCTTCTTCATCGGCCTGCAGCGTGTTGGTCTCGACGATGATCGGGTTGCCGTGGGCGAGGTTGAGCACGAAGAATGGCCCGGCGTGGACAAACTCCGTGGCGACGCTATCGATCTCCGCGGCGGTCGCACCGTCCAGCAGCAGCGCCGCCTCGTTGCACCAGTTGTCGAACACGCGGTCGAGCATGAAGCACGGCGCGTCGGCGGTCACCAGCGGCAGCTTGCCCGTCGTGCAGAAGAAGCGCCGCAGCCAGCCCACGAGCGCAGGGTCGGCGCGCGGCCAGTCGACCACCTCGACCGCCGGGTTGCGCCAGGCCGGCGCGAAAAAGTGCGTCACCGTCGCGCGCTCGGGTCGGCGCAGGGCGGCGAAGACGCGCGCGGCCGGCAACGAGCTGGTGTTCGAGGTGATGATCGCGTCGTCCGCGAGCCGTGCCTCGACGTCCGCGAAGATGCGGTGCTTCAGCGCGAGATCCTCGCTGGCGGCCTCGATCACCCAGTCGCCATCGGCCAGCGCGTCGTAGTCGGTGCTGCCGCGCAGGTTGGCGAGAACGCCTTCGGCGGCCGTCGCGGTGAGCTTGCCGCGCGCCACGGCCTTCTCGGTGTACTCGCGCAGCCGCGCCAGCGCGGCATCGAGCGCCGCCTGGCGGATGTCGATCAAGGTCAGCGTCAGCTGTGGCAACGCGGTCTTCAGGTAGTAGGCGATGTCGGGGCCGATCGCGCCGGCGCCGATGACCGCAATGCGGCGTGGTTGCGGCCGCGTCGACGGCTGCAGCAGCGGATTGGCGAAGTGCGGTGCGTTCAAGCGGTGCTCCCGGAGTTCTGACTGACGTCACGACCGGCATCCGTCGATGCCCGGCCCCCGAAGCCGAGGTAGGACTCGACGACGCGCGGGTTGCCAGCGAGCTCCGCCGATGAGCCTGCCAGCGCGACCTCGCCGGTCTCGAGCACGTAGCCGCGGTCGGCGATCTGCAGCGCGGCGCGCGCGTTCTGCTCGACCAGCAGGATCGCCACGCCCGTCTCGCGCAGCTCGGCGACGATGCGCAGGATGTCGCGCACGATGCGCGGCGCCAGCCCGAGGCTCGGTTCGTCGAGCATCAACAGCTTCGGCTTGGCCATCAGCGCACGCCCGATCGCGAGCATCTGGCGCTCGCCTCCCGACAAGGTCGCCGCGAGCTGGCGACGCCGCTCCTTCAGGCGCGGGAAGCGCGCATAGACGGGCTCGAGATCCCTGTCCGCGCCGCGTTCGCCGCGGCGAACCCGGTGAAAAGCACCCAGGCGCAGGTTGTCTTCGACACACAGCTCGCCGAACAGCTCGCGCCGCTCGGGCACCAGCGTCAGCCCGGCGGCGACGCGTTCCTCGACCGGCTGCGCGGCGACGTCGCGCTCGCCATAGTGCAGCGTTCCCGCGCTCGGCAGCAGGCCCATGATGGCGGCGAGCAGCGTCGTCTTGCCGGCGCCGTTCGGGCCGATCACGGTGACGATGGAGCCGGCATCGACGTCCAGGCTCACGCCGTGCAGCGCCCGGACCTTGCCGTAGGCGACGACGAGGTCGCGCACCTCGAGCAGGCGGGTCATCGAGGCAGCCTTTCCGAGGCTCGCGGGACCGGCCTCACTCGATGCCCCCGAGATAGGCCTCGACCACCACGGGATCGCGCTGGATGTCGGCGGGCAAGCCCGCGGCCAGCACCTCGCCGAAGTCCATCACGACGAGGCGGTCGACAAGGCCCATCACGAACTCCATGTCGTGCTCGACAAGCAGGATCGTCAGCCCCTCGGCGCGCAGCCGCCGCAACAGCGCGGCCAACGCGAGCTTCTCGCCATAGCGCAACCCGGCCGCGGGCTCGTCGAGCAGCAGCAGCACCGGGTCTGCGGCCAGTGCGCGCGCGATCTCGACCACCCGCTGCTGGCCCAGCGGCAGGCTGCCTGCCGCATCCATCATGTACCCGGCGAGGCCCACGCGCTCGATCTGGCGTGCCGCCTCGGCCAGGAGGCTGGCCTCCTCGCCGCGATCGGCGCGCAGCATCGCCGCCGCGCTGCCCTTGCGCCCCCGAAGATGCGCGCCGAGCGCGACATTGTCGAGCACGCTCATCCGCGACACCAGGTTGACATGCTGAAACGTCCGCGCCAGCCCCCGCCGGGCGATCGCGCGCGACGGCAAGCGGTCGACCCGCTCGCCGAGCAGATGCACCGCACCACCGCTGGCGGCGAGCGTACCGCTGACGAGGTTGAACACGGTGCTCTTGCCCGCGCCGTTCGGGCCGATGAGACCCAGGATTTCGCCCGCCGCGAGCGAGAACGAGAGGTCCTTCACCGCGACCAGGCCGCCGAAACGTTTTTGCAGCCCCTGCACCTGCAACAACGGCGTGCCTGCGGCGGGACGCACGCGCCGCGGCGGCTCGCGTGCGCCGGAGGGCGGCGGAAGCGCCGTGCGCGAGGGCAGCCAACGCGCGAGCGCCGGCGCGATGCCGTCGCGCGTCCGGTGCAACAGCAGCAGCATCAGCACGCCGAAAACGATGGTCTCGTAGTTGCCTGTGTGCTGGAACAGCTTGGGCAGGAGGTCCTTCAACCACTCCTTCAGCACCGTCATGATCGACGCGCCGACCACCGCGCCCCAGACGTTGCTCGCGCCGCCGATCACCGCCATGAACAGATAGTCGATGCCGGCGTTAACGCCGAACGCGTGCGGGCTGACGAAGCGCAGGTAATGCGCGTGCAGCCAGCCGGCCAGGCCGGCGAGCAGCGCGGCGTGGACGAAGACGACGAGCTTCAGCGCCGAGGTGTCGACGCCGCAGCTCTCGGCCATCACGCTGCGGAATCGCAGCGCCCGGATCGCGCGGCCGCTGCGCGAATCGAGCAGGTTTCGCGCCGCCAGCAGTGCCGCCGCGGCGAACGCCCAGATCAGCACGTAGGACTTGCGCCCGGTATCGAACGCAAAGCCGCCGATAGCCACCGCGGGCACGTTGTCGACGCCGCTGTACTGGCCGAGCAGCGGCAGGTTGCCGAACAGGTAGTAGATCGCGATGCCCCAGGCGATCGTCGCGATCGACAGGTAGTGCCCCGACAGGCGCAGCGTGACGAGGCCGATCAGCAGTGCGCAGGCGGCGACGCAGGCGAGGCTGGCCACCAGCCCGCCCCAGGGCGACCAGCCGGCGAGCGTCGTCAGCCCCGCTGTCGTGTACGCGGCGATGCCGACGAAGGCCTGCTGGCCGAACGAGACGATGCCCGCCACGCCGGTCATCACGACGAGGCCGAGCGCGACCAGCGTCGCCAGGCCGATGTAGTCGAGCAGCGTGACGTAGAACTCGGGCAACAGCAGCGGCGCCGCGATCAGGACGACGAGGCAGGCCGCCAGCGCGCGCCACGACAGGCTCATTCCTCTTCGTCCTCGACGGCAGGATGGCGCGAGACCAGCGAGCGCCACAGAAGCACCGGGATGATGATCGTGAAGACGATGGTTTCCTTCAGCGAACTCGCCCAGAAGGATGCGAAGGACTCGAGCAGACCCACGCCCAGCGCGCCGAGCGCGGCCAGCGGGTAGCTGCCCATGCCACCGAGGATCGCGCCGACGAAGCCCTTGAGGCCGATCATCAGCCCGGTGTCGTAGTAGATCGTCGTGATCGGCGAGATCAGGATGCCCGACAGCGCGCCGATCGTCGCGGCGAGCGCCAACGCGAGGCGCCCTGCGAGCGCGGTCGGGATCCCGACCAGGCGCGCGCCGACGCGGTTGATCGCCGTCGCGCGCAGCGCCTTGCCGTACAGCGAGCGCTCGAAAAACAGCCACAGCGCCGTCATGCACACGACGCTGGCGGCGACGACCCAGACGCTCTGCGCGCCGATGCGCAGGATGCCGACGTCGAACTTCGCGTCCGAGATCGCGTTCGAGCGCAGCCCTTCGCCGCCGAAGATCACCAGCCCGAGGCCGGTGAGCACGTAGTGCGCCGCCATCGAGGCGATGAACAGCACGAGCACCGAGGCGTTCGCGAGCGGCCGGTAGGCGATGCGGTACAGCATCGGCCCGAGCGGAACGACGATCGCGAGCGTGAGCGCCATCTGCAGCGCCGGACCGAGTTTGCGCGGCGCGGCCCAGGCAGCGAGCGCGGCGATCGCCAGCGGCACGCCGAGTTGGACGACGGCGATGCGTGGCAGTCGTGTCGACTTCCCCGCGCGCAACGCGGCGGCGGCCTCGATCGAAGCGACGATCGCGCCGCCGCCGGCCAGCAGGTAGACGGTGCCCGGCACCTGCCCCAGTTGCAGTGTGCCGAGCGTGAGCCCGGCGTAGGAGATGAAGTCGCCCTGCGGCACGAAGATGATCCGCGTGACCGCGAAGACGAGCAGCAGCGCGAGCGCCAGCAGCGCGTAGATCGCGCCGTTGGTCACGCCGTCCTGCGCCAGCCAGAGCGCGATGTTGCCGTTCATCGCCGGCGCGCGGCGCTCACTTCAACAGCCGCCATTCCCCGTTGACGACCTGCACCAGCACGCGGGCGCGCTCGTCCTCGCCGTTGTGGTTGGCCGGGCTCATGTTGTAGACACCGTGCGTGCCGATGATGTTCTTCAGGCCCTCGAGCGCGTCGCGCAGCGCCTCGCGAAACTCGGGCGTCCCCGGCTTGGCCTTCTTCAGCGCCACCGCGGCGGCGGCGTCGAGCAGCAGCACGCCGTCGTAGGTGTAGCCCGAGAACCCGTTGCGGCTGCCGGCGCCGAACGCTGCTTCGTAGCGCCTGACGAAGTCCAGCGACACCGCCTTGGTCGGGAAGCTGGCGGGGAGGTCTTCGGCGACGATCAGCGCGCCCGTTGGCGCGATCGCGCCTTCGGCCGCCTTCTTCGCGGTCTGGATGAACGGGAGATTGACCGTGCCGTGGTTGTGATAGATCGGTCCCTTGTAGCCTTGCTCGACGAGGGCGATCTGCGGCGTGGCCGCGGGCGAGCCCGAGCCGCCGACGACGACCGCGTCGGGTGCCGTGGAGATGATCTTCAGCACCTGCCCGGTGACGCTGGTGTCGGCGCGCCCGTAGCGCTCGTTGGTGATGACCTTGTAGCCGTTGTCCGGCGCGAGCGACGTGATCGCGTTGTAGACCAGGTCGCCCCAGCTGTCGGAGAAGCCAATGAAGGCGACCGTCTTCACGCCCTTGCCCTTCATGTGCTGCGCCACCGCGCTCATCATCAGCTCGGTCGGCTGCGGAACGACGAAGGTCCAGTGATGCCGGTCGGGTGCCAGCGGCGGCAGCGGCGTCAACGCGACCAGCGGCGTCTTGAATTCGGCCGCCACCTGCGCCATCGCCGACGCCGACGGCACGCCGGTGGAGCCCATCAGCGCGTCGACCTTGTCTTCGGCTACGAACTTGCGCGCGTTCTTCGCCGCGCCGTCGGGCTTGGACTCGTCGTCGAGGATGATGTAGCGCACCGGCTCGCCGCCGAGCGTCTTCGGGACCAGCTGGAACGCGTTCTTGTACGGAACGCCGAGGGAGGCGCCCGGCCCGGTGGTGCCGAGCGACACGCCGATCGTGATTTCGGCCTGTGCCGTGGCGGCCACGAGTGCGGCAGCCAGTGCGACGGTGGCAAAGCTTGTGTGTCTCATTGCGTCTCCTACTGTGGTTGACAAATGAATTCGGCCGCAACCGCGGGATGGGGCCCAAGCGGTGAGCGCCGGCAGACGTCTCATGCCACGACGCCGCCGTCGAAAAGCGCCTGCACCTCGTCGCCGCCGAGGCCGGCCTCGGCGAGCACGCTGCGCGTGTTCTGGCCGTACCTGGGCGGGAAGGCAAGCTCGCGGCCGACGTGCGCTATGTCCACCGCCATCGGCTGCATGTGCACGACGCGCCCGTCCGGCAGCGCGGTTCGCGTGAGCTTGCCGCGCAACTGCGGCAGCTCGCGCACCTGTCGGATGTCGAGGATGCGCGTGCCGGGAATCGTCGCGCCGCGCAGGTCGGCGAGAATTTCGTCGGCGGTGTGCCGCAGCGTCACCGCGCCGATGTCGCGGTGGATCGCCTCGCGCTCCTTGCTGCGCCCTTCGTTCGTCTTGCGCACCTCGTTGGCGACGTCCGCGAACTTCGGGATTGCGGTGAAGCGCCGCCATTGCACGTCGCTGCCGATGGCCATGAAGACGAAGCCGTCGCGCGCCGGGTAGACATTGGTCGGGATGAACTTGCGGTGCTCGTTGCCGGCGCGCGTGATCTCGGACGGCTCGCAACCGAAGTCGATCAGCGGCAGCACCGTGATCAGCCACGACGCCGCGGCCTGCAACATCGAGACGTGGATCTCCTTGCCTCTGCCAGTCTCGTGACGCTCCAGCAGCGCCAGCATCACGCTCGCGAACAGCTCGTCGCCGGCCTTGAGGTCGATCACCGGGATGCCGGTCAGCATCGGAGGGCCGTCGCGATCGCCGGTCACCTCCATGTAGCCGGCCATCGCCTGGATCACCGGGTCGTAGCCCGGCGCTTCGGGATAGTCCGGCCCCATCGCCGAGATGCCGGCCCAGATCAGATCGGGCTTGACCGCGCGCAGCGTCGCCGCGGCTATGCCGAGCCCGCGGTAGCGCGAGGGCACCGTGTTGCAGCAGAACACGTCGACATTCAGCTCCCGAATCAGCCGTGCCAGAAGCGCCTGGCCGCGCGGGTCCTTGAGGTTCAGCGCGATCGCCTCCTTGCCGACGTTGGGCGCGACGAAGTAGCTGCGCCGGTCGTCGTCGCTGTCGCCCGTCAGGCGGCTGCCGATGTAGCGGTTCGGGTCTCCAGGCAGCCCTTCGCCCGACGGCGTCGCCTCGATGCGGATGACGCGCCAGCCGAGTTGCGCGAAGCGCAGTGTCGCGTACGGCAGCGACAGCGCCTGCTCCATAGCCAGCACGGTGCGCTGCTTCACTGCGCAGCCTCGGTCGACATCCGTGGCGTCGCCCGCAACGGCGGCAGCGCGCCGTGCAGTGCGCGGTAGACCCGCTCCGGCGTGAACGGCAGGCTCGTGATGCGAACGCCGGTCGCGTTGTAGATCGCGCTCGCCGTGGCCGCCGCGATGCAGATCGCCGGCGCCTCGCCGACACCCTTGGCGCCCTGCGGACCCTCGCCGTCCATCGACTCGATGAAGGCGATGTCCATCTCCGGGACCTCGGGCGCGGTGATGAGCTTGTAGTCGCGGAAGTTCGGGTTGCGGATCCTGCCGCCTTCGACCACCAGGTTCTCGGTCAGCGCATAGCCCTGGCCCATCACGATGCCACCCTCGATCTGGCCCTCGATGCCGAGCCGGTTGAGCACGCGCCCGACATCGTGTGCGGCCGTCACCCGGATCATGCGAACAACGCCGGTGTCGGTGTCGACCTCGACCTCGACGACCTGCGCCGCCCAGGCGTAGGCGGCCGAAACGTCGCCCTTGAAAGCCTTGTCCTGGTGCACGCTCGGCGGCTCGTAGTAGAAGCTCGTCATCACGAGCTCCGCGCGGTCGCTGAAGTGCAGGCCACGCAGGAAGCGCGCCAGCTCGGTGAGCGGTTCGCCGGTGGCCGCCCGCACGATGCGACCGCCGTTCAGCTCCAGCGCGTCGGGCGCGCAGTCGAAGCGCGTTGCCGCGGCGGCGAGGATCTTCGCCTTCGCCTTGCGCGCCGCGCCGATCGCCGAGTTGCCGGCGATGAAGGTCGTGCGGCTGGCATGCACGCCGACGTCCCAGGGCGTGATGTCGGTGTCGTTGTTGACCACGGTCACCGCAGACATCGGGAGGCCGAGTTCCTCGCACACCAGTTGCGACAGCACGGTCTCCGAGCCCTGCCCGATCTCGGAGGCGCCGGTGATCAGCGTGACATGACCGAAGTCGTCGAGCTTGAGGATGGTGCCGCAGCCATCCGACGGGTAGATCTTCGCGCCGCCGCCGACGTGCAGCATCGATGCGATGCCGATGCCGCGCTTGACCGCACCCGGTTCGTCGCGCCGCGCGGCGTACTCGCGGCGCTTGCGTGAGAAGTCGCTGCGCTCGGCAGCGCTGCGCAGGCAATCCTGGAAGCCGCAGCTGCGAAAGACCATGCCCTGTCCCGTGACCTCGCCGGCGGCCTGGGCGTTCTTCAGCCGGAACGCAAGAGGCTCCATCCCGATCGCCTCGGCCATCTTGTCCATGTGCGCCTCGACGGCGAAGGTCGCCTGCAGGTTGCCGTAGCCGCGGAACGACCCGGCGTACGGGTTGTTCGAATAGACCGCGACGGTGTGGTAGTCGCAGTGCGGCACGCGGTAGAGCGACGAGAAGGTCTGCATCATCACGAACGGCGTCGTCGCCCCCCACGAGGTGTAGGCGCCGTTGTCGTGCAGCGTGTGCACGCTGCGGAAAGTGAGCGTGCCGTCGCCCTTGCAACCCGAGCGCAAGGTCAGGCGCACCGGCTGGCGCGTCGGCGAGGCGAGGAACTCCTCCTCGCGGCTGAACACCAGCTTCACCGGCCGCCCGGTGGCCCGCGCGAGGAAGACGCAGATCACTTCGAACGGGTAGATGTCGAGCTTGGAGCCGAAGCCGCCGCCGATCGGCGGCTGGATGATGCGGATGCGACCCGGGTCCATGCCGAGGATCTCGGCGAACTCGCGCTTGTGCAGGAAGGGCACCTGGGTGTTCGAGTAGAGCAGCAGGTTGCCCTTGGCGTCGAATTCGGCAATCACGCCCGACACGCCCATGCAGCAGTGCGTCACGTAGTGCAGCTCGAAGACGTCTTCGATGACCACGTCGGACTCGGCCTCGCCCCGGGCCACGTCGCCGTGGCCGTAGTCGAAGCGCATCGCGATGTTGTCGGTCTTGCCTGCCAGGCCCACCGGTGCGCCCGCTGCCGCGCCCGCGATCGGCGGGTGGACCAGCGCCGCCCCGGGGGCGAGCGCGGCCTCGGCGTCGGCGACCACCGGCAGATCCTCGTACTCGACCTCGATCAGTTTCAACGCCGCCAAGGCCACGGCCTCGCTGTCGGCGGCCACCGCGGCGATCTCGTCGCGCTCGCTGCGCACGCGGTCGCGCTTGAGCGGCAGATGGTCCTTGGCCACGCCGATCGGCCGCTGGTCGGGCACATCGGCTGCGGTGAGGACGCAATGCACGCCCGGCAGTGCGCGCGCCGCGGCGGTGTCGATGCGAACGATCCGCGCATGCACCCTCGTCGAGCGCAGGATGGCCGCGTGCAGTTGCCCCGGCAGGTCGATATCGTGGATGTAGCGCGTCCTTCCGCTGGCCTTTTCGGGCGCATCCATCTTCGGGATGCGCTGGCCGATCAGGCTGGCGGCGCTTGTGGGCCGCGCCAGGGTTTCGTTCATGTCGCGTCTCCCGCAGCAAGCGCCTGACCGGCTTCGACGATGGCCTCGACGATCTTCTGGTAGCCCGTGCAGCGACACAGATTGCCCTCGATGGCGCGTTGGGCCGCTGCCGCGTCGGGGTGCGGCTGCGTGGCGAGCAGATGGGTCGCCTGCACCATCATGCCGGGGGTGCAGAAGCCGCACTGCACCGCACCGTGGGCGACGAAGGCCTTCTGCAGTGCCTGCGCTCGCGCATCGCCGGCCAGACCCTCGACGGTGGTGATCTCGCGCCCGTCGCAGTCGAGCGCGAACAGCAGGCAGGAATTCACCGAGAGGCCGTCGACGAGGATCGTGCAGGCGCCGCACTCGCCCTCGCCGCAACCGTACTTGGTGCCGGTCAGGCCGACCCCTTCGCGCAGCATCTCCAGCGCGCTCGTCTCGATGCCGACGGTGGCGCGGCGCTGCACCCCGTTCAGCGTGAAGCCAATTTCATGCGTGAGCGACATCGTCGAGCATCCTTCGTGTCATGTTGTGCACCAGCTCCTTGCGGTACCAGGCGGTGGCGCGTACGTCGTCGATCGGCTTCGCCTCGCTGGCGGCGCTTTGCGCGGCCTGTGCGACCAGGCCGGCGTCGAGCCGGCTCCCTTCGAGCAAGGCTTCGGTGCGGCGCGCACGCAGCGGCGTCGGGGCCACCGCGCCGAGCGCCAGACGAACGTCGCTCAAGCGGCCGCCACCGTCGCGGCGAGCGGCGAACGCGATCGAGATCGTCGAAATGTCCAGCGCAGGCCGCGTGCCCGTCTTGTAGAAGCGCACGATCTGCCCGTGCGACGCCGGCCTCAGGCGCACGGCCGTCAGCAACTCGCCGGATTCGCGCAGCGTGCGCCCCGGTCCGCTGAAGAACCCGTCCAGCGGCAGGCGGCGAAATCGAACCGAACCGTCACCGGCCAGCGACGCCAGTTCGACCTCAGCGTCCAACGCCAGCAGCGGCCCGAGCATGTCGCCCGCGGGCGAGGCGTTGCAGATATTTCCGCCCAGCGTCGCCGCATTGCGGATCTGGTCACTTGCAAAATGGTTGGCGGCCTCGCTCAACAGCGACGCGTGTCGGCGCACCAGCGGATGAATGAGCAGCGTCGCGATCGTGGCCAGTGCACCCAGTCGCAATGCGTCGCCATCGACCTCGACAGCCTCGAGCCCCGGTACGCGGCGGATGTTGAGCAGCATGCGTGCCGAGCGAACGCGCCCGGCGCGACTCTGCGGCATCAGGTCGGTGCCGCCGGCGAGCACGGCGGCGCCACCGCTCTCGGCCAGTGCCGCGAGCGCCTGCGCGAGGCTCGTCGGTGCGAGGTAGCGCTCGAAGGCGTCGCTGCCACTCATGCCGCCTGTTCCTCGCGATGGTCGAAGCGCAGCGGCTCGACGTAGCGGCCGAACACGCCGACCATGCGTTGCGTGATCTCGCCGACGCTGGCATAGGCCTTGACGGCGTCGACGATGGCCGGCATCAGGTTGACACCGGAACGCGCATCGGCCTCGACCCGGGCCAGTGCATGCGCCACCACCGCGGCGTCGCGCTCGGCGCGCACGCGCTGCAGCAAGAGAACCTGGGCGCGCGCATCGTCGATTCGGTACGGATGCATCTCGACCATGTTCGCCGCCTCCGCGTCGCTGCGGTAGCGATTGACGCCGACCTTAGCGAAGGCGCCCGATTCGATCGCGCGCTGCATTCGGTAGGCCTGCGCCGACACGCGCGACTGAATCGTGCCCTCGGCGATGAGCTTGACGATGCCACCGGCCGCATCGGTCTCTTCGATGATGCGCTCCATCTCGGCGCGCATCTGGTTCGTCAGCGTCTCGACGTAGAACGAGCCGCCGAGCGGATCGACGGTCTCGGCCAAGCCCATCTCCTCGATCAGCAACTGCATCGTGCGCAGCGAGATGCGCTGCGCGTACTCGCTCGGGATCGTGTAAGCCTCGTCGTAGCAGCACAGCGCCATCGTCTGTGCCCCCGACAGCGCGGCGATCAGGGCGTAATAGGCGCCGCGCACGATGTTGTTCTCGGGCTGCTCGAGCGTCAGGCCGCCACCGCCACCGCCGGCGATCATGCGCAGCCACATCGATCCTGGCTTCGTCGCGCCGTACTCCTCCTTCATGATCTTCGCCCACAGCCCGCGGCCGGCGCGGAACTTCGCGACCTGCTCGAAGAGATTGCCGAAGATGTTGAAGTTGTACGACAGCCGCCCGGCGAACTCGTCCACCGGCACGCCGCGCTTGATGACCTCGTCGGCATAGGCGCGCGCGATGCAGAAGCCCCAGGCCATCTCCTGCGTCGGCGTCGCGCCCGATTCGCGGATGTGGTAGCCGCACACCGAGACCGGGCTGTACTTGGGCGCGTGCTCGGCGCAGTACTCGATCGTGTCGCCGACGAGCCGGATCGACGGTGGCACCGGAAAGACCCAGGTGCCGCGGCCGACGAACTCCTTCAGGATGTCGTTCTGCGCCGTGCCACGCAGGCGTTTCAGGTCGAAGCCGCGCTTCTCTGCCATCGCCAGGTACATCGCGATCAGGATTGCCGCCGCGCCGTTGATCGTCAGCGAGACGGTGATCTTGTCGAGGTCGATGCCGTCGAAGGCGACCTCGAAGTCGCGCAGCGTGTCGACCGCCATGCCCACGCGCCCTATCTCGCCTTCGGCCTGCGGGTCGTCGGAGTCGAGGCCGCACTGCGTCGGCAGGTCGAAGGCGACGTTCAGGCCGGTCTGGCCGTTCTCGATCAGGAACTTGAAGCGCTGGTTGGTGTCGGCGGCGTTGCCGAATCCGGTGTACTGGCGCATCGTGAACGGCTGCTTGCGATACATCAGCGGGTGGATGCCGCGCGTGAACGGGTACTCGCCCGGTTCGCCGAGCATCCCGAGGCCGCCGCTCGCCTCGACGTCGGCCGCGGTGTAGAGCGGCTGGATCTCGATGCCGGATTCGTTGCGCACCGGGCGCAGCGCGGGTGCTTGGTCGTCGCGTTTCATGGTCGATTCGCCTTGATGAAGTCGCAGATCGCGTCCAGCTTTGATCCGGTCTGGAACACGCCCTTGAAGCCGAGTTCGCGCAGCGCGTCGTGGTCCTGCGCCGGCAGGTTGCCCCCGATGATCCAGAGCTTGTCGCCGAGGCCGGCGGCCTCGAGCAGCGGCTTCAGCCGGGTGCAGAACGGCAGGTGCGAGCCGGCCATGCTGGACAGCGCAATCACGTCGGCGTTCTCGCGCAGCGCCGCAGCCACGACCTGCTCGGGTGTCTGCCTCAACCCCGTGTAATACACGTCGAAGCCCGCATCCATCATCGCCCGCACGACGACCTTGGCGCCTTGGTCGTGACCGTCGAGGCCAGGCTTGGCCAGGACGACCTTGATCGGTTTGCTCTGGTTCATGACGAAGTTTCCTTGGCGATGATGAGCTTCAATATCTCGCTCGTGCCGCCGCCGATCAGCGTGAAGCGCACGTCGCGCAGATAGCGCTGCACCGGGTACTCCATCGCGTAGCCGTAGCTAGCGAGCACGCGTGCGGCCTGGTCGCAGATGCGAGCGGCGGCTTCCGTCGCATTGAGCTTGGCCATCGCAGCCTCCTTGTGGTGCGGCCTGCCGGCGCCGTGCAGCCACGCCGCATAGTGCACCAGGTGCACGGCGGCTTCGAGGTCGGTGGCCATCTCGGCGAGCTTGAACTGGATCGCCTGGAAGCGGTTGATCGGCTTGCCGAACTGTTTGCGCTCTGCCGCGTAACTCACCGCCGCGGCGAGCGCCGCGCGCGCGACGCCGAGCGCCATCGCACCGGTGATGATGCGGATCTCGGCCAGCGTCCTGCGCAGGTGCGCCTCGCCGTCGCCCTCCTCGCGCGACAGCCGGTGGCTCGCCGGAACGAAGCAGTCGTCGAAGGCGACTTCGGAGGTCGGCAACGCCCAGACGCCCATCTTGTGGATCTCGCGCCCGACGACGAGGCCCGCGAAATGTTTCTCGACCAGAAAGATCGTCAGCTTCTTCGACTCGCCGGCCTTGGCGAAGACGGTGAAGAAGTCGGCCACCGGCGCCGAGGTGATCCAGGTCTTCTGGCCATTGAGCAAATAGCCGCCCTCGACCGGCCTTGCGGTGGTGGCGATCGAATCAAGGTCGGACCCCGCGTTCGGCTCGGTCATGCAGATTGCGCCGATCTTCTCGCCGCGCAGCGCCGGCTTGAACAGGCGTTCGATGATGTCGGCACTGCCGAGCATGTGCAGGAACTTGGTCCCCATCAGCGACTGCATCGCCGCCGCGCCCGCGAGCGACATCGATCCGCGTGCGATCTCGGCCAGCGCGAGCGAGAACTCCATCAGCCCCGCGCCGCTGCCGCCCACGTCTTCCGGGTAGCGCATGCCGAAGAAGCCGAGTCCGGCGAGTTCGCCGAAGAGCTGGCGTGGGAAGACACGCGCCTCGTCGATCGCCGCCGCCTGCGGCGCGATGCGCTCGTCACTGAAACGCGCGAACGCATCGCGGATCGCGCGCTGCTCTTCGCTGAGGTCGAAGTTCATCTCCGCTCCTCCACCGCGATTTGCTCGATGCGCTCCGACGTCAGAGCGAGCAAAGCCGCGCTCGGGTGCCTGGCTCCGTTCAGGGAATTCCTATTCACTGCGCCAGGCACCCGAGCACGGCTTTGCGGGTAGCACCGTCTCTTTACGATGCCACGAGAACCACCGTCCCAGCCGGGAGTGGGGTCGCAGCCTACGTGAACAAGAATTCCCTGAACGGAGTCGGCGACCCCACTTCCGGCTGCACGCGCCACTGACAGCAATGGGTCGACAGCAGCCGGCCACACAGTGAACCAACGGGGATGTTTCATCCCAACTCTGCCTCCGTCATGCCGTAGTCCCGCACCGCGGCCTCGCGCGAGATCACGCCGTTGCGCACCTCCTCGGCGAGCGTCCTGCGATCGCGCTTGGCCGGGTCGCCCCAGCCGCCGCCGCCGTTCGCCACCTGGTGGTAGATCGTTCCGCGCGCGACGCCGGTGATCAGGTCCTTGTTCCTTGGAACGACGGTCTTCCCGTCCGGGGAGCGCAGGCGAATGAAGTTGAGCCCCGCGCCGTGCCCACCGGCGAGGCCGAACGCGCCCTCGAAATCGCCGTCGCCGAAGGTCACGAGTTGCGTGTCGTCGGAGCCGATCTCGAAGATCGTCTCGACGCCCAGCCCGCCGCGCCACTGGCCGGCGCCGGCCGAGTCGATGAGCAGCTCGTGCCGGATCAGCTGGTGCGGCGTCTGCTGCTCGAACATCTCGTAGTCCTGGTCGAGAACGCCGCCCGAGGCGTCGATCATGCCGATGTGGTCGTAGCCGTCGCAGCCCTGCATCGCACCGGAGCCGCCCTTCAGGCCCATGAAACCGATGTCGACGTACTTCTCGCCCGTCCTCGGGTCGATGCCGGTGGTCAGCGAGGCGAGCAGGTTGTTCCAGCCGGCCGTCACGCGGTCGGGCAGCACCGGCGCCAGCGCGCGTTGGATCGCGTCGGCGTTCGGCGGACACAGGTGGTTGCCGAAGGTCGTCGCCTTCGGGTACGCGGCGTTGAGGATCGTGCCCTCGGGAATCACGATCTCGATCGGCTCGACCATGCCTTCGTTGTGCGGAATGTCGGGATTGACCATCTGCAGCAGCGTCAGGATGGTGGCCGACGCGCTCGACGTGAAGGTGCCGTTGACGAAGCCGTTGGTCTGCGCATCGGTGCGCGAGTAGTCGAACTTGATGTGCTTGTCCTGCACTTCGATGTCGACCCGGATCGTGAACTTCGAGCCCTCGTGGCGGCCGTCGTAGTAGACGTAGCCTTCGCCGCTATAGCGCCCGTTCGGGATCTTGGCGATCTCGGCCTCCATCATGCGCCGCGTGGCGTCGAACAGCGCCTGCTTGTGGGCTCGAAAGCTCGCCACGCCGTACTTGCGCAGCAGTTCGACGAGGCGCCGCTCGCCGACCGTGCAGGCGCCCATCTCGGCCTTCATGTCGTGCTGCACGATGTCGAGCCGCACGTTCGCGAAGATCAGGTTCCACACGTCCTGGCGGAGCTTGCCGCGCTCGACGATCTTCACCGCGGGAATGCGCAGTGCCTCCTGCCAGACCTCGACTGCGTTCGGGTTGTAGCCGCCGGCCACTGCGCCGCCGATGTCGGCCTGGTGGCCCTTGACCGCCGTCCAGCCGAGCAGTTCATCGTCGACGAACACCGGCTTGAACACCGCGACGTCGTTGTTCTGGTTGCCGAGCGTGAACACGTCGTTGTGGAAGAACACGTCGCCGGGGTAGATCTCGCCGTCGAAGGTCTTGCGGATGTGCTTGCAGACCGGCGCGAGCGAAAACGCGAGGATCGGCAGGTTCTCGGTCTGCTCGAGCATGCGCCCTTCAGCGTCGTAGAGGCCGGTGACGTAATCCTTCGCCTCGCACAGGATCGGCGAGCGCGTCGTCTGCTCCATCGAGATGCTCATCTCGTCGGTGATCGCCTTGAAGGTCCGTGCGTAGACGGACAGCAGGATCGGGTCGATGGTCGTCATGTCGTCACCTCCTCTTGACGCGGGGCCAGGCTCGCGGCCAGCAGGTCCTCGCGCCCCTTGGCGTAAAGCACGAAGGAGCCGAGCGCATCGACCACGCAGTCATAGGAGTCGCTGACGAAGATCGCCGTCGTCTGCTGCTCGATCAGCGCCGGGCCAGCGACCCGGTGGCCACAGTGCATGCGGTGGCCGTCGTAGACCGCGACCTCGGCAAAGGCGTCGCGCTCGGGGATGTAGACGCTGCGCCGGCCCTTGCGCGCGGCGCTCGCGTCGGCTTCGCCGGCGGCCTCGCTGCGGTAGCTCGGGCGGTCGGTGGCGCCGATCGCCTGCAGGCGCACGTTGATGATCTCCACCGGCGAGCCTTCGGCCGCCAGCGAGTACCCATACAGCCGCTGATGCTCGCCGTGGAAGGCGTGCGCGATCGCGCCCGTGTCGCGCCCCTCGATCAACGCCATCGGCACCGCGACCGAGACCTCGTGGTACTGCTTGAGGTAACGGCAATCCAGCCGCAGCTCGACGCGCTGGCGCGCCGGCGCAATGCGTTCCTCGGTGAGCAGCCGCGTGCCTTCGTCCGCCATCGCCCGCACCAGCGCCGCCAGGCGCGTCCAGTCCAGCCCCTCCAGGCGGGCGACGAAGGTGCGCACGAAGTCGTGCCGGAGCTCGCACATCAGCATGCCGAACGCGCACAGCACCGAGGCCTCGCGCGGCACGATCTGCAGCGGGATCTCGAGCTCGCTGCAGATCAGGCAGCCGTGGATCGGCCCGGCGCCGCCACCAGGGATCAGCGGGAACTCGCGCGGGTCGAAGCCGCGCTTGATCGTCACCTCGCGCACGCCCTGCGCCATGTTGTTGCAGGCCACGCGGTACATGCCGGCCGCTGCCTTCTCGATCGTGAGCCCCATCGGCTTGGCGATGTGCCCCTCTATGGCGCGCCGCGCCGCCTGCACGTCGAGCCTCATGCGCCCTCCTGCGAAGAACGCCGGGTCCAGGTAGCCGAGCACGACGTTCGCGTCGGTGGTCGTCGGCAGCCGGCCGCCACGGCCGTAGCAGGCCGGTCCGGGGTCGGCACCGGCGCTTTGCGGACCCATGCGCAGCAGGCCGCCCTCGTCGAGCCAGCCGATCGAGCCGCCGCCCGCGCCTATGGTGTGGATGTCGAGCATGGGCAGCGCGATCCTGTGGCGCGCGATCTCGCCGTCGTTCTTGACCATCGGTGCGCCGACGGCGACCGAAGCCTCGAAGCTCGTGCCGCCCATGTCGGTCGTGATGCAGCGGTCGTGCCCGTGCGCGCCGACGTAGAACAGGCCCGCACCGGGTCCGCCCGCCGGCCCGGACAGCAGCGTCAGCGCCGCCTTGTCGCGCGCGGCCTGCGGCGAGATCACCCCGCCGTTGGACTGCATGATCAGCAACAGCCCGCCAAACCCGATGCCCGCCAGTCGCCCGACGAGCTGGTCCAGATAGTGCCCGAGCTTGGGGCCGACGTAGGCGTTGAGTGCGGTCGTGCTGACCCGTTCGTAGAAGCGGATCGACGGCAGCACTTCGGTCGATACCGACAGATAGGCCTCGGGCATCTCGCTGCGCACGATCTCGGCCGCCGCCTGCTCGTGCGCCGGGTTCGCGAACGAATTCATGAAGCACACGGCAACAGACTGCACGCCGTCGCTGCGCCAGGCGGCGAGCGCGGACCGCACCGCATCGAGGTCGAGCGGCGTGAGTTCGGCGCCGTCGCGAGCGATGCGGCCGCGCACGCCGATGCGCCGCGCGCGCGGCACCAGCGGGCGCACGTTGGCATAGCGATTGTTGTATTGCTCCTCGCGGATGCCGCGGCGCATCTCGAGCGCGTCGCGAACGCCCTCGGTCGTCAGCAGCGCGCACTTCGCGCCGGTGCTCGTCAGCGTCGCGTTCGTCGTGACGGTCGTGCCGTGCACGATGGTGGCGATCGAACGCGCGAAGTCCTCGAGCTCGAGCGGCGGCTTCATCGCCGCGGCGATCTGCGCCAGGCCCTCGACGACGGCGATCGACGGGTCGGCGGGCGTCGACAGCGTCTTGTGGATCAACGGCGGCTCGCCGTCGCGCGCGACGACGAAGTCGGTGAAGGTCCCGCCAACATCGATGCCGAGCTTTACGGTGGCTGCTACATCACGTCGCTGCGCGATATGAGTCTGCGCCGAAGCACTTCGTGCTTTCATGCGAATCGCTCCTCCTGAGTTGCCGCCGCGGCCGCCAGGCGGGCGGCGACGAGCCGGCGCACGTCTTCCTTGCGCACCTTGCCGAGCGCGGTGCGGGGCAACGCGTCGACGATGAGCACGTCCTTCGGATGCTTGAAGCGCGCAAGCCGGCCCTCGAACAGCGCAAACACACGTTTGCGCTCCAGCGTGACGCCGGGCTGCGGCGCAACCACCGCAACGACGATCTCGCCCCAGCGCTCGTCCGGCCGGCCGACGACCGCGGCCTCGGCGATGTCCGCGCAGTCGAGGAGCACGCCCTCGATCTCGGCCGGGCTGACGTTCTCGCCTCCCGAAATGATCATGTCCTTCAAGCGGCCGTCTATCGTCAGGTAGCCTTCGGCGTCGAAGTGGCCGCTGTCGCCCGAGTGGTACCAGCCGCCGGCCAGCGCCCGCGCCGTTCCCTGCGGGTCGCGCCAGTAACCGCGCATCACATTGCGGCCGCGAACGAGGATCTCGCCGGTCGCACCTGGCGCGACGTCGTTCCCTTCGGCATCGACGACGCGCAGTTCGCAGCCCGCAGCGGCGCGCCCCGTCGTTCCGGCCTTGCGCACGGCGTCCTCGGCTTGCAGGCACGCGGCGATCGGCGCGGTCTCGGTCGCGCCCCAGACCAGGACGAGCGGCACGCCGCGCGCGTGCACCGCGCGGATCAGGCGCTCGGGCACCATCGTCGAGCCGGTGCTGATCATGCGCAGGCTGGAGAAGTCGGCATCGGCCCAGCGCGGGTGCGCGATCATCGCTTCGAGTTGCGCCGGGACGAGAACGGTCAGCGTGATGCGGTCGCGCTCAATCGCGTCGAACGCGGCGTCGGCGTCGAACTTCGCGTGCAGCGTGACGCTGCAGCCGGCGCGCAGCGCGGGCGTCGTCTGGATGTTCAGACCGCCGACGTGAAACAGCGGCAGCGTCGTCAGCACGCGGTCGTCGGTGGTCATCGCGTGCATCGCTACGCTCGCGTCGGCGTTCGCTGCGAGCGCGTCGTGGCTCAGCAGCACGCCCTTGGGCCGGCCTGTGGAGCCGGAGGTCCAGCACAACAGAAGCGGAGTGTCGTCATCGACCTGCGCGGCCACGGGCGCTGCCCTGCCCGCGACGGCGATGAACTCGTCCCAGCCCAGCCAGCCCGCAGGCACCTTGCCGAACGCGACGCAGCGCGTGCCATCGGGCGCGATGCGCTGCTCGGCGCTCGCCGCCGCGAAGTCCTCGTCGACGCAGAGCAGCGCCGGCGGCGCGTCGGCCAGCATTGCGCGGTGTTCGGGCGGTGCGAGGCGCCAGTTCAGCGGCATGAAGATCGCGCCCAGGCGGGCGCAGGCAAACAGCGTGGCGAGCATCTGCGGACCGTTCAGGCCCAGCCAGGCGACGCAGTCGCCGCGCTCCACGCCCGACGCCGCCACCGCCGCGGTGATCTCGTCGCAGCGCGCAGCGAGGGCGGCGTAGCTCAGTGCCTGCTGTCCACAGCGAAGCGCGACCTTGTCCGGCGTGCGCCTGGCATTGGCGGCGATCCAATCGGCGAGGCCCATGGCATCGTTTCCAGGCTCAAGAGCCGCCAACCTCGAGCACCACCGCCATCGCGGTATCGCCGGCCGCACAGCCGGTGAACAGCCCGAAGCCGCCGCCGCGCAAGGCGAGTTCCTCGATCAGTTCGATGATCGCGCGCGTGCCCATCGGCGCCTGTGGGTGCCCCCAGACGAGCGAGCAGCCGTAGTTGTTCATGTCCTGCCAAGCGATGCCCGTGCTGCGGGCGAAGTACAGGTCGTTGATCGCGAACGGGTTGTGCGTCTTCACCGCCGCCATCTGCGCGATGCTGCGCCCTGCCTGGGCCAGCGCGCGCTGCGCGGCCGGCACGGTGGCCTCGGGCATGTAGGCCAGTTCGGCGCGCGCGAGCCCGAAGCCGTGCAGCCGTACCGCGATCTTCGGATCGCTGGCCAACTCGCGCGCGTGCTCGCGCGTGGTGACGACGATCGCCGCATTGCCGTCCGCCGGGTGCGTCTGGCCGCCGAAGGTGACCGTGCCCCCGGGTGCGACGGGCTTGAGCGCGGCCAGCCCCTCGGGCGTCGAGTTCGAGATGCCCTCGTCGCCTTCGAGCAGCTTCATCGTCTTCTTGAATCCTGGCGCGGGCACGTCGAACGGCAAGGTCATGAATCGCTTCAGGAAGGCCGAGTCGTCGGCCAGTGCCTGCGCGTACTGGGCCTCTCGATGCAGCACCAGCTCGTGCTGTTCGGCGGTGCCGATGCCGTGCCGCGCGGCGACGTTCTCGGCCGTCGCCAGCATCGAATGCCCGCCCAGCGGGTCGCAGCCGAAGTTGTCCATCACCCAGTCCTCGGCGATGCCAGTGCCTCCCGGTCCGCGCGGATTCGGGTAGTACAGGTGCGGACCATTCGACGTGCGGTCGCAGTTGACGACCAGCGCGGTCGTGGCCATGCCGACCTCGATCTCCTGCGCCGCGGCGAGCAGCGTGCGCACGCCGGTCGCACAGGCCTGCATCAGCGTCGGCCCGCCCGCCTGGCTCGCCCCGATCAGCCCCAGCAGCCAGGGCATGCCGTAGAAGGACTGCTTCTGCGGAACCGAGAAGCCGAGCACGCCATGGTCGAAACGCGCCGCGTCGATCCGCCGTCGTGCCAGTTCACGCTTGGCCACGTGGGCGGCGAACTCGACGCTGTGCAGGTGCGCAAGGCTGCCCTGCCAGCGCGCGAACGGCGTGCTCCAGTAGGCCCCGTAGGGAATTTCCGCCTTGTAGTTCATTGAACCTTGCTCCGCTTGCGGCCAGCGGACTTGCCGTCCAGGCCGGTGGCCAAGATGAAGGCGCGGCGCGCCTGCAACAGGTGTTCGTGCATCGCCACCGCGGCAGCGTCGCCGTCGCCCGCGGCCAGCGCCGCGGTGATTCGCCTGAGCCCGCGCAGCACGACGGTGCGCACACCGGCGTCGTCGAGCGTCAGCGCCCGAATGTGCTGCAGGTGGTCGGCATACACCTCGACCACTCGCACCAGCCTTGCGTTGGGCAGCAGCGCCAGCCACGCCGCCCGGTAGCGCACGTTGGCTTCGCGGAAGGCTTCGCTGTCGCCGGCATGGTGAGCTGCCACCGCGTCGGCCAGCGCGGCGTCGATCGCCCGGCGTACCGTCGGATCGGCCGCCAGCGGCGCGATACGGCGCAGCGCCGCCGGCTCGACGAGGAAACGCACTTCATAGATGTCGTCGACATCCTGCAGCGTCAGCGCCGGCACGGTGAAGCTGCGCCGGTCGGCCGCCAGAAGCCCCTCGCTGGCGAGCCTCGCCATCGCCTCGCGCACGGGCGTGCGCGAGACGCCGAGCTGCTCGGCCAGCGGCACTTCCTGCAGGGCCTGGCCGGCGCCAATGGCGCCCGATCGAAGCTGGGCGCGCAAGGCGTTGTAGACCTGCTCGCCGAGCGCCAGCGGGCGTTCGACGGGCTTGAGCGATCGGTTCGGCACCCGCAACCTCCATCCGCCGACACAGGGTCCGGCAGGCTTTGGATACTGCATACACAGACGCCGACGGGCAAGCGGGCTTCTCCGGAGCAATGAACACTCCTTGCGCCAGATCAAACAGGCATCGCTGCGCGCCGCGCCGCGGGCTCGGCAGCCCGGCGCGTCAGCCGAGCAGGAAGTCCGTCACCAGTTCGGCGAATCGCCCGGGCATCTGGTCGGGCAGTGGCACCTTGCCACCCTCCACTTCCACGTAGCGGCTGCCCGCGATGCGCTCGGCGAGCGGCCGCGCGGCGGGGTAGGCGTGTGGATCGGCGGTCGGCGCGATGACGAGCACCGGGCAGCGGATCAGGGGCAGCCGCGTCTCCATCACGTAGCGCGCCACCACCGCATGACCCTGGGCCGAGCGGGGCCCGGCCTTGACCGCGTCGACGACGAAGCGCTCGAGCAAGTCGATGTCGCCCGCCGGGTACCAGGGCTGACGGATCCGCCACAGTTCGCCGAGATGCGATCCGTCGGGCCGGCGCGGCACGTTGTCGACGCGCGACGGCCCGGCATGGCGCGCCCGAAAGTCCGCATCGACCAGCGGCGGGGCCGACAGCACGGCGGCGGCAATGCGATCCGGGTACGCCGCAGCCATCTCGGCGGCAATCACCGCGCCGGTGTGGTGGCCGACCACCGACAGCCGTGCGATGCCGAGCGCGTCGGCCAGGCTCAGCGCGACCTCGGCCCAACGCTCGATCGAATCCTCCTCCAGCGGCGGTCGGGACGAATCGCCGAATCCGATCGTGTCCATCGCGATCGCCTGGAAGCGTCGGCCGAGCAGCGGCAGCACGTCGCGGTATTCGTCCCACGAGCGCGGGGTCTGGTGAAGCAACAGCACCGGCCGCCCGCTGCCGGCGATCGCGCAGTGGATCGTGCCGGTCGGCACGGCGACAAAACGGCGGGTGATCATTGCTCGGCCTCCAACGCTGCGTGCCGCCCAGGCGCCAGTATTGCGCTCGACGACACCGACCGGAATGCCTGCAAACCCGCCACCGGGAATGCTTCCGGGCAGCGGCCTCCACGGACCTGGCTTGCCACCGTCGGTCCGCATCTCGCGACGCGGGGTGGTCGGTCCAGGCCGGTCCAGACTCGTGGGGGGGACTCGCAGGCCACGACATGCCTCCCGGATAGACTAGCGCGTCGATCGGCGCAGCCGCCGACCGTGCCAACTCTGCGCGCAACCCCTCTTGGAGACACCGATGAAGCGTTCCACCACCTTTCTTGCCCACGCCCTGCTCACCGCCCTCGTCGCCGCTGGCGCGGTCGGGTCGGCGGCCGCTGCCGACATCAAGATCGGCGCCGCCGAGGCACTGTCGGGTCCGGCGGGCCAGTACGGCCAGTCGATCCGCAACGGTCTGCAGCTGGCCGTCGACGAAATCAACGCCAGTGGCGGCGTGAAGGGTAACAAACTGGTGCTCCAGATCGAGGACGAACAAGGCAAGAAGGAGCAGGCCATCGACGTCTTCAAGAAGCTGATCTTCCAGGACAAGGTGCTGATGGTGTTCGGCCCGACGCTGTCGAACTCGGCCCAGGCTGCCGACCCGATCGCCCAGGCGGCCAAGGTCGTGGTCTTCGGCACCTCGAACACCGCCGACGGCATCACCTCGATCGGCGACTACGTGTTCCGCAACTCGGTCACCGAAGCCGACGTACTGCCCGAAACGCTGCGCGTCGCGATCAAGCACGCGAATATCAAGAAGGTCGCGGTCTTGTACGGCAACGACGACGTGTTCACGAAGAGCGGCTACGACGCGTTCAAGAAGGCGCTCGAGACGCTGAAGGTGCCGGTCACCACGACCGAGACATTCGCCAAGGGCGATGTCGACTTCAAGGCCCAGCTCACGAAGATCAAGGCCAGCGGCGCCGACGCCGTCGTGCTGTCGGCGCTGATCGCCGAGGGCGCGCCGATCATGGTGCAGGCGCGCCAGCTCGGGCTCGATGTCCCGTTCATCGGCGGCAACGGCATGAACTCGGTCAAGATCTTCGATCTGGCGAAGGAGAAGTCCGACAACCTGTGGGTCGGCAGCCCGTGGGCGCTGACCAGCCAGACCAAGGAGAACCAGCACTTCGTCGTCGCCTACACGCAGAAGTACAAGGCGGCGCCCGACCAGTTCGGCGCGCAGGCCTACGACGCGGTGGCCATCGTCGCCGCGGCGCTGGGCAAGGTCAAGCTCAGCGGCAATCTCGACGCCGACCGCCAGGCGCTGCGCGACGCCCTGCCGACGGTGACGCATACCGGCGCGACCGGAGCGTTCAAGTTCCGCCAGGCCACCACCAAGGATGGCAAGCCCGCGGGCTACGACGCGCAGCAGGCCGCGATCGTCAGCGTCACCAAGGGCGGCAAGTACATGATCGAGAACTGAGCGCGGCGCGATGCTAGGACAGCAGCTCGTCAACGCCCTGTCGCTGGGCTGCGTCTACGCCCTGTTCGCGCTCGGTTTCACGCTGGTGTTCGGCGTGCTCGGCGTGATCAACCTGTCGCACGGCGCGGTCTTCATGATCGGCGCCTACGCGGCGCTGCAGTTGGTCGCGCACCTGTCGTTTCCGCTCTGGGCCGCGCTGATCGCGGCGTTCCTCGTCAGCGGTGCGGTCGGGCTGGCGATCGACGTGGCGGTGCTCAGGCCACTGCGCCAACGCAACGCGCCGCACCTGATACCGATGATCGCCACCATCGGCATCGCGATCTTCTTCAACAGCGCGTCGCAGGGCGTGTTCGGCGCCGAGAACCTTCGCTTCCCGGGCGATCTGCTGCCGGACCAGCAACTGCATTTCGCCAACGTGCAGGTCAGCGTGCTCGAGGTCGCCATCATCGGCCTGTCGTTCGCGCTGATGGCGGGCCTGCTGGTCGTGATGCGCAAGACCCGGCTCGGCCGCGCGCTGCGTGCGATCGCCGAATCGCCGAAGGCAGCCGCGCTTCTGGGCATCAATGTCGAGGGCCTGTTCTACCTGACCTCGGCCACCGCCGCGGCGCTGGGCGGCATCAGCGGCGTGCTGATCGCCCTCTATTCGAACGCGGTGTTCCCGCTCATGGGCCAGCCGATGCTGCACAAGGGCATTGCGGTGATCATCCTCGGCGGCATGGGCGACATACGCGGCGCGCTCATCGGCGGCCTTTTCCTCGGCTTTGCCGAAGTGATGTCGGTGGCCTACATCGGTTCGACGATGCGCGACGCCGTCGCTTTCGGCCTGCTGTTCGTCGTCCTGCTGCTGCGACCGCAAGGCATGTTCGGCAGAGTTCTCGAACGCAAGGCCTGAGCACCGCCCGTGGAATGGTTCGATAGCTTCTGGCAGGTCTACAGCAACCTGGTGCTGACGGTAGGCATCAACGCGCTGCTGGCGCTGTCGATCTGGCTGACGCTGTCGTGCGGGCTGCTGGCGATGGCCAACGCGGCATTCATGGGCATAGGCGCGTACACCGCCGCATTGCTGACGATGAGCCTCGGGGCACCGTTTGCGGTGGCGCTGGCCGGCGGCATCGCCGCGCCGACCGTCGTGGCCCTGGTCATCGGCGGCCCGACGCTGCGCTTGTCTGGCGTCTATCTCGCGATGGCCACGCTAGGCTTCGGCGAAGTGGTGCGTGTGCTGATCCTGAACGCCGAGTCGCTGACCGGCGGCGCGCTCGGGCTGAACGGCATTCCCCAACTCACCCAGTGGTGGCACGTGCTGCTGGCGCTCGTCGGCACACTGCTGATCCTTTGGCGGATGCGCCGCTCGCGCATCGGCCGCGCGTTCGAGGCCATCAAGGAGGACGCGGTCGCCGCATCGCTGATGGGCATCGGCGTCATGGCGCACAAGATGCTCGCGTTCGCACTCGGCGCCGCGATCGCCGGCCTGGCCGGCGCGCTAAACGCGCACCTGACCTTCTTCATCGGACCGAGCGAATTCGGCTTCGACCGCGGCGTCGACATCCTGACCATGGCGATCCTCGGCGGCACCGGGGGGCTGACCGGGCCGGTGCTGGGCGCGCTGATCATCACGCTTCTGCCCGAGCTGCTGCGCGGCTTCCGCGACTTCCGCACCATGATGAACGGCGCGATCCTGGTGCTGATCGTGCTGTTCCTGCCCAAGGGCCTGTGGGATCCGCAGCGCGTGCGTCAATGGCTTGGCCCGGGGCGGCGCTGATGCTCAAGCTCACCACGGTCTCGAAGCACTTCGGCGGCCTCAGCGTCCTTCAGGACGTGAGCTTCGAGGTGCCTTCCGGCGCTGTCTTCGGCCTGATCGGCCCGAACGGCGCCGGCAAGACGACGGTTTTCAACCTGATCACGGGCTTGCTTGCACCGAGCGGCGGGGCGATCGAGCTGGGTGGCCGCAGCCTGCTCGGCGTCAAGCCGCACGAGATCACCCGCCTCGGGCTGGGTCGCACGTTCCAGGACATACGCATCTTCAAGGAGATGACACTGCTCGAGAACGTCGTCGTCGGCATGCACGCGCACCTGAGCTACTCGGTTCCGGGCTGGCTCTTTTCGCTGCCCGGCTTTCGCTCGGATGAGCGGCGCGCACGCGACCGGGCGCACGAGTTGCTGGGTTGGGTCGGCCTGGCAGCAAAGGCGCTGGCTCTCGCCGACAACCTGTCGTACGGCGACCAGCGCAAGCTGGAGCTGGCGCGCGCACTGGCCACCCAGCCCAAGATGTTGCTGCTCGACGAGCCGGTCGCCGGCATGAACACCGGCGAGAAGGTCGAGCTGATGAGCCAGATCGGCGGCATCGCCAAGCGGGGCTTCACGATCCTGATGATCGAGCACGACATGCGTTTCGTGATGGGCCTGTGCGAACGCATCGCGGTGCTGAACTTCGGCCGGATCATCGCCGAGGGCACCCCCGAGCAGATCAAGAAGAACCCGGACGTGATCGAGGCCTACCTCGGCCGGGATGACGACTCGGCAGCAGCATGAGCGCACTCCTCGAAGTCCGGGACTTGCGGGTCGCGTATGGCCACATCGAAGCCGTGCAAGGCATCAGCTTCGAGATCAACGCCGGCGAAATCCGAACGCTGGTTGGCGCCAACGGGGCAGGCAAGTCGACGACGCTGCTCGCGCTGTCGGGCCTCGTGAAGTCGAAGGCGGGTTCGATCCGATTCCAGGGCGAGGAACTCACCCGCCTGAAGACGCACCAGATCGTCGAGCGCGGGCTCGTGCAAGTGGCCGAAGGCCGGGCAATCCTCACCACGCTGACCGTGCGCGAGAACCTCGAACTGGGCGCCTACCGTCGCAAGGACCGTGCCGCCATCGCCTCCGACCTGGAGCGCGTGATCGCCCTCTTCCCGCGCCTGCACGAACGCATCGGCGCGCTCGCCGGCAATCTCTCGGGCGGCGAACAGCAGATGCTCGCGATCGGCCGTGCGCTCCTCGCCAAGCCGACGCTGCTGCTGCTCGACGAACCGTCGATGGGCTTGGCGCCCATCATCGTGCAAGACATCTTCCGCACGCTGCGGGAGATCAACGCCAACGGCCTGACGATCTTTCTCGTCGAGCAGAACGTGCGCCAGGCGCTGAAGATCGCGCACCACGGCTACGTGCTCGAGAGCGGACGCGTCGTGCTCGAGAACAGCGGCACCCAGTTGCTGGGGGATCCCAAAGTGCTCGCTGCCTACATGGGTGGTATTGACTAGGGCCCGTTCGCGCTGCCATCCGTGGTGTGAACAGACCCTAGACGAGTTGCAGCGTTCCCGCGTGCAGTTGCTTCCCGCGACCAGACGCTGTTGGCAGCCCTGAGGAGCCAGGCCAATGCCGCGGCGAGGCCCAATGCCACGTGCACAGTGGCCACGCCGCGTGCTCCGGTTTGCCCGACGACAAGCCCGAAGGCCAGCGTCAACACCGCGTAACCAGCGGCGGCGCGCAACGGCGATGCGCCTTGCCGACCGCGCCGAGCCGGCGCCCACAATTGACCCCCCCAAGCCAGCCCCCAGGCGGCACCATGCGTCACGACCAGGCCCAGCCAGTCCAACGGCGTTGCGGCCCACAGCACCAGGGCGGCGCCGGCGGCAAGCAGGAATGCGCAGACGATCGACAGCGTGTGCAGCGACCAACGCGCGATCGACTGCCTGAGCACCAGCGCCGGACCGAACATCGCCGCCAGATGCAGCAGCACCATCGCCTGTGGCTCGATGGCCTGTTCGCGGCACCACGCCGCCATCAGCGGCAACGCGGCCATCATCGGCAGCATGGCCAGTCCCGCGAGCAGCGTGGGCCACTGCAGCGTGTCGCGCCACGCACCCACCGGCCAGGCCGGCAGCGAACAATCGAACAGGCCGGCACGGCAACCCGGCGCGCGAGGGCTGTCGTCGACCCCGCGCTGCAGCAGCACGAGCACCAAGGCTGCCGCGCCCACGAATGCCGCGAGTCGCGTGGCAAGCGCCGGCAGGTCGCCGGGGTCGCCCAGCACCAGACCCGCGCACAAGGCGCCGAGGCTCGCGGCGGCGACCGGCGGCCGTGGCAGTGCATGCTGCGCCAGGCGCAGCCCGCGCACGACACCCGAGGCCATCGCCGTCAACGCCGCCCAGCCGAGCAGCGCAACCAACAGGGCGGGCACGCCGCCGCCCCGAACCGTCGCCAACAAGCCGAAGCCGGTGATCGCCGCGCCGATGCACAACGCCAGCACGCGCTTCGAGCGGCGCATGCCGCCGCCCGTGGCCGCGGTGGCGGCCGCGCCCAGCGCCAGCAGCCACAGCGCGACGAGAGCGAAACCGCTGCTGAGCGATGACGCGAACTGCAACGCGAGACTGCCGATGCCGATCCAGCCCGCGACGAGCAGCCCCCAGGCGCAGGCACGCGCCAATGTCAGGCGCAACGACACGCCGCCGCTCGGACTGATCATCCAGTCACCTCGCTCGCGACGGCCGCTGGCCATTGCAGCCGGTGGCCGGTGCTCGCCGCAAACCGCTCCAGGTCTTCGGGCGTGTCGATGTCGACGCTGTATCGACGGTTGTCGGTGTCGAACCAGCGCACGCGCTCAGGATGCCTCTCACGCCACTGGCGGCAGGCGAGGTCGGCGCTGCCGGACAGCCATTGGTCACGCAGCGCGGCATCGAACATCACCGGATTGCCCGGTGCGGGATCTCCGCCTGTGGCTGTCACGCGCGGCACCACCATCGCGGCATCGCCACGCTTCTTGAACATGCCGATCAGTTCGATGATGTCCTGCGCGTCGATCAACGGCTGGTCTGCCAGCGCAATGATCACGCCGTCGAGCTTAGGCGACAGCGCCTGCAGCCCGATGCGTACCGACGACGCCTGTCCGTCGTCGGGCGCAGGGTTGTGCGCCAGCGTGATCGGGAAGGGGCGCACCGCGGCCTCGACAGCGTCCGCGTGATGGCCGAGCACGACGACGACTTCGTCGACGCCGGCGCCCGAGAGGGCGATCAACTGGCGCAGGACCAGCGGCACACCACCGAGCTCGAGCAGCGCCTTTGGCCGGCCACCCAGTCTCGAGCCGGCACCGGCCGCCAGCAGCACGGCGCCGACCGTCATCCGGCTGTACAGGCCGCTGTTGCCCTTGAGGATGCACCCCATGTTCAGCCTCCTTCCAGCGAACGACCCGGCGAGCCGCGGCGGGCCGGCCCTGTCGCTGCATTCATCGCAGCGCCTCGATCAGGTTGGGCAGCACCGCCTTGATGCTGGCCAGGTCAGCCCCCGGCGCCAACAGGTCCAGGTGCGGCATGGCGGCCAGCATTCCCTGGCAGACGGGTGCGTAGCCGGGACGGTCGCAGAGCGGATTCAGCCAGACGATGCGGCGCGCGCGGCGCCGCAGTTGCACCAGGGCGTCGGACAGCCGCTGCGGGTCGCCTGTGTCGTAGCCGTCGCTCATGATGATGATGGCGGTGCGCGAATGCACGATGCGCGCCGCGTGTTCGCGATTGAACTGCGCCAGACTGTCGCCGATGCGCGTACCGCCGGCCCAGCCCTGCGCGATCAGGTGCAGCCGTTCCTGCGCGCGCCACGGATCCGGATCGCGCAGCGCCTGCGAGACCGGGGTGACTCGCGTGTGGAAGATGAAACTGTGCACGTCGGTGAGTTCGGCGCCGAGCGCACGCGCCAGGCGCAGGTAGAAGAAGCTGTACAGCGTCATCGAACGGCTGACGTCGATCAGCAGCACGAGGCGCGGGCGCACGCGGCGGCGGTCCTTCCAGGCCAGATGGAACGGCGTGCCGCCGCTGGCCACGCTGCGCCGGATCGTCGCCGGCAGGTCGAGCCGCCGGCCGTGGCGCGCACGCGCCTCCCGGCGCAACCGGATGTGCTTGATCTCCCGCGCGAAGCGCCGCATCAGCGCCTCGATGTCGAGCGCATGCTCGCGCTCGGCGAGCGCTCGGAAGTCGTTCGAGGTCAGCACCTCCTGTCGGCTGGCCGCCTGGCGCGGTCGAAGCTCGTCGTCGTCGACCGCTTCGTGCTCGCCTGCCGGGCCGTTGGGTCGGTCGCCGCTCAATGCGCCGTCGTCGGCCTCGCGGCGCTCAGGCTTCTGCCAGCGGTTGGCGGGCAGGAACCAGGCATCGAAGAGCTCGTCGAAGCGCAGCCACTCGTCGCAGCGGCCGCACAGCAGCGACTGCAGGCTCCAGCGCAGGACTTGCGGATCGAGCACGCCGACGCGCTGCGCCGTCTGCAGCACCGGTACCGCGTCGCCGCCCCCCACGGCAAAGCCGTTGGCGCGCAGGAAGCCGGCGAAGCCGGTCAGCCGCGTCGCGGCCAGCGCGTCGAGCGTCAGCATGCGGCGGCCAGCCGCGCGACGGCCTCGCGCGGCAGCGCCAGGCGGTCGTCGCGGGTCTTGATCAATGCGCTCAAGGTTTCCATGATGCGCTCGGCGCCGTCCTTGTCGATCACCGTGATGCCCAGGCGCAGCAGCGCGGCGGTCCAGTCGAGCGTCTCGGCGATACCGGGCTTCTTCTGCATTTCCATGCGCCGCACGCCCTGCACGAAGGCTACGATCTGCTGCGCCAATTCGGCCGCCGCGCGCGGCGCCTTCTTGCGAACGATGGCCAATTCCTTGGCGTGGTCGGGGTAGTCGATGTACTGATAGAGGCAGCGCCTGCGCAGCGCGTCCGACAGCTCGCGCGTGCCGTTGGACGTGATCACGACCAGTGGAATGCTCGTTGCGCGCACGGTACCGAGTTCAGGGATCGACAGCTGGAAGTCGGACAGCAGCTCGAGCAGGTAGGCCTCGAACGCCTCGTCGGCGCGGTCCACTTCGTCGATCAGCAGCACCGGCGGCTGTTCGCAACTGATGGCCTCGAGCAGCGGGCGCTTGAGCAGATAGCGCTCGGAGAAGATGTCCTGCTCCTTCTGCGCGATGCCGCGCTCGTCGTGCTCGAGCAGCTTGATCGCCAGCAGCTGGCGCTGGTAGTTCCACTCGTACATCGCCGCGTGCGCGTCCAGGCCTTCGTAGCATTGCAGGCGGATCAGGCGCGTGTTGCGCACCGTGGCCAGGACCTTGGCGACTTCCGTCTTGCCGACTCCCGCGTCGCCTTCGAGCAGCAGCGGACGGCCCAGGTCCTGCATGAGCAGCAGGGCCGCCACGAGGTTGCGCTCGGCGATATAGCCTGCGTCCGCCAGTGTTTGCTGCAAGGCGGCCACTTGGAGCCCGCGCTCTGCCGTCATGCCTGCTTCGCCGAGAAGATCGAGCGCAGCCAATCCTTGATGACGGCCCACAGCAGGGCCAGACCGTTGAGTTGGGAAGGTGCCGAAGGCAGCGGCGCCACGGACTCCGCCGCGCTCGACGCTTGCGCCTGCCGAGCCTGCACCTGCGTGGCAAAGTTGTCGGCAAACTGCTTGAGCATCTGGTCGGCCACCGAGCTCATCATCCGGCCGCCGAACGTCGCCGCCTTGCCGCTCATCGATACCTCGCTCGTACCGACCAGATTGCACGCAGCATCCTCGACCGCCTCGACGCGGGCCGTCAAGTCCATGGCCGCGCCGGAACTTCCGGTCGTGTCGGTGCCTTTGCCGAACAGGCGCAGGGTCTTGGTTGCCTGCTCGATACCCCTGACCTCCACCTCGCCGCGAAACGCCATGCTCGCGGGGCCGAACTTGACCGACACCGTTCCCTTGTAGTGCGCATCGTCGATGCGCTCGGTGATCTTGGCGCCCGGCATACAGTTGGCGACGCTCGCGATGTCTTGCAGCAGGGCCCACGCAGTCTCGGCGGACGCCGGCATCGGAAAGGTCTTTTCGAGCTGGACTTTCATTGGTGCTTCGCGTCAACACGCAGGCCAGGGTCAGTCTTCATCGCTTGTTGATGCCCAGCGCCCTGCATTGCTGCCAGACGCGGTACGCGCTGTGCGGCATGTCCATGTGGGTGACACCCAGGTGGGCGAAGGCGTCGATCACGGCGTTGCTGATGCACGGGATGCCGCCCACGTGCGGCGACTCGGCGACACCCTTGGCGCCTAGCGGATGGTGCGGACACGGCGTCACGGTGTGGTCGGTCTCCCAATGCGGTGTCTCCATCGCCGTCGGCAGGAAGTAGTCCATCAGGCTGTTGCCCAGGTGATTGCCGTTCTCATCGAACGGTATCTGCTGGCCCATCGCCACCGCATAGGCTTCGGTCAGCCCGCCGTGAATCTGGCCTTCGATGATCATCGGGTTGATGCGCGTGCCGCAGTCATCGAGCGCGTAGAAGCGCCGCACTTTCGTCTCGCCAGTGAATTTGTCGATATCGACCACGCACACATAGGCACCGAACGGAAAGGTCAAATTGGGCGGGTCGTAGTAGGACACCGCATTCAGGCCCTGCTCCATCCCCGCGGGGAGATTGCCGGTGTGCGAGACCATGCAGATCTCCTTCATGGTCTTGGCCTGGCTGGGATTGCCCTTGACCTTGAAGCGATCGATCTCCCATTCCAGGTCGCCTTCGGCCACTTCGAGCAGGTGGGCGGCGATCTTCTTCGCCTTGTCCTTGATCTTGCGCGCGGCCTGCGCGGTCGCAGCACCCGACACCGGTGTCGATCGCGAACCCCAGGTGCCGGCGCCGTAAGGCGACTTGTCGGTGTCGCCTTCCTCGACCACGATGTCGCTGGCGGGCAGGCCCAACTCGGTGGCGATGATCTGTGCGTAGGTGGTCGCGTGGCCCTGACCCTGCGACATGGTGCCCAGTCGGGCGATCACGCCGCCCGTCGGGTGGACGCGGATCTCGCAACTGTCGAACAGGCCGATACCCAGGATGTCGCACACCTTGGTCGGCCCGGCGCCGACGATTTCGGTGAAGGTGGACAGTCCAATTCCCATCAGCTCACCCTTGGCGCGCTTGTCGGCCTGCTCGCGGCGCAGGCCTTCGTAGTCCACCGCCTTCAGCACCTTGTCCAGCGCCGGGTGGTAGGCGCCGCTGTCCAGCGTCCAACCGAGCGACGTGGTGTAGGGGAACTGCTCGGCCTTGACGAAATTGCGCCGGCGAATCTCGGCCTTGTCGATACCGAGCTTCTGCGCCAGCACGTCCATCATGCGCTCGATCAGGTAGACCGCCTCGGTCACGCGCAACGAGCAGCGGTAGGCGACACCGCCCGGAGCCTTGTTCGTGTAGACGGCGTCGACGCGGCAATAGGCGTTGGGAATGTCGTAGGAACCCGTGCAGATCGAGAAGAGCCCGGCCGGCAGCTTGCTGGCAGAGACATGCGAGTTGAACGCGCCGTGGTCGGCCAGCGCGCTGAAGCGCAGGCCTTTGATGCGCCCGTCCTTGTCGGCTGCGAGCTCGCCGACGCCGTGGTAGTCGCGGGCGAAGCCGGTGGTGGAAATGTTGTCGATGCGCGATTCGATCCACTTGATGGGCACGCCGGTGACGATCGACGCGACCGTGGCGACGACGTAGCCGGGATACACCGGCACCTTGTTGCCGAAGCCGCCGCCGATGTCGCCGCCGATCACGCGGATCTTGCTTTCCGCCACCCCCGACAGCATCGCCAGAACGGTGCGCAGCAGATGCGGGATCTGCGTCGTCACGTGAAGCGTCAGGGTGCCGGTGGCCTTGTTGAACGACGCCACGCAACCGCAGGTTTCCAGCGGGCAGGGGTGCACGCGCGGGTTCAGTATCTCCTCGCGCACCGTGACGGCGGCACTTGCGAAGGCCGCGTCGGCGGCGGCCTTGTCGCCGGCTTCCCAGGTGAAGATGTGGTTGGGGTGGGTGCGCGGTCCGTGGCCGACTTCCTTCTTGTCGGCGATGTCCTCGCGGATGACGGGCGCGTCGGGGGCCATCGCCTTCTCCGGGTCGACGATGGCCGGAAGTTCCTCGTAGTCCACCTCGACCAGCGCGGCGCCGTCGGCCGCGGTGTAGCGGTCGGTCGCCAGCACCATGGCCACTTCCTGCATCTGGAAGCAGACCTTCTTGTCGGCCAGCACGGCCTGCACGTCGCCGCCGACCGTGGGCATCCAGTGCAGGTTGACCGGCTTCAGGTCGTCGGCCGTCAGCACGGCCACGACCCCGGGGCAGGCCAGCGCCTTGGACTTGTCGATGCCCTTGATGCGCGCGTGCGCATAGGGGCTGCGCACGATGGCGCCGAACAGCATGCCGGGAAGCTTGATGTCGTCGATGTAGCTGCCCTGCCCGCGGATGAACTTCGCATCCTCCTTGCGCAGCAGCGAGGTGCCCATGCCCTGCAGTTTCTGTTCGCGTTCCTGGAGTTCGGACATGTCGCCCATTTGCTTTCTCCGGTTGACTCGATGGGGGTGCTTCGTGCGTGCGCGGCGCGACGAGCGGGCCGGCTAAGCCGGCACTGCTGGCGCGGTGGCCAGCTTCCTGGCGGCCGACTGCACCGCCTTGACGATGTTCTGGTAGCCGGTGCAGCGGCACAGGTTGCCGGCGATGCCGTAGCGGATCTCCTGCTCGGTCGGATTCGGGTTCTCCTGGAGCAGCCGATACGCGCGCGTCAGCATGCCGGGAGTGCAGTAACCGCACTGCAGGCCATGCTCCTCGTGAAAGGCCTGTTGCAGCGCATGCAGCACGCCGCCCTGCTCGAGACCTTCGACAGTGAGCATCTCCGAGCCGTCGCACTGGACCGTGAGCACAGTGCACGACTTGACCGACATCCCGTCCACGTCGACCGTGCAGGCGCCGCAGTGCGAGGTTTCGCAGCCGATGTGCGGGCCGGTGTGCGCGAGCCTCTCGCGCAGAGTGTGGATCAGCAGCTCGCGCGGCTCCACGGCCACCTCGACGCCCTTGCCGTTGAGCTTGAATGAAACCTTGTGCATGTTCGCCATCTCCGACTCCTCGGTTTGTGCGGGCCTACGGCTTGGCCGCGCGTGAATGCGCGGCCTGCAGCGCGCGCCGCGTCATCTCACCGCACATGGCCTGCTTGTAGTCGGCGTCGCCGCGTTGATCGGGTGTCGGGTCGCAGATGCTCATGGCGAGGCGCGACGCCTCGTTGAGGTTGGCGTCGTTGATCGGCTTGCCGACCAGATAGGCCTCGGCGGCCCGGGCCTTGAGCGGCGTCGACCCGGCGTTGGTCAGCGCGATGTGGACCCGGGCGACGTTCGCCCCATGCATCTGCATCGTCACCGCAGTGGCAGCGGTGGCAAAGTCGCCCGTCTTGCGCTTGAGCTTCTGGTATGACCAGCCGGTGCCCGGCGCGGGGATCGGCACGCGGATCTGGGTCAGGATCTCTTCCGGTTCCAGCAAGGTCGAATACAGACCGAGGAAATAGCCGTCGGCCTTCACGACGCGTTCGCCTTTGGGCCCCTTCAGAACGAACGAAGCCTCCAGCGCCAGCATCAGCGCCGGGTGGTCGTTGCCCGGGTCGCCATGCGATATGTCGCCGCCGATGGTCCCCTTGTAGCGCACCTGCGGATCGGCGATCCAGCTCGTGCCCTCGACCAGCAGCGGAAGCTTGTCGGCCAGCAGTGCCGAGCGCAGCAGATCGTTCTCGGTCGTCATTGCCCCGATGCGGATCTCGTCGCCCACCTGCGCGATGCCTCTCAGCGCCGGGATCTTGGCGAGGTCGATCAGGTGCCTGGGGTCGGCGAACCGCAGCTTCATCATCGGCAGCAGGCTATGGCCGCCGGCCAGCAGTTTGGCCTCCGGCCCGAGGCTGCCGAGCAGCTTGACGGCTTCGTCGATCGAGCGGGGCGCGTGGTAATCGAAGGCGGGCGGAATCATCGGCGGCTCCTGCGTATAGCGATGGGGCGAGCGTGGCCCAATCCGGACCATCGTGCATAGCCGACAGGGCAGTATGGTTTCAGACCAGTTTCGCAACAAGCTCCGGCCCGATTGCACCCATGACGGAAGCCCTGCGACTGCGGCATCGCCGTCGTGTCTGGCGCGGCAGGCATGCGGGAAAACACCAGGCTGGTGTTAACCCTGAGGCACGTGGGCGTCGTCACCGACCGTCCCGACGCCCTCGCAGGCACGGCATGCGGACCCTCGGCACAGCAGAAGTCGGTGCTGTCGTAGAACACGAGCGCCGACGCTCACAGCCAGCGCAGCGCCGCGTAGTTGAGCGACAGGTGCATGGTGTTGTCGACCAGGATCATCAGCCAGAACGCGTGTCCGGCCGGCACGTCGGCCGGAAACCCGGTGGCGCGGCAATCGGCCCATTTCAGATGCCAGTCGGTCAGCTTGTTCTTGCCGAAGGCAACATAGCGAGCGAGTCGAAAACGGTCGATCAGGAAATGCGATATCGCGATGACGACGATCGCCGTGATCGAAGGCGACAGCAGCAGGAATGGCAGCGCGTATACGGACGCGTGGCACAGCGCAGCGAAAGTCGTGCTGGCCTTGGTCCGGGCCATCCAGTCTGTCTGGGTGACGTAGTCCCCGATCAGATGCAGCAGCAACTGCTCCATGGTTCCAACTCCGGGATGCGAACTCTGATGGCGTTCGGTGCTTCGAGCGTAGCCGCGATTGGGCCGATCGGCTCCCTCCCGTGGAACGTCATGGACAAGATTCGTGGCGAGGTGGCGGCGGTGCAGACGCCCGAGCGCTTTGGCACTGCGTCGACAGAGGGGATTGCGGGAAGTCTCCGCCACGAACGAAAACGATCTAGACTGCCGGCCTGCGACACACGCCCCAGGAGAAACGACCATGAAGCTCTACTACCATCCCGCGTCGACCACCAGCCGGGTCGTCCAGCAATTTGCGGTGGACCAGGGCATCGCCCTCGATTACCAGGTCGTCGACCTGTTCACCGGCGAGCAGCTCAAGCCCGAATTCGCGAAGATCAATCCCAACTGCCTGGTTCCGGTGCTCGAGGACGGCGACTTCCGGCTGACCGAGTGCTCGGCGATCGTCAAGTACCTCGCCGACAAGGCAGGTTCGGCCGCGTATCCGAAGGACCTCAAGGCGCGCGCTCGCGTCAATGAGATGATGGACTGGTTCAACGCCAACTTCTACAAGGACTTCGGCTACGGGCTGGTCTATCCCCAGCTGTTCCCCCATCAGAAGCGGCCGAGCGACGTGGTACAGGCGGCAACGCTCGACTGGGGCAGCAAGAAGACCCAGTCGTGGCTGAAGATCCTCGACGAAAGCCTGATCGGCCCGAAGAAGGCCTTCCTGTGCGGCGACCAGATCACACTGGCCGATTACTTGGGGGCGGAGATGATCACGCTCGGCGAAGTCATCGGCTGCAAGTTCTCCGCCTATCCGAACATCGAGCGCTGGCTGCGCAACATGAAGGCGCTGAAGAGCTGGCCCAAGGTGCACGAGACGATCGACGGCTTTGCCGCGTCGGTCAAGGACAAGTCGTTCGTCGCGCTCTGAATCCCTCGCGTCATCGGGGAGAGACAGCATGATCCAAGGCCTGCATCACAACGCGTACAGATGCCGCAATTCGGAAGAGACGCGGCGCTTCTACGAAGGCTTTCTCGGCCTGCCGCTGGCCGGGACGCTCGAAATAGGAGAGACGAAGAGCGGCCGCAAGACCGAGACCCTGCATACGTTCTACCAGCTGGGCGACGGCTCCTATCTGGCGTTCTTCGAGGCGCCCGACATGCCGTTCGAGTTCAAGACGCAGCATGACTACGATCTGCACATCGCGCTGGAGGTCGACTCGCAGACCCTGCACGACATGCTTGCCAAGGGCAAGGCGGCGGGCATCGAGACGCGGGGCATCTCGGACCACGGGTTCATTCACTCCATCTACTTCCGCGATCCGAACGGCTATGTGATCGAGCTTACGGCGAAGATGCCCGGCCACGATGGCGCCATGGATCCTGCTCGCAACGCTGCGCGCGAGAAGCTCGATCGCTGGACTGCCGCCAGGCGGCAGCCGGTGGCCAGCGCAGCCTGAGCGGACTGGTTGCGGCGCTCAGGCCCAGCCCAGGTCGATCCGCTCGCGATGGCCGAAGCCGAGGCTGTTGTCGATGAAGTACAGCTGCTCGGCCTGCAGCCGGTACCAGCGAATCTTCGCCAAGGCCTGAACGATGGCCGCGGGGGCGCTTGCGAACCGCCCGACGACCGGAAACTTTTCACCGTAGCGCTGTCGTGCACTCGCCTCTTCTTCGCCGCTGATCTCGATGGCCCGCCCTTCCAGCTGCACGCCCTTGATCTTCGCCCAGTCGCTGACCTCGTCCTGGATCGTCGCGGCGCAGCGCGCGTCTTGCGCCAGGTTGCGGCAGTGCCGGCTGGAAGGTGACGAAAGGAAGTACAGGCTGGCGCCTGCATTGACGTAGAAGACCGCCGCGGCCCACGGCCCATCCGAACCGACCGTCGCGAGCGTCATCACGTTGTGGCGGTCCAGGTAGTCTGCGACCACGCCCGGCGGGGTTTGCGGCATCAGGGCGGCCCGGGCCGCGCATCCGGCGACGGCTCGCCTGCCAGAGCGTTCACCGGCTCGTCGGCTTCATGCAATCGCTTCAGCCGGTACGCAAGCTGCGGGCGCGTCAGGCCGAGCATTCGCGCGGCCGCCGACAAGTTGCCGCGCGCCTTGTCGACCGCGGTCTCGATGAGCATGACTTCGAGCTGATCGAGCGTCATCGCGCCGTTGAAGACCGCTGCGCACAGCGCCGCGGTCGTTCCCCCCTGGTGAAACCCGAGGCCGCCATTCATGTCGAGGCCGAACTCCGGCGCCTGCGCTTCGGCGCAGGCGGAGAACAGGTGGTCCACCTCGATGCGCGTGCCGCTTGCGGCCAGGATCACGCCCCGCTCGACCATGTTCTGCAGTTCGCGGATGTTGCCCGGCCAGGGATAGGTGAGCAGCGCGCGCTTGGCCTTGTCGGTGAACCCGCGCAGCTTCTTCGCGTGCACCGCGCTGTAGCGTTCCAGGAAGCGCTTGGCCAGCAGCGAGATGTCTTCCTTGCGCTCGCGCAACGGCGGAATGTTGACCTGGTACGCATTGAGCCGGTAGTACAGGTCGGAGCGAAAGCGCCCTTCCTTGACGCGCTGGCGCAGTTCGTCGTTCGTCGCGGCGATGATCCTCACGTTGACCTTGCGCGTCTTGTGATCGCCCAGGCGTTCGATCTCGCCTTCCTGCAGCACCCGCAGCAGCTTGCTCTGCGCCGGCAGCGGCAGCTCGCCGATCTCGTCGAGGAACAGGCTGCCGCCGTCGGCGCGCTCGAAGCGGCCCGCGCGCGCCACCAGCGCCCCGGTGTAGGCACCGCGCTCCACGCCGAAGAGTTCGGACTCGACCAGCTCGTTCGGGATCGCGGCGCAGTTCACCGCGACGAAGGGCCGGTCGCGACGCGGCCCGAGGTCGTGCAGCGCACGGGCGAACATCTCCTTGCCGACGCCGGTCTCGCCGAGCAACAGCACGGTGATCTGGCTAGACGCCGCGTGCTTGAGCAGGTCGTAGGCGGCGGCAAAGCCAGGTGACGTGCCGATCATGTCGGCGGGCAGCTTCTCCTTGCCGGCAATCGTCGAGCGCAGCTGCACGACCTGGGTCTGCAACTCGATGAGCTGGTCGGCGATCGCCTCCGGCCTGAAGAAGCGCATGTGTGCGGCGGCGTCCTCCCACTCTTCGACGGGCTTGCCGATGATGCGACAGTTGTTGTGCCCCATGCCGACGCATTCGACTTCCTTGTACAGGATCGGCCGGCCCATGAAGGCCGACGTGTAGCCGCAGGCGTAGCCGATCTGCGTCCAGCACACCGGCTCGGAATGGATGCCGTAGTGGTGCCGGTGCCACTGCCCTTCCCAGGAGTTCTCCCACAGGAACTCTCCGTAGAACTTCGCGCTGGCCCGGTCGAGCTCGAGCCTGACCGGGGTGACGTGCACGATGCCCTCGAGCGTGTGCAGCTTCGGCCCGGTCATGAAGGCCTCGACGTCGCTGCAGTCCTCGGCGCGCTTGCATGCGAGTTCGGCGTCGCGCAAGCCGGACGCATAGCCCATGCGCATGAGCAGTCCCCGCGCGCGGTCCATGCCGAGCGAGTCGATCAGCTCCTTGCGCAGCAGCGCCTGCGCCTCGGCATGGACGAGCAGCATCCGGTGCTCGTGCAGCCAGATCTGCCCGGTCTCGGGACAGAAGTGCACGCGCGCGCGCAAGTCGTCGCTGGCCGCACGCGCGATGCTGTGAAGTTTGGTCATCACTTGATCCCCAGCGGGAGGAGCCCGCTTGTAGTCCGGCGCTTGTCGTGCCGCCTTGATGCAAGGCAAGGATTTCGCGACGCAGCCTGCCGGCGCGCCATGGTTAACCAAATGATCAGTTCGCGCAAGCCGAACCCCGGAAAGTCACGAAATGATCAAGCGTCGACCAGTCGGCGCAGCCGGCGGCAGGCTGTCGGCGCGATAGCAGCCAGCTGCGCCCATGCCCGTGGTTCGCTCGCCGGATGGTCCTCGCAGGCACGGCGTGGCACGGCCTATGCAATGCAATGACCACGACCGCCGGGCGCGCCAACGTGACGCAGCCAGGAAGCGGCAGCCACCGACCACTGGAGACACCCCATGAAGTTTCCTGTTCCGCACGACGTGAAAGCCAAGACGATCCCCGGCACCGAAGGCTGGGAGAGGATGTATCCGTACCAGTACCAGTTCGTCACCGACGACCCGGTGCGCAACCAGTACGAGAAGGACACGTTCTGGTTCTACGACGGGCTGCACTATCCCGAGCCGCTGTATCCGTTCGACACCATCTGG
>Ga0209048_10000410_pt1 | contig 46411 bp, 34 predicted proteins | sample FrelakmetCRP12CR_FD_187146 | JGI IMG/M metagenome (GOLD analysis project Ga0209048, IMG submission 187146) | Freshwater lake sediment microbial communities from the University of Notre Dame, USA, for methane emissions studies - CRP12 CR (SPAdes)... | ecosystem: Environmental > Aquatic >...
CCATCCCAGTATTTCAACAGTCTCTTAAATGGCCTGGACCGCTTTCAGCGTTTCGTTAAACGAACTGTAAAGTTCGCGATATTGCGTGACCCCGCGGCGCAACACCGGTTTGAAGTTGGCGAGGTCTGCGATGTTAACGATCTGGTCAACGCTTTGCACGAATGCACTCATCGCGTCGTTTGTCGGGAAGCGATGACTCAGGAGCACGACAAAGTGCTGCCGTCGTTCTCCGCCGGGACGCTTGACCAGTTCGCGGAGGATCGGGTTGCTCTGCGGGGTCGATCCCTTGAAATTTTCGTAAACAACCACGACATTGTAGCTGTACGTTTTAAGCTTGAGGACGACGTCTTCTTCAAACAAGCCGAGGTGCACCTTGTAGGTCATGTCGATCAACTGCGGCACGACCATTTTCTGAAACTGCTGGTGATCGACGCAGACCAGCGCCGTGTTATCTCCGAGATCGAAGAAGGATGAGTCTTGTGTTTCCATGTCCTTAACGGAAAGCGTTTGCCGGGAGGTCGAGACGCAAGCCGGAATCCAGGTCGTTGTCGACGCCCCGGCTCTTTTGGATGACGTCGATGCCGCGGGTCACCTTTCCCTTGCGCGACGCGAACAGCCTCGCGGTTTCTTCCGTGATGTGATCGCTCTCGTAAGCATTCAGAATTGACTGGTCGAATGTCATCCAACCGAAGGGCGAACTGGCCTCGATGATTTCGTAGAAACTACGATGCTCGCCTTCGCCGATCGCAACGGTTTCTCTGGTGCGCAAATTGTGGCCGAGAATTTCCGTCAACAGCTGCCGGCCGCCACCGACTTTGGGGGCGAGTCGTTGGCTAACGATATAGCGCAAGGTATCGGCCAGGCGGATGCGCAACTGCTGTTCTTCTCCAAGGGAAAAGAGACCGAGGATACGGTTGATCGATTGACCGGCGTCGACCGTGTGAAGGGTGCTTAGCACGAGATGTCCGGTTTCTGCCGCCATCAACGCAACTTCCACCGTGGCGCGATCCCGCATTTCACCGACCAAAATCACTTTCGGAGCCTGCCGAAGAGCGGCGCGCAAGCCGTTGGGATAGTTATTAAAATCGTGTCCCAGTTCGCGTTGATTGAAGGTGGCTTTAAGGGTCGGGTGCACGAACTCGATCGGATCCTCCAAGGTGACAATGTGAACGGGCTGGCGGGAATTGATCTCATTGAGTATCGCGGCCAGGGTCGTTGTCTTGCCACTGCCCGTTGCGCCGGTCACCAGGACCAGGCCGGTTTTTTCCTTGGCAATTTCCTCAAAAATCGGAGGCAACCCCAGGCTCTCAACCGTGGGAATTTCCCCCTGCAGCTTTCGCAGAACGATAGAGAAATGTCCCTGTTGCCGAAAAATATTTACGCGGAAACGCGCTTCGTCGCTGAGCGAATAGCTGCAATCACAGGAACCGCCGGTCAGATAGTCGTAAATGAGACGTCGATTTCCCTGCATCAAAGTGAGCGCGATTTGCTCCGTTTGGTACGGAGTCAGCGCGTCGATCGGCGGGTCAATAAAGACTGGCTTCAATTCGCCGTAATCCTCGACCTGCATCGGATGGCCTACGGAAAAATTGAGATCGGAGATGCCTTCATAGGTTTTCAGCATCGCGGATAAAACCTTATCGAGATCTGGAATTCTCATCGCTTAGCGTATTATTCGTCGGTGCCGTCGGCTGGCGGCTCTTTCAAGAATGGCCGGAATTTCTTTCGGTCGACCGCCTTGTCGTAGGCTTCTTCGGGCGAAATCCGGGTATGTCGCAAGTGGTCCATGATTGCGTCGTCCAGCGGCTGATTGCCCTTCTTTTTGCCTACCTGGATCATGCCCGGGATCTGGTGCGTTTTGCCTTCTCGAACGAGATTCGCGATCGCCATGTCGACCACCAGAATTTCGAGGGCGGCGACCCGTCCCGGCGTGTCGATCCGTTTGAACAGGTTTTGCGCAATGACGCCTTTGAGCGATTCGGCGAGTGTCGCCCGGATCTGGTTCTGTTGATTGGTCGGGAAGACGTCGATGATACGGTCGACCGCTTTCGACGCGCTCGAAGTGTGGAGGGTTCCGAAAACAAGATGTCCGGTCGCGGCCGCGGTCAGGGCCAGCTCGATCGTCTCGAGGTCTCGCATTTCACCTACCAGGAGAACGTCCGGATCTTCACGGAGCGCGCCGCGCAAGGCCGCCGCGAACGAACGCGTGTGAACGCCGACCTCCCGATGCTGCACCAGGCAATTTTGGCTGCGATGCACAAATTCGATCGGGTCTTCGACGGTAATGATGTGATCGTGCCGCTGCATGTTTGCGTAATCCATCATGGCCGCGAGCGTGGTTGACTTGCCGGAACCGGTTGGGCCGGTGACCAGGACCAGCCCCTTCTTCAGCATCGCGAATTTTTTCAGGACCGGCGGCAGATTCAGATCATCGACCGTGAGAACGGTCGAGGGAATCAAACGAAAAACCGCGGAGATACCGTATTTTTGCTGGAAGAAATTTGCGCGGTAACGTGCCATGCCCGGCACTTCGTAGCCAAAATCGATATCGGAAGTCTCTTCAAAGATTTTGATCTTTCCTTCCGGCGCGATTTCGTAGACCATCGCTTTTAACTCGTCATTCCGTAGCACCGGGTAATCCACGCGCACCAAATCGCCATTGATGCGCAGCATCGGCGGGTTGTTTGTGGAGAGATGAAGGTCTGAAGCCTTCTGCTCTCCCATGAGCTTGAAAAATGAGTCAATGCGAGCCATGAGAGCGAACCCTTGGTATAGCTAAATCAGTGCCACCTCTCGGGGATTCAACGGGGGGTTCCTGGGGAGATTCTCCTGGCTCTGGAGGAGCGCGGCGTACCTAGCGGGTCGAATCTCGGGCCGCGTCGAGCGTGGACCGGACCTGTTCGAGCAATTTTTCGCGTGTATAAGGCTTTGGGATAAATCCCCGGAGGCCTTGAGCCAGCATATTGCCCAGCTTGCTCTGCTCGGCAAAACCGCTGCTCAGAACCACGGCAACTTCGGGATTCAAGGCGCGGAGCTCGTCGAAAACGGCGTCGCCGTCCATCACCGGAAGGAAAAAGTCGAGAATCACCAGGCCTATTTTTCGGCTGATTTGCTGGTAGATCCTCAGCGCTTCGAAACCGTCCCGCGCAACGATAACCTGATAGCCTTCATCGGTCAGCATGATGGAGGCGAGTTCGGCAATCTCGGATTCGTCATCCACGAGCAGAATGAGCTCGCGCGGGCCCTTTTCGTTTAAGACCTTGATATCTGCTGGTATCGAGCCCGCCTCGGTCGCGGGCGCTTCGCTCCCCTCTGGGGCGGACGCCGTGCGGCCAGGCGATTTGTTCGCTTGGCCCTTTTGCTGCCCCGGAACCGCCTCGGCGGGTGGCGGGACCACGGTAAACTTCTGCGCGCTTCCTTCCAGAATCCTTGATGTGACCCGATCGAAGAGAGATTGCGCAGTTTTCGAAGCGAGCTCGACTCGCTCACCGAGGAGCTCGATGTAGTTGTATTCCCCCTTGTGCTGGCGGGCGAGATCTGCGTAACGCGAGATCTGCTGCAGCATCGTGTTTAGCTCGGTTGAAGTGGCAGCGACCCACTTCAAATCTTCTTGATCGAGCATAGGACTGTCTTTTTTTTAGGTCCGATCGCGATCGTGCAAACAAGCCCAAAAGACACAACCAAACACGGCAAAAACGGCGATCGCGAAGGAACTAATGGTCAGCATAAGGAAAGGGACAGAAGTCAGCACGGTTCATGCCTCTTGAAAGCGCGCGAGTCAACCCGAATTCGCTGACGGCAATCTGCCAGCTCAGGTCCGGGTGATGCATCTTCATCCAGCCGTTAAACCCATTTTCTGGATCGATCGCCCAGCGCGGCCTTTGCTATTTTCCGAGTGCGGTCCGCAGCTCGGTTTTCGCGGACTCGACTTCGCGGGGGGCGGCATGGCAAAGCAACAAAGCGCGTAACTTGTCCCCCTGATAATGCCGTACGACGAATTTCTTCTTCGCGTAGGCCCCTCTGAGAGTCACCCGGGTTGGTTGCAAGCTGAAGTCGCCGACGAAGTCCATTTTCAGATCGAACATCTCGGTCCAAAAGTACGGGACTTGCTCGTAGCGTATCCGCTTCTTGCCGGTCATATTCGCGCCGGCCACCAATCCTTGTTCGCGTGCGTTTTCCCAATGCGTCTGGCGGCGCACACCTCCCATGATGCGGTCGGGATAAAAGGCGAGATCGCCGATCGCATAGATCCCTTTCTCTTCTGTCTCGAGGTATTCGCTGACGGGCGACCCATGAGGTCCGGAGAGCGGTGTATTTCGCACCAGTTCGAGATTTGGCTCCGCTCCGCAGGCCACGACCGCCACTCCTGCGGCGATACGATTTCCACTTTTGGTCTGGATGTTGCGGAGGATCGTCTTGCCCTCAAAACCGTTCAAACTCTCGCCCAGCAGTAGAGTGATCCCATGCTTTTCGAAATAACCGGTCAGCCAGGCGCCCGTTTCGGGATCCATGTATCGGTTCAATAAGTAGGAATTGCGGTGCATGATGCTGACTTTGAATTTTAGCTTCCGCAAGCTGGCCGCCGCTTCGCAGGCCAGCAATCCGCCTCCCACAATGACGATGGTCTTCTCCAATTGCGCCATTTCTCGCAACGCCAGGGCGTCGCGAATCGTTCGTAGATAAATGACATTGCCCAGTCCCACTCCCGCAACGGGTGGACGGACGGGTCGACTGCCCATCGCCAGGCAGGCCTTGTTAAACTCGATCGTCTCGCCATTTCCGAGGACCGCCAGCCGACGGTCGATATTCACCTGCGTGACCGTCGTAGCCAAACGCGTCTCGATCTTGCGCGAATCGTACCAGCGCGGGTCCAAATGCGGCAATTTTTTCAGCGGCGGTGTCTTGTCCTGAAGAAAACTCTTCGAGAGCATCCAGCGTTTATAGGGATGGTAGGTTTCCGCGCCGACCAAAGTGACGCTGCCCCGTTTGTCGTATTTCCGGATGCTTTCGCACGCGCTCCCGCCGCCGATGCCGCTTCCGATGATGAGATAGTCGCGTTGAATCATGTGAAACGCGGACGATAGAGAATCCTCTGGGTCGCTGGCGAGGCAAAAATTGCGGTTATTAGGCGATTGTGGTCCTGGGACGGGTCGATTGGGTGAATCGACCGGACCTGGAACTGGACCGCGGCCTGGGAGGAATTCTAAAAAACCGCCCGGCAGATGATGACCGAGGCGATGACGCCGGCCAAATCACCCAGCAACCCAGCTGGAATGGCGTGACGGGTCCTTTTCACTCCAACCGATCCGAAATAAACCGCCGCCACGTAAAAGGTCGTTTCGGTGCTTCCATAGATCGTCGCGGCCATCCGGCTGACAATGTTATCCGGCCCAAGACGGTGAATAATATCGGTCAGGATCGCGAGGGTTGCGCTTCCGCTCAGCGGCCGCATGAGGGCGAGCGGGAGTAAGTCAGTGGGAAAGTGAAGCGGGGCCAGCACAGGTGCAAGGAGGTGAGTCAGGAGTTCGATTCCTCCAGCACCCTTGAACATGTTGATCGCGACGAGCATCGTAACGAGGAAGGGAATGATCTTAAGAATGACACCGAATCCTTCCTTTGCGCCTTCCACGAATTCCTCATAAACCTTGATCCCTCGCGTGGCGGCGTAGACCGGAAAAAAGCTTAACAGAAACGGAATGGCGAGCAGCGAGAGGGCATTCACACTGCGCACAAAGGGATTCTGCGTCGTTGATGCAGGATCGAGCGGAAGGTTGAACAAATGGGGAAACACCATTCGCAAGAAGAGTCCCAGAAAGAAAACACAAAGCACGACGAGGATGGCCGAGCTCCAGGTGGATGGAGCGCGCCGCGCCGGATGCTCGCTGTAGCCGGGATCGTTGATCTCGGCCGGTTTTAGGGCCGGTGTTGTTGGTGTCGATGCCTCCACTCCGGTCGTCCTTTCAAGGTCACCGGCCCCGGCGACAACGGACGCACCGGTTTGGTTAGCCAAACGAAAAAACGGCAACTTCTCCAGGATTTTGGCCGACGTAATGGCAACGGTGGCTGCGCATAGTGTCGCCAGAAGCGCCGTTCCAACGATCGCAGTCGGTCGCACCGAACCTGCGGCCGCGAGGAGTGCTATTGCGGTTGTCGGGATCAATTGGACGGAGGCCGTGTTTATCGCAAGAAAAGTGCACATCGCGTTGGAGGCGAGGCCAGGCTGCGGATTAAGGGTCTCGAGATCGCGCATCGCGCGTAATCCGAGCGGAGTTGCCGCGTTCCCGAGGCCGAGCATGTTCGCCGCCATGTTCATGAGCATCGATCCCATCGCCGGGTGTTCCGGGGGCACATCTGGAAAAAGGCGGCGCATGATCGGGTGCAAGCCGCTCGCGATGCGTTGCACGAGGCCGGCGCGCTCGGCGAGGCGCATCACGCCGAGCCAAAGCGCCATCACTCCGATCAGTCCGAGCGCGATTGTCACCGCGGTTTTCGCGCCGTCGAAAGCGCCTGCCGTCACTTCGTTCAGCCGATTGTTCCAGCCGCCGATGGTGACCGCCAGGACCACGAGCGCGAGCCAGATGTAATTCAGCACAACGGCTTCTTTTAGCTGCGGTCACCGACCGCAGCCAGCGATTTGTCCAAAGCGTTGGAATGTAATAGTGAATATTCTTCCGCAGTGATTCAGAGGCGCTCGCCGCGGCCAGCGTCTGTTGTTGCGCTCGCGCACGATTGGGTCAACCCGCGAAACCTTTTGGAGTCAATTGCTTCCGCTTGCTTTCAGCAAGGTCGTGGCGTGCCGCAACGCGGACTCTGTCTTCCCTCCGAGCATTCGCGCAATCTCTTCGTTTCGGGATTTGCCGATGACTTCGCTCAAGCGGGAGTGAGTTCGACCTTTCATTACCTCTTTCGTGACCACGAAATGCCTGGTCGCGGCCGCGGCGACCTGCGGCAGGTGCGTGATGCAAAGGACTTGATGTTCCCGGGCAAGTTTCCTCATTTTGGCCCCGACGGCGTTCGCAATTTCGCCACCGACGTTGGCGTCGATCTCGTCGAAGACGAGCAGCGGGATCGCGTCCTGCGTGGCCAGGGACGATTTGATCGCGAGCATCAGCCGCGAGATCTCGCCACTGGACGCGATCGCGCGCAACGGCTTCAAAGGCTCGCCCGGGTTTGGAGAAAAGAGCAGCTCGATCATATCGAAGCCGTTCGCCGTCGGCTCCGTGATCGCAGTGAGTCCTGCCTCGAATTCGGATTGGCGAAAGCCAAGATCTCGCAGGCTGGCACGAATGCTTTCGGAAAGAGCCGGCGCAGCCTTGCCGCGCAACTTTTGGAGGGCGTGACCGGTTCGTTCGACCTCCGCGCGCGTCCTTTCGATTTCCGTTCTCAACCGTTCGAGTTCCTCGTCACGGCCTTCGATCCGACGCATCCGCTCTTCCGCGCGTTCGCCAAACGAAATTACTTCGGCAATTGAGCCGCCGTATTTTCGCTTCAACGTTTCAAAAAAGGAAACGCGTTCCTCCAGGCTGGCGAGCTGTTCCGGATCAAGGTCGAGCTGTTCCGCGTAGTGACTGAGCGACCGTGAGATTTCAGAGAGTTCGACCACGCTGGCAGCATGTGCCTCGGCCAGCATTCCTGTGGTTGAATCGATTCTTTCCAGCTCGCGAAGCAAACGCTGGGTCTCGGCCAGTTGCGGGAGGATCGAATCATCTGCCTCGGAAAGCTGGCGAGCGATCGATCCGGCCAGCTCGATCAAGCGCTTGCTGTTGGCCGCAAGTTTGTAGCGCGCAGCGATCTCCTCCTCCTCCGACACCGACAACTTTGCGCTCCCGATTTCGTTCAACTGGTGCCGAAGCAGTGCGATTTCCTGTTCACGGACCGATTCGGCGGAACTGAGTGCTGCCCGTTCGGCCTGGAGTGCCTGCAACTTGCGATAGCGTTGTTTGAATTCCAGCAGCGTCTCTTCCGCGTGGGCGAATCCATCGAGGAGCGCGAGTTGCCGGTCCGGGGACAGGAGGGATTGATGGTCGTGCGGTCCATGCAGATCGATCAGCTCATCTCCGAGATTCTTCAGGACCGAGAGGGTGGTTGGTGAGCCGTTAATGAACTGGCGATTTGCGCCAGTTGCAGAAAAGCTCCGCTTAACGATCAGCTCGCCCTGGCACAGTTCGATGCCCGCGTCGCTCAGTTGGCGATTCAGTTTTTCCAGTTCGGTCCCCGCAAATAGTGCCTCAACGGTACAGGCTTCAGCCCCAGTGCGGATCAACGATTTGTCCGTTCGTTCGCCGAGCAGCAATTGGAGCGCGCCGATGATGATCGACTTACCCGCGCCCGTTTCCCCGGTGATGGCAGTGAATCCCGGCCCGAGCTGCCATTCCAAATCTTCGACGAGTGCCAGGTTCTTAATTCGCAGGAAGGTTAGAACGATGGGCATTGAGAAGCAGTTGAGAGTTGAGAGTTGAGGGTTGAGAGATGGGAGATCGGGACCGCTTCAAGTTTTGAACTCTCAGCTCTCAACACTCAATTCTCAACTTTCCGTCACCTTCCTTGGCACTGGCACTTCGCAGGGCGTTCCGATGATTGGTTGCGATTGCGAAGTCTGTCATTCAACGGATCCGCGTGATCAGCGGCTCCGTTCCTCGATCTACCTCGAAACGCCGGAGTGCGCCTGGGTTGTCGATACCGGAACGGATTTTCGAACACAGGCTTTGCGGGAAAATATTCGCCGGCTGGATGCCGTGGTCTTCACGCACTCCCATACCGATCACATCATGGGGTTCGATGACTTGCGCCGCTTTTCGCACGAGCTTGGGTCGATGCCGGTCTACGCCTCTGACGAAACGATGCGTGATCTCGAGCGCGTCTACGAATTCGCCTTCAACGGCCTCAATCGATTTCCGGGGTATCTCGTGCCCGTTCCCCACATCATCGACGGTCCATTTCGACTCGGGCAAACCCTGGTTACGCCGTTGCCGGTTCCGCACGGCAAATCGACGGTGAATGGATACTTGTTTTCCCGAGAGGGCCAGAAGCTGGTCGCCTACTTAAGCGATTGCAGTGCTGTGCCCGACGAGATCGTGCGCGAGATTGCGCAGGTAAAAGTCCTGATCATCGATGCGCTCCGCCATAAACCGCATCCAACCCATCTGAGCGTGAATCAGGCGCTGGAGGCGGCGGCGAGAGTGGGACCGGCGCGGACGTTATTCACTCACATTTGTCACGAGCTGCCACAATCCAGCGAAGCGGACCTTCCGGCCGGCGTTGGCCTTGCTTACGACGGTTTGAAATTGAGATTTTAACGGAAGTCCGCAAACCATAAGAAAGCATCTGAGTCTGCGTGTCATCCCGAGTCCGGCTGCTGCCGGACGAGGGACCTCACAATTACCGGACGGATTAGCTTGTGCCCCCTCAACGTCACTTACATGCGACCACGTGGCCTCCGCGCAAGCAAGTCGATATGCGAGTGTGGGGTCAGCGCTCCTCCCATGGTCGCAGTCCCGTCTGCGCGGCTCGGGATGACGCGCGAAGAGCAACGTTCAACGACCAAAGGAGCTTAACGAACAATGCCGCGCTCGCTCTGCTCAATGAACTCGACGATCTGATTGCTTTCGGCGTTCGAGGGGATCTCGTTTCGGATGGCTTCGATCGCCTGGCGCGTGTTGTACTTCGAGCGGTAGATCAGGCGGAACGCCTCCTTAATACTCTTGACGCTTTCAGGCGGAAACCCGCTGCGCTCGAGACCGACAAGATTGATACCGCGAACCTTGGCTGGATTCCCGTCTGCGATCATGAAGGGCGGAATATCCTGGACGATCTTCGAACAACCTCCCGTAATCGCATACCGGCCGATTCGGCAAAATTGATGAACCGCGGTCAGTCCGCCCATGATGGCATGGTCACCAATCCGGACGTGCCCGGCGAGCGTCCCGTTGTTGGAAAAAACAACGGCATCGCCCACCACGCAGTCGTGGCCGATGTGGCTGTAAGCGAGAAAATTTCCGCCATGCCCGATGCGCGTTTTTCCCGCGCTGCTCGTGCTGCGATTGACGGTGACGAATTCCCGGAACGAATTCTCGTCGCCGATTTCAAGATAAGTCGGCTCGCCCTGATATTTCAGGTCCTGGGTTTGCTGCCCGATCGAGCAGTAGGCGTAAAATTTATTCCGTGCGCCCACCGTCGTCGGGCCGCAAAGGGTGACGTGATGTTGCAGCCAGCAATCAGGCCCGAGGCGGACTCCCGCCGCGACGATGCAATAGGGTCCGATCATTGTGCCGTCGCCGATTTCCGCCTGCGCATCCACGATGGCGGTCGGGTGGATCTGGACCTCGCTCATTGATCCAGGAACCTCAACATCAACTCGCATTCGGAGACGACGGCGTCATTGACCGAGCAGCTGCAGTTCAGTCGCGCTAGTTGTTTGCCGCGCGTCTTCATTAACTCCGCGGAGATGACGAGCGTGTCGCCGGGAAAGACCGGTTTGCGGAACTTTACGTCATCGGCGCTCACGAAATAACCGAGGCGCCCCGCGCCGCTTTTGGTCAGTTTCAGGATCAGGATGCTGGCAACCTGCGCCATCGCTTCGACTTGCAAGACGCCGGGCATGACCGGATGACCTGGAAAATGGCCAGCAAAGAATGGTTCGTTAATCGTCACTAATTTCACGCCGACACATTTGGTTTCGCCCTCGAATCGGAGGACGCGATCCACCATGAGGAATGGATAGCGATGAGGGAGAATCGCCATCACCTGGTTGACGTCCAGGCCCCCTTCGCCTGTCGGAAACGCATGCGGTTGCAGGACCGGTGGGGTTCGGGCGAACTTGCGCGCCAACGCTCGTGCGAGTTCGGCATTCGCGCCGTGTCCGGGTTTCACCGCGATCACATGACCGCGAAGGCGTTGTCCGAACAGCGCGAGATCGCCGATGATATCGAGGATCTTGTGGCGCACGAATTCATCGGGAAACCGCAACGGTTCCTTGCTCAAGATCGCTTCGCCGCGCACGACGATCGCGTTCTCGAGGCTCCCGCCTTTGATGAGGTTTTTCTCCATGAGCGGCTGGACGTCTTCGTAATAAACAAACGTCCGGGCCGGCGCGATTTCCCGCTCGTAGATTGTGGGCGTGATCTCGGTGGAAAGATATTGCGTGAATTGGCCACCGGGGCCGGCCTGGGTGCACGAGATCCGGAATTTTGGATCCGGCAAAAGGATCAGGAACGAGCCATTTTTCGTCTCGACGTGAATCGGTTCGCGGACCTCGAAAACCCGGCGCGGTGATTCCTGGGCGACGATACCGGCTTTTTTTATCAGCTCGACGTAAGGTAGCGCGCTGCCGTCGCCGATGGGCGGTTCGTTCGCATCCATCTCGATGATCGCGTTATCGACGCCCATCGCGGAGAGCGACGAGAGTACATGTTCGACGGTATGGACGCGAATCGAGCCTTCGCCGATGGTGGTGGCGCGCTCGACCGTCTTCAGGTTGGCGATCGTCGCATCGATGGTCGGCTCCTCCTGGAGATCTTTGCGTTTGAACTTGATGCCGAAATCGACCGGCGCCGGCTGCAATTTCAGCGTCACCTTTTCACCGGTATGCAAAGATGTGCCGCTAACGCTCGCGCTTCGGGCGAAGGTTTGTTGGGGCTCGGAAGACATAAAGGGCTTAACTAACAAAGAATACCGTCGGTGACTAGGAAGCATTCCGCAGGTATGGGTTGGTGCCCGGAAGCCGCTCAAACGCTGGAACGGAACGATGAAAACGGCGCCGTGATTCCGTCGAACGGTTTTCGCCAGCGTGGGATGGCAGACCGTCCAAGGCACGCGAGATGCTGAATCGGCGATCCGTCACTAGTCCCCCCTATGAAGACGAGAATACGCAAACCGAGAGGCATCAACAAACCGCCACATCGCAAAAGGACAGATTTCCTTCTCCCATTGGTCAGGATGGCGGCGGTCCCGTTTCTGTTTCTATTTGTTACTGCGGCCGCATGCGGCCAATCCGCGCTCGACGGTTTTGACCCCAACGCCAACGGCGTAATTCGCATCATCGTTGTCCAACCGGACGGCAGGATTCTTGTCGGCGGTGATTTTACGACGCTCGCGCCGAACGGCGGGGTGGCGGTCGCGCGCAACCGTATTGCCCGGCTGAACCCGGACGGCACGCTCGACGCCGTCTTTGACCCAAACGCAAATAACTCTGTTTCTTCAATCGCGGTGCAGGCGGACGGCAAGATTTTGGCGGGCGGCACTTTCTCAAGTATTGGTGGCCAGACGCGCAACTGCATCGCCCGGCTCGATGCCACGACCGGCTTGGCTGACTCGTTCGACCCGAACGCGAACGATGGTGTCCTTTCAATCGTGGTGCAGGCGGACGGCAAGATCTTGGCGGGCGGCGCTTTCTCTAACATCGGCGGTCAGGCACGCAATCGCATCGCCCGGCTCGATGCCACGACCGGCTTGGTTGATTCGTTCGACCCGAACGCGAACGGTGATGTGTATGCAATCGCGGTGCAGACGGACGGCAAGATCTTAGCGGGCGGGATTTTCGCCGGATCGAATAGCATCGGCGGACAGACGCGCAACCACATCGCCCGGCTCGAGGCCACGACCGGCCAGGTTGATTCGTTCGACCCGAACGCGGGCGGTCATGTCTATGCAATTGCGGTGCAGCCGAACGGTAAGATTTTAGCGGGTGGCGTTTTCACCAGCATCGGCGGCCAGACGCGCTCTTACATCGCCCGGCTCGATGCCGCGAGCGGCCTGGCTGATTCGTTCAATCCGAATGCGAACGATACGGTCGTTTCAATCGCAATGCAGGCGGACGGTAAAATCCTGGTGGCTGGTTTTTTCCACGGGGCGAATAGCGTGGGCGGACAAACGCGCAACGGCATCGCTCGGATCGATTCGGTGACCGGTGGGGCCGACTCGTTCGACCCGAACGCCGGCGTAATCGCTCCTGTCCTTTCAATCGCGGTGGAGGCGGACGGCAAGATTTTAGCGGGCGGCAATTTTACGGCGCTTGCGCCAAACGGGGGAGCGGCAGTAACGCGCAACCGCATTGGTCGTCTGGAAACCGACGGTCGGCTCGACCAGACGCTGAATCTCAGCACCGTTGATGGCCCTATTCTCACTACCGCCGTCCAGCCGGACGGCAAGATTCTGATCGGGGGTAGCTTCACCAGCGTTTTGGGCGTGGCGCGAAACAAGATTGCACGACTGCACGCCGACGGCACGCTCGACACAGCTTTCGACCCGAACGCGAACAGTGATGTCGGGTCAATCGTGGTGCAGGCAGACGGCAAGATTCTAGCGGGCGGCAATTTCCACGGAGCGAACAGCATCGGTGGACAGCCGCGCAATTACATTGCCCGGCTAGATGCCACGACCGGATTAGCCGATTCGTTCGACCCGAACGCGAACTTCAATATCTGGTCAATTGCAGTGCAGGCGGACGGCAGGATTTTGGCCGGCGGCCATTTTTCGACAATAGGGGGCCAAACACGCAATTACATCGCCCGACTAGATACCACGACTGGGTTGGCTGATTCGTTCAACCCGAATGCGAACGATGGTGTCCTTGCAATCGTGGTGCAGGCGGACGGCAGGATCTTAGCGAGCGGCTTTTTCACGAACATCGGCGGCCAGACGCGCAATAAGATCGCCCGGCTGGATGCCACGACCGGGTTGGCTGATTCGTTCAACCCGAACCCGAACAGTGGTGTGTATACGATTGCGGTGCAGGCCGACGGAAGGATTTTAGCGGGCGGCTCTTTCAACGGAGCCAACAGTATCGGTGGTCAGGCGCGCAACCGCATCGCCCGGCTTGATGCGACGACCGGGTTGGCTGATTCGTTCAACCCGAATGCGAACGATACTGTCTCTTCGATCGTGGTGCAGGCCGACGGAAGGATTATAGCGGGCGGCTCTTTCAACGGAGCGAGCAGTATCGGCGGTCAGGCGCGCAACCGCATTGCCCGGCTTGATGCGACGACCGGGTTGGCTGATTCGTTCGACCCGAACGCAAACGGTCTTGTCTATTCAATCGCGGTGCAGGCCGACGGAAAGATTTTGGCTGGCGGCTCTTTCAACGGAGCGAACAGCATCGGTGGACAGACACGCAGCCGTTTCGCTCGTTTGACCAACGACACTGCCTCGCTGCAAGACCTGGCGGTGACGCAAACCACCATTACGTGGACAGGCGGCGGCTCAAGTCCGCAATTCACGCGCGTTACCTTCGAGTATTCAGGCGACAATGTGAACTACACTCCGTTAGGCAAGGGCACGGCGGCCGGCAGCAACTGGACGCTGACAGGTTTAAGCCTCTCGACCGGACAGAATTTCTACGTCCGCGCTCGCGGTTATTATCGCAGCGGCTTTCAGAACGGCTCGGAGAGCATCACGGAATCAGTGCGGAGTGCTTTTCTGACTGGCCCAGCTCCCGCGGCTACGCCGGTGGCGACGCCTATGCCGGACGCAACGCCCATACCTGGAGTAACACCGAAGTCACGGTGTCTCGGGTGTGCTCGAAATCGGTGAAGAACAAGTCTCACATTGCCCTGGTAGGGCGAGACTCTGTCGCGCCATCGCGACGACAGGTGTCCCGGTAACGGTATCGATTACGATCAAGGTCGACTGATCAAGCATCGGCGTCGCCCTCCGCATCAAGGTGCGCCCAATCGATCTCGACGCGCTGTCGCTGCGCGAACCGATCGTGAAAGAATAGTTCCTTGTGCCGGCAGCCGTGTTCATGGACGAGCCGCGTCACCTTGACGTCGAAGCAGCAGTACTCCGCGATCTCGAGTACACGCCCTTCGCGCCACCAGCGAATGGCATCGAGCCCGGCGGCAGTTTTTTGGATGCCAAGAGTGGCTTGCGCAATCGCATCCAAGCCCAGGCGGTGGCCCAGGCGTTTCTCCACATCGACCATCAGATCGGCGGTCTGCAGTTCGGCGACGAGGTCGAGGATCGTGTATCCCATCAGGACATGATAATCGAAGTTCAGGACATTGAACCCGATGACGAGATCGGCGCGACGCAGGCGCTCGATCAGCCGGTTCACTTGCGCTTCGCTGAAGACTTCGTAGCGGCCGGTGGCTGTGCTGAAAATTACGCCGACCGACATGCGCATGTCGCATTTTCGTGTCCAGCCGCCCGCGTCGTTCGCGGTTCGCTGGGTTTCGAGGTCGAAGTAAACGATGTCGCGCGGCATTTGCCAAATCTCAACGAAGAGCGTGTTTCATTTCAACTCAAGACTGCCACAATCGAACGTCATCATTTGGTCCACACCGGTCATTCGAAATTGCTCCAGGACCGCGCCGTCGTCCTGGAAAACATCGATTGCGTTTGAACCATGAGCCGCCAGAAGTCCGCGAATGAGTGCTGGTGTTTCGCTGATGCTGCAGAGCGGCAAGCCGTCACTCGTTTTCAAGAAACTTCCATCGGCGTCGAAACCGATGGCGAGTTCCACCGTGACCCGCTCATCGTTCATGAGGGGGTTGGGTTGTAACTTTATCTTGAGGCTCGAGAGCGCATTCGCTCCGCTCGGCGCCGACGCGACAGGCTTGCCGTCGACAAGGGAAAAACCCTCATGCGCGACAATCGACTTCTCGAAATCCACCTTCCACTCTGACACCGGTTGCTGGCCTCCTTCGGCCTTCGTGGCGATGAGGGTAAGACCGCGCACGCGCTGTACAGTCTTGCTCTCTTCGAGCAGATAAATTTTGTCTTCGGTCATCGACGGGGCCACCGCGATCGGCTGGGGCTGGTCCGTGGGATAATTGAGCCGTCGCAAGAATTCGCCGGAAGCAGAGAACTGTTCTAACTCCGTCGTCGCCGTCCCCTTGGCCGTGCGATCAATCACCCAGCGCGTGCCGTTTCGTCCCGGGACGGTCAGGACGGGATCGATGTTGCCGGCTCCGGCCACAGAAGGAGCGGGGGAAGCGGCCGGCTCTGGCGCGTCGCTGTCGCTTAATTGGACCATCTTGTTGGCGACGTCGTAGAATGCTTGTGCGCGAGCATGCGGAACCATTTCGACGCCGAGCAGGAGCTTGTCGTCTCGCAGTCCCAAAGACCGGATCCGCGAAATTCGGGGCGAATCCTCCGCGGTGATCCAGTCGTTAAAGAAAAATCCCACCCCTTCGATTCCGATATCGCCGACGACAAATCCACGGGCGTGGTATTTTCCCGCGGGAAGATTTTCTCCGGCGTCATCTTTTCCATCCCACGTCGTTGAGAGTGCATCGGCCCCGATGTTAAATTCGTTGATGTCCGCCTCGCGATCCAGGACGCGAACGAGTTTCCCTTTCGCGTCATAGATGCCGAGGCTGATCGTCCCGTCGAGAGGGGGCGGCAGGAACGTGACGCGCAGGCTCCGCTCTCCTCCGGAAGGCTTCGGTTCCGTTGTAGCCGAATCCTGACCCAGCGCGGTCATGACCAGGCTCAGCAGCAAAACAGGAGAGAGCCGGACGGACGCTTTGCTCAGCATGACAAGTAATAGCGCCAATTTACGTCCGGGAAAAGATTATCGCGCCATTCACAGTTCGCGAGAAAAGCTTCATCCAAATTGCCAGCAACGAGTTGGTCATGGAGGCGTTTGAACCGGAGCAGGTGATTGGTCACCCGCTTTGTTGCATAATGTTTTGCCGTTCCGGTCTTCATGAGAAACGCCCAATCGCTCGACTGCGCCAGCAGCAACTCACGGGCGAGTTGTTTCAAGACCCGATCCGTCAGGACATTCTCATTGGACGCATAAGCGCGTGCAATCTCCGTCATTTGGCGCGCCGCGGAATGCAAATGCGGATAAATCCAGGAGTTCGTCTCATCGAGCCAGACGTCGAGATATCCGTTTTCGCCCCAGCTCGACGCTGCCGGTGCGATCGTTTGTTGCGTCGGGTGCCTCGCGAGAAACTCTGTCGGTGTCGTCAGTTGCACACTCGGCCGGCCATAACCTTCTCCACTGGTGAGGCGAAGGTCCTGGTGATTGGAAGCGGCTTTGCGGATAAATAACTCGAGGAATCGCGGCCCCTCGAACCACCAATGTCCGAAGAGCTCGGCATCAAACGGTGCCACGATTATTGGATCAAAACCCAGAGTGCAGAGTTCGTCCATCTGTTGGCGTCTCATCTCCAGAAAGTGAGCCGCGTGGGCTTCGGCTGACGTCTCTGCCAGCGTGGGGTCGTAGGGGGCCTTCTCGCGATCGCCATTCGTGATCCGGTGATATTTTAGACCGGTGAATTTACCAACAACCGGTGCCGCCGATTCCGGGCGAATATATTCGGGCGGACGATCAAAGCCGATGTCGCGATAAAAATCGCGGTAGGCGGGATCGCCTGGATACCCTTGGGTGGCGCTCCAGACCTGCCGGCTGCAGTCGCGATCCCGCGCGAACACGGCCGGGCCAGCGGCCGTATAGCAGGGCGCGTAAATGGCCCGGCGCGGCCGCGGTTGCCCGAAGATCAAGCCATGCGCATCGACGATGAACCAGCGAAGGTTCGCCTCTTGCATGATTGCTTCAAGACCAGGGGTGTAGGCGCATTCTGGCAGCCAGAATCCAGCCGGATCGGCGTGGAACGCGGCCCGATAGGCATCACATCCGATGAGCACCTGCGCGCGGACGGCCTCCGGTGATGGCTGAAGCAACGGCAGCAAACCGTGCGTGGCGGCCGTGGCCATGATCTCGAGACACCCCGCGTTCCGCAGTTGGCGGAACCCTTCGAGGAGGTCTCCGTTCCACTCATCAACGAATTGATGCTTCCTGCCCGAAAACGTCGCGTGATAGAATTCCGAAAGCGCAAGGAGTCCTTTGTCGTCTCGATTGCGCTCGATCTCGCGCGCCGCCAGTTCGATCGAGTGATCCAGATAACGCACGTAGCGCTCGCGCAGCAATTGATCCTGCAGCATGGCGCAAAGCGTCGGAGAGAGCGTCATCGTCAGCTTGAACGGCACGGCGTCGTGCTCCAGCCGTTGCATCATCTCGATGAGCGGCAGGTAGCTTTCGGTGATCGCCTCGAAGAGCCAGTCTTCTTCGAGAAACTCGTGGTGTTCCGGATGGCGGACGAAGGGCAGGTGCGCGTGAAGAACGAGCGCGAGGCAGCCAGAAGACATTGCGGATTTCGGAATGCGGATTGCGGAAAGATTTCCGGTTACCGACTCTACCTAAAATCGAATTGCTCTGCCTTTCCGCAATCCGCGATCCGCAATGGATCAGAGCGTCCGGCAGAAATCCTGAAAGCGATCGAGACCCTTCTTGATCACGTCGATGCTGGTCGCGTAACTCAGGCGCACGGTTCGATCATCGCCGAAGGCGATGCCGGGGATCACCGCGACATTCGCTTTGCTCAACAATCGATCGGCGAAGTTTTGCGAGCTGAGTCCGAGCTGGCTGATGTTTACCAGGATGTAAAAGGCACCGTCTGGTTTTACCGCGGTGACATTCGGGATCTTGGTGATTCGGTCGTACATGTAGTTGCGCCGCATGTTGAACTCGTCGCGCATGTCGGCCAGAGGCTGCTGATCACCCTTGAGCGCCGCGATTGCGCCCTTCTGAGCGAAAGAGCATGGGTGCGAAGTGCTGTGGCTTTGAATATTGTCCACCGCTTTAGCCACAGCCTCGGAAGCCGCCATGTATCCCAGTCGCCATCCGGTCATCGCGTAAGCTTTGCTAAATCCGTTAATGGTAATGGTGAGGTCGTAGGCCTCCGGTGAAAGCGAGGCGATGCTGACATGCTTCACTTCGTCGTAAACCAGCTTCTCATAGATCTCGTCGGAGAGAATGTAGATATCCTCCTCGGCGGCGACTTCGACGATCCCTTCCAATTCCTCACGCTTGTAGACGGAGCCGGTCGGGTTTCCCGGACTGTTCAGAATCAACATCTTGGTGCGCGGGGTCATGGCATTCTCAAAATCGGACGCCCGCATCTTCCAGCCGTTGCGCTCGGTCGTCGCCACGATGACCGGTTCCGCGCCGGCGAGCCGAACCATGTCGGGGTAGCTGACCCAATACGGCGAGGGAATCAGCACTTCGTCGCCAGCCTGGCAGGTGGCCAGGATGGCGTTGTAACAGGAATGTTTGGCTCCGCTGCTGACGATGATCTGACTGGGCCGGTATTTCAGCTGATTATCGGCTTCCAATTTTTCCGAAATCGCCTGGCGCAATTCCGGCAGGCCCCCGCTCGGCGTGTATTTGGTAAAGCCGGCTTCGAGCGCAGCGATCGCCGCCGCTTTGATATGGTCTGGCGTATCAAAATCCGGCTCGCCCGCGCCGAAACCACATACATCGATTCCCTCGGCTTTCATCGCTTTCGCCTTGCTGTCGATCGAGAGGGTAAGGGAGGGGGTCAATTGAGCGGCGCGCGCGGAAATTTCCATGGCTGTCGGGATAAGGTTGAGTGTTTGCAAAATGGGAGCGCAAGCTATGGGTGGGCGTAGAAACTTTCAATCAAAGGTTTGAAGTTATTCTCGTCCACCTGCACAATCGCCATTTCCCGCTTCGCATTCTCCGCGGAGTCTGAGGCGTGGGCCGCGTTGACCATGATATTCTGGCCAAATTCCTTTCGGATTGAACCGGTCGGCGCTTTCGCGGGATCGGTGGGACCAAGGACGTCGCGGATTTTTCGCACGGCGTCATCGCCCTGATAAACGATCGCGACGCACTTCTCGCTTCCCGGCGCCTCGCGCTCCTCCGGAGGACATTCACTCGGCTTTCTGCCCGCCATGAACGCGACAATGCTTTCCCAAGCGTCGCGGCCCGCGACCGGGCCGAGCTTGTCTTCCAGCACGGGCAGAACCGGACCATAGAACTCCTCCGCTTGGGCGACGCTCATTCGATGGACTTTGAACCCGACGATGTAGAGACCGGTGCGCGAAAAAACTTCAATCACGCCGCCGGGTCGTTGATTCGGAAACTTGAAATTGTCCGGCTTGATCAACACCAGCGATTTTTCGACCTTCGCGTCTTTCGAAAACTCGATCACCCGATCGAGAATGCCGCCGTCGCTGTCTGAGAATTCGGACCATAGCTTCAGATCGCGTTCCACCGCCTTGGGATCGAAAGCGGCCAGCGCGGCCGGCTCGAAGTAAATAACCCTGCCGGAGTCGTCCGTGATGTAATCGCCGAAAGTGTCGCGAATCGTCTCGCCGCTGGTCCGTTCGTGTACGATGTGGCCGATGGCGTAATGGACTTTCTCCACGGCGTCTGGGCCGCGGAAAACAAGAATCAGCGTGCGTGCTCGCTGTCCGTTTACCCTGCCGGTGAAATTCTTGAGCACGTAATCGCGAATCAGTTCCTGCGTGGCCCGATGACGCGGGTCGGTTTCCGTTACGATCGTGTCCGCGTAACGCTTCGTTAGCTCTGCGCTTGGTGCGAACATCCGTCCCGCGACCAGATCGAGCCCAGTGCGCGAAATCAGGCGGGCGACGATCCCGCCCGTGCGCGATTTGCGCATCGAATACGGTGTGACGATGACGTAAGAAAGCTCTTCGGCTGGCATGTGATTTCCCCAAGCGGGCTAACAGATCAACCGCGCAGGTGCAGGAAAATCGGAGCCGTCTAAGGGTCCGGGAACGTAGCTTTTGCCCGTTCCCGGCGTCAACTGCCTTTTTGCTGCGGTTTGGGCCGGGAGCGCGATCCATTTTCGCGGCATCCGGCTGGGCGATTGACCTCATTGCCCGCGGGCAGCACAACTCCCTGGGCCAAAGCACTTCGTCGGCGGTCCGGAAAATTGCGCTGCTTTTGTGCACGTAGCGCAATCCACTTTCCACGGCGTCGAATTTCCGCGACGGCGAAATGGTGCCGTCGAAGAGCCCGGACCAAGTTTGATTCCTGGCTCCGTAAGATCCCCGAAAGAATCAAGTGGCCGTCGGGGGCGAGATGCCGCGACCAGATTGGTAAGGCCTTGATCAAGATCTCGCTGAAAAGATTCGCGGCGATGACCTCGAACTTTCCAGTGAGCTTTTGTGTCAGAATGTCGCCGGTCGAGAATGTGATGTTACGGGTGCGGTTAACGCGCGCGTTCCGCTTCGCCGTCGCGCAGGCGAGGGGATCGTGGTCGATGGCAAGTGCTCGTCCCGCTCCGAAATAACGGCCTGCGATGGCGAGAATGCCGCTACCCGTTCCCGCATCGAGCATGGCCCATCCTGGCAGGAAGTCGTGCGTGACGCGTTCGAGCAAGCGAAGGCACATTGCGGTCGTGGCATGCTCGCCGGTGCCGAAAGCCGCTTCCGCCGGAATGACTATTGAGCGCGCGCCAGGGCTGCGCCGTGTTACCCCGGGGCTCTTGGGGGGTGTGCTCAGAATTACGAGGCGCGATCCGATGCGCAACGGTTCATGTCGAGATTGTCTGGCAAAATGCTCCAGCCAATCCGGGCGCAGTCGCTCGACCTTTCCGCCAAACTCATCGAGCAGCCTCCGCGCTGCCCGCTCTGTCTTGCGGCAAATCTCGAGCAAGACGTCCTCGCTCTTTCTGCGCTGAATGACGGCGAGCGAATCGCCGAAACGCGCATTCATCTCATCGCTCCGGAGGCGCATCCAACGCGGTCCTGCCCATTTTCGCCAGATATACATGGTTGCCTGCCAGACGCGTGAAACTAAAAGATGGGTATAGTGAATGCCCGGCGTGAGCGAGCCTGAATTCATCCATCGTTTTGTTCCTGCAGCGTCCGGCGAACCGGAGCGTGTCCTCTTGCTCCTGCACGGAACTGGCGGAAACGAAAGTGATATGATTTCCCTGGGACGTGAGCTCGATTCGTCGGCCTCGCTCCTTGGTCTGCGTGGAAAAATTTCGGAAAATGGACTGCCGCGGTTTTTTCGACGTCTGGCTGAAGGCGTTTTCGATGAGGAAGACGTCATTCGGCGCGCCCACGAACTGGCAGATTTTGTTGGCGTCGCGGCAAAGAGATATGAGTTCGATCCTCAACAGGTCGTTGCGGTCGGTTACTCCAATGGCGCGAACATTGCGGCGGCAATTCTGCTGCTCAGGCCCGGCGTGCTGGCCGGCGCCGTCTTGTTTCGTGCGATGGTTCCGCTCGTTCCGCCAGCATTGCCAAATCTGACGCACACTCGCGTTTTACTTTTATCGGGCGAGGCAGATCCGATTGTGCCGGTCGAAAATGTGGAGCGACTTGCCGCGATGCTGCGGAGGGCGCACGCAGACGTGACCTTGCGTTTCGAACCGGCTGGTCATGCCCTTGGTCTGGACGACATCGAGGCAGCGAAAGGGTGGTTGGGAAGCTCGTAACCACCGCCTTGTGGCCGTCTCATGAATCGCGGTGACGCAAATCGGAACGGTCCGCAGGGCCGTGGCTACAATTCCGGCGAAGGCTGGAGCGGGTGACGAGACTCGAACTCGCGACGTCCTCCTTGGCAAGGAGGTGCTCTACCACTGAGCTACACCCGCAATTCATCTTTGAAAATCAGGCCAGAAACCTTTCCCGATATACTTCAAACGGCGTCTACTATGCGCGTATCAAAGTTCGTGGCAAGGAGATCTGGTTTCAATCTCTGGAGTGGCCCGGTCTCTGCGTGTTCAGATCGGCGTCGATGAAGATGAAGTCATCCGGAGGTGGCGCCCAGAGCAATTGAGTGCTCTGAGCTGCCTTGCTCACCCTGGTCATCCTCAGTTCGAACAGTGTTCCAGACCCTGAGAGCGGTTTGAAATCGTTCGAATAGGCCGATATGCGCAGAGTCCTGACCGGTCCCACCCCAGGCAGAACGTTTCCAGACACGTTCCAATTGCCGCGGGTGATCCCAGCCTTCCGCACCGGCTCGCTCTGGAACGCGACCACTCTTTCGTCGAAGGTGAAATCACCCTGGAATCCAACCAGCCTGTTCCTCGCATCGATGGCCGAGGCCTTCACCGCGGCGATGAAGTTGCCCTTGGATTGGTCGACGGCGACTTTCGGCAGCGTTACCGCTGCTACCGTGGCCGCAACCTCGCCACCACCTGAGTCACTGGCTCCCGCATCCTGTGCCGGGCCGACCAAACGGTCGGCAAAAGTTGCAATAACGTCGCCTAAGATTAACACATCGTAATTCTGACCGGTCTGGTCGCCAGCAAATGCCGGATACGAGTGGCTTGCCGGACTGAACCGGTACTTTCCAACGTTGGCGATGCCGATCGACAGGCCGAGGTAGAATCGTTGAATAGCAATGACGTCAGTTGTATTGACCTGGTTGTCGCCGTTCACATCAGCAGCCGTTAGCCGGCATCCTGTGAGAAGTGTGACACCGAGGAATTGCCGTTGCGCCGCGAGCACATCCGTGGTGTTAATGCCCAGGGAGCCCGGTGCCCGGTCGCTCTTTACCGGCGTCACGGTATAGCTCCCGCCGGCGGCAAGGGATAAGAGTTGATAGTTGCCCGAGCCATCGGACAGCGTCGAGCCTGACGCGCTCCCAGTTAAGTTGAGCGTCACATTTGGAACTGGGCCAGGACTTGGAGCAGAGCAGTAAAAAATACTGCCAGAGATATTGATTGGTGTTGGCGTCGGCGTCTCAGTTGGTGTTGGGGTTTCGGTCGGACTTGGAGTTGGTGTCTCCGTCGGCGTTGGCGTCGGCGTCTCTGTTGGCGTTGGGGTAGGTGTTGCCGTCGGAGTTGGTGATGGCGTAGGTGTTGCCGTCGGAGTTGGTGATGGCGTTGGAGTTGATGATGGCGTTGGGGTAGGTGTTGCCGTCGGAGTTGGCGTTGCCGTTGGAGTCGGCGTTGTGGTTGGTTCTGGGGTCGGTGTTGGTGCTCGGGTTGGGCTTGGGGTTGATGTTGGTGATGGCGTTGGAGTTGGCGTTGGGGTCGGTGTTGGTGATGGCGTGGGCGTTGGGGTCGGTGTTGGTGATTCCGTCGGGGATGGTGATGGTGATGGTGTTGGCGTGGGCGTGGGCGTTGGGGTTTCGGTCGGAGTTGGAGTCGGTGTCGGAGTTGGAGTTGGAGTTGGTGATTCCGTCGGGGTCGGGGATGGTGTTGGGGTGGGCGTTGGGGTTTCGGTCGGAGTTGGAGTTGGTGTTGGTGTTGGAGTCGGTGTTGACGCGGTTTCGTTGTCGATGATGGTCAAGATCGCCGTCGACGGTGCGCCTTGGATCGCCTCTTCTATTGGACTGGCCTGATACGTCATCGTCAGGTTAACTGTCTCGTCACCTTCGAAAACGCTATCGTCGCAAATCTGGACATTGAAAGTCTTGCTTGTTTCACCCGGTGCGAAGGTGAGCGGGCTTAGGGGAACGGTCACGTAATCCGTGGCCCCTCCGCAACTCGCGCCACCCGTAGCCGTGCCGTTGTTCGACTGGTAGTAAATCGTCGTGTAGTTGCCCGAGCCTGGCGTGCGCGTCACGGTAATCGTGACCAGCCCGCCACCGACGTTCTCGGCGACACTATAAGTCGCGGCGGAGAACTGGACCGTGATTACTTCATCCGCGCCAAGATCCGGAGTGGAAACGTCGCGCGCATCATCGTTACAATCAGTGGTAACGCTGCCAAGAGGTGTGCCCATATTCTCGAATGGATTAAGAGTGCCAGGTGCGGTGCGTCTAAGGTGGAGATCGCCGTTGCTGATATCGGCAAACAGAGTGCTGGCGGTATAGGTGGCTGCCGTGTTGGCAATGGAATTGGCGTCGCGTGCCGGTGGCCCGAGTTTCCAGCTGGCAAAGGATACGGCCGTTCCCGCTCCACTTGTGCCGTAGTCCATAAAGTTCGCCGCCGTCGCGCCCGTGCCGGCAAAAAAGTTAAAGTTGGAAACCACCGTCCCCGCATTGGCGGACTGGTCGCCTGCGGCAAAGTGATTCCCCGTGCCACCCGTCCGGTTATTAAAGACGATGTTGTCCCGCATCGTGAAACTGTCCGGTGCCGTGCGAAGTATCGTCCACGACGAACTGCTCCCTGAAGCGGTACCTCCAACAAAGACGGAATTGAAGTCGGCCGTGAACGCGTTTCCACTGAAGCCGGTATCCTGAATACCCCTTACTATCTGATCATTCGGGAACGACGGAACAATTGTAACAAAATTGTTTACAACCGTTAGATTCGCCGGATTGCCTGCACTTCCGATGAAGTTGATGCCGATCAAAGGGGCTGTCGAACCTGACGTGCTTGGAATGTTCGAGATAGCATTTTGCGAAACCGTTGTGGCGCGTGCATCTCCGATCTGCATACCCGTAACCGCAGCCGACGTGGTCATATCACGAATCGAGTTATGCGCGATCGCATTTGTGCCTCGACTGGCGAAGTTGATGGCCGTGAGAGCGGTTGTCCGCGTGGCCGTTTGATAGATTAGGTTCTCAGAGACCGTCCAATTTTCATTGCCGGCGGATGGAGTGATCGCAATGCCATTGCCGGCGAAGTTGAGGACGTAATTATGGGTGATGGTGTTGTTCTTATTTGGGATCGCGACGGAGGTCCCCGCAGAGTAGAACGTGTTCGTGGGCACGCCGACAGCATCGCTGCGATCACTAATGAGGTTGTTCATGATGATATTGCCAATGTTTCCCGTCGTCGTGCCGGTGCTGAGCAGAATTACGCCGCTGGTGGAACTAGTAACCGCGCCTTCAATCACCGTGTTGGTGATCTTGTTGTTCGACGCATCGTTGATCAGCCGGATCGTGGCGCCGGACGTGCTCGTGTTGCGAAGGGTTAGGTCACCGGTACCTCCGTTATAGCCGTCGATAATAACAAATTGGCAGCCATTCAGGTCGATGGTTGTGGTGGCGTTTGCGCTGCTGATCGTCGGAATACCACCGGTGATTGGTTTGATCGTGACGGTGTTGACCGCGCTTGAGCCGCTGTTGAAGTTGATCGTGATCGGGAAAGTCTCCGATGGGTAGCTGGTATCGGTCAGGTTGAAGACGACCGGGCCGGTGACGATCTTGGCATTCAAGTCGGCCACGGCCGCCGTCAGGGTAGCGTAATTTCCACCGCTGCCGACGTTGAACGAGCCGGAAATGGAGGCGAGGCTCGAGTCGAAATTGGTGGTGCCACCCGGGAAGGCGGCGGCGGTCACGGCCAGACTCCCAAGGGTTCCTTTGGCGCCGGTCAGCCCAAAAAATAGGAGGAAAACTGCGACTCTACATATACGCCAGGGATTGATTTTAGTGTTTATGGAGTCCATGAAAATTGGCGATTATGGGCTTTTAGCGCGATCAAGTCAAGCGCAGCGGACTAGGAGCCAACACGAGAGACGACGACGAAGAGCCTTTCGAGCCGCTCAACGCGAGTTGGAAACAATACGCGAGCGTGCCGATCAGTGACGAAAGGGGTAAACCGATTGGGCGTTTCTTCCGTCCCCGAGGGGCTCATTTTCCGTGTCATCGAGGACCGGCGTTAAACGCTGGGCTACAGCCAGCCAGAGGGAATTCGCCAAACGGCTGGGTCCCGGCGACGCGGGAACGCCGAAACCGACTGCCGGCAGATATTCTTGGGCGCGATTGGCGCAATTGAGGATGCGTTACGTTCCGAATCCTGACCTTGGGCAGCGGGTCAAATTACCACCACCGCCGGCGACCTCAAGAATGTTGAATCCAAAGGGCCCGTCCGCCGCATCTCACTGCAAAAGGACACCCATGAAAACAACGTTTCTTCTCTGCTTCTGTTCAATTGCCCTCGCGCTGAGCGGCTTTGGCCAAACCCCAGCACCGGCCCTGTCGTCGTCGCCACTGGCCACCGCCCCCCCGACTTCAGCCGCGTCGAGCGCAGCTATCGCCACTCTCTCTGCGACCCCCGACAGCGATGATTCGATCGAGAGCGAAGTTTCCCGAAAACTCAAACACAAGTTCGACAAGTTTGGCATCACCATCGACAGCACGAACGGATCCGCGCACGTCAGCCGCCACCACCGGGATAGCGGCGATGAGGAGGACATGGGCGCATTGATGGCCATTCCGATTGTCGGTATCATTTTTACAACGCTTTTTGGTGCACCTGTCATGGTCGTTGCCGCGGTCATGTTCTTCAGCTACCTGAAATCGCGCTCCCTGCATCGCACGGTTCGCGCCATGGTTGAAAAGGGCCAGGAGGTTCCCGCCGCTCTCTTTGCACCTCCTCAGGTGATTCGGGCGCGGTCCGACATGCGGCGCGGTGTCGTCCTCCTGATGGTCGGCATTGGACTGATGGCCTTTTTTGGCGCGGTCAACGATTGGGAAGGCGGCGTCTGGAGTCTGGGCCTGATTCCCTTCCTGATTGGCGCCGGTTATTTGCTCGTTTGGAAGCTCGAAGGCAGTAAAGACAAAGCCCCGCCGTTGCCCTAAGCTGGGGGAGTGGCGCTTACCGATGCAGACCTCGTCGCTCGCGTTCTTGTCGATAATGACCACCACGCCTTTGCGGAGCTGGTGCGGAATCATCAGTCGAGCGTGCGCGGTCTGCTTCGCCAACTCGTCCGTGCCGATGTCTCGCTCGCGGACGATCTTTCGCAGGAGACGTTTCTGCGCGCCTACAAGAACCTCCGCAGCTTTCGTGGGGAAGCGCGCTTTTCGACCTGGCTCTACCGGATCGCCTACAATTGCTTTCGCGAGGAAGCTCGCAAAAGAAAGGAGCTCGTTGGCATCGATGAAGCTCAACTGGAAGGCGAACAGGATCCGCAAACAACCGATCCCGCTTTGCGCCATGATCTCGCCCATGCCCTCCAATTACTTCCGCTGCACGAGCGAACGGCGATTTTGCTTTGCTGCCAGAATGGTTTATCGCATGATGAAGCCGCGCGCGTTTTGGAGATTCCACTTGGCACTGTGAAAACAAATGTTCTGCGAGGCCGGGAAAAACTGAAACGCACGCTGGCCGCGTGGGGACCCAAATAAGCATGGACGATAACCTTCAGGAAGATTTGCTCGATGCGCGCCTCCGCGAGGAATCGGCTTACATTGACGACGCCGGTTTCACCGCGCGCGTCGTGCAAAAATTGCCGGCTCATCGCGTTCGTCCCTCACTCCGGGCGCTAATTCTGCTGGGCGTGACCCTGGTGGCGTCGGTCAGCGCCTATCTCCTTTCCGGGGGCGGGTGGTTTATCGCCGAAGGGGTGACCCGTTTTGCCCTTTTGCCGCTCCCCTTGATCTTGCTGAGCGCGGCGGGTGCGACCATCCTGGTTATGGCTGGAGGTCTGGCTGCCGCGGTGGCCAAGACGGGCGGCCGTCCAAAGTAAACTCGGCCCGGCGAAATACCGGTTCATGGCCTTAACGCGGGGCCGGCGAACCCACCTTACCGGAGGGATTCCCTCGCTGACTTCACATCACGTGTCATCTGCGCGGCGAGCGCTTCGATGTTCTCGAACTTTTGTTCCGGTCGGAGATAGCGCAGGAACCGAACTTCGACTTCTTCTCCGTAGATCTCTCTACTGAAGTCGAACAAGTGGAGTTCTAGCAACCGCTCCGCTTTTCCCGTGCTTACGGTCGGCCGGTAGCCAAGGTTTGCGACACCGCGATACAAGGCACCGGCGAGCCGGGCCTCGACCACGTAAACGCCATTGGGAGGAAACTGTTCGCTGTGCGCGCTTAAGTTCGCCGTCGGAAATCCAAGCTTCCGCCCGAGTTGCTCTCCCGCTTTTACGGTGCCGAGGATGGTGTATTCGCGCCCGAGCATCTGCGTGGCCTTGATCAGATCACCCTCCGCCACCGCGCGCCGGATCGCGGTGCTGCTCACGACCTCGCCGTTTACCTTTACCGCCTGGACCCCGACCACGCCGAAATCGTGAACGGCGCCGAGCTGTTTCAACAACGAAAGATTTCCCGCGCGTCCCTTGCCGAAAGACCACTCGTGGCCAACGCAAATTTCGCGAAGTGGACGAGAATTCGTCACAAGTTGGCGAACAAATTCCTCGGGCGCGGTTGCGGCGAATTGGCGATCGAAAGCCAGAACGAGAAGATGGGCGACTCCGAGATCGCGGAAGAGCGCGATTTTGTGCTGCGTCGCCGTCAGCAAATGGGGCGCATTTTGTGGACGCAACACCTTTGCGGGGTGGGGGTCGAACGTAACCACCACCAGTGTGCCACCCGCGTCTTTGGCGTGGCCCGCCGAAGTGGAGATGACCGCTTGATGACCGAGATGAACTCCGTCAAAGACGCCGATGGCTAGAAAGATGGGACCAGGCAATTGCGCCAGCTCGGAAATGGAAGACAACGTTTTCAAAACCGAGAGGCGAATGACCAGGCATGAAGCGGGAAGGAAATGAATGACGAACTCCGAAAGCGTTCGCGCGTGGGGTGACGAATGACGAATGGGGCAAATGACGAATGACGAATGACGAATGACGAACAAATTCTGAACACCGAAACCCGAACAGCTCCGCGCCCGTTGTTTCTTGGCGCATCCAGCCTCGTTATTATTTCGTCATTCGTCATTCGTCATTCGTGCTTCGTCATTTTCCTCAGGCACCGCGCATTCGCGATACTTCCGGCAGCGTGAGAATCCGCCCCAGAATGTCCACCGGTTCGGACGTTTTCAATTCGTCCACGGTGATCGCTCCCTCGACACTGAATCGTCCCGACTTTACCCGGCGTAAATTCTTGAGATGCGCTCCGCAACCGAGGGTTTCGCCGATATCATGCGCATAGGTGCGAACATAAAAGCCCTTGCTGCAAACCACGCTGAAATCAATTTCGGGTGACTCGATCCGGTCGATCGAATACCGATAAACGTGCACCAGACGTGGCTCGCGTTCGACCGTTTTGCCCTGGCGCGCGAGTTTGTAAAGGGGAACGCCCCCTTGTTTAATCGCCGAGACCATCGGTGGCATTTGGTAAAAATCGCCGGAGTACTTCTCAAAGGCGGCGCGAACGCCGGCCTCGTCCAGCGGGGGCACCGGACGTTCCTCCAGCGTCACCCCGGCGCGGTCTTGAGTGTCGGTCGATATTCCGAGGACCATCGTCCCCGCGTATTCCTTGTCCTCGCTCATGAGAAGGTCCTGAATTTTCGTTCCGCGTCCGAGTGTGAGCAGGAGCAGGCCGGTAGCGATCGGGTCGAGCGTGCCGCAATGGCCGACCTTCTTCATTTGCAGGCGACGACGAACAATAGCGACCACGTCATGGGAGGTCATTCCGGCCGCCTTATCGACGAGCAGGACACCGTCAGGAGTTGCAGTCAATGACATGGGTGGAAAAAGTTAGGAAGTTAACGGGTTAAGTTGGTGAAAGGGGATCCGCCGCGGACAAGGAGTTCCGTTAACGTTTTAACGATTTAACCCTCCGGCCTCCGGCTCGAAACAGTCCATGACATCGCAAATTGCTTTCAAGATTCTTTGTTCAACCTCGGCGAGCGTTCCGCGCACGCGGGTGCCGGCTGCCAGCTTGTGTCCGCCGCCGCCGAACTGCTGACAGATCGCGGAGACGTCTACGTCCTCGCTCTTTGACCGCATGCTGACGCGCACCTTGCCGTCGTTCAGCTCTTCAAAAAAGACGGCTACGATCACCCCATGAATCGCGCGCAGATGATCGATCAGGCCCTCGTTATCCTCGGGTTTCACCTGGAGATCCGAGGCCACCTTCAGGCCTAGGCTGAAGGTGGCGATCTTCCCTTTGGCCTCGAAACGCATCGTGCCCAGGAGCTCCCTGAGCAGCTCGGTGCGCCGGCGTGGATAATTCTCATAGAGAAGCTGGCTGATCCGTCCGACATCCACACCGCTTCGCAGCAACTCGGCGGCAATCTCAAAAGTCCGCGCGGTTGTGTTCGGGTATTGGAACGAGCCCGTATCGGTCGAAATGGCCACGAAAAGATTCTCGGCAATGGCCATGTCCATCGGCAGTTGCAGATGCTGGATGAGCTCGAAAAGAATCTGCCCGGTGGCGGGTGAAGCCGGATCAACATAAACGAGGTCTCCGTAGCCCGGATTGCTCGGATGATGATCAATATTGATCCATACCTTCGCGTGGTGGACCGATTCGCCCGCGGCGCCGAGTCGACTCTGGGTCGCCGTGTCGAGCGCAATGGCGACATCGAACTGCTGTGGTTTGCTCGGCGGCCGGGTGAGCCGTTCACCGCCCGGGAGGAAATTGTATTTTTCGAGCAAACCGTCCTCGTTCCAAACGGTCACGTCTTTGCCGAATCGTTGCAGCGAGAGGGCGAGCGCGAGCTGGCTTCCGAGCGCGTCGCCATCCGGGCGAATGTGGCTCAGAATCACGAAGCGATCCTGTTTGCGGAAAACGTCGCCGATTTCCGTGAAAGTCGATTGAGTCATTTCTCTATAGCCGCTGCTGTCGCCACGGCCCCGCGGGCCGTCTCAGGAATCGCGATGACGGAAATCGGGACGGCCCGCAGGGCCGCGGCGACAAGAAGATAAGCAGCACGAATCATTCGGTCTCCGCGGCCGGCGGTTCAATTTGCTGCAAAATCTCAAACACCCGCGCGCCCCGTTCGATCGAATCATCGAGGTGAAAAACGAGTTGCGGCGTGTATTTCAAGGTAACGCTTTTGGCGAGGGCGGTCTGAAGGATGACGCGATTCTCCTCCAGCTTCGCCATCGCGGCGGCCTGCCCTTCTTTCCCAAGAACGCTGACGAAAGCGTGTGCCTTTTTCAGGTCCGGGGTGACGTCCACCTGATTTACGGTCACCAGCGCTCCCGCGAAACTGATCTCGCGAGCGATGATCGTGCTCAGCTCGCGTTTCAGGAGTTCGTTCACGCGGAGTAATCGATGTTTCATGAAAAAAGTCGAGAGTTGAAAGCTGCGAGTTGAGAGAAAAGCAGGGTCGATCGGAGAGTCTCTCAACTCTCACCCAACGACTCTCAACTTCGCATCACAGCTTCTGTGCGACCGCCTCGAGTTGGTAGCACTCGATGACGTCGCCCACCTGATATTCGTTGAAATCGCCGAGCTTGATTCCGCACTCAAGACCGACGCGCACTTCTTTCACATCGTCCTGAAAACGGCGCAGCGTCGATAAGCCGCCGTCATAAACCGGTTGGCGCCGGCGGAGCACGCGCGCACGCGCGGTGCGAGCGATCCGCCCGTCGGTGACCAGGCAGCCGGCGACAATGCCCCTGCTCAGTTTGAAGATTTGTTTTACCTCGGCATGACCAATGACGGTCTCGCGATGTTCCGGATCGAGCAGACCCGCCATGGCCTCCTTCATCTGATCGATTAGCTCGTAGATAATACTGTAGAGCTTTACCTGGACGCCTTCGCGCTTGGCGACGTTCACGGCCATGCTCTCGACCTTGATGTTGAAGCCAACCACCACCGCATTCGATGCGCTGGCCAGCAGGATGTCGGATTCGGAGATCGGGCCGACGCCAGCATGAACAATTTCCAGATCGATCTTCTTACTTTCGATCTGACCGAGCGCGCCGGTTAGCGCTTCGAGCGAACCTTGGGCATCGCATTTCAAAACGATGCGCAAATACTTCTTGCCGTCGGCCGCTTCGAGCAAACTTTCGAGCGTAGCGCGTTGCGGCGCGCTCAACTTATCCGCGCGCCTCTCCAGGAGCCGTTCTTCGCTCAAGGTTTTGGCGGAGCGCTCGGATTCCATGACCAGAAATTCATCCCCCGCGTGCGGAAGACCGCTGAATCCAAGAACCTTTACCGGCGTGGAGGGGCCCGCTTCCTTGATCGGCTTGCCCCGATCGTCCATCAGCGATTTGATCTTGCCGCCGTAATCGCCGCAAATAAATGGATCGCCGGTTCTGAGGGTGCCCATCTGCACGATGACGGTCGCCGTCGGTCCGCGGCCAGGTTCGACCTGCGCTTCGATGACGGTGCCGCGTGGAGTAGCCGTCGGCGAAGCTTTCAATTCCATCACTTCGGCCTGCAGCGCCATCATTTCGAGAAGGTGATCGATCCCCGTGCCCTTGGTGGCGGAAACTTCGCAGACGATGGTGTCGCCGCCCCAATCTTCCGGGGCAAGTTCACGCTCCTGGAGCTGCTTCTTCACCCGATCGACGTTTGCGGAGGGCAAATCGACCTTGTTGATCGCGACCATAATTTTCACCTGCTCCGCGGCTTTGGCGTGGCTGATGGCCTCGAGCGTCTGCGGCATCAGTCCGTCATCGGCCGCGACCACGAGGACAACGATGTCAGTCACGTGCGCTCCGCGAGCACGCATGGCGGTGAAGGCGGCGTGACCCGGCGTGTCCAGAAAAGTGATGCGTGAGCCCTTGTAGTCGACCGTGTAGGCGCCAATGTGCTGCGTGATCCCGCCCGCTTCCCCGGCGGCCACCCGCGTCTTGCGGATCGCATCCATGAGCGAAGTCTTGCCGTGATCGACGTGACCCATGAACGTGATGATCGGACCGCGCGTCTTGAGTTCTTCTTCCTTTTCGATGACGGGCGGAGGCGGTGCGACCACGACCTGCTCGACTTTGTGAACGCCGCCGCCTTTTTCGCGGCGTTCCATTTCGAAAACGAAACCGTGTTTCGCACAAATCTGTGTCGCGGTGTCCGGTTCGACCGTCAGGTTCGGGTTGGCGAAAATGTTGAAGTCATCCATCAACTCCTTGATGAGTTGAAAATTTTTCAGCCCGAGTTGCAGCGCCAATTCCTTGACGATGATGGGCGGCTTGATGTGAATGATCTTTTGGGGCTCGCCTTCCGGCTCAGAAACCACGGCGTCTTCAGCTGGCGTGCCGGTCGCGGGTGCGGCCGCCGCGGGCTTTTCTGGCTCTGGTGGAGTGACTGCGGCGGCCGGCGCAGGCGCGACCGCCTCCTGTGTTCCTCGGATGCGAGAAATCGGTGGCAGGAACGTGCGCTTCTTGGTCCCGTCGCCCTCGGCCCGTTTTGGCCGGGGCTTCTTTTCGTCGATCAGCGAAACGGTTTCCATCGCCGGTTTTGGTGCCGGCTTCGGAGCGTCTGTCGATTTGGCCGGGTCAGCGTGCGACTTGGCTGCCGGTTCGGCCTGGGACCGAGCCCTGGCCGCGACCGCGGTCGAAGAGGCGCGCGCCGATTTTGTCGGCGTCTCAACCTTGGCCTTCTTTACTTCCTTGGCCGTGGACTCAGGTGCCGCGGCACTGGACGAAGCAGCGGCCTTGACCGGCTTGCGAACGGTCGCCGGCTTGCGCGCTGTGGTCTTGGTCGTCGTTTTCGTTGGCATCTCTGTCCTTGAACAAATTCTCGGTCATGCCGGCTGGCTAGGCACGGACCATTTATTGTGCGGCGGGAGTCTCCTGATGAACGGCTTCATGAATTTCCCGCGCCTTCGCCTCATCCACGGAAAGGATCTCGACCAGATCCTCGACCGCCGCGTCGCGCAATCCTTCGAGATTGGTGAAGCCGGACTTAACCAGCGCCAATCCCTGCTCTTCCGTGATTGGGAGCGCGCCGGACAAAGCTTGCGCCGCTTGCGCGACTTTCTGTTCAACCGCGTGAGTCGCGGAGGTGTCGCGATCGATGTTGATCTCCCAGCCGGTGAGGCGCGACGTTAACCGCGCGTTCTGGCCCTTCTTGCCGATCGCGAGCGAAAGTTGATCTTCGTCGACGGAAATCTGGACGCTCTTTTTTTCGGGATCGAAAATGAGATTTTTCACCTTGGCCGGCTTGAGTGCCTCCAGGACAAATTCCTTGGGATCGGAGCTCCAGCGGATGATGTCGACTTTCTCGTTGTTCAGCTCCCGGACAATATTCTTCACTCGTGATCCGCGCATGCCGACGCAGGCGCCCACTGGATCGACTTTTTCATTCGCGCTGGTGACCGCAATTTTTGTCCGATAGCCGGCTTCGCGAGCGATGCCGCGAATCTCGACCGTGCCGTCGCTAATTTCGCTCACTTCGAGTTCGAAAAGACGGCGGACGAAATTCGGGTGGCTTCGAGAAACGATGATCTCCGGTCCGCGAATTCCGTTTTCCACCGCGACGACATAGGCCCGCAGCCGGTCGCCCACATTGTAATCCTCGACCACCACGCGTTCCCGCTGCGGCATGATCGCCTCGAATTTCCCGAGATCGAGAATCACGTCGGAGCGATCGAAGCGGCGGACCGTTCCACTGACGATCTCACCCGCGCGATCCTTGAACTCCTCATAAATCATTTCCTTTTCAACCTGACGGATGCGCTGCATCATCGCCTGCTTGGCGGTTTGGGCCGCGATGCGTCCGAAATTCTTCGGCGTCACTTCCACTTCCACTTCGCCCCCAACCGCGGCAGTCGGGTTGATCTTGAGCGCCTTGGAAAGGGAAATTTCGTCCGCGGGGTTCGCGACGTCGTCGACCACCAGTAATTTTGCCAGCGCCCGTATCTCACCCGTCTTCGGATTGATATCGATTCGGAGATCGCGAGACGCGCTCACGCTCTTTTTCGACGCCGAGAGGAGCGCGTTCGAGACGGCTTCGAGCAGGATCTCGCGTTTGATCCCGCGCTCCCGTTCCAGGTAATCCAGCATGGCAATAAACTCGGCGTTCATAAAAAGCATCTAGCCCGCAGACCAAAAAGAGTGGGATACCAGCTCCCACCCCAATCAGCGCGGACTAGGCGCTTACCTTAATTTTCGGAGGGGCTTTCGTCAAGGGTTGGAATCTGCCCCGAATCGAAGGAGGGTTCCGCCTGACCATGTCCCGCGCCGTCAATTTGTTGCTGGTAATAATATTCTGGGCGGCAATCTATTTGCCGGCGCTGGGCTCGTTGGAGATCAAGGGAGAAGAAGGCCGCCGCATCTTGCCCGCGATCACTATGCTTGAGACGGGCAATTTTCTCATCCCGCAAGTCGGGAGCGCACCCTATTATCGCAAGCCGCCGCTGGTGAATTGGCTCCTGGCCCTCTCCTTTAGGATCGTTGGTCATCGCAATGAATGGGCGGCGCGTTTGCCGTCGGTTCTTTGCGTTCTCGCGGTTGCTCTGGTGTTCCTTACGGCGGCCCGAGCAAGCCTGGGCCCAAATGGATCGCTGATGGCCGCCCTGATTTGGATGGTGAATTTCGGCATGATCGAGAAGGGCCGGCTCATTGAAATTGAAGCGCTCTACGTCGCGCTCCTGGGCATCGCCGTGATCTGCTGGCTGAGCTGGTGGCACCAACGGCGTTCACCGTGGCTCTGTTGGATGGTGCCGTCGGTCTTCCTGGGGCTGGGGATGCTCGCGAAGGGCCCCGTGCATTTGCTCTTCTTTTATGCCGTGGTCGTTGCTGTTCTCCACGGCGAGGGCGAACTGCGCAAGCTCCGGCATCCAGCGCATCTCGTTGGGATCCTGGTCGTAATCGGGATTTTCGCAGCCTGGGCCGTCCCCTATTGGCGGGCGATGCCGGGCGCGAATCTGTCTCACGCCTGGTCGGGTCAATTTACCGGCCGCCTCGCGGGCGACGACTTCAAGCTTGGTCACTGGCTGCTGAACCTTCCGCGCGCTCTCGCCTATTTCCTCCCTTGGACATTATTGTTGCCGTTGGTTTCAGGAGCGAAATTCCCAGGGCAACGTGAAACGAATTTGGTGCGGGCTCTGAGCTGGGGCTGCGCCGTTCCGTTTGTCGTCGTGAATCTGTTGCCGGGAGCGCTCCCCCGTTATGCGATGCCAGCCTTGGCCGGGGCTTCGTGGCTGATGGCGATGACGCTCACCGCGCCTGAAATTCGTCTCCCAGGCTGGTGGCCGGCGCCAGGGATTCTGGCACCGGGACGGAGATTTCGTCTGGTCATCTCCATGGCCGTCGCGGCAGGAATTGCGGTCGGCCTCTACGCGGTCGCCGTGGTCCCGGTGTTGCAACGGCGTTCGAAAGTGAAAGTGATCGCGGCGCAAATTGACGGGCTGGTGCCAGACTCAGAGCCGCTTTACGCGGTCGATCCCGATTATCAGCTCTTCCTCTTCTATATTAAATCGCACCTCGTCTATGTGGGTCGCATCGATGATCTGCCCCTTGGCGCGCGCTACCTGCTGGTTCAACCGGCGAAGGAGCGGTCGATCATGGAAAGCGAACGATGGGCGCCACGGCACGCGCGGCCCATACTTACGGTGACCGATTACCGGAAACGGACGGTGATCGTCTTGAAGGTGAGCGATGGGAATCCGTAGGACGAGTTGGGAGCCGGCGTGGCGGCACTGTCATCCCGAGTCCGGCAGCTTGTGCAAATAGGACGTGGCCGATGCGAACGGCATTATAGGGCGCAAGCGAGTCCGCCCTACGACCGTGAGGTCCCTCGCCGTCTGCGCAGCCTCGGGATGACACGCAAGGTCATTTGACAAGCCCGGCATCATGGATTTAGTTAGCACGCTAACCAATTTATTATATGCCTCCAACCAATACGAATGAGTTTGGTCTCCTGCTCTTCGGCACCGCCCGTGCCTGGCGCACCAAACTCGATCAGCGCCTGCGCCCGCTCGGCTTGAGCCAGGGCAAATGGCGCACGCTCATTCACCTTTCGCAGGGCGGGAACAAGCTGACCCAAAAGGAAATCGCGGAGCGCATGGGCATTGAAGAGCCAACGCTCGCCGGCTTACTCGACCGGCTCCAGGAGGATGGCTGGATCAAGCGGAGAGAATCGCCGAGCGACCGGCGTTGCAAGATCGTCCATCTCCAGCGTCGCTCGAAGGCTGTCCTCGACGAGATTTTCAACGCCGCCCATGGGCTGCGCCACGAACTAATTGATGACGTTCCGCCGAGCGACCTTGATGCCTGCATCCGCGTCCTGACGCAGATCCGGAAGAAGGCGGAAGGACCGGCGGCGGCCGCGAAAAACCGCCGCGCCGCAAGCGGCCGCCGAAACGTAGCGTCGAGAAACTAATTACCATGACAACAATGACCCGGGTCAACGTCGCGACGCGTGAAGCTGTCGTGCATCTTGAACACCGCTTCGGGCGCAGACGCCTCCATATCTTTGGCGGGATCCTTGCCATGATCCTGCTGCTCCTGCTCTTCAGGGCCTTTCTTGGCCGGGAAAAAGCCGCGGCCGCGCCCGCGCCGCGCCCAGTCGACGTAGCCGGGGTAATCCAACAGGATGTCCCCCTTTATCTCGACGAAATTGGAACCTGCACCGCGTTTGAAACCGTCCAGGTGCAGTCTCAGGTCAGCGGGCAGATCACGGCGCGCAATTTCCAGGACGGCGCTGAGGTAAAAAAGGGAGATGTCCTCTTCACAATCGATGCGAAGCCGTTTCAGGCGATGCTCGATCAAGCGCAAGGACAACTCGCCCAGGCTCGATCCCAGTTGGTCCTCGATCAAATCGGCCTCAAGCGTCAGCAGGATCTGCGATCGAAGGGTGTCAACTCGCCTCAGGATTTCGACACGGCTCAGGGCACGGTCAACAACGATGAGGCCAAGGTAAAAAGCGCGGAGGGCGCTGTGGCTTCGGCGCAGTGGAATGTGGATAATTGCACCATTCGCTCGCCGATCGATGGCCGGGCCGGGCTTCGCCTGGTGGACGTCGGCAACATTGTCAGCAGCGGCAATGGCGGGTCCGGAGCTGTGCTTGTGACCATTCAGGGTATCGATCCGATCTATACGGATTTCACCATCGCGGAACCCGATCTCCCCTTGGTGCGAAAGTATCTCGGTGGCCCAAACCTAAAGGTCTTGACCCAAGCCGAAGGCGACCAACTCCCTCCACGGGAAGGGAAGCTCTCCTTTATCGATAACGCGCTCCAGTCCGGTTCGGGCACGGTCAAGGCACGCGGCGTGACGCCGAATCCGGATCGGGCGCTCTGGCCGTCCCAGTTCGTGCATGTCCGTTTGATTCTGGACGTCCTGAAGAATTCGAACCTCGTGCCGAGCGGCGCGGTCCAGATTGGCCAAAACGGGCCGTATGTTTTCGTGGTCAAGCCCGATTCGACCCTCGATCTCCGGCAGGTCAAACCCGGGCAGCGCCAGGGCGACCTCACGGTTATCACGCAAGGGGTCAGTCCTGGTGAAACCGTAGTGGTTTCTGGCCAATTGCAGCTCGCCCCGGGGGACAGGATTGCCCCTCGTGAAATCGAACAGGGGCCGAGTTCGCCGAGTGGCAAAGCCTTTCACTAATTCCGTTATGGCTGATTCATCTTACGATAGCGATGAACCTCTTCCGCGGGATGGCTCGGGTGAGGACGTGTTGAAAAATCGCGCCGAGAAACGTCAGACGCCAGCGGGTGATAAGACTCTCGCCGGGAAGCTGGTCCAGTTCTCTTCCGGCCTTTCCAAGCCCTTCATCCAGCGGCCGGTGATGACGACCTTGTTGACGCTCTCAATCGTCGTCTTCGGCATTCTTACCTACAAGCAGCTCGCGGTGAATGATCTCCCAGCGGTCGATTATCCGGTGATTTCGGTCAACGTCTCCTATCCAGGTGCGAATCCGGAAACGATGGCGAACACGGTCGCGACGCCGTTGGAGAAACAGTTCACGCAGATTCCGGGACTGACCCTCACGACCAGCTCGAGCACCCAGGGCAGCACCAACATCACCCTCCAGTTTGACCTCTCGAAAGGCATCGATGCCGCCGCCACGGATGTGCAATCCGCCATCCAGCGCGCCACTGGCCAGCTCCCGAGCGATTTGCCCAGTCCGCCGACCTTCTTCAAAACGAATCCGAACGACCAGCCTGTGACTTTTCTCGCGTTGACGAGTGACACGCTCACGGACGGCGCTCTCTATCGTTATGCGACCACCCAGGTCCAGCAGCGTTTGAACATCCTGCCGGGCGTTTCTCAAGTGAACGTCTACGGGGTCAAAGGCGCGATCCGGATCAAGGCGAATCCGGGGGCGCTCGCCTCGAGGAACCTGACCCTGGACGATCTCGCCGCGGCGATCAAGGCCAGCACCTCCTACTCGGGCGCGGGGCAATTTGATGGCAAGACCCAGTCCTTTGTCCTTCGCCCCAACTCGCAAATTGCGGACTCCGAGGGCTATCGCAACATCATGATTGCACGGACGAAGGATAACTCGCCGGTCTATCTGCGCGACGTCGCCAATGTGGTCGACGGTGTGCAGGATGAGCGGCTCTCGCGGCATTTTTTTGCGCGTGGATTTAATCCGCCCGCTTCTGTGATTGTGCTGGCGGTATCGCGCCAGGCCGGGGCCAATGCCGTCGCCGTGGCCAAATCCGTCAACGATCTTCTGCCCCAGTTGAGGTTGGAACTTCCGGGTTCGATCAATCTGATTCCCACTTTCGATCGCTCGCTGACCATCGTGCATTCGGTGTCGGATGTGGAGACGACTCTGTTCATCGCGTTTGTGCTTGTGATCATGGTTATCTTCCTGTTCCTCGGCCGCGCCACCGACACACTCATTCCCGTCGTTGCCTTGCCGCTCTCGCTCCTGATCACCTTTCTGGCGATGTGGGCCCTGAACTACTCGATTAACAATTTAACCTTGATGGCGATGACGCTCGCCATCGGCTTCCTGGTCGATGATGCGATTGTCTTTCTCGAGAATGTGGTCCGCCGCGCGGAGAGAGGAGAGTCGATCTATAAGGCAACGTTGAACAGCGCCGGAGAAATCTCTTTCACCATTCTTTCGATGACGCTGTCTTTGGCGGCTGTCTTCATTCCGCTCGCTTTCATGCCCGGGCTCCTGGGCCGCATCTTCCGCGAGTTTTCCGTCACTATTATCGTTGCCATTTTCGCGTCCGGTCTTGTCTCGCTTACGCTCACGCCTCTAATGTGCGCGCGCCTGCTCGCGGAGCGGGGACCGGGTCATGCCAGGACTTGGACAGAACGTGTTATCGGCCGCATTTTTGCTCGGATCGTGCATTTCTATGGCCGGAGCCTCGATTGGTTCCTCGATCACGGCTGGCTTGCCGTCCCCATCGTTATCGCCTGCGTTGTGGGAGTCTGGTTCTTCTTTAGCTCGTTGCCCTTCACGCTTCTTCCCACGGGCGATAGCGGTGTCATCCGTGGCTTCTTCATCGTCCAGGAGGGCGCTTCGCCACAGCAACAGCGTCAACTGCAGGATAAACTTGACCCCGTTCTCCAGGCGAACAAAGCCGTCGATAAATATTTCACGGTTGCGGGCCGGGGAGGGCAGACGGCAGGAGTTTTTACCGTTCTATTCTTGAAGGACGCCAAGGATCGGGCGGCCATCGAGGACGTGGCGGCCGACCTGCGCCGGGCTGTAAGCGAGATTCCTGGAGTTTTCCCGACCTTGAATCCGTCACCCGTGCTCCAAATTAATATCGGCGCGGCTGGCAGCCAGTTCGGTCGTTACTCCTATGTGTTGAGCGGCATTAATCCGGATGAAGTTTATGCTGCCGCCGATGCCTTCGGAGAGAAGCTCCGTTCCTACGATGGTTTCGCCTCGCCTCCGCGAGCCGATCTCTTTCGGAACACCCCAAACGTCGACATCAACATCGATCGCGACCGCGCCAGTCTCTTCGGGGTTTCCACGGCCAAGCTACAAACGCTCCTTCGCTCGGCCTACTCCCAGAACTACGTTTACCTGATCAAACAGGCCGACGATCAATACCAGGTTATCCTTGAAGTAGACGACAAGGAGCGAGCTACCCCGGAAGACCTGGGACGCGTCTACGTCAGGCCCGATAATGGCGCCGCCCTTATCCCCGTGCGCGCCCTGACGAAATCGGAGACAAAACTGGGTCTGCAATCCGTTAACCATTTGAACCAGTTTACCAGCGTAACTTTCGGTTTCGATACCAAGCCGGGCGTAGCTCTGGGCGATGTGACCGCGTTTATCCAGAAGACGGCGGCTGAGACTCTCCCTCCAACGGTCAAAGGAGAGCTTCAAGGAGAAGGCCTCGTTCTGCAGCAGCTCTTCCGGGCGCTGCCCTTCCTGATTCTGGCCGCGCTCTTTGTCATGTATGTTATTCTCGGCATCCTTTACGAGAGCTACGTCCATCCTATTACCGTGCTTTCCGCGCTCTTCCCCGCGGTCGTCGGCGGCCTGTTTACGCTCTGGCTTTTCCGTTCCACTCTCTCGCTTTACTCCGTCATCGGTCTCTTTCTTCTCATGGGCATTGTGAAGAAAAACGGGATCATGATCGTCGATTTCGCGCTCCACCGGCTCGACGAAGGGTACGATCGACGTTCTGCCATTCATGAGGCAAGTATCGAGCGTTTCCGGCCCATCATCATGACAACGCTCGCCGCCTTAATGGGCGCGATCCCACTCGCGCTCGGTTATGGAGCTGATGGCTCGTCGCGCCGGCCGCTGGGTCTCGTGATCGTAGGTGGCCTCATCATCTCGCAATTAATTACGCTCTACATCACGCCAGTGATTTACCTTGCGCTCGAATCGTTCCAGGAGCGCGTGCTCGACAAAGTGCCGTTCCTCCGCAGCGGCCATATGCATCACGAAGCTGACGCCGGGAAACCGGAGTTAGGTGCCAAGCAGCCGGCGCCGGTTGGCGCGGGCTAGTCCACGCTCCAGAAGAATGAACCGAGGATCGGCCTACGCCGAGCCGCCTTCGCAGAGCAGCTACGACGAGCCAGGGGCTACGGCGCGACAGGTGACGCTGATAACACGGATGGGACAGAGTGCCACAAAGAATCACCTGCGACAGAACGGAGTTAATCCTCGTTCCCCGTGCACTTGGGAATGAATCTGTCTTGGCAGTTGTGCCTTAGCGATTCACCCTCTGCTTGGCAGCAAAGCTGGCGAAGCAAAGCTTCGGGACAGGTACGCTCCCAAGTGCAACTTGGGAACGAGGAACATGCTCCTCGTACGCGCGCTGGGGCCTTCTCTAAGCCAGTCTGGAATTGCGAACCCGCTGGCTCATCCGACGCTGGGACTTTATGACGGCCAGGGTATGTTAGATAAGTAATATCTCTTGGTTAATCTGGAGGTGGCCTTTACCCTGCCTGCGCACACAGAGGAGCAAAAAGTCATGACAATTCGTTCTGGTATCGTGGTCTGCGGGCTATCCCTCGCCATCGGCATTCGATTTGCAGCGGCCGACAACTACAACGTCATAAACATGAGCGATAGCGGAACGGGATCACTGCGACAGGCGATTCTCGATGCAAACGCGCACATCAACGTGATCACACCGGACACGATCAGCTTCGCCATCCCTGGCGCGGGAGTCCATACCATCACGCCGGCATCCGCCCTTCCGGCGATCACCGACCCGCTCACGATTGACGGTTACACGCAGCCGGGCGCGAGCGCGAACACGCTGGCTGTCGGGGACAACGCCGTTCTGCTCATCGAGCTGAATGGAATGAGCGCGGCCAGCAGCGGACTGACCATTACGGGCGGTGGTTCCACGATTCGCGGACTGGTCATCAACCGCTTCGCCGGAAGCAATGGCGGAATTTTTCTGGATTCCGGCAATAACGTGATCGCAGGCAATTTTATTGGTGTCGATCCGACCGGTAGCTCCGAACTCGGAAACAACGGCGGAGTTTTCGTCGCCACGGGCGCCGACAACTTGATCGGAGGCACTACGCCTGGCGCGCGCAACGTCATCTCCGGCAACGGACCTAACCAGGCCAACGTGGTCGTGAGCAAAATCTTTATGTCAGGCGACCCGTCGCCAAGCGGAACGCTGATCCGCGGCAACTACATCGGTACCAACGCTGCAGGCACGGTCGCGGTGCATCCCCAGGCATTCCAAAATGTTCCCGGTGTCAGTGTCCTCGTCGCTACCGGCACGATCATCGGTGGCACGGGCGGCGCGCGCAACGTGATTTCCGGAAACTCGGACGGAATCCATACCGAGGAGGGCGGGACCTCGCCCGTTGACCTCACGGTTCAGGGCAATTTCATTGGTGTGGACGCGACGGGTAACACCGCGCTCGGCAATTTTTTAAACGGCATCTTCTTTTCTCCGCCGCGGGACAGGAGCGATTCCAGCCTCACGATTGGCGGCACGGCAGCGGGCGCTGGCAATGTGATTTCGGGCAATGCCGGTGATGGGGTTTTGATCGCCAACAGTAACCTGGTGGTCCAAGGCAACCGTATTGGCACAAATCTCGCGGGCACGCTCAACCTCGGCAATGGCAACCACGGCGTTGAGGCGACGAGGGGCGGCAGCCCCCCTTTCCCCTTGGTCCAGTTCACGATCGGCGGCACGACGGCGGCAGCGCGCAACATCATTTCGGGCAATGGCGGCTTCGGGCTGCGATTCTTTAACCCAACCAGTTCCACAATGGTGCAGGGCAACTTCATCGGTACGCAAGTCGACGGCCAGACTGCCTTGGGGAATGGTTCCAATGGCATTCAGGCGCAGAGTACTGCCACCATCGGCGGGACGACCGCCGGAGCAGGTAACGTCATCGCTTTCAACTCTACCGGCGCCGGCGGGGCCGGAATCCTCATTCCACCTGATGGAAGCGGCGGGCCAACCGGCGTGAGCATTCTAGGCAATGCCATCTTCTCCAATGGCGGTCTCGGCATCTCCCTTGGCAGTGCGGGGCCCACGCTCAACGATGCCTGCGACGCCGACACCGGCCCTAACAACTTGCAGAACTTCCCCACGCTAACATCAGCCAGTTCCGGGGGCGGCAGCACAACCGTCCAAGGCAGTTTCAACAGCACAGCTAGCACTACGTTTAGGATCGAATTTTTCTCCAGCGCCGCGTGCGATTCATTAGGCAATGGCGAGGGGCAAACCTTTCTCGGTTTTGCGAGTGTCACCACCAATGGAACTTGCACCGCTAACATCAGCGCGACCTTGCCGGTCGCGGCAGGTGCGGTCGTTACCGCTACGGCGACTGATCCAAATGGAAACACGTCCGAGTTTTCGACCTGCGTGCAAGTGACTGGGGGAACAACCCCAACGCCAACCCCAACGCCTACGGCGGCCCCGGGGCAGCTTCTCAATATCTCGACACGCCTGCGCGTGCAGACGGGTGAGAACGTTCTAATCGGCGGCTTCATCATTACGGGGACCGCTCCGAAGCGGGTGATTGTGCGCGGCATCGGTCCGTCGCTGGCGCAGTTCTTCTCAGACTTTCTGGCGGACCCCACCCTGGAGCTGCACGGTCCGGGTGGCTTTGTCACGATCGCGAACGACAACTGGAAAACCAGACCTGATGGCGGCAGCCAGCAGGCCGAAATCGAAGCGACGGGTGTCGCACCGACCAACGACCTGGAATCTGCACTCGTGCAAACCTTGCCCGCAAACAATGCCGGATACACCGCCATCGTGCGTGGTAAGAATAACACCATCGGGATCGGATTGGTCGAAGCGTACGATCTGGACACCGCGGCGAATTCCAAGCTGGCGAATATTAGCACCCGTGGCTTTGTCGAGACCGGCAACAACGTCTTAATCGGCGGATTTATTGCCGGCAACGGTATCACAAAGGTTATCATTCGTGCCATCGGCCCTTCGCTCGCGAACTCGGGGATTGCCGGGGCTTTGCAGGACCCGACGCTCGAGTTGCACGATGGAAGCGGCGCGCTCATTGCCTCGGATGACAACTGGCGAACAGGTGGCCAGGAAGCGGAAATTATAGCCACCGGCATTCCCCCGACGAATGATCTGGAGGCGGCTATCGTGGCGACACTCGCGCCCGGACCTTACACGGTGATCGTGGCCGGGAATAATAGCACCACCGGCGTAGGGCTGGTGGAAGTCTACAACATTCAGTGACATGTAGTGGCGCTTCTGTGAAGCGCCTGTTCTGGACCTTGCAGCCAGTCCCCGTTGTCGCGGCGATAGCTGCCGCGCGCTCATCACTGTCTCAGCTTCTCCTCAACCGCCAAGTAGCGGCAGGATAATCAACTTGACTGACGAAAGCGGTCTTGTGATAACGGCGGGCAGAGCCGGACAGTTTTTGGCATCGAAACAACGACCGCGCCGGCTCGTTAAGAAGACGAGGCAGCCAGCATGAATCATCGGACATTTGTTTTACCGGTCGCGATTCTTTGGTCGGCAATAGCAACCATCACCTTCGCGGACACTTTCACCGTCATCAATACGGACGATACCGGCGCTGGCTCGTTGCGTCAGGCGATTCTGAGTGCCAACGGCAATCCAGGTCTCGACACGATCGCGTTTGCCATTCCGGGAACAGGTGTGCACACCATCACGCCGGTCACCCAGCTCCCATCCATCACCAGTCCGGTAACGCTTGATGGTTACACGCAACCTGGCTCCGGCGTGAACACGCTGGCGAATGGCGATAACGCGGTGTTACTGATCGAATTGAGTGGCGTGCCAACCCCCGGTGGCGGACTAACAATCAATCCCGGCGGTAGCGGCAGCACCATCCGAGGGCTAGTGATCAACCGCTTCAGCGACGGCATCGATCTATCCTCCAGCAACTGCTTTGTTCAAGGTAACTTCCTTGGCACCGATCCGACGGGCCTGATTGCGCGACCCAATACCGGCCATGGACTAATGGTGGGTGGCGACAATAATCTAATCGGCGGCACTTCACCCTCCGCGCGCAACATCTCCTCTGGCAATCTCCTTATGGGCATCTTTGCGGGGGGCTCAAACAATAATATCATTCAAGGTAATTTCATCGGTGTGGATGCCACCGGTGGCGCCGCGCTGGGCAACGGCAGCGAGGGAATTCGGATTGTCTCCGGAGGATCTGGGAATCTCGTCGGCGGCCCTACCGCCGGCGCGCGAAACATAATTTCCGGCAATGTGGATGACGGGGTCAATATCACCTTTGGCCCGAGTGGTAACACAGTCCAGAGCAATTTTATTGGCACGGACGTCACCGGCACCAGGCCCAT
>Ga0209048_10000411_pt1 | contig 46382 bp, 47 predicted proteins | sample FrelakmetCRP12CR_FD_187146 | JGI IMG/M metagenome (GOLD analysis project Ga0209048, IMG submission 187146) | Freshwater lake sediment microbial communities from the University of Notre Dame, USA, for methane emissions studies - CRP12 CR (SPAdes)... | ecosystem: Environmental > Aquatic >...
GCCGCCCGCCGCCCGACGCGCCACTGCTCGGCGCGCAGCAAGTCGTTGCCGGACTCACAGTCGTTCTGGTCACGGCCCTCGGTGTCCTGGCCCCGTGAGTGTCGGTCCGCACCAGTCGCAGCGTCATGCTCGATCCCAACCCACGGGAGGGGCCATCGGGCTGCGGAACAGCATGTCCCCGTGGATGTGTGAAACGACGCGCTGGGCCTCTTCTTTATCCATGCTCCAGCCACCGTCGATGAACTGGTCGATGAGCCCCTCGACCACCCATCCGACAAGCGATGCGTCCCATCGAGCGACCATCCGCGGGCGCAAGGGCACCGAAACGAGAGCACGGTGGCGGTGATGCTCCGGCTCGTGCATGCCCACACGATCGTGCGGCCTCACACTTCGCCCATGTCCTCGACGATGACCGCCGACGAGAACGTCTTGTTGTCGCGTAGCACCTGTATGACAGCGGTATGGCGGTACACGAAGCAGGACGTCGGCGCGCCCTCGTAGATCGATTCGGCATGACGGGTGAGTACTTTCGCATCTTCAACGAAATCTGGGAGCGTCGACTGGGTCGCCCATGAGCAGCATCTTGAGCGCGGGCCGCGACGGGATCACGGCGGCGAGTGGTGGAGTGGAGCGCGTTCCTCGCTTTCGGCCCGTTGATCGTCAACCAGGCGACGGCGACGACCACCTCGCAGCGCACGACATTGTGGTCATGGTGCCGCGTCGGGGTCGGTGATCACGAGCAGCACGGTCGTGGGCTCGACCTGTGTACCCAGCTCGACGTACAGATGGCTGACAATCCCGTCGTGCGCCGCGTTGATCGTGTGCTCCATCTTCATCGCCTCGAGCGCGAGCAACGGTTGGCCGAACCGGACGCGATCTCCTTCGCGCACGAGCACGCGCGTCACCGTACCGGGTAGTGGAGCGTGCAGGGACCCGGCCGCGCCCCGGTGAGCCCGCGTCGGGAACCGCTCGAGCTGGCGCATCGTCGAAGATCCGAGCGCGCTGTCGACGAAGGCGATCGCGCCGACGCGATGCACCGTGACGTGGTGACGGACGCGCGCGATCTCCAGCTCAACGACCTCGGGCGTGACTCGGTTCACGAGCAGCTCCTCGACGAGGGAACCGTCGACGGTCGCTTGGATGCCCCGACGCGTCAGCGCACACACGACCTTGACCTCGCGGTCGCCGCATCGGAACGTGAGGGGCTGCGCGGCCTGCCCGACGTTGCGCCAGGCGGGCGGGATCCCATCGGGGACCGGAGCGCCCGCGGCCGCCGCACGTTGACCGGCGACCGCGACGGCGACGGCATGGAGCCTCATGAGCTCGGGCGCATCATCGGGCCTGCCGAGCACAACCGGGTCGTTGCGCTCGAAGAAGCCAGTGTCGATCTGCCCGGCGAGGAACTCGGGATGCCGTAGGGTCCGCGCCAGGAGATCGCGGTTCGTCGTGACGCCGTGGATCTCGCTCCGCTGGAGCACCTCGGCCAAGCGCCGCGCCGCTTGCGTTCGCGTGGGCGCCCATACGATGACCTTCGCGAGTAGGCCATCGTAATGCGTGCTGACGATCGAACCATCGGCGTAGCCGGCGTCGACGCGCACGTCGGGGGCAGCGTCGATGCGAAGGCGATGGACGGGTCCACTCGTCGGGAGAAAGCCTGCGCCGACGTCCTCGGCGTAGAGACGCGCCTCGATGGCATGCCCCGAGAAGCTCGGGTGCACCACTCCGGCAGGGAGCGCGTGCCCGGCGGCCACCTCGAGCTGGAGCTCGACGAGGTCGATCCCGGTGACGAGCTCGGTGACGGGATGCTCGACCTGGAGTCGGGTGTTCACCTCGAGGAACCAGAACGCACCCGATGGGTCGAGCACGAACTCGACGGTCCCGGCTCCGACGTAGCCGATAGCCCTGGCCGCCGAGACGGCCGCAACGCACAGCTGGGCACGCACATCGTCGACGATCGCGGGTGACGGGGCCTCCTCGATGACCTTCTGGTGGCGACGCTGGATCGAGCACTCGCGCTCGAACAGGTGCACGACGGTGCCATGGGTGTCGCCGAAGATCTGCACCTCGACGTGGCGCGGCTTCGCCACGAAGTGCTCGAGGAACACGGAACCGTCACCGAAGGCCGCTTCGGCCTCTCGCCGTGCGCTCGCGACCGCCTCGACCACCTCGTCGCGAGAGTGCACGACGCGCATGCCGCGGCCGCCACCTCCGAACTCGGCCTTCACGATGAGCGGGAACCCGATCCCGTCGCCGGCCTGCTCGACATCGGCGGCACTCGCGTCGGGGTCGATCACGGTCCCGGGCAACACAGGGACCCCCGCGTCGGCCATCACCCGCTTCGCCTCGACCTTCGAGCCCATCGCCTCGATGACCGAGGGCGGAGGTCCGACGAACACCAGCCCGGCAGCCTCACACGCGCGCGCGAAGCCCGCGTGCTCGGAGAGGAACCCGTAGCCCGGGTGGACCGCGTCGGCCCCCACAGTGTGCGCCGCGGCAACGATGGCATCGACGTCGAGATAGGTGTCCGCGGCGGCCGTTCCGGGAAGGCGCACCGCTTCGTCGGCCTCCTCGACGAACGGCAGGTGCTCGTCCGCGTCGGAGAACACGACGGCACTGGCGATGCCCATGCGACGCGCGGTCCGGATGATCCGCGACGCGATCTCGCCCCGGTTGGCGATCAGTACCTTTGTGATCGTGCTCACGTTGCCGCCATCACATCCGGAAGACACCGAAGCCGCGCTGACCCCGGACGACGTTCGAGTGCACGGCCGACAAGGCAAGCCCCAGGACGGTTCGAGTATCGCGTGGATCGATGATGCCGTCGTCGTAGAGCTTGCCGCTGTTGAAGAACGCGTGTGACTCGCGCTCGATCTGCTCCTCGATCTCTCGGCGTCGGACGAGATCGGCCTCCTCGTCGAACGTTTTGCCGCTCGCCTCGGCCGCCTGGCGCGCGACGATCGAGAGCACGCCGGCGAGCTGTTGCGGACCCATCACGGCGATCTTCGCATTCGGCCAGGTGAACAGCATCCTGGGTCCGTACGCACGGCCGCACATCCCGTAATCACCGGCGCCGTAAGACGCTCCCATGATCACGGTGAGGTGCGGCACCGTGCTGTTGGTGACCGCGTTGATCATCTTGGCGCCGTCCTTGATGATCCCCGCCTGCTCGTAGTCCTTGCCGACCATGTACCCCGTCGTGTTCTGGAGGAAGAGCAAGGGGGTGTCGATCTGGTTGGCGAGCAAGATGAACTCCGTCGCCTTCTTGGCTTCCTCCATGAACAGCACGCCACGCGCGTTGGCAAGGATGCCTATCGGGTACCCGTGGATCGACGCCCACCCCGTCACGAGGCTTGTGCCGTACTCCGTCTTGTACTCGTCGAAGTCCGATCCGTCGACGATCCGCGCGATCACCTCATGCGGATGGAACGGGACGCGCAGATCGACCGAGGCGATCCCGATCAGCTCCTCGGCGTCGTAGCGCGGCGAATCAAGGACTTGGGAAGGTCCTGGCCCGAACTTGCGCCAGTTGAGTCTCGCAACGATCTCGCGCCCGATGCGAATGCAGTCCGGCTCGTCGACCGCGAACGCATCGGACAGACCAGAGACACGCGAGTGCATCGCAGCACCACCGAGCGACTCGTCGTCGGACTCCTCACCGGTCGCCATCTTGACGAGCGGCGGTCCACCGAGGAACACCTTCGCCCGCTGATCGACCATGACCGCGTAGTCACACATCCCCGGAACGTACGCGCCACCGGCTGTCGAGTTGCCGAACACCAGCGCGATCGTGGGGATGCCGAGGGCCGAGAGCTGGGTGAGGTCGTGGAAGATCTGGCCGGCCGGAATGAACAGGTCGGCTTGCGTCGCGAGATCGGCACCTCCCGACTCCACGAGGTTCACAAGGGGAAGACGGTTGACCCGCGCGATCTCGAGCGCGCGCAGGTTCTTCTTCAGCGTGAGCGGGTTCATCGTCCCACCGCGCACCGTGGGGTCGTGCGCGATGATGACGCACTCGACGCCCGATACCACTCCGATGCCAGTCACGATGCTCGCACCAACGTGGAACTCGGTGCCCCACGCGGCCAGCGGAGAGAGCTCGAGGAACGGGGCGTCCTGATCGAGGAGCAGTTCAATGCGCTCGCGAGCGGTCAGCTTGCCCCGGGCTCGGTGACGAGCGACGTACTTCTCCCCTCCGCCACCGACGGCGAGCGCGACCTGCTCCTCGTGCTCCCTGAGCAGCGCCAGCATCGCGTCGCGATTCGCGCCGAAGACCTCACTCGACGGGTCGATGCTGGATTCGAGTCTCGGCATGGGCCCCTCCTTCCGATATGTTATTCGTCGATCACATTTCCCGCACAGCCTCGACCCGAACCGGACGGGGCGGGAGGAGCCATGGACTTCGACGAGTCCCCCGAGCACGCACTCCTCCGCGCTGCCGTGCGCGACATCGGCTCGGACTACGGCCACGAGTACTTCGTAGAGCAGGCGCGCGGCGGCCAGAAGACCGCCGCCCTGTGGCAGACCATCGCCGACCACGGGTTCCTCGGCGTCCACCTCCCCGAAGAGTTCGGGGGTGGCGGCGGCGGCATCAGCGAGCTCGCGATCGTGTGCGAGGAGCTTGCCGCGCAGGGTTGCCCGTTGTTGCTCATCCTCGTTTCGGCCGCGATCTGTGGGGAGCTCGTCACCCGGTTCGGCACGGACACCCAACGCGCCACGTGGCTGCCCGGGTTGAGTGTCGGCGAGAAGATGGTCTTCGCCATTACCGAGTCGGACGCGGGTTCCAACAGCCACAACCTGGCGACCACCGCGACGCGGGACGGCGACGTCTACCGGTTGCGCGGCACCAAGACGTACATCTCGGGGGTGGACGAGGCTGCTGCTGTCCTCGTCGTCGCGCGGTCCGGGACGGACACGAAGACCGGTCGCGCGCAGCTCTCACTCTTCATCGTCGACACCGATGCACCCGGGCTCGATCGTGCCCTGATCGCCGTCGAGATCGTCGCCCCGGAGAAGCAGTTCCTCCTCTCGTTCGACGACGTCGAAGTCCCGGCCGATCGGTTGTTGGGCACGGAGGGCGAGGGATTGCGCCAAGTGTTCTTCGGGCTCAACCCGGAGCGCATCACGAGCGCGTCCCTCTCGACCGGCATCGGCCGCTACGCGCTGGCGCGCGCGTCCGACTACGCGCGCGACCGCTCGGTCTGGGGCGTGCCCATCGGCGCACACCAGGGGCTCGCCCATCCCCTCGCACAGGCCAAGATCGAGTTGGAGCTCGCCCGCCTCATGACTGCCAAGGCGGCCTGGCTGCATGACCATGATGCCGATCGGATCACGGCCGGCGAGGCCGCGAACATGGCCAAGTACGCCGCGGCCGAAGCCAGCCTGCACTGCCTCGATGCGGCGATCCAGACGCACGGCGGCAACGGCCTCGCCACGGAGTACGGCCTCGCCGACCTCTGGGGTCTGGCCCGCCTGCTGCGGATCGCTCCCGTCAGTCGCGAGATGATCCTGAACTTCGTCGCGCAGCAGTCCCTCGGGCTCCCGAAATCCTACTGAGAGCCACGGCGATGACGTCGAGCCCGTCATCCGTCACGCCTCGCGGTCGTGAGCGCCGCGAGCGGCTGCTGAACGCCACCGCGGAGCTCGTTGCCGCACGCGGCTTCCACTCGGTCGGCATCTCCGACATCGGCGCAGCGGCCGGCGTCACCGGTGCCGCGATCTATCGGCACTTCCGGAACAAGGACGAGATCCTCGTCGCATTGCTCGACCGCGTCGTCGACGCGCTCCTCGTCGGTGCCCGCGAGGTGGTTCGTAACGCAACCAGCTCGGAAGGGGCGGTCATTGAGCTGGTCCGCGCCCACGTGGCCTTCGCGTTGCGCGACCGCGCTGTCATCTCGGTCTACGCCCAGGAATCGATCAACCTGCCGGTCGACGACCGGCGGCGACTCCGACGCAACCAGCGCCTCTACGCCAACATCTGGCACAGCGTGGTCGCCCAGATCCGCCCCGACCTCGCCGATCAGGCGGTGAAGGCGACCGTGCACGGCGCATTCGGGCTGCTGAACTCGGTCGCCGACTTCGAGACCCGAATCCCCGACGACGAGCTCGGCGAGCTGCTCATCGAGTTCGCTCTGGCCGGGATCTTCACGCAGAACTCGGCGACGCCCCGGACCAGGCAAGAGCCCTCTGCTGGGGACGCGCTAGCCCTCTGACGCTTCGATGGCCGCGAGACGCTCGCTGGCGGTGGCCTTGATGTGCTCGCCGATCTCCGGCTCGTCCTTCAGGAGCGTTGCGAACTCGCGCTGACCGATCACGTCGAGGACGACCGGCGTGGTCGCTACGACCGTGGCCGTGCGGGGCTGATGCTCGATGAGGGCGATCTCCCCGATGTGGTCCCCCGCCCCCCGCGTCGCGATGACATCGTCGCCGCGTCGGATCTCGACCTCTCCCTCGAGGATCAGGATGAACTCCTTCCCGACCTCTCCCTCACGCGTGAGCACCTTGCCGGCAGCAGCGTCGATCCGCGTCGCCAAGAGCGACACCTGCTGGAGATGCTTCTTCGACAGATCCTTGAAGAGTGGCACCTGTGCGAGCAGCTCTTCGGTCGTCGGCGCCATCTCAACTACCCCCATGTGACGTCACTTCGGCGCTGGCACGGTACCGCGAGGCGCTCGCCTGTTGCACTCCCTCCAATCCGCACCAGACCCGCACCGCGCGCGTATCCACCCGCCTCGGTGCCGGTTACTGCAGGGTCAGTGGCGGCGCAGGCTGGTCGGGTAGTTGCTCGGGTACGGCTCCTCGGGGAGCTGCCAGATCAGGCCCCGCGCCCACCAGCGGAGCTCTCGGAGCACCTTGTTCGCCATGGATTGCCTCCCAGGTCGAGCACCAACAACCCTAGGGTGATCGACACGCGCGACCGTGGATTTGCGCGGGTTCCCGAGCCGATGGAGCCAAGAAGCTCACTAATGGCCACGCCTAACGTGGCGCCATGGCGAAGAACCGGACCGTGCAACTCGATGATGGACTCCTAGCGGTCCCCCCAAGCGCGAGCGCCACGATCACGACCGCCACCGCGCGACGCTCCTGCACCGCCTACTTCGTCGACATCGAGGCGGAGCAGCTCGCCGCGATGATCGACGCGATCGGTATGGTGCTTGCCAGGCCCGAACGCGCGGCGGACGAGGGCCCCGCGTTCTCCGGGGGCGAGATCGCACAGGAGGTGGTCGGCACATGAGCATCCGGACACCGATCTGCGAGCTGTTCGGCATCGATGTGCCGATCGTGCAGACGGGCATGGGCTGGGTCGCGGGAGCACGGCTCGTGTCGGCGAGCGCGAATGCCGGTGCCCTCGGGATCCTCGCGTCGGCGACCATGACCTACGACGAGCTGGTCGGCGCGATCGCAGAAGTCAAGGAACGCACGGATCGATCGTTCGGGGTCAACCTGCGCGCCGATTCCGACGACGCCGAACAACGCGTGGAGCTCCTCATCCGGGAGCGGGTGAAGGTCGCGTCGTTCGCCCAGGCGCCGAGCGAACGGCAGATCAAGACGCTGAAGGACGCGGGCGTGTGCGTGGTGCCCTCGATCGGGGCACGCCGCCACGCCGAGAAGGTGGCGGCGTGGGGCGTCGACGCGGTCATCGTCCAGGGTGGCGAGGGCGGGGGCCACACGGGCTCGGTCGCGACCACCCTGCTGCTCCCCCAAGTCGTCGACACCGTGGATCTCCCCGTGATCGGCGCCGGTGGCTTCTTCGACGGGCGCGGCCTCGTCGCCGCGCTCGCCTACGGTGCGGCCGGCATCGCCATGGGCACCCGCTTCCTACTCACCCGCGACAGCACTGTCCCCGACACGATCAAGCGCCACTACCTCGAACGCAGCGTCACCGACACCATCGTCACCACCCGCATCGACGGCGCCCCTCACCGCATGCTGCGCACCGAGTTCGTCGACGGGGTCGAGACGACCCCGGCCGCCGCAGTCCTCCCCCGCGCGATCCGCAACGCGTTCGCCTTCAAGAAGATGACCGGCACCTCCTGGCGCGCCATGCTGCACGAAGGTCGCGCCATGAAGCACGCGTCGGACATGACGTGGTCCCAGGTGCTCCTCGCGGCGAACGCGCCGATGCTGACCCGGGCTGCGCTCGTGGAGGGTCGCCTCGACGCCGGCATCCTGCCGACCGGACAGGTCACCGGCGTGATCGACGACCTGCCGACGGTAGCGGAGCTGATCGCGCGGATCATGCACGACGCCGAGCAGACCCTGAAGCGCTTGGGCGCGTCGACGACCTGAGCCAGCACCTTCGCACCGTCACAAGATCTGATCGCGGCGTCGACCCAAGACGCGCTCAGTTGCCGGGACGGCTCCAGCATCTCAGTGCCCGTGTGGTGTTGCTCCTGGATGCGGCGCAGGATCGGCGTTTGCGGTACGGGCGGCGGCCGCGGTGAACCGATGCGGCTCACGGACGAACCGTCCGGCGCAGTGATCCGAGCAGAACCAGTACTCGTGGCCGGCGTGGGTCGTATGCGCCGGGGCGTTCTCGGTCTGTACCTGCATGCCGCACACCGGGTCGAGCGCGAAGCGCGACCCCCCGCCCAGTCGTTCACGGTTGCGGTACAGCCAGTAGAGGTAGCCGGCGATCGCGAGGAAGAAGAGGTTGAGGAAGGTCGTGTAGTTCCACTGGAAGCTCGTTTCGACGATGTTCCCGGACCTGTTCGTCGGGATGAGGCCGGCGGCGTCGAAGAGCAGCTCGGTGATGAGTCCGGCCGTGGCCATGACCACCCAGAACCAGATCAGCAGCCGCAGCGTCAGCGCCATGCCGTAGTACTTGCGGTAGATGAGGAGGAGCGGCAGCGTGATCAGGTCGGCGAAGATGAACGCGATCACGCCACCGAAGCTGATACCGCCGTGCCACAGCGCGGCCGCGAGGGGCACGTTACCGATCGAGCAGACGAAGCTGATGATCGCGACGAACGGACCGACGATCACGTTCTCGAGTGATGTCCAGAATCCGTGACCCTTCAAGAAGACCGCGTTCCAGACGCCGATCGGCACCATGACGGTGAGGAAGCCCGCGATGATGTAGCCGATGGCGAGCTCGCGACGCAGCATCTTCAGGTCCGCGATCGTGTAGCTCGCCGCGTCGGCCCAGGCCGCGCGTGAACGAAGCTTCGTGGGCCAGGCCGTGTGCTCGAGCTCGGCCTGGCGGTCCTGGCTCACGCCCACCATCGCCGAGTGGTCATGCCCTCCGCCCATCTGACCCGATGCCAAACGCTCACGGGAACGATTGGCCATTCGTCGGCCGACGACGAACGACCCCGTGAGCGCCAAGAGGACGATCATGATCGGCCCCCCGACGAACTCGGCCACTGCGAACTGCCAGCCGAGGAGCACCACGAGCACGATCCCCAGCTCGAGAACCAGGTTCGTCGACGCGAACATGAAGATCATCGCAGTCGTGAAGTCGGCGCCTTTCTGAAACAGTGACTTCGCCATAGCGGTCGCGGCATACGAGCACGACGACGACACCATGCCCAGGCCCGAGGCACGCGCGACCGACCGAGCCTGATGGTCGCCCATGACGCGTTCCATCTGGTCTCGCGACACGAATGCCTGGACTGCGCCGGAGAGCGAGAAGCCCAGGATCAGCGGCCACAACGTCTCCCAGAACATGAAGAACGCCTCGCGCAGGCTGCGTCCAACGTCCTCGACGAAGCTCACGACTTCACCAAGCGCGCGATCGCCGCGGATGCCTCGGCGATCTTCGCGTCCGCTTCGGGACCACCGCTGCTGATCGCTTCGCGTACGCAGTGGTCCAGGTGCTGGTCGAGCAGACCGATGGCGACGCTCTGGAGCGCACGCGTCACGGCGGATACCTGCGTCAGGATGTCGATGCAGTAGGCGTCGTCGTCGACCATGCGTTGCAGGCCGCGGACCTGCCCCTCGATCCTCCGGAGCCGAGCCCGCACCGCCTGCTGCACCTCTGGCGAACCCTGCACGTATCCCCTCCCGGGCCGATACCCCTATGGGGTATCCTACTTCACGAAGCGACGCTTGCGTGTCGCACCCCGCCAGGGAGTCCAACCATGAAGCACCGGGTCTTGATCTCCGCCGCGAGCACCGGCATCGCCGTGCTCGTCTTCACCGCGTGTTCCGGCGACGGCATGGGGGGCAGCACGGGCAGCGGCGGCCTCCAGAACGGTTCAGCCACCCAGAACGCGCCGCGCGAGGCCGGCCAGTTCCGCCTCGACGAATGGTCGATCACCGCAGACTCCAAGCACCTCACATCGGGCTCGCAGGCGATCACCGCACTCAACACCGGCCACCACACCCATGAGCTCGTCATCGTCAAGGCACCCGACGCGGCTTCACTCCCGACGAAGACGGACGGGTCCGTCGACGAGCAGGCGCTCGAAGCCACGACCATCGGCGAGATCGCCGACGTGGCCGCGGGTTCTTCGAAGCAGGCCACGTTCGATCTCGCCCCGGGAAACTACGTGGCGTTCTGCAACATCACCGACACGATGGGGATGGGGCACATGGAGCACAACCACTTCAACCTCGGGATGCACACCACCTTCACCGTGAACACCACATGAGCCTCCGCCCATGAGGCCGACGTCTTGCCGCTCGGTGAGCAGGGTCAGCCGTACCTCAGCGATCCCGGCGTGGTCAGCACCTCGCCCGTCTCGAGCCACGTCTTCAGGCCGGAGAGGATCATCGGCCACCCACCGTAGAGCTCGCCGCTGGCGTCCTCGCGAAGCTCGTCGTGGGTGACGGTCAGGCGGCAGGAATCGGCCACCGGTTCGATCTCCCACGTGACCCGCGAGAAGCCTTCGCGCTTCACTTCCTCACTCCAGAGCGCCCGCATGGTCTGGACCAGCCGGCGCGGCGGGTCGATCTCCACGATCTCGCCGTCGCCCAGGAGCCCACCCGGGTGCGTCATCTCGATGCGCGAGCCGGGATTCCAGTCCGAGACGACGCGGGCACCGAAGTTGTACTTGCTCCTGATCTCGCTGTCGGTGATCGCCTCCCAGAGGCGCTCGGGGGTCGTGCGGATATAGATCTCGAAGACCTTCTCCACGGGATGCTCCAGTCTGTGCTTGAGGTCGCTGAGTCCAGCGGCCCAGGGCTCGGCGTACGGCGACGTGGTCCGCGTCAACTCGCACCATCGCGACCATCTGGGCTGGCGTCGCCCAGATCTGGATCAGGACTGCGCCGGATCGGTCGGGTTGGCCGCGGTCGAACCGCAGCCGCGAGGCGAGCACGCGTTTGGAACCGTCCAGGAAGAAGATCTCGAGGACGCTTCCGTCGTACGCGATCACGTCGCCGTCGATGTTGACCTGCACCCGGAAGACTCCCGTCTCACGTCTCGTCGGTGCGCCCTGCGCCGACCCCCTGCCGTGGGCCGACGTGCTGGAGACGCAGGGCGAAGACGGCGACAGCACCGACCGCGGCCGGGAGCAGCGTACCCACGACCCGGTAGGCGAGCGCTCCCGCGAGTGCGGCGTTGAGCGGAGGCCCGTACCAATGGATGACCGCGGGGATGAGTGCTTCGGTCACCCCAAACCCGGCCGGGAGGAATGGGATGCCACCCGCCACGAATGCCGCGCCGGCGGCGAGCACCGTCACCGAGAAGCCGACGTGCGCGTTCGCCGCGAAGAGCAGAACATGGAGACAGGCGATGTCGGCGAGCAGGGAACCGATGGAGAGCACCATGAGGTGGAATCGATCGATGGGTCGACCGACGACGTCCATCAGGTCGTGGTGGAGCCGGGCACCGGCGCTCCGTTGCTGCTCCGGCGACCGTCGTGACCGCACCACCGGCAACCGACCGAGCATGACCGCGACACGCTCGGTGGTCGCCGGGCGGCTGGCGAGGAGCACCGAAGCCACGAGTGCGACGAGGATCACGACTGCCGCCGCGAGCGGCCAGGTCGCGTCGACCGGGAAGTCGCGCGTCGCGACAACCCAGGTCAGGTTCAGCGCGCTCACCAAGAGGAACGCCTGCAGGCTGAACCACTGCGACATCGCGAGCGACAACGCCGCTCGTCGATGTCCAAGGCCGCGACGCGACAGCTCAACCCCACCGATCGCGAGTCCTTCGGCGGGAGAAGCAGGAGTGAGGAGACCGAAGCCGTTCACGACCAGCTCGATCTCGGTGGCAACACCGGCCGTGATTCCGGTCGGTCGGCCCGCGAGCATGCGCAACCGAAGACCCGAGAGCACGTACGAAATGGTCTCGCAGGCGCAGGCGGGAACGAGCCACCAGAGGTTCATGCGCTGGATCGCCTCAAGCGCGTCATCGAAACCGCCGGACGCCGAGACCACCAGCCAGATGGCACCGCCACCGATCACGACGCCAGCCGTCACGCGCAACACCGGAAACCACCACGGACGTTGACGTCCGGGAGCGACCGGGGCTCTCAGCGCGTCGCTCACGTCGCCGTCACCTGATAGTGGGTGATGGTCACCGTCGGGATCCACAGGCTCAGTCTCCCAGTCGGTGTCCGCGATTGTGAGCCCGGAGGAAGGGGGTGTTCAGACGAGGTTCATGAGCGCCCCGCGATGCCGTCGAGCGGGGGGATACCGTGTTCCGTCAGGGGGAGGTTCCCACGGTGGACGGCGTGCACGACCTGGGCGGCATCGCGGGCTTCGGTCCCGTCGAGCCTGAGCCCGACGAGCCGGTCTTCCATCACGAGTGGGAGCGCGGTGTCCTGCGCACCTTCCTTGCCCTGGGAAGCAGCGGGGTGATGAACGGGGGGCGCTTCCGTCACAGCATCGAGCGCATGGAACCCGGGCACTACCTCACCTCCTCCTATTACGAGCATTGGCTCACGGGCCTTGCCACCCTCGCAGTAGAACGCGGGATCGTGACCCGAGCCGAGCTCGAGCGCCGCGCCGGCGGGGCCTTCCCCGTCTCGGGACCCGACCGGGGCGTGCCCCCTGATCCCGATGCGCCTGACCGCACCGAGGCGCGCTTCGTCGTCGGCGATCATGTGCGGGTGCGCGAGTGGCACCCGCCGGGCCACACCCGTGCGCCGCGGTACACCCAGGGCAGGCGCGGCGTCGTGGTTCGCGACGACGGCGCGTTCTCCGTGCCCGACGTCGAGGCCCACTCGGACCACACGCGCCGCGAGCCCACGTACTCGATCCGCTTCTCCGCCGAAGAGCTCTGGGGCGAGGGACACGAGCCGGACGAGGCGATCCACGTCGACCTCTGGGAGGGGTACCTGGTGGCCGATCCTCCCGACCAAACGCGAGGTGCGGCGCGATGACCGACGTCGGCTCCCCAAGCCACGGGCACGACCACGGGCACGACCACGGGCACGACCACGGGGACCCGCATCGTCCTGAGCCGCTCGCGCCCGTCGAGGCCCGGGTCGCCGCAATCGAGGCTGTGCTCACCGAACGGGGGCTCCTCGACCGCGATGCCCTCGACGAGATCATGGCCCACTTCGAAGACGACCTCAGCCCGCTCAACGGCGCCAAGGTCGTGGCGCGCGCGTGGACCGACCCGGACTACCGGGCTCGCCTGCTGTCCCACGGGACCGAGGCCATCGCCGAGCTCGGCTTCAGCGGACCCGAGGGCGACCACATGGTCGTCGTCGAGAACACGCCGACGGTGCACAACCTGGTCGTGTGCACGCTGTGCTCGTGCTACCCGTGGCCCGTCCTGGGTCTGCCGCCGCGGTGGTACAAGTCGCCGGAGTACCGATCGCGTGCGGTTCGCGAGCCGCGTGCGCTGCTCGCCGAGATGGGCACCGACGTACCCACCGACGTTGAGCTGCGGGTCTGGGACTCCAGCGCCGAGGTTCGCTACCTCGTGCTCCCCGAGCGCCCGACCGGGACGGACGACCTCTCCGAGGCCGAGTTGGCCGCGCTCGTCACGCGCGACGCCATGATCGGCGTGGCCCGGTGACCGACGATCCACTCCGAGGCTCGGCCGCGGCGATGGCGGGCGCCGCCGCGCTCCCCCGCGACAACGGCGAGATCGCCTTCGCGGCGCCATGGGAAGGACGGGCGGTCGCGCTCGCGCTCGCGCTCGTCGAACGACTCGGCCTGTCCTGGGACGAGTTCCGCCAACAACTCATCGCAGCGATCTCCGAGATGCCTGAGCGCCCGTACTACGAGAGCTGGGCTGTCGCCCTCGAGCGCCTCATGCTCGCACAACACCTGACGACGCGCGAGGAGCTCGACAGGGCGGAACCGACCGAGCGGCCGGTGCTCTGATCCGCGGCACCGCCGCCGGCGCGCCTAGCGAACCGTGATCGTGTCGCTCATCCCCCGCTGGAAGTGGCTGGTGACCGTGCCATCCGGGTTCGCGTCGTCGATGTTGCAGAACAGCACGTACGTCCCCGGCGTGAGCTTGAAGGTCTTGACCACGTGTTGCCCCGGCTTCACATCCCCCGTCTCACCGATCTTGTCACTCGAGGGGATCGCTGCCTCGTCGACGTCCCCGATCGCCCGCTCAGGATTCGGGGCCGTCACCTTCGGCAATGCGGCGGCGCTCGGCGCACGTGCGACGACCATCTCATGGGTCATGGTGCCCACGTTGTCGACCTCGAACCGCACCGTTCCGGCCTTGGCTTCGTTGGGATGCGGCGTGAGCGTGAACTCCTCGAGCGTGACCTTGACGCGATGCCCTAACAGTCCACCCGACGCGAGCTTGCTCACTTCGGATCGCGTGTCGTTGCTCCGCGACCAGGCCTGTCCGGCCACCACCAGCGCAGCCATCGCGAGCAACACGGCCAGGAACATGAACGCCACGGTCGCGAATCCAAAGCCGTTGCGGTCCTCGCCGGTACGCTTCACGGACTCCCACCTCTCCTCGGTTTCGGGCCGACCCACACCCTTGACGACCGGTGCCCCTGAGGACTCGCGCTCGACAGCCCTAGTTTGCCCTGCTGACTCGCTCCGCGGTGGATGCACCGCTCGGGCGAGCGCACGCGCCCACCGGACGGTCGAGCTGCCCGCGCCACGCGGACCACAGGAGGTAGGCGAGCGCGCCGGCCAGCACCAGGGGTAGGACCTCTTCGGCGTACACGCCGAAGAGGCCACCGAAGGTCTGCGGTGCCGCGTAGGCGACGCTGATCAGTGCGGCCTGCCCCGCGGCGAGCACAGCGACGCGAGATCTCCACGCGAGCGCGAGCACGGGCAGACACCATGCGCTGTACCACGGGAGGATGTAGGCCCCGGCGAGCAGGAACGCCAGTGCCGCCGTCCCGGCCACGATCACGCTCGTCGTCCGGGTCGACGGCGGGTGCGCAGACCCACCGCGGGTCGCCAAGAGCACCACGAACACCACGATCGCCGTGACCAGCACGATCGCTGCGTTGGCCTCGATCCTCAGCAGCACCGGTCGCACGACCCCGAACGGCTCGACGAGCCACTGGGTCGCGATCTGCCAGAGCGACGAACGACTGTGCTGCTCGGTGGCGTGAAGGAGGGGCCCGAGCGCTTCGGCTCCGCCGCTCAGGAGGTACGCCGCGAGGAGCACGATCGCCGCGGTCGCGCCCGCCTCCATCGCATCACGCGGTCCGCGGCGTCGCCACGTCCAGAGCATCAACGCGCCCAGCGGGAGCACCAGCACGAGCTTGACGAGCGCGCCGGCGCCCAGCACGAGCCCCGCCCGGCGCGGATGCCCGTCTGCGAGCAGCAGTGTGCCGGCGAGAAGCGTGAGGCCGACGACGATGTCGTTGTGACCGTCGTTCACGACCATGATCAACGCCGGGTTCAGGGCGACGAACGCGAGCGCGACGGGATCGCGTGTGCGGCGCCAGACGATCAGGAGCACCCCGCCGAGCGCCAGCGCCTCGAGGAGCTGGAAGAACAACCGGGTCGCCAGCTCGGAGGACCCGGTCAGGGCCGTGCCCGCGGCCGACACCGCGACGAAGCCGGGTCCATACACCGAGCCCGTGTGGCGCCAGCCCCGCCCCACGAGGTGATACATGGGATCGTGGGGAAAATCAGCGGGCACACGTGTGAACGGGCTGACGTGGTGCACCGACACCAAGCGGCCATAGGCCGCGTACGACCAGATGTCGTACGAACCGTGCGGCGCCATGATCAGCGCGATCAGGACGAGCACCGTCCCTACGACCAGCACGCGACGTTTCGTCAGCGCGTACCCACGGACGCCAGGAAGGAACAGGGCGCCGAAGCAACCAAACGCGAGGACCATGGCGCCGATGCGGCCTTCGGGGCCGAGGGCCGCGAAACCGACGATCGCGACCGCGGTCGCGCCCACCAACGCCGCGAGCAACGCGTTGGCCGCCAGGCGCGCCCTGAGCGACACGTCTTCGCCGTCTACCGGGGTGCGCGCTCGGCCGGCACAGAAGTCTCCGGCGGGTGCAGGCGAGTCAAAGCGACACTGGGCCGGGCCGCCCGATCAGGCTCGCGCCGGTGACCGCGAACTGCGGTCACGATCACCGCGACGATCGTGACCGCACGCACGAGCACGAAACAGCCAACGAGAACCTTGACCATGTCGGTCGGGAGACCCAGTCGGGTATAGCCGTACACGACGAAGTACATGCCGAGATCAGCCACGCAGAACGACACCCACCAACGTCGCGCGATCGGGAGCGCGGCGAAGAAGGGCACGAGCCAGAGGTCATAGACCGGCGAGTACACCTTGTTGCTGAGCAGGAAGATCGCGGTCGCTGCGGCACCGATCTCGAAGGCACCGAGCTGGCGCTGGACGGCTGTGCGCGTGAGCCAGGCGATGCCGAGCACGAGCGCGCCGAGCGCGAGGAGGTTCGCCATTCCGGGTGCCGCGAGTGTGTTCAGCCCCGGCAATCGCACGACGTAGTACCAGAGGCTGCCCCACGAAGCGCGGCGTCCACCCTGAAAGTTGAATGTCCAGAACCACCGATGGGGCGCTGCGAGCACCACCGGAAGGTTCACCGCGAGCAAGACCAGCGCCGCGCTGGCGATCAGCCGGGCCGCGTCGCGCGGTCGTCCCTGCCCGAGCCGGACTGCGGCAAGTGGCACCACGAACGCGGCCGGGAACAGCTTCGCGGCGGCACCCAGCCCAAGGAACGCGCCGGCGGCTGCATCCCGATCGCGCTCGTAGAGCGCGAGGCCAATGACCGCGGGCGCGATCGCGAGAAGGTCCCAGTTGTGGAACACGAAGAGCAGCACCGGGACCCCTGCGATCCAGCGCCACAGATGCGGGGACGAGCGACGCTCGAGCGTCACGGCCACGACGACCGCAAGCACCCCTGAGATCACCGCGCCGATCAGGAAGAACCCGACGGCGCCACCGCCCACGAGCGACATCGCGTACATCGTGAAGCCGATCAGCACCGGGTACTCGACGACGCGTGCGAAGTAGGGCGGCTCCGAGGGTCGGATGCCGCGCAGGTGGTACAGGTGCGGCACATCGGAGAGCGCGTGGTGCCAGCCCAGGACGATGAGCGCGCTGAGCTGCAACGCGAGGGCGCCTGCGAGTACGCCGCCGAAGACGAGGAACGGGCGAGCGGCGAGCTCTGTCCAGAGTCGCTGCGACGAAGGCCCACGTGCGCGGCCTTGATCCCGAGAGGTCGCGACGCTCGCCACCGCGTTACGAGCCGTCGGTCTCGGCGGGGCCGGTGTGACGCTGCGCAATCGTCGCGTTGACCCGGTCGGTCAGCACGGGCAGGTCCGACAAGAGGCGGTCGAAGTCGTGGCGCCCGATGAACGCGATGACGACCGCGGTCGTCGCCACGGCGGTTGCGGTGCGGTGGGCGTCGTCGTCGAGGAGTGCGACCTCGCCCAGGTAGTCGCCGGGACCGAGCCGTGCGAGGAGCTCGGCGCCGTGGCGCACCTCGACCTCGCCCTCGAGCACGATCATCAGCTCGTCGCCCCGTTCGCCTTCCTTCGTGAGCACCTCGCCGGCCGGCTCATGGATGCGCGCCGCCAGGTGAGCGATGCGCGCCACCTCGTCACCCGAGAGACCCTCGAAGAGCGGGACGCGCGCGAACTGCTCCTGAAGGGAGACCCGTCGGCTCATCTGGCGTCATCGAGCAGGAGGGCGAGCTTGGGGCAGGCCTGCACCGCCCGGCGTGCGTGCTTCAGCAGGGCCTGGGGCACCGGCTCGGGACTGAGGATGGGGTATCCCCAGTCGTCGAGGCGGATCAACTCCGGCAGCAGCTCGGCGCACACGCCGTGCGCGTCACACTCGATCCAGTTGACACGCAGCTGCTGGCTCATCGCCACCCCAGATCACGGGCGCGTGGGTCCGGGAGTGGGAGCGCGGGCGGCTCTCCGCTCAAGCATCGGCCGCGCTCGGCGTGGCGCTCGATCTCGTCGGCGAAGACATCGAGCGTGCTCGCCGCGAACCGGACCACGCCGTCAGGATAACTGCACGCACCGCGGCCCCGGATCTCTTCGCACCAGCGGCGGAGCTGCTGGACGTCGCCGGGTCGGTGGTTGCCGGTGGCCATCGCATCCAGAGAGTCGGCGACCGCGCGCAGTCCGTAGACACAGGGCCCGCACTGACCCGCGCTCTCGCCTGCGAGATATCGGGCGATCCGGGCTGACGCGACGACGCCACAGTGGCCGGCGGGGAACGCGTAGACGACGCCGCACCCCAGGCCGGCACCCATCGCCCGCAGCGCTGCATTCGTGAGGGGGAGGTCGAGCGCGCGGTCGGCGGCGATCCAGCTGCCGTAGTACCCGCCGACGAGGAGCGCCGAGAGCTCCTGGGTCGCGCCGCCGCCCATGGCGATCACATCACCCAATCGCGTACCGAGCGCGACCTCGCACACACCCGGTTGAGTGACGGCGCCGGCGATCGTCACCAGCATCGAACCGGGATCGTCGGCGGTACCGATGGCGCGGAACCAGTCGGGGCCGAAGCGCGCGATCTGCGCGATGTGCGCGAGGGTCTCGACATTCTGCACCAAGGTCGGGCGGCCGCCGACGCCACGTTCGAAGGGCCGGGGCGGCACGAAGGTCGGCTGCGCGGGCCCACCACCGAGGAAGTTCACCAGCGCCGTCTCTTCCCCGGCAACATAGCGGGTCGGAAGCTCGACGAGGCGAAACGCCACCCGGTCGAGTCGCGCGTGGTTTCGGGCCCCCATCGCGTGTGCGACCTCGCGGAGAGCGTACCGCGCGGCCCGGTCGACGACGATCACAACCTCGTCGGCGCCGACTGCCTCGGCCGCGAGCGCTGCGCCGTCGAGCACGAGGTGCGGCAGATACGTGAGCAGCAGCTTGTCCTTCGCGCTCGCCGGCTCACCCTCGGAGCCGTTGACGACGACGACCGCCCGCCCGCGCCCCTCGGCGACAGCGCGCATCTTGCGTCCGGTCGGGAAGGCCCCGCCGCCACGGCCCCGCAGCCCGCTGGCCTCGATGCTCGCGATGAGCGGACCGCCACCGCGCTTGCGCGAGCCGCGCCACGGCACCGGTCCATAGCGTGCCACGTGCTCCTGGAGATCGACTGGCGCACCGACACCCGCGAGCAACCGGGGCAACTGCGGGCCGGCGGCCGTGGCCTCGGCAACCGCATGGCGCTCGCGCGCCGTGGTACTCATCAGCCGTCACCCACACCTGCGTCGCGACCCACCGCGGCGCCTCGCTGGCCCCCCGAGACCGGATCTGCCCGCAGGCGGCCCGTCACGCGATTCCGCGCGTCGATCTGCACCGAGACGGTCAGGTCGAGCGCCGCGGCAGTCGAGCTGTGCATCGACGCGACGATGAGGTTGCCTTCGAGCGTAGTGACCTGGCCGTCGTAGAGCCCAGGCTGCGCGTCGGTCCCGAGCCGCACCCGACTCGCCTCCATCGCGACACCGCCGCCCTGGGTCGGTGCTCCCTGCAGGGCGATGTCGAGCACGCCGGCCGCGCCACCGGAGAGCCGGGTGTTGAGCTGGAGGGTGACGCGGCCGTTCGCGTCGGGCGACGACGTGGTGAGCGTCCCGCTGACCTGTGCCGTGAACGGCGGTGCCGGGAGTGCGTCGGCCGCGGGCGCCGTCGTGGACGTGGTCGTGGGCGGTTCGGCCGAGGCGGCGGCAATCGACACCCCGGAGGCGAGCAGGCTCCCAGGGGTGCCGGCCTTGCGCGCCCAGCCGACGGCGAGCGGCCCGGATGTGAGCCAGACCACGAGCACGAGCGGCGCGGCGAGGCTCGCGGCGAAGCCGGCGAGGCGCGTACCCGCATCGTTCGGCCATCCGCTCGCGAGGCGCCACCACACTGCGAGCACGACGAGCGCGATGCAGGCGACGTTGATCGCGAGCACGACGCTGACCTTGGTGTCGGTCCCGGCCGCGAGACCGTGGACGACCAGGACGGGCCAGCAGATGTAGGCGAACCAGTGCACGATGCGCCAGGTTCGCTGCCCGATCCGGTGACGCAGCAGGCTCGTGACGATGATCGCGAGCAGGAGGTCGAAGCCGATTGCACCGAGTCCGAGCCACAGCGGCCGGTACCCGGACATGAACGGGATGAACGCGTCCTTCCAGCCGATTGGAGCGAACCCGTCGACGACGACGGTCGCGACATGGAGGACGATGAGCACAACCGCCAGCAGGGAGACGTTCCGGTGGACGAGCTGGGTCACGAAGCGCGGCCAGCGCGCACTGCTCCAGCGCACCGAGGTGAGGATCCCACCGGCAACGGTCAGCGTGAGCAGGACGAGCGCGGTGATGCCCGAGGCCCGGGCCAGGTACCACAGCACCGCCGGACCGTTCGCCCCGACGATGGGGATTGGGTTCACGAACCGCGCGAGGACGTGTCGGGCAGCGGCACGGAGCGTTGCGTGGGTGCGGAGCGCGGTGTCGGCGCGGGGATCGGCTCAAGGCCCGGGTCGTTCGCAGGGCTCGGAGCCGACGGAGTCGGGCTCACGCTCGGCGCCGCCGCGTGGGTCGAGACCTGGGGCTGGGTCGATCGCGACCCGCCCCCGGGAGCTGCACCCGCGGCGATGGCGGTGACGAGCGCGGTGAGCGCGACCGCGCCGGCCGCGAGCCAGCCGGTGACCCGGCCCACCTGGCGCAGCCCCTCGTCTCGCTTGCCGATTCCCAGCGGTCCCATGACGCGCGCTCCTCAGTGATGCCCGCCGTTCCCGGGCTCCAACCAGGATGGCCTGGGCCGATCCTCAGGGCGCCCAAGGAAAAGGAAAATCCCGCCCAAGAATGGGGGGCCGGCGAAGTGGCGCCTCGCGGCCTCGCTCGCCACAGAGCCCTCTCCCTCGGACTGGTCATGACCGTCTCGCCGGGTGCTCAGCCGGCGGGTAGACGATCCCTCCGGGCTGAGCCGAGCGCACGGAGCACCACTGCGAGCCCGATGAGGACAAGGTACCACCACGGTTCGACGCGGATCAGGACGAGCTTCGACTCGACGAGCCCCACGCGGGCGATCGTCGTGACGATCACACCGACGACGGGCAGCACCCACCCGGGCCCGGGCCCTCGTGGTCCCTTGCGCGTCGTCGCCAGGTCCTCTCGTGTGCGTCACACTCACGCACCTCTCACGATCAGCCCCTCAGAATGAGGTCGATGTCGCCAGGCTCGAGCCCCCATTCACGCCGTGCTCGACCCGGCGGCCTGCGTCGATGGCGCGGCCACGAGCGGGTGCCGGGACCGCCACCCCCGAGGTCGGCCCAGCCGTGCTGAGCCTCGACGAGCGGGACACTCCCACCGAGCCGGTCCAGCTCGGAGTCGCGCCCGGCTGTCCGCGCAACCCGCGAGGTCCCCGACCCCATTCCGCGGCGCCCACGCGCCAGGCCCGTCGCGGCGCACAGCGCGCGCTGCGGCAGCGCAAACGCGTCCGACGCGCGATCGCATTGGTGCTCGTCGTGCTCCTCCTGCCGGTGGGATGGTCCTATTTCCAGGCGATCGCGGCGCCGGGCACCGACCCCTGGGCGGCCCGAAGCGTCGAGTGGCTGCGCGATCACGGGTTGAGCGGCGTCGTCGATACGGTCGAGCACTGGTGGTACTCGAACAACGCTCCACCGGTCGGTGGCAGGCCCGCGCACGGCCTCCCCCACGAGGCGAGGCCTGCTGGGGTCGCGATCGCGAGGGTCCCCGCGGGGATCGTACCGAAGGTTCCCCCGCACCTCCCGCTCCCCGCGCCGATGCGCCCGCTCGCCGCCACGCCGTTGCCCAACGAGGGTGTCTGGCAACCGACGGGACGAAAGGTTTCGGGCCTCCCCGCGGTCTACACGACCTTCTTCCGCCCCGACTCGGTGCACACAAGCCTCGTCGGGGGCGCGATGTGGATGGACACCAAGCTGCTCAAAGCAGCCTTCGTCGTGGGGCTCCGCGAGCCCGGCGGTCCGCAAACCTGGGGCGCGCAGGTCCCGGTCAGCCAGCGCCCAGCCCTGGTGGCCGCGTTCAACTCGGGATTCAAGATCGACGCGGCCCAGGGTGGGGTCTACACGGAGGGACAGATCGTGAGCCCCCTCGTCGACGGTGCCGCGTCACTCGTCATCGACAAGGCCGGCAAGGCAAGCGTCGGCCAGTGGGGCCGCGACTTCACCATGTCACCCGACATCGCGTCGGTACGACAGAACCTCGCGCTCATCCTCGACCACGGGCAACCCGCCCCCGGACTCCCCTCGAACACCAACGGTGCATGGGGCGCCACCTTGGGCAATCGAGTCTTCGTCTGGCGTTCGGGAATCGGCGTCGACCGCAATGGCGGACTCGTCTACGTCGCCGGTCCCGGGCTCAGTGCGGTCACGCTCGCGGTGCTGCTCCAGCGTGCCGGTGCGATACGGGCCATGGAGCTCGACATCAACAGCAACTGGACCAGCGCCTACACGTACCAGCCGACCGATTCCGTCGACCCCGCCGCCGTCCAGGGTGTCAAGCTCCTCCCCGACATGGTCCGCAACAACGATCGTTACCTGGTCCCGGGTGAACGCGACTTCTTCGCGATGCTCGCCGCCCGATGAGAGGCGCGAGCGTCACGAGACCCTGGTGGCGCCTGGGGCGCGCCGCGACGGTACTCGTGGTCAGCGCGGCGGCCGGATCCGTCGGCGTGCTGAACGGCGCCAGGGATTCGCCTGCTGCGTCGCGCAGCCCGACCACGCCGGTGCATGCCTCGACGTCGCGACCCGCCTCGAAGCGATCGACCCGAACGTCGGGCCCTGCCCCACGGTCGGAGGCGCCCGCCAACAGCACGCGAGGGGTCGTCCAGGTGCTCCACGCTCCGGTGCCGGGGATGCCGGGCACGACACGCGACGTCTATGTGTACCGACCACCGGTCCCCGACTCCAAGCTGCTCCCGGTGCTGTACTTCCTGCACGCGGTACCGGGCGGGCCCGGCGACGTCTTCCAACAGGGTGGCCTGGGCCGACTGCTCGACCGGTACTTCGCGCGCGGCAACGCACCTTTCGTGCTCGCGGCACCGGATGGGAACGGCGCACACCATGCCGACACCGAGTGGGCGAACGCCGTCGCGGGAAACGACCAGATCGAGACCTTTGTCACCGACAACGTGATCGACACGGTCGAGGGCACCAACCGGCGCGACAAGGAGCACCGCGCGATCGCAGGTTTCTCGATGGGCGGATACGGCGCGATCAACCTGGGCCTGCGCCATCCCGACCTCTACGGGATGATCGTGTCGATGGCGGGCTACTTCCACGTCGACGACCCGTCCGGCATGTTCGCCAACGACCTTGCGGCCCTCCATGCCAACACCCCGGAGCTGCACGTAGCCAAGGCGCGCGCACATCGAGTGTTCATCGTCGACGGGAACCACGATGACGAGCGGGTTGTCAAAGGCCAGTCGCAGCAGTTTGCAGCCAAGCTGATCGGCGCGGACGCCCTCTCATGGTTCGAAGACACCGAAGGCACCCACAGCTGGGCCTTCGTGAACTCGGCCTTCCCCGATGTCGAGCGCTTCCTCGACGCCCGATGGGCGTCGTTGCGCCCCAAGGGCCCCCGGATGCCACCGCAAACGATCGCGAGCGCGTCCGGCCATTGGAGCGGCATGGTCGCCAGCGCGAGCGTCGACGTCGTCGTGCCCGCCCCTCCGTCCGACGCGGTAGCCTCGAGCATCGAGCAACTGCGCGATGATGTGAGCCAGCCGGAGTTGAGTTACGTCGCGGTCACGATCGCGAACCCGCGCAGCGCGGCGGGACCGGTCTCGATCGCGAAGGTGTCCTTCCTCACTCGTCGGGGGGTCACGATCACCGCGAACGAGCCCATCGCGCTCGTCAACGAGCTACAGGAGACAGCGACGACTCCCGCCCAGGTCGCCGCCGCGCAACGGATCCTGGCTCAGCTCGCCCCTGCAGCGGTGGCGCCCGGGCGAACCGAGACGTTCACCTACGTCACCACGGGCCTGCTCCCCAGTGTGAAGGCGGTTTTCGCCGGCACGAGCTTCGGATCGAACCCCCTCGCGCGCGTCGCCGGTACCCCGCACACCCAGGGACCCAAGTGAGCGCGCTGGACGTGGACGGCGGGCGAACCCCGGCCGCGGGCGGCGCCCGCAACGACCGCGCTCACGCGCGGGAACGCCAGGTGCTCGGCAGCGTCGCCCTCGTCGCGGCCGGTCTGGTGTGGTGGCTCCTCGACGATTGGGTGCTCACCCACGACGCGATCCGATGGCTCTCGGTGTACTCACCGTCACGGTTCGCGCACGGCTCGGTGTGGACGCTGCCGTTCTCGGCCCTGCTCGTCCCCCACATCACGCTCACAGGCGTGACCGTCACATTCTTCGTCGCCGTCGCGGTGCCATACCTCTTCCTGGCGGGGCCCAAACGGGCGTTCGTGATCTTCGTCATCGCCCACCTCGCCGCGACGATGACGGCGTTCCTCATCATCGGGGCAGGGAACGAGCTCGGCGCCGGATGGGGTCACCGGCTGTGGGTACAACAGGACTACGGCGCGTCGGCCGGGCTGGCCGGCATCGCCGGCGCACTCTTCGTCCTGCTGTGCTCGCAGCGGCGGTCGCTCGCGCTACGGCTGGTGGGCGTCTTCGCCGCCGCGGGGACCACCGCGTTCTTCCTGCACGGCATCGTCGTCGAGACCGGACCGCGGCACGGGATCATCGACGTCGAGCATCTGCTCGCCGTCCTCATCGGTGCCGCCCTCGAGTGGTCGTACCTCGCGCGTCACGCGGACGCATACGGCGACACCGCGCTCGTTCCGCCGAGGTTCGGAGGTTCTGCGCCGGAGGCACGGGCGTGGAGGGACCGCAGCGAGGCACGCGTCCTGGGGGTGCTCGTTGGCGTCAGTGGCGCCCTCGCTATCGTGAGCGCGCTTGCACCGGTGAATCCGGCGCGCCTGGCCGAGTTGGAACGCGACCTCGCCCCGCTGGCGCCGCACGTGCATCGTGCCGCCGCGGCCGCGGCCGCGCTCGCCGGCCTCGCCGTGCTGCTCGTCGGGCGAGGCCTGGCGAGACGGCGTGCGCTGTCCTGGTGGCTCGCGCTCGGGCTGCTCGGCGTGATCGGTATCGCACACCTCCTCAAAGGTCTCGATATCGAGGAGTTCACCGTCACGGTGTCGGTCATCGTGCTGCTCGTGCAGGCCCGGCGCCTGTATCGCGGCCGGATCCGTCATACCTCCTGGGGCCGCGTCGGTGGGGTGGCGCTCATCGGGGCCGCAGTAGCGCTGGGCTACGGGCTGGGGGGGATCGTGATCCGCCGCGGCGAGGTCCACCCGGCGCTCACGCCGTGGCGGGCGACACAGCAGATCGCGAACAACCTGGTCGGCCTGCGCGGCCCGCTCAGCTTCGAAGGGAACTTCAGCGAGTGGTTCCCGAAGACGCTCACGGCGATCGGCGCAGTGTGGGTGATCGCACTCGGCATCGCGCTCTTCGCTCCATTGCGCCATCGGCGGGGCCCGCTCGAGGAGCGGATGCGGGTCGCTCGACTCGTCGCGCGCCCCACCAGCGGCACCCTGGACCCGTTCGCGCTTCGCCGGGACCGTTCGTACCTCTTCGATCACACCGGAGAGGGAGGCGTGGCCTTTCGCGTCCTCGGTGGTGTCGCGCTGGTCGGCGGAGACCAGTTCGGTGAGCGAGCGCCAGCCGACGACGCCGTCCGCAGGTTCCTCCAGCGTTGCGACGACGAGGGCTGGCGACCCGCGGCAATCGGCGTCGCCGAGCCACGACTCGTCCCCTGGCGTGACGCGGGAATGCGCAGCATCTGCCTCGGTGACGAGGCGCTCATCGACACTACGTCGTTCACCCTGGAGGGGCGGACGATGCGGCCCGTACGTCAAGCGTACAACCGTACGAAGAACAACGGTGTGACCGCGCGCATCCTACGGGAGAGCTCGCTCGATGACGAGACGCGCCGCGCCCTGCTCGCCATCGACGCCGTCGACCGAGGCCGTGAATCCGAACGGGGCTTCTCAATGACCCTCGACGGTCTGCTGACAAACCCGACGCGCGACGGTGATTGCGTGATCGTGATCGCGGACATGGACCACAGCCCCGTTGCGTTCCAGCGTTACGTGCCGTGTCGCGGCGGTGCCGGGCTATCGCTCGACGCGATGCGGCGACGTGACCACCTCAACGGGGAGCCACTCGTGAACGGCATCAACGAACGCATGATTGTCGAAGCGGTCGAGTGGAGCGCAGGTCACGGTGTTGAAGAATTGTCGCTCAATTTCGCCGTCTTCCGTTCGGTGCTCGCCGCGACGGACCCGTCGGCGCTCGAGCGGGGGCAGGCGTGGTTCCTCAAGCGCCTCGACAAGTACTTCCAGATCGAGTCGCTTCTGACCTTCAACGCCAAGTTCCAACCCCGCTGGTTGTCGCGCTACATCGTGTACCGGTCGGTGTCGGACATCGCCGCCGTGGCGGCGGCTGCGCTCGCCGCAGAGGGGTACCTGCCACGCGCGCTGATCGGGGCAGCCTGAGCCGAGCGAGTCAGGCCGAGCGAGTCAGGGCGGCGGAGCGCAGGGATGACCGCTACGCGGCACGGGACTCGAAGTCTTCGACGGTAGGTATGAGCACCGGGGAAGCACCGGCGCGCCCGGGTGCGAACAGCAACCGATCGAGGAGCACGAACTGCACGACCCACAGCGCGCCGAAGCCGCTCAAGTGCGCGGCGAGGAGAACTCCGGTATGCCAGGGCCCGGCGAGGTGGGCACCGGCCGCCCAAGAGTCGGCGACGCCGACGGCGAGCGTCGAGAGCGCGAGCCCGGCGAACGAGAGCATCCAGAATGGCAGGACTTCGCGCCACGGGTCGCTCGCGTCGTGCCGGCTCCAGGTCCAGCGTCGGTTCAGGTGGTACGAGGGGCCGGTCGCGAGCCCGGTCGCCAGTACGTTGGCGAGCCATGCCGCGACGCCGAAGACGGCGGTCGCGGCGCCGAGCGTCACGACGCTGATCACGGTCGTGATCAGCGAGACGCTCATGCAACGGGTCAGCTTCTGGAGCAGCGTCCGATGCGAGACGACCGGGTCGGGTGGAACGATGAGCTCGGTTGTGCCCGGTGCCGCCATTGACGTTCTCCTGGTCCGCGCCGTGCACGGCGCTCTCACCGGGAAGCGTGCCCCTCCACACGTGAGAGTCCGATGAGAGCTCGCCGAGGATGCTGTTGAAGAGCGCGCTCGGGCCGCAGAACGCGACCGGCTGACCTGCACCTTCACCTGCGCCGACTGCGCGAGATTCGACTTGTTCATGAGTCTCCTAGCGCGAGGCCCTGCCGTGACGGGGGAGGTGAAGCGTCGCCACGGCCCCGGCACCGTCGGCTCGCGTCCCAAGCTCGAGATAGCCGCCGTGGCTCCCGGCGATCGCGTCGACGATCGCGAGGCCGAGCCCGGCGCCCGACACGGCGCCGGGCACGAACCGCTCCCCCGCGTGATCCATGACGGCGCTCGGGAACCCCGGTCCGTCGTTCTGGACCTCGACGAAGGCGTCGTCGCCGTCTTCGCCGAGGGCAATCTCGACCCGGCTTGATGCGTGACGCACGGCATTGTCGAGCAAGTTCACGACCGCCCGCTGGAGCGCGGCCGCGTCGCCCACCGTTGCGGCGTCGCCGTGCACCGTGATGTCGACCGGGCGTACATCTCCGGCCCGGCGGGCCGCGTCCAGGGCGCGCTCGGCCACGGCCCTGAGGTCGACGCGCTCGTCCGGAGGCGGGTCGTTCGCCCGAGTCCGGCCGAGGGTCAGCAGGTTCAGCGCGAGCGCCTGGAGCCGCTCTACCTCCTCGAGTGCAGAGTCCAGCGCAGCGCGAATCGCCGGGTCCCCAGCCGCGAGCGGACGCGCCAACTCGAGCTCGCCGCGCACGATCGCGATCGGGGTCCGCAACTCGTGGCTGGCGTCGTCGAGGAAGGCGCGCTCGTGCTCGAGCGCGCCTTCGATCCGCCCGATCATGTCGTTGAGGTGTCGGGCGAGGTCGGCCAGCTCCGCCGGACCCTGCTCGGACAGCCGGCGTTTCTGGTGGGTCATCGAGAGGGCATCCGCCTCGGACACGAGCTTCCCCACCGGTCGCAGCGCTGCACCAACGAGGAACCACCCGGCGACGACGACGATCATCGCGAGCGTAGGGAGCGCGATGGCAAGTGCGAGCTCGAGCTGCGCCTGCGAACGCTCGCTCTCGTCGAGCCGTGATCCGACGATCACGACGACGCGCTGGGTCCCGAGCGACTGGGGGCCAGCAAGAAGGCGGGCATCCCCGGCGCGCGGCGGGACCGCCTGCTCGACGCTGATCCGTCCGCGGCTCGCTCGCGCGAGCTCGCGAGAACCGAGCACGGGGCGCCCGAGCAGCGCGCGCGGCGACGCCGCAAGGACCGTCCCACCGGGTGTGAGCACCTGCGCGAACACCTCTGCCTTGGGGATGATCACCCCCGTCGCGCCCGGGACCGGACTCGGCACGCGGCGCAGTGCGGCGCGGACGTCCGCGTACCGGGTCTCCAAACCCTCCTCGATGGCCCGGTCAAGATCGCTGCGGTAGCGAAGGAGGACGAAACCCGCGACCAACCCCGAGACAACGACGGTGACCAGGCCGAGCACGACGACGAGCCGCCAACGAAGCGTTCGCGGCCGGCGGGTCACTCGCGGTTGAGCCGATACCCGATGCCGCGGACCGTCTCGATGGACTCCCGTCCGAACGGCCGGTCGACCTTGCCCCGCAGATAGCGGACGTAGACGTCGACGACGTTCGAGGTGCCGTCGTAGGCGAAGTCCCACACGTGGTCGAGCAGGTCGGTGCGCGTCAGCACCTGCCCAGGACTGCGCATGAACGTCTCGAGGAGCGCGAACTCCTTGGGGCTGAGCGCGATCGGCGTGTCGTCGCGGGACGCCTCATGCGTGGCCGGGTCGAGTCGGATACCGGCGACCTCGAGCACCGCTGGGCGCTCCGAGATGGCACGGCGCGTGAGCGCGCGGAGTCTCGCCGAGAGCTCCGCGAACGAAAACGGCTTGGCCAGGTAATCGTCGGCGCCCGCATCGAGGCCGGTCACGCGATCCTCTACCGCGTCCCGCGCGGTGAGGAGGAGCACCGGAGCCCACCGCTCGCGCTCACGAAGCGTCCGACACACCGCGAACCCGTCGGGAGGTGGGATCATCACATCGAGCACGATCGCGTCGTACTCGTTCTCGGTGCCCGACCACACCGCGTCGACGCCGTTCGTCGCGACGTCAACGGCATAGCCCTCTCGCTCGAGCCCTCGGCGGAGCAGCGAGGCCATCTTGACCTCGTCCTCCACCACGAGCACGCGCATCCCCATATCGTACGGGGTCAGGCCGACGAAGAGCATTGCCGTCCCCCGCCCATCGCGATGGCGCTGGCGCTCGTGCTGGTGCTGGTGCTGGTGCGCACACTCACTGGAAGCACAGCACCCGGCTCGAACCCCGCGACCATGCGGGCGCACACGATTGTGCGGACGCCGGCAGCGGACCGTCACTCCAGTCGAGGAGCCAGGTGCGACCGCTCGGTGGGCCGGAGCCGAGCCGGAATCCGGCCGTGCGTCCGAGCCCGCGCACCGGGACCACCTGGAACCGGGAACGGCCGCGGACCCCGATCGACCATGCGATCTCGGGAAGCTTGCCGGCGGGCCGGATCGCGACCACGTCGCCCGGCGCGACAACCTGCTCAAGATGACGAAGCGCGACATCGGGCACCGACGGCTTGTCAATCGCGTGCACACCGGCAGGGAGCATCACCGCCGCGAGCAGCAGTACCGCGCCGAGCCCGAGGAGCCGCGAGCGCGACGCCACCGCCCCGACCAGAAAGCCAATCGCGAGGAACGGCGCCCATGCGGCAAGGGTGAGCGTGCGGTCGATCAGGACCGGCGCGACTGTCCCGGTGAGCGCCGCGAGCCCAGCTGGAACGAACGCACAGCACACCAAGACGCGCGCGAGCGGCTGATCACTGCGAGCGATGACCACGGCCCCGGCGACGACGGCGACCAGCGCCAGAAGATGGAGGCCGGGGTCGTTGGTGACGAGCGATCCGAACGTGTGGACCATGCGATCGAGGGTGGTGCGGGGAATCCAGTCGGAGTGGCCACCACGGGTCTGCGCGAGGAACGACGGCCCCCAGAGCAGCGCCCATCCGATGCCCCCGGCCACGACTGCACCGCGCCAGCGCCACGCCTGTCGGTCGCGGCGCAGACCCGCGAGCGCGACGAGCCCGCCGGCGAGGAGGAACATCGAGACGTGGGTGAGCAGGCCGACACAGACGAGTGCTGCAAGTGCAGGCGCATGCCACCGGCGCGGCCGCCGGAGCCAAGCGTCGGCGAGGACTGCCGTCGCGACGCCGATGAGTTCGAGGTCCGCATACATGCGGGCACTGCGGCCGTGGTGCAGCTCGAAGGCACTGACGGCGAGCAGCGCCGTCGCGACGACACCGGCGAGGCCGTACCTCCGCATCCACCACGCGAACAGCGCGAGCGCGCCGATCGAGCAGAGCGCGCCCGGTAGCCGCAACACGAGCTCATTCGCGCCGAGGTGGGCGAGCGGCGCGTGGAGGAGGTAGTCGAGCGGCGGGTGCGAGTCGTTCAGCCGGAGGTAGGCGAAGAGGTCGCTGATCGGCAAGCGACCTGCCATCGCGGTGAACGCCTCGTCGTAGCCGAGGCGTTGGGAGCCGAGTCCCCAGAGGCGCAGGACCCCGCCCGTCGCGACGAGCGCGACCAGGAGCCAGGAGGTCGCGCGCCGCGTGGCGCTTGACCCCGCTGGCTCCCCCTCCCGATCGGCGATCGTGACCGGGAGTGGTTCCGTGCCGAGCCCGACGTCGCCGACAACCGTGGGGGGAACGGTCATCGGCTGGCCAGAGGCGCGGCGCGGAAGGGCACCTCCCAACCATGCGGGTCGCCCCATGAGAAGCCGGTGAGAGCCGGCTTGTGCAAGGGGCGCAGGGACCCACCGCCCCTGCCCGAGGCCGGATGGTCCGCGGGCTCTCATCACATCCTCATGCCGCGAGCCGCATCCTCGACCCATGAAGGAACGTAGCCTCATCATTATCCCAACGTACGAGGAATCAGCGAACATCGCCGAGGTTCTCCACCGCACCCGCGCGAGCGCTCCGACGACCGACGTGCTCGTCGTCGACGACGGCAGCCCTGACGGGACCGCGGCGGTGGTGCGCAGGGTCGCGTCCGAGCTCGGGCAGATCGCCTTGCTCGAACGCTCCGAGAAGGCTGGCCTCGGGAGCGCGTACCGCGCCGGGTTCGGGTTCGGACTCGACCACGGCTATGACGTGCTCATCGAGATGGACGCCGACCTGTCACATGACCCGATCGTGATCCCCGAGCTGCTCGGGGCGGTCGCCAACGGCGCGGACCTCGCGATCGGCTCCCGCTACATTCCGGGCGGCGCGACACCCGGCTGGTCGGTGCACCGACGCCTGCTGTCACGCGCGGGCAATTGGTACGCGCGCCAGGCGCTCGACCTCGGTACGCACGACGCGACCTCAGGGTTTCGTGCCTATCGGGCGACCATGCTTCGGGCGATCGACGCTGCTTCGACCCAGGCGACGGGCTACGGATTCCAGATCGAGCTCGCGTACCTCGTCGGGCAACGCGGTGGATCGGTCGCGGAGGTCCCGATCGAGTTCGTCGAGCGCAGACGCGGGACGTCGAAGATGTCGGCCCGCATCACGGTCGAGGCACTCCTGCTGGTGACGGGCTGGGCGCTGCGCGACCGTTTGCTCCGATTCGGCCAACGCCGACATCGCCGGTCTGGCACAGGTGCTGCGGTCGCGGCGTAGCCAGAACACCTGGCGTCCGCGGAATGCGACTCGGTGCGTCGCAGTCGCCATGACGCTTTCGGTTGTACTCGCCCAGGCGACCCTCGTGCGCGCCAGCGTCGTGCTAGTACGCGACGCCCCGCGCGAGGTGAGCACGGTCACTCTGGTGCTCGTCGACCCGAGCCGGGCGACGCCCGCCACGCCCACCGAGCCCGGCCAAGCCACCCGCACGCTGCCGACGACGGTCCACTTCCCGACCACGACGCCGGTACGCGCGCTGCCGCTCATCGTGCTCGCGCACGGGCTCAACGGCCATCCCCACATGCTCGATGAGCTGTCAGAATCCTGGGCGAGCGCCGGTTTCGTGGTGGCAACTCCGCGGTTCCCGCGCACGAACGTGGGTGAGGACGGCAAGGCCGCACTGGCGGACGTCAAGGAGTACCCCGGCGATCTCAGCTTCGTGATCACGAGCCTGGTCGCCATGAGCCGGACCACGACACCCGGGCCGCTCACGGGACGCATCGACCCGCACCACATCGGTGCCGCCGGCGTCTCGCTCGGCGGAATGGCGGTCTATGGCCTGACGTCGAACACGTGCTGTCGCGACCCGCGCGTCGACGCCGCGATCCTGATGGCCGCGGTACGGCCGCCGCTTCCTCGCGGTCGCTACGTCCGGTCGAACATCCCACTGATGCTGGTGCACGGCGACGCGGACACTGGCTATCGCTACAGCGCGAAGGCGTATCCCGAGCTCGGGTCACCGAAGTGGTTCATCACGTTGCGGGGAGGTCGCCACGGGCCGCCGTTCGAGGACCCGCCCGACGAGTTCGATGCCCTGGTCCGATCAACAACGAGCGCCTTCTGGCAGCGCTACCTCGCCGGCGACCGCGGCGCCGCCGACCGGATCGTTCGCGAGGTCGAGCGCAACTCCGACCGCGCAACACTGCGCCGCGACCTCGGCGCCTGATCGGATCTCGGACCCCTCGGGCGAGCGCGGCCCGGTCGGGCGGTACAGCCGAATCGGATCCGCCTTGTCAGACCCCCGGAATGCCGACGGTCTGGTCCGGTGCCGCGCCGCGCGCGCGACGGCGCGACGAGCTCGCGGCCCGCGCGCGCGGCGCGGCGCGGCACTTGCTACTCCGAGACCCCCGAGCGACGGCGCGACTGCGACGCCGACCACAGCAGCGGCGTGGGCGAATCGGGACTGCCGATCGTCGTCATGGTGATCCGCTCCGCTCGCGAGATGGTGGCTACCGTCGCGACAGCTGCTCGACTTGATCCTTCGCCGCACCGGTGGCCATGTCGAGCGCGTTATCCAGGGTGCGCGAGGGCTGGTCCTCGGCGAACGCCTCAACCTTGTCGATTCGCTCTTCAACGGACTTCGTGTCGCCCTTGATGAGGGCTTTGATCGTGTCCACGGTGACCGGTGCCATCCGTCGCGGCGGCCGATGCTCGTCGAGCAGACGCGAGCGCCTCGCGGGGAACGCGGTTGCTTCCGATCAATCGGTCCACGCAGTTCTCGGTCCGGTCGAGATGCAACCGACCGCTATCACCAGCCGCAGCGAGCACCAGCGGGGACTTGGCACCGTCCCCGGGCGATCGCATCGTCCGGGGTTCGGGTGCGCTGCAGACCTACCCTGTCTGGCGTGGTTCGCGCAGCATCTGTTCGCAGCACGAGGTGAACGGCGTCCTGGCTGGCTCCCCGTGACGCGGCGGCTGTGTGCTTCGCTGGCGGGGGTGGTCCTGCTGGTTGCGCTGGTGATGAGCCTGTCGTCGGCAGCCACCGCCGGCGCCGCGGTCAGCGAGACCGCGTCGTCACCCAGCGCCGGGCGGGTGCTGGTGCTCTCCCTCCCCGGCGTCACATGGTCAGACCTCGAGGGCGTCGCCCTTCCGACCCTGAACCGACTCCTAAACGAGTCGGCCCTCGCCGATCTCGTGACGCGCTCCGACCGCCAGCCCTCGGCCCTCGGCGCGGCCTACGTGACTATCGGCGCAGGCAACCGCAGTGGGAGCGCCGAGGGCGCCGACGGCGACGCCCTCGAGGTGTCCGAACCTTTCGGGAATGCCACTGCCGGCAACGCATACCGTCAGCGCACGGGCCATGAGCCTGGCCGCGGCATCGTGCAGCTCGGGATCGCTCAGATCACGGCCGTCAACGCCGCGTTGCTCTTCGACGGGCAGGTCGGCGCGCTCGGCGACACATTGCGCAACGCGGGCTATTCACGCGCCGTGATCGCGAACGCGGACGGGCTCCAGCCCGATTCACCGCCGGGCGGTACCCCACAGTTCGAGCGATCCGCCGTCAGCGCGCTCATGGGCTCGCGGGGCACCCTGCGCGGAGGCGAGGTCGGGAAGGTGCTCCTGCAGAGCGATCCCCACGCTGCCTTCGGTGTGCGCCTCGACGCGCCCGCCGTCGACCGGGCGTTCCAACGCGCGTGGAAGCCGCACTCGGTCGTGCTCGTCGAGGGATCCGACCTCGAGCGCTCCGATCGCTACGGCACGTACGCCACTCCGGAGCACGCTGATCGGCTCCGGCTGCGGGCGCTGCGCGAGACCGATTCGATCGCCGCGCGGCTGCTCGCCCACGTTGACCCCAGGCGCGATGCAGTTCTCGTCGTCGCGCCCACGTCTCGACCAGGCGATCGGTCGCTCACCGTCGCGGCGCTGCGGGCGCCCGGCGTTGCACCCGGGCTCCTGCGAACCGGTACGACGCGCCGTACCGGCTTCGTCGCTCTCTCGGACGTAGCGCCCACGATCCTCGACACGCTCGGAGTCGCGGCACCCGAGGCGATGGAAGGCCGGCCGATGCGGGTCACCGCGACGGGAGGATCTGCCGCGGACCGACGGGCGTTCCTCATCCGGGCGAACGAGGACGGGCTGCTGCGCGACCGTCTCGTCACCCCGATATCCAATGCGGTTGCGTGGGCCGCGATCGCACTCGCCCTCGGGACGGTGCTCCTGCTCGGACGAGTGTCGTGGGCGGGCCGCGCGCTGCAATGGGTGTCGCTCGGGCTCCTCGGATTCATGCTCGCCACGTTCGTGGTCGTGCCCCTCCACCTCTCCGAGCATGGCGGGGCCCTTGGATACTGGTTCGTCACCGTGCTCGTGGCGATCGCGTTCGCGGCGCTCTGTCGCCTCGCGAGAAGGGGCCCGGTCGATCCGCTCATCGCCGCGCTCGGGGCACTGGTGCTCGTGCTGACCGTCGACAACCTCACGGGCGCGTATCTCGAGTTCAACTCCGTCTTCGGCTACTCGGCGACGGTCGGGGTGCGTCTCGCCGGCAACGGCAACCTGGCGTTTGCCGTGTTGGGCGCCGCAGCAATGCTGTTGGCCGGGCTGCTCGCCTGGCGCGTTGCCCCACCCAGGGGGGTTCGGATCGCCATCGGGCTCCTTGTGGTGGTCCTCATCGCCTTCACCCCACCACTGTTCGGTCAGGACTTTGGCGGAACGCTCGCCGCGGCGCCGGCGTTCCTCGTGCTCGCGTGGCTGCTGCTCGGACGGCGCATTCGGGTCCGAACGGTCTTCGCCTTCGCGGCCGTGCTCTTCGCGAGTGGGCTGGTCGTGGGCTTCATCGATCTGATGCGACCACGGGACCAGCGCACACACGTCGGGCGCTTCTTCGAGAAGGTCGGCAATGAGGGATGGTCGGGCCTCGCGACCGTGCTCCAGCGCAAGGGGAACGAAAACGCAGCGACGCTCGCGAGCTGGGTCTCGATCCTCGTCATCATCGTGGTCGTGGGCGCGATCGTCGTGCTCTGGACCCGTGCCCCGCGGCGGCTGCGACCCGTCGTGGGCGCGGTACCCACCCTACGCCCCGTCGCACTCGCACTCGTCGTCCTGGCGGTGCTCGGCTATGCGCTCAACGACAGCGGCGTCCCGATCCCCGCGCTCATGCTCGCAGTCGTCGCGGCCGCGCTCGCCTTCCTCACCTCGGGCACCGTCGTTCCCGAGGATGTCGCGACCTCCGAGCCGATCCCGGTCGACGCGTCGAGCGAGTCCGTCACGCGGTAGCCGCGCCGTGCGCGCTACGCGTCACGGCGTACGCGAGCAGGTCAGGTCGAAGCGTCCGCCTGGCTCGGCTCCCGGTCTACCCTGGCGAGGCCCCGCCTCCTGCGCCAGCGGTCGACGATGGCATTCGCAGCGACGTAAGCGATCACCGCGTAGACGCCGCCGATGACCAGGTCGAGGACGTAGTGCTCGCCCAGGTACACGAGGGCGACGCCCATCGCGATCGGGTACGCGACGAGCAGCCAGCGCCACCGTTTGGTCAGGGGCCAGAAGAACAGCAGGAGCGACGTGGTCACCGCGAAGTGCAGGGACGGCACGGCGGCAATCGGGTTCACGTAGGTGCTCTTCGAACCGAACGCGCGACCCATCTCGATGTGAAGCTGGCCGGCAAGACCGTGAATGACCCGAAATACCCGCGGGATGTCGTGGTGAAGCCCGGCAAGCCACGGTGGCGTGGCGGGGAAGACGGCGTAGGTGACGAGGGCCATCACGGCGAGCAGGACCAGCATGAGCGCGAAGCGCCCGAACCACTGGTGCGCGAACTTCCAGATGAGCGCGGCGGTGATGAGCGGCACGAAGAAGTAGCTGACGTATACGAGCACCATGAGGTAGTCCCACAGGTGCGGTGAGCCGGGTGTGTAGAACCAGCGCTGGAGCGTGACGGTCGGGACCGTCCCGCCGAAGAGCCACTCGTCGAAGCGGATCTGCGGGTACGTGTACACGTGACCGGTGATGCCGCGGGTGCGGCTCTTGAGGAAGTCATACGCCATCAGCACAGCCACGAGGGGCAGGAAGTCGAACACCAACCGGCCCGGTCCCCGGCTCTGACCCATCGACGCGAGGACGAGCGCCCCGAGGATCCAGAGGATCAGCCAGTCGCGACCCGCAGGGAGGCCCACGATTGCGGCTGTCACGGCGAAGGCGACGGCATAGAGGCCGAGCGCGACCAAGCGCCAAGGAACCCGCCGCGCTGGTTGCTCATTGCTGGCGGTCGTTCCCGCGGGGTCAGGCTCGCGCAACACGGACACCACGTTCCCACACGGATGAACAACCAGTGGCGTCGAGACGCACGGGCGGGGATCACCGTGACGAGCGTCCGGGGAGAAGGGCACCGGTAACCTCACGTTCCGTGCCCGCCGCCACGCCTTCGACCACCGGCACTCGTGGTCGTGGCCTCGGCACATGGGCCTCACGGGTCGGTGTTGGACGCCGCAACACTGCAGTCCTGGCGATCGTCGGGGTCTTCGTCGTCTCGCGGGTCGTCGCCTACGCCGTCGGGCTCCGCTTCGACACCCGGCTGCTCCATGGCGCCTACCAGCTGCTCGACGTACGGCTCCTGCGCGACGACCCAATCGAGAGCGTCTACTACCTCCACAGCCAACCACCACTCTTCAATGCGCTCACTGCGCTGGTGGTACGGCTCCCCGATACCTTCGTGAACACAACGCTGATGCTGCTGTGGCACGCGGCGGCACTCGCCAGCGCGCTCCTCCTCTACGCCACGATGGTCCGCCTCGGCGTGCGGAGCGCGCTCGCGGCCGCGTTCGTCTGCGTCTTCTTGCTGATGCCCGAGACGCTGCTCGTCGAGAGCTGGTTCTTCTACACCCAGCTCGAGGTGCTGCTGTTGGCGCTCATGCTGTGGGGTCTCGCCCGCTTCGCGTCGAGTCGGCGCACCATCGACGGGCTGATCTTCACCGCAAGCCTCGGCGCGCTTGTCCTGCTCCGCAGCTCGTTCCACGTGGTGCTCATGGTCCTGCTCGTGGCCCTCGTCTGGCGCCAACTCCGCGTCGATGCCCGAAAGCTGGCCGCGATCGCTGCAGTGCCCCTCGTCCTCGTGGGCGCATGGTCGGTGAAGAACGTCGTCGTCTTCGATAGCTGGTCGAACAGCACGTGGCTGGGTATGAACCTCTCGTACGTCGCGCATGCAGGGGTGACCGAACGTCGCTGCCATGAACTGGTTGCCGAGCACGTCGTCAGTCCGATCGCGTGCGTGCGGGCGTTCGGTCAGCCGCCCACCTACACCGCACGGTTCCCACACCCCCACCGCTACGGTGTCGACGCGACCGATTCCCTGTTCAAGTCGACGGGTCAGCCCAACTTCAACGCGTCCCTCTACCTCGACGTGGCGAAGCAGTACCAGCGCGACGCGATCGATCTGCTCCGCGACGGTGGCCTCGAGGCGCTCACGCGAGCCGAAGCGGCCGCGTACACGGTGTGGGCCGAGCCCGGCGACGACCTGCTCCAGCTCCGGCGGGCCCGGGCACCGATCAGCGGCTACGCCGACTGGTTCGACCGGCTCGTGCTGCTCCGACCCGTCGCGACCGGGTGGAACGACCCGGCTCGCTTCACCGCCAGCGCGGGAGCGTTCCCTCTCGGCGACGCGCTCGGGTCGATCAGCTACACGCTGCTCGCCCTGTTCGTGCTCGCCATCTACGGCGGCGTCGCGGGGTGGCGGCGCGGTCGGCGCGGCGATCCCGTGCTGCGCTGCGTGTGCGCGGCGGGGTTGGTGCTCATCGGCTACTCCGTCGTGATCGGGAATGCACTGGACTACCGGGAGAACAACCGCTTCCGGGTCGAGACTGCACCGGTGGTGCTGGTGCTCGGCGCGCTGGGCGGCGAGCTGGTGTGGCAACGGCTGCGTGCGCATCGAGCAAGAACGCTCCAGCCGGATTCGTTCTGAAGCTCGACGGGAGGACTCGAGCGCGTTCGGGCGAGGAGCCGATCGCGATCAGATCCCCGCGATCACATCCCGGGCCTGCTCCATGCCCGCGTTCGTCAACTCGCGGTACTTCGCGATGGCATCGAGTCGCTTGCCGGCGCGGGCGAGCTCGACCACCTCGGGAGGGATGGTCGACGCCGTCGTCGCGAACGGAATGCCCGAGATCGCGGCCGTGCGAGCGAGATGCTCCTCGATGTGGTCGAGGCGCTCCTTCATCGCCGCCACACTGTGCTGGAGTGCCTGGATCTCCGCTTCGCTCGCCACCGCGGGGGTCCTTCTGTAGCGGTTGTCTCGGCCTTCCTATCCTGCCGGGCGCAGACGCGCAACGACGGTGCCAGGACGACCTGAGTCCGATCGCACGTCGATCGGGGCGAGCGCGCCCGGGTGCCAGCGCGAAGACCGGGGGCGGGCGGACACCATCGCCTCCCTCGCGGCTCCGGGCCATCACCGGGTCGGTGCTCGTAGCCGGGCGCTCCCAGGCTCGCAGGCGATGGCGAGGGCTCGTGGCGCTCGCGACCTCCGCGCGCCATCCGGTCGGCATCGCCGCCCGCTCGAGCTCGTGCGCGGCTTCCAGGCCGACTTCGCGGGTAGCCTGACCGCTGCGTTGCCGCCTACGGACTAGCCATGCCCACCTCGGCCATCGAGATCGTCCGTCCCTACGGGACACTTCCGGTTGACGAGCGCGCCCGCGTGCTCGTCAACCGACTCTGGCCGAGGGGAGTGCGCCGCAGCGCGCTGGAACCGTTCGAGTGGATGCAGGACATCGCGCCCAGCACCGAGCTGCGCCGCTGGTACGGGCACGACCCGGAGCTCGCCGACGAGTTCCGCGCGAGCTATTGCGACGAGCTCACGCGGTCGCCCGCCCGCGAATGCCTCATACGCCTGAAGGCGTTGGCGAGACGACCGGGCGTGCTGCTGATCACGGCAACCCGTGATGTCGAGCTCTCGGAAGCCTGGGTCATTCGCGACATGCTGCTCGCGGGAACTCGGCAGCGGCGGCGCTGAGAGCAGATTGTTCCCGGTCACCGCGTCCACGCGAGCGCTCCAGCATGGTCGGAACGAGCGCACACAGCGCGATCGTCGCGGCCAGCCAGGCAAGCCCGAGGAGCCAGCCGCTGACCACGTCCGACGTCCAGTGCACCCCCAGATACGCGCGCGAGAAACCCACCATCAGCCCGAGGACGATCGCCCCCGCACACGCGAGCACTCGAAGACGTCGATCATGCACGAGCTCCACGACGATCCAGGCGAGCGCGCCGTAGAAGGCGATCGCCTCGGCGCTGTGACCCGAAGGAAACGACGCGCCCGTTGCCGCCGCAAGTCGGTTGATCGGGGGAGGTCGGCTTCGATCGACGAGGAGCTTTACCACGGCGACCAGGATCGCGGTCCCGACCGTGGCGAGCACCAGGCCCAGCGCGAGCACCCGGTGGTGGCGCCATACGAGGAGCACAGTCACGACGACCGACACCGAGATGATGACGGCGGGTCCTCCGAGGCGCGTGATCACGCGGAACAGGTCGGTGAGCCCGCCCGTTCGGTGCTCGATGAGAAAGCGCTGCACCACGGGATCGGCCCCCACCACGCCGTCGCCCTCCATCACGTCCTCGAGCCCGACGGCGAATCCGCCTCCGGCGAGTGCGATCGCAACGCCCGCCGAGAGGAGCACGAGGATGACCGCGCCGGGAACTCCGGTTCGATGAGCGAGCTCGGCCAGAGACCGCCCGGCTGCACTCCGACGGAGGCGGCCCGCCCAGCGGTCTTCCGTCACGGCCGCCGCGCTCTCGGCGTTGGCTGCGAGCTCACACCCGCGAGGCTACCGTCGGCGCGATCGTCGATCGGCGCCAGCATCGGTCCGTGATGAAGGCGGTCGGGCCCGAGCGCGCGCACCGAGCCCTCACCTATGGTTCGACGTCCGAGCAATCACTCGATCGGCACGGAGAGACGCCAAGCGTGCAGTTCCTGGTGAAGGTCGCGCGAAGCTTCCGCTGGGCGGGGCGCGGGCTCACTCTCGCGAGTCGCGGACGCAACTTCCGGATCATGCTGGGCTGTGCGCTCGGCGTCGTCGCGCTGGGCTCGGTCCTGAACGTCTCCGGCCCGAGCTGGGCCATCCTCCTCGTTTGCATCGCCGGCGTCCTCGGCGGAGAGATCATGAACACCGCCATCGAGAGGATCGCCGACCGGATCGAGTCGCGGTGGGACCAGGGCATCGGAGACATCAAGGACCTGGCCGCCGGCGCTGTGCTGCTGGGAGCTGCTCTCGCCGCGATCGTCGGGCTGATCGTGTTCTGGCCCTATGTCACCGGCTGAGCGGCAGGCGGGCCGGGCTCACCCTCGAACGACCAGGAAGCACCAACGCGCGATCATCGCGTCGACCGCCCCGGCGTTCCCGCGGCGCGCTTCCATCACGACGTCGAGCACGACGACCGCGCGCTCGGGCCCCTTGGGCCGAAGGTCGCCCAGTCGGCCGCGCACCCGCACCGTCGCACCCACCGGCACCGGCGCGAGGAACCGCACCCGGTCGAACCCGTAGTTCACGAGCATCGCGACGGGGCCGACCTCCGGCATGCGTAGCGCGGACCCGTGCCGGGTCAGCAGGCTGAGGAGGAGGAAGCCCTGGACGACCGGTCCGCCGAAGGGCCCCTCGCGGCGGGCGCGCTCGGGATCGTTGTGGATCCACTGGGCGTCGCCGGTCGTGGCCGCGTGCGCATCGACCATCGCCTGATCGATGGTCTGGGGCTCTGAGGCGCCCAGGTCGGAGCCGATGGCGGCACGTAGCGCTTCCCAGGGGTCTGTCGGCAACCTTCGTCGCCCTTCAGAGATCCGCCACGGCGCACGGAAGGCCGGAGGCGGCACTGCGATAGGCAGCCTCGACCAGCCGATGCGCCTCGAGCGCGTCCGCGCATCCCGGTGACGGCGCCGAGCCCTTCGCCAGTGCCTGGGCGAACGCGCGGTGCGCGAGGTACTGGTACACGTAGAACTCACGATCAGGATCGAGTCCGTCGCGTGCGAACGCCGCGCGTCGGAGCGCGTCGCAGTCGATCCGGTCCGCCGGGCCGCTCTGACCCTTCACGAGCATGCTGTCCTCGGGTGCGCCGACCAGGAAGTCGGTGGTCGCCTCGATCGCGCCGGTCTCGAAGAAGAGCTCGATCCGCCGTTCCTCGCGGTCCAGCACACCGTTGAAGATCGTCAACAACGTGCCCACCACGCCGCTCTCGTGCTCGATGGTCAACGCGGCCGTGTCCTCGACGTCGTATCCGAAGATCCGTCGCGTCAGCGCGTGCACGCGTCGGACGGGCCCGAACAGCCAGCACGCGATGTCGCACGAGTGGATCGAGTGCTCCAGCAAGGCACCGCCGCCGGCCTCGGTGGCCTGGGACCGCCACGACGTGTGCCCGTCGACGACGGCCCCGGTGGGCCAGAACTGGTCGTCGCGGATCGTGTAGCCCATCGGCGCGCCGTAGCGGCGGTCGGTCACGGCCTCGTGGAGGAAGCGGACGATGGGGTGAAAGCGCGACTGGAACCCGACCTGCGCGGGGATCCCGGCACGCTCGACAGCGTCGACGATCTCCAACACGGTCTCGTACCTCGGGGCGAGCGGCTTCTCGGTGAACAGCGGCTTCCCGGCCTCACTCACCGCGAGGATCAGGTCACGGTGAAAGCGCGTCGGTGCGACGACCACGACCGCGTCCACCTCCGGATCCCGAATCAGTGCACGCCCGTCGGTGTAGCGACGTTCGACCGTCCCCGCGATCCGCGCGACCCGCTCGGCGGCCACGGGGTCCGGATCAGCGACGGCCACGAGCCGAGCGAGGCCGTCGTCGGCCAGGAAGCTGAAGGCTGCAGCATGCGCCTGGGCGATCTGGCCACATCCGATCACCCCACACCGAAGCGCCACGCCGACCTCCCGAGAGCCTTGACCCTGGCGCCTGGGACGCTAGCGGGGCCCGACCAACCTCCTCCCCCACCCGAGCCGTGCCACCATGCAGCCGATGACCCGTGACCCGCTCGACGCCACTGCCGGTGTCCCGTACGACGTCCTGGCCGACCTGCGCGCCACGTGTCCCGTCTCACGCACATCGTCGGGCGCGTACTTCCTCGCTCGCCGCGACGATGTGCTGGCCGCCACCAAGGATCTCGACGCGTTCCAGGCGAGCTTTCGCGAGTCCGGCGTGCTGGTCCCGCCCGAAGAGCAGCTGATCAGCGAGATCCCCGAGCCGCGCCACGGCAAGATCCGCCGGATCATCAACTCCGCGATCGCCCAGCACCGCATCGGCCGAGTCGAGCCGTTCGCGCGCAGTCTCTGCCACGAGCTGCTCGACGGACTGGTCGCTCGTGGCCGGGGCGACCTCGTGGCCGAGTACGTCACGCCGATTCCCGCCACGGTGATCGCGCACCTCCTGGGCGCCGACCCCGCCGACCACCCGCGCTTTGCCGAGTGGTCCGATCTCGTGGTGCAGTCGACGTACGCGACCAAGAACCGTCGGGTGGACGGCGACGAGGGGGAGGGGTTGGCGGGGGTGGCGCCCGAGTTCACCGCCTACATCGACGCGATGATCGCCGAGCGCACGGGCGCGGTCGACCCCCCCGACGACTTCGTGACCCGGCTCGTCAACACCGAGGTCGACGGGACACGTCTCACCGACCTCGAGATGCGCACGCAGCTGGCGTTCTTGCTCATGTCGGGCAACGAGACCACCCGTCACCTGATCGCCAACATGCTCGAGACGGTCTGCACCGATGCGGAGCTGTTCGGGCGGTTGCGCGCCGATCGCAGCCTGGTGCCCGTCGTGGTCGAGGAGTCGCTGCGCCATGACTCACCGATCCACGTGCTCATGCGCGACTGCACGACGGACACCACAGTGGATGGTGTCGCGATTCCGGTCGGGGCCAAGGTGGGCTTCAGTCTCGCGTCGGCCAACCGCGACGAGCGGGCCTACGACACGCCCGACGCGTTCCGACTCGACCGCCCCAGCGCGAAGGACCACCTCGCGTTCGGCGGCGGACCCCACGTGTGCCCCGGGGCCTCGCTGGCTCGCCTCGAAGGCCGCATCGCGCTCGAAGTGTTCCTCGACCGAGTCGAGGTGGCGCGCGTCGACGACGGGTACGTACGCGAACAGGTTCCGGTGTTCTGGGCCAACGGCCCGCGACGACTGCCCACCGCGCTCACGGGAAGCCCCTGAACTTTCAGAAGCCGTCCGCGCTCGCCACGAGCGCCCGACCGAGCTTCACCAGCTGTCGCGTGGCGGTGCCGAGCGTCACCTCGATCTGCTTCGACCGGTAGAAGTAGCGATGGAGGGGGTAGCTGAGGTCGACGCCGATCCCGCCGTGGAGGTGCTGGGCCGCCGAGACGACTCGGTGCCCGCCGTCGGCGGCCCAGAACTTGGCGACGGTGACGTCATCCGCGGCTTCGAGCCCGGTGTCGAGGCGCCACGCCGCGTTCCACATGGTCCAGCGCATCGCGAGCACGTCGATGAATGCGTCGGCGGCGCGCTGCTGCACGGCCTGGAAGCTGCCGAGCGGACGGTCGAACTGGACCCGGCCCGAGCTGTACGCGGCCGTCATCTCGATGGCGCGATCGACGACGCCGACCTCGACGGCGCACAAACCGACCACGGCGCGCTCGATCAGCCAGCGACCGATGGCGGGCCCCGCGAGCGCGCGCTCCACCCGAGCGGCGGAGAAGACGAGATCAAACACGGGTTCACCGCTCGCCGTGACCTGGCGGATCATCTCGACGCCCTCGGCCGACGGATCGACGAGGCCGACGATCGTGCCGTCGGCACTCTGTGCCGGCACCAGCACGAGGCCCGCGAGGTGCGCGGCCGCCACGAAGGTCTTCGTCCCCGCGAGGCGCCATCCACTGCCATCACGCGTCGCGACCGTGTTCGGGGCAGCCGCGTCGTCGTTCCCGGGTTCGATCAGCGCCAGAGCCAGGATGGTGTCGCCCGTCGCGACCTCGGGCAGGATCGAGGCTTGCTGCTCGTCGGTCCCGAAGGTTCCGATCGCGAGCGCTCCGATCAGTGCCGGGAGCACCGGTACCGGCGCCACGGTCCGACCGGCCTGCTCGAGCACGATGCACGCCTCAACGAGACCGAACCCGCTCCCACCGCGCGCGGTCGGCACGGTGAGTCCGAGCAGGTTGGCCCGCGCGAGCTGCTGCCACGTGCGCGCGTCGAAGAAGTCCGAGCCGGCCTCGACTTCTTTCAGGCGGTCCTGGGTGACCTCGGTCTCGAGGATCTGCTGCGTGATCGCGCGCAGCGACTCCTGGTCTTCGGTCAAGGCAAAGTCCACAGCGGTGATCCTCTCGATCAGGGCGGACAGGTCTACCGCGGTGCCCGCGGCATGTGGAGCCCGGCCATCGCGATGATGTCGCGTTGCACCTCGTTGACTCCGCCCCCAAAGGTAGTGAGGAGGGCCATCCGGATCGCACGCTCGAGTCGCCCGCGGATCGCAGCACCGGGTGACCCACTGCGCAACACACCGCCGGCACCGACGACGTCGAGCAGGAGATCATAAGCCTCGATGTAGAACTCGGCGCCGAACACCTTCACCGCAGAGGCGTCCGCCGCGGCGAAGATGTCGTTCTCGACCATCCAGGCCACCCGAAAGTTCAGGAGGCGCAGCGCGTCGAGCTTGGCTCGAACCCGCGCCAGGTTCACCTGGACCCACTGTTGGTCGAGCAGGCGGGACCCGTCATCGAGGCGCTCGTCAGCAGCCCAGTGCGTGACCTGGGCCAAGGTCTCGTACCCGGTCCCGGTCGACACGATGGACGACCGCTCGAAGTTCAGTTGAGTCGTGAGGAGCTGCCAGCCCTGGCCCTCGTCACCGACGCGTGCCGTCACCGGGATGCGGACGTCGTCATAGAAGGTGGCGTTCGTGCGCACGACCATCGTCTCGATCGGGCTGACCTTCACGCCGGGCAGCGAGAGATCCACCAGGAAGATCGTGATGCCCTTGTGCTTGGCAACGTCCGGGTCGGTGCGCGCGGCCAACCACACGTAGTCGGCCATGTTCGCCTGCGTCGTGAAGTGCTTCTGGCCGTTGATCACGTACTCGTCGCCGTCTCGCACGGCGCGCGTCTTGAGCGACGCGAGGTCGGTGCCCGAATCGGGTTCGGTGTAGCCGATGCACACGTGCATCTCGCCTCGGAGGATCCGCGGGAGAAAGAACTCCTTCTGCTCATCGGACCCGAACTGGATGATCGCCGGGCCGACGGTGTTGAGCGCGAGCAGCGGGACCGGGGCCTCGGCCCGGGTGGCCTCCTCGAAGAAGATGTGCTGCTCGATCGCACCGAGGCCGCGCCCTCCGAACTCCTGGGGCCAGCCGATCCCGAGCCAGCCGTCAGCGCCGATCTGGCGGACCACCTCCTTGTAGCGGCGACCACCTTCTTGTCGCATCTCCAGGGCCAGCTCGGCCTTGAGCTCGGGCGTCATGAGCTGCTCGAGGTACGCGCGCAGATCGCCCCGGAGCTCGACCTGGGCGGGCGTGAGCTCGAAGTCCATGACGTCGCCGTCCGATCATCGGTGTAAACGCAGGAGTGTACAAGTGCCCCGGAGGCACCGTGCGGGGCCTACGGTCAGCACTGCGAGCGG
>Ga0209048_10000412_pt1 | contig 46377 bp, 36 predicted proteins | sample FrelakmetCRP12CR_FD_187146 | JGI IMG/M metagenome (GOLD analysis project Ga0209048, IMG submission 187146) | Freshwater lake sediment microbial communities from the University of Notre Dame, USA, for methane emissions studies - CRP12 CR (SPAdes)... | ecosystem: Environmental > Aquatic >...
AGTTAGTGTGTCAACGGCCGGATCTGGCCGCGAACGGGCGAGACGATCTCTCGAATTCTTCGGAATAACTGGTGAGCCGCCTCGGAATCGAACCGAGAACCCGCAGATTAAGAGTCTGCTGCTCTGCCAATTGAGCTAGCGGCCCACTCTTGGTGACACCCACCGGCATGACCGCGCCGGCAGAGCGTTGCGGAATAGCGAGTATACCAAGCGGATCAGTTTCAATCAACGGCCGCAGGCGTGCGGCTGCCGGAGGCGTCCTGCCAGAACGGGACCCACGTCAGCGCCACCAGCTGCACCGCAATCCCCGTCTTCTTTGGCGCCACGGTCAGTGGTTCCAGCGGCGCGCCGGCCATCCTCTCTTCGATCGTCGCAGTCTGCTCGCGCAGCTCCGACTCGAGCGCGTCGATCTGCTGCTGCACCGCCGACACGCTCTCGGCCGCGCGCTTGACGTCCTCGGCCTCCTTCATCGACCGCCCGACGCCGCGCGCCGCCGTCGTCGCGCGGCCGATCGTGGACATGCTGACCGCCTTGCGCCCCATGAACGCGCCGAGCAGCGTCGCGCCGAACGAGATCGCCGTCTGAACCTTGGCCGCCGTCGCCTGGGTGGCCTCGCGCTCCTCCGCCGCCTGCGCGCGGCGCAGCCGCTCCTGCAACGCGGCGATCCTCGGCGCGTACTGCACGCGCAGCTGCTCGACCGACTGGTCGCGCGACTCGCGGGCCCCGTGCTGCAGCCGCGTGCGGAACTGTCCCTCGGACTCGCCCGGCTGCGAGACGAGAGCGGGGTCGGCCGAACGGAGCAGCTCGAGCTTCTTCGCGCCGTAGATCCACGTGACGAACGACTTCTTCCATGCGTCGTAGCTCGTGGCCTTCGACGCGGCCGCCGGGAGCGCCTCGTACGACGCGCCCTCCGCCGCCTCACGCTCGAGATCCGACGGCCCGAACGCGCTGTCGGTCGCGACGCTCCAGTCCACCGGCACCGGCGCATCGGTCACCGACGTCATCACCGTCATCGTCTGGGTCGCGTCCACGCCGGCTTTCGCGTCCGCAAATCGAACCTGAGCGACGCCGAGCAGCATCGGCGAGTAGACCAGCCGCGACCCGTCCCGCGCGGCGCCACGAACCGGCAGGAAATACTGCTCGACGCCGGGCGGCAGCACCGGCGCGGCCGACGCCGACTGACGCCATTGGTCCGACTGACGTATTTGGTCCGACTGACTTGAACGCGCCGACTGACGTGTCTGGTCCGACTGACTTGAACGCGCCGACTTGACCGGATCCATCAGCCGCTTGATTTCCTGCCGCCCGAGCGGCCCGCGCAGGTAGGACAGCGCCCACCGCGTTTCGAACACGACCGGGTGATCCTCGTGCACGTTGTTCATCAGGAAGATGCGGCTGCCCAGCCCGGCGAGCGTCTCTTCCATCCGGCCCTTGTCGAACGTGCTGCCCGCGGTGGCCGCGGCGCCCTCGAGCCCCTCGAGCACCCGCGCCTTGTCCCGCTCGGTCTGCAGCCGCCCGAGGAACCACGTGCCGGCGTTCGACAGCCCCTTGTAGTCGAGGTCCACCGGGTTCTGCGTCGCCAGCACGACGCCGAGGCCGAACGCGCGCCCCTGCTTGAGCAGCGTCAGCAGCGGCCCCTTCGACGGCGGGTTGGCGACCGGCGGGAAGTAGCCGGCGATCTCGTCCATGTAGACCAGCGCCCGCAGGCTGGTCGTGCCGCCCTGCGCCCGCATCCAGCCCACCACCTGGTTCAACAGCAGCGACACGAAGAACATGCGTTCCGCCTCGCCGAGGTGCGAGATCGAGAAGATCGCGACTCGCGGTTTGCCGCCGGCCCCGTAGAGCAGCTGCTGCACGTCGAGCGGGTCGCCCGTCATCCACGAGTCGAATCCAGGCGAGGCCAGCAGGTTGTTGAGCGCCATCGCCAGCCCGAAGCGCTCCTTCGCCGGGTAGAACGACTCGAGGTCGAACACGCCGACGCGCGCCATCGGCGGCGACTGGATCTGCTGGATCAGCGTCGGCAGATCGACGTCCTTCCCGGCGGTCCACGCCGCTCCCACCAGCGTCGAAAGCAGGATGTGGTCGCGGCTCTTCACCGGGTCCGCGTCGAGGCCCAGGAGGCCGAGTAGGCTGGTCACCGTCGTCGTGACCCGTTCCCGGAAGAGTTCGCCGTCGGAGGCCGCATCGGCCGCCGGCGCGGCCAGCGACTTCAGGATCGACACGGGCAGGCCGGCTTCGCTGCCCGGCGTGTAGATGGCGAAGTCGGCCGAGTCGCGAAGGCGGGCGATCCGATCGCCGTCCTGGCCCCAGTCGGCCAGCCCTTTCTTCCACAACCCGGCCTGCGCCGCCGCGTACTCCTCGACGCTCACGCCACTCCGCCGCGCCTCGTCGGGATTGACCCACGGCGCGAAGTCCTCCGGGCGAAGCGCCGGGAAGGTGAGCAGGAGATTGCCGAGGTCTCCCTTCGGGTCGATGACGATGGCGGGGACCTTGTCGATGGCGGCTTCCTCGATGAGCGAGAGGCACAGCCCGGTCTTGCCGCTGCCCGTCATGCCCACGCACACGGCGTGCGTGACCAGATCGCGGGAATCGTACAGCAGCCAGCCCTCGCCGCGCTGGCGCTTCGCCAGGTCGTACGGGCGGCCAAGGTAGAAGGCGCCGAGTTTCTCGAAGTCCTGCATGGGGGTAGTGTAATGGACGGAATCCAGAAGCCAGAAGTCAGAATCCCGAAAACACTGGCGCCAGCCACGCCGTAGCCCGCCTGAACGTAAGTGCGGGCGGAGGCGCGAGCCGCCGGCCGCAAGCCGTGTTAGTCTCTGCCATATGTTCAACGAAATCTGCCTTGTCGCCAGTGGTGACTCCCGTCCCTCCGCCAACCGCGTGTGCTGGCCGGCCCAGGCCGCGCTCGAAGCGACCGTCACGCGGGCGTTCGGCGACCTCGGATGCCGCGTGGTTCGCGGCCACCCGGTGGACGCAGCGCGGGGCCACGGCTTCCTGGACAGCCAGGCCGCCGGGATCGAGGCGTTCCGCCACATCGATCCCGCGAAGCCCATCGTCGTGGCGGAAGCGGTGTGGCAATACACCAGCCATGTGCTGGCCGGGCTGACGCGACACAAGGCGCCGATCCTGACGCTCGCGAACTGGAGCGGGCAGTGGCCGGGCCTGGTCGGCATGCTGAACCTGAACGGCTCGCTGACCAAGGCCGGGATCACCTACAGCACGATCTGGAGCGAGGCGTTCGAGGACGGGTTCGCGCGCCGCGCGCTCGCCCAGTGGCTGTCCGACGGGCGGATCGACCACGACCTGGGGCACGTGCGGGCGTTCGAGCCGGAACGCTGGAGAGGGAACCTCCAGGTGGCCGCGGCGCGGGGCGCCGAACTCGGCCGCGAACTCCGGGCGCAGCAGGCCATCATGGGCATCTTCGACGAGGGATGCATGGGGATGTACAACGCCATCATCCCCGACCACCTGCTGCACGCAGTGGGCGTCTTCAAGGAGCGGCTCAGCCAGTCGGCGCTCTACGCGGCGATGCGAGGCGTTGAAGACGACACGGCGAAACGCCACCTGGATTGGCTGCTGAAGCGAGGCATGACGTTCGACCTCGGGCGCGACCCGGACACCGAATTGACCGAGGCGCAGGTGCTCGAGGGCCTCCGGATGTACGACGCCGCGGTGCGCATGGCGCACTCGTTCGGCTGCGCCGTCATCGGCATCCAGTACCAGCAGGGACTGAAGGATGTCTGCGTCGCATCCGACCTCACGGAGGGCCTGCTGAACAATCCGGATCGCCCGCCGGTGACGGGGGAGGACGGGCGGGTGCTGTTCGACGGGCTGGCGGTCCCGCACTTCAACGAGGTGGACGAGGCCGCCGGCCTCGACGCGCTGCTGACCAGCCGCGTGTGGCGCGACGCGGGCGTCGATCCCTCGACGACGCTGCACGACGTGCGCTGGGGCGCGCCGTTCGAGGGCGTCGGCGTCAACGAATTCGTCTGGGTGTTCGAGATCTCCGGCGCCGTCCCGACCAGCCACCTCGAGGGCGGCTACGCCGGCGCGCGCGGCGAGCGGCAGCCCGCGATGTACTTCCCGCGCGGCGGCGCGACAATCAAGGGCGTCAGCAAGCCGGGCGAAATCGTCTGGAGCCGCGTCTACGTCGAGGGTGACGCGCTGTGGATGGATATCGGCCGCGGCGGCGCGCTGCGGCTGCCGGCCGAAGAGACGGCGAGGCGCTGGCAGGCGACGACGCCGCAGTGGCCGGTGATGCACGCATCGCTCTACGGCGTGACGCGCGACCAGTTCATGGCGAAACACAAGGCCAACCACGTGCAGGTGGCCTACGCGCCGGAGGCGGCGAGCGCGCGACGGCTGCTGGCGGCCAAGGCCGGCATGGCGCGGGAACTGGGGATCCGCGTGAACGTGTGCGGCGACATCGAGGACAGCCTGGACCGGCACCAGGCGGCGGAATACCGGGCGTAAGTGACGCGAGCCGCCAGCCGCGGGCCGCAAGCCGCGAGCCGGTGAATGTGATGCCCACTCCTGACCGCGATTTCATCGTGCGCACCCTGGTGGACCTGGTGCGGATCAACTCGATCAACCCGAGCATCGCGCCGGACGGCGCGGGCGAGGCGGAGATTGCGGCCTACGTGGCGAGAACGCTCTCGTCGCTCGGCCTGGACGCCACGACGTTCGAATCCCAACCGGGACGCGCCACGGCGGTCGGCACGTTGCGCGGCACGGGCCGCGGCCGGTCGCTCATGCTCAACGCGCACGCGGACACGGTCGGCGTCGAGGGGATGGCCGACCCATTCTCGGCCGAGATTCGGGAGGGCCGGCTCTACGGCCGCGGCGCGCACGACATGAAGGGGAGCCTGGCGGCGTGCATCGGTGCCGCCAAAATCCTCGCCGATGCCGGCGCCCGGCTGCGGGGCGACTTCGTCGTGGCGGCGGTTGCCGACGAGGAGTACGGCAGCCTGGGCACGACGGAGCTCATCGACCGGTGCCGCGTGGACGCGGCCATCGTCACCGAGCCGACGAACATGGACGTTTGTCTCGCCCACAAGGGCTACATCTGGATCGAGGTCGAGACGCACGGAAAGGCGGCGCACGGCAGCCGGTTCACGGAAGGCGTGGATGCAGTGATGCGGATGGGCCGGTTCCTGGCGGAACTCGATCGCCTCGAGAAGGCCCTGCGCAGCGGGCCGGCGCACCCGTTGGTCGGTCCGCCGTCGCTGCACGCGGCGATGATCCAGGGAGGCACGGGACTGAGCACGTACGCCGCCAACTGCCGGCTGCAGATCGAGCGGCGGACGGTGCCCGGCGAGACGATCGAGGGTGCAGTCGGTCAAATCCGCGAGATCGCCGACCGACTGGTGGCGGCCGATCCCGGGTCCGTGGTCACGGTCCGCCCGTTCTTCGCGCGCGAACCGTTCGAGATCGCGCCGGACGCGCAGATCGTCCGGGTCTTGACGGATGCCTCGTCGGCGGTGCTCGGACGCCCGCCGGCGTTCGTGGGCGACACGCCGTGGATGGACGCGGCGCTGCTCTCGGCGGCCGGGATCGAAACCGTCGTGATGGGTCCACGCGGGGCCGGGGAGCACGCGGCCGTGGAGTGGGTGGACATCGAGTCGGTCGTTGATATGGCGGAGATCCTGGCGCGCACCGCCGTGAGCTACTGCGCGTGAGCGTAATCGGTCCGAGCCCGCTTCACTCTCCGCAGGCGGCGGAGGTGACCAATCGGCTAGAATCGAGGCCTGTTGACACCGAGAGTCTATGCCGCCACTCGGCCCTGAGCTGGGCCCTCCAGACGTGGGCGCGAGCCTGCCGGATCGGCGGGCCAAGGCCCCGCGCTGGCGCAGGCTACTCCTCGCGCTTGCCGGCGTGGTGGTGGCGCTGCTCGTCCTGGTGCACGCGCCGTTCGTCCGCGATGCCGTACGCCGTGGTGCGATCGCGGCGGCCCGCGACCGGTTCGACACCGCCCTCACGATTGGCCGCCTCGACTACAACCTGCTCACGCTGAGCGTCTCCGCGGGCGACGTTGTCGCAGCCGCCACTCGGTCGCCGGGCTCGCCGTTCTTCCGCGCTGACTCGTTCAACGTCTCCCTGTCTCCCGCGGCGCTGGTCGGACGCCTGGCATTCTCCTCCGTCGATGTCGCCCGCCCACGGCTGACGATTGCGAAAGGCGCCGACGGCCGGTACGGTTTCCCGGAGCTCCGCGAGACAGAGGGGCCGACGCCCCGCGTCGCGATCGGGCGGTTGTCGATAACCGGACTCGATGTCGCGATTGAAGGCACGCCCCCGATGGCCATCGAGGCCCGCGACGTTTCGCTGGACCTCCAGCCGAACGGTGGGCACATTCAGGGACGAGTTGTAGCGGTCAACGGCACGAGGTTTCGCACGCCGTCCGGCGAAGTCCTGAGCATCGGCGTGGACGGCCTGCTCGGCCTCGACCCGGACGCGATCAGGATCGGTGCGCTGAAGCTGACGACCGCCGACAGCAGTATCGACCTCGACGGCCGGCTCCAGTTCGCGCCAGGGCCCGCGAGTCTCGACCTTGCGGTTCGCGCCTCGGTGAACCTGGCGACGGCGATGAGGATCTGGCCCGCGATCGGACCCGGTCAGGGCCGGGTGACGGCCACCGCGCGCATCAGTGGTGCGCTCGCGGACCTCGCAATCGCATTCGACGCATCGAGCGCGAGGCCGACGCTTCGCGGCATTTCCGCGGACAAAGTGTCAGCTCATGGACGGATCGAGGACAAGTCCGTGGCGCTCTCGTCGGCCTCGATCGAGGTCGCAGGCGGGCGCGTGACCGGCGCCGCCACGTTCGGCCTTGGCCCCGGGCTCGCATCGTCCGCAAAGTTCCATTGGGAAGAAGTTGGGCTGGCGGAATTGCTGCATGTGCTTGCAGTCGATTCGCCGACGCCCGTTGCCGGGCGTCTCGGCGGCGACGTGGCAATCGGCTGGAGCGGCCGGGGCCTTCAGTCACTCGCCCTGACCGCGACGACGCGCGTGGCCGCGAGCGTTGGCGCCGCGGCGACGTCCCTGGCGGGGCAGTCGGTGCTCTCGATCCGTAATCGGCGCTGGACGTTGGATTTCGAGCACGAGCTTGGCGCCGGCACGACGGTGAACGGACAGCTCTCCGGAACGATCAACGGAACGGATCTCCTGGCGACGACGGTCGGCGGCCGGCTTTCGGTGAAGGGGAACGCGGACGGCATTGCAGCGGCCGTCGGGCGGGCACCGGGCGCAACCCCGGCGGTTCGATCGGTCGCCGCGCGATTGCACGGCGACGTGCAGGCCGGGCTCGACGTGTCCGGCACCATTGGCGACCCGGTCATCCGGGGCGCCGTGACTGCCGAATCGCTCCGAGTGGACGGAGTGGGCACTGGAGGGCTCGAGGCCGCGGTTCGCGTCGATCGGCGCGCGGCCTTCGTCGAGACGCTGTCCGGGTCGCTCGCTGGGGCTACGGTTCACGCGAGCGGGAGCGTGCCCTTCGATCGGAACCCGATAGACCTGGCGGTCGCCGGCGAGATGGACCACGTGGAGGCGGCGCTCGGCGCGCTGCCGCCCCGGTGGCGGCCGTCCGGAAGCGCGTCAATCGACGCGCGGGTCTCCGGGCCGATCGCCTCGCCGCGCGTGGACGGGACCGTATCGAGCGCGGGGCTCGCATGGGAATTCTGGAGACCTGGCCCCATCGACGCCGACGTCCGCGTGGCAGACGGGCGGGTTCAGTTCGTGACCCGCGTGCCGTCGCTGCGCGGCGCGGTCCGCGGTTCCGTCGCCCTTTCGTCTCCGCACCCGTTCGACCTGATCGCCACTCTCGACGGGACGGAACTCGGGCGGCTTGGCGCCATCGCATCCGGCCTCGGAGCGCCCTCCGTCGCCTGGACGGGGACGACGCGACTTTCGGCTCGTCTTACCGGTGCGGCTGACGACGACCGTCCGCTGAGTGTGGACGTGCATGTGACTGCGATCGACGGTTCGGTAGACGGCCGGCCGCTCCACCTTGACGGACCTGCCCGCATCTCCGGCACCACGGATCTCCTGACGGTCGATCGGCTGCAGTTGCAGGTCGGCGACACCCGGCTCTCCGCGATTGGACCGGTGTCCAACGCGGCCCGGGGCCAGTCGCTGCGCGTCGAGGTCGACGGCGAGATCGGGGAGTGGTGGCCCGCCGCAAAAGGCCGCCTGCAAGGCGCGTTCAATTTCTCGGGTCCGCCGCGGCGACCGGCGTTGACGGGCGACGCGTCCGTGGCCTCCGCGACCGTGACGTGGCCCGGATACGCGCCATTGACGGGCATCTCCGCACGGGTGCGCCTTGCGAACGACACGATTGAACTGGTCGAAGCCCGCGCGTCATGGTCCGGCGCGAGCCTGGCCGCGGCCGGCCGGCTCCCGCTCGCGATGCTTGCTCAATGGCTGCCGGACGCGCTCGTGCCCGAGCGGCCCGCGATCGCCGGGATGCACGTGCGCGCCGACCTTACCTCGCTCTCCGAGCGGGCGCTGGAGCCGTGGCTGGGCGCCGATGCCGTCTCGCGCATCCAGGGCCAGGTGGCAGCGTCGGCCGAATTCGACGCGCCGCGGTTCGCGCTCGACGCGCTCCGAGGCACGGCGGTGATCACCCAGTCGGAGACGACGATCGAAGGCGTGACCCTGCGCCAGCCGAAGCCTGCCCGACTTCGCTTCGACGACGGCCGCCTCCAGATCGACGATGCGTCGTGGGCGATCGGCCGGAGGACGCTGACGCTTGGCGGCGGGATCGATCTCCGCGGCAGCCGCCCGCGCCTCGATCTGGCGCTGTCCGGCGATGTGGACCTGTCGATGGCACGGGTGTTCGTGCCAGCAGCGGTGAGCGGGACCGCGGCGCTCGACGTCCGCGTGACTGGAGACATGAACGCGCCGTCGTTCTCCGGCGGCGCTACGATTACCAACGCCGCGCTCGGCATCCAGGATCCGCGACTCGCAATGTCCGACGTGTCGGGCCGGGTCTCGCTGGCTGACGATCGGCTCGTCGTATCTGCAAAGGGGAGCGTCAACGGCGGCACGCTCGACATCTCCGGCTCGTTGCCGGTCTGGGGACCGCAGGCCAGGCCGCGCGAGCAGGACGGTATCCGCCTCCGCGGCGAGGGCCTGATCGTAGAGTGGCCGGAGGGCTTGCGGACCACACTTGATGCCGACATTGTCTACCGCACGGACGACAGAGGCGGCGTCGTCACCGGCACGGTCGACGCGGAACCCGGTGTCTACCGCCGCACCTCGCTGCCGCTCCCGCTGGCCGCCGCAACCGGCGCAGGCGCACCGGCACCTTCGCGCCTGGGTGCCACCCGTCTGGACGTCGCCATCGCCACGCGTTCCCCCGCCGTGCTGGACAACAGCTACGCGCGCGTCGAGGTCGAAGGTGACGTGCACCTCGGCGGGACCGTCGCGAGCCCGGCAATCGGCGGCCGCCTGCGCGCCAGGGAGAACGGCGAAGTGTACCTGCGCGGCAACGTCTTCAAGATCGAGCGAGGCATCCTCGAATTCGATCCGGAAGGGCGGTCCAAGCCCATGGTGGACCTCACCGCCGAAACGCGGCGCTCGGGCTACGACATCTCGCTCAGGCTCTCGGGTCGATTCGACGACCTCGTCGTCAACCTGACCTCCGACCCGCCGCTCGCGCAGCCGGACCTGGTGTCGCTCGTCACCACCGGCAGCACGTCCAACTCGATGAGCCCCGGAATTGGCAGTTCTGGGCAGTCAGGCGCATTGGCCGCCGTCTCCAGCGACGTCCTGGGCCTGGCCGGCCGGAGCGTGGGTCTCGACAGCGTCCGCGTGGGCGAACTGGACCTCGATCTGCTGGGCGACGACGTGGATCCGCAGACCAGGTTGACGATCGGGAAATCGATTGGCAGCTGGCTCAACCTGCTGCTGTCGCAGAACCTGCGCGAGAGCGGTCTCACGTGGGTGGTGAGCGTCCGCCCGCGCGGTAGCTACGAGATCCGCTTCGTTTCCCGAGACTCGCAGTCCGCCTCGGTGGAGCTGCGCCGCGAGATGGTGCTCGGCGGGCCGCGCAGGCCGGAAGCAGCGCCCAAGCCGGCGAAAGCGTCGAAGGTCCTGCCGAATGTCACGAAGGTGACCGTGGCGGGCGGCGGCATGCCAGAGCATGAGGTGCTGGCCGTCACCAAGGTGCAGCCCGGAGGACGCTTCGACTTCTTCGAGTGGCAGCGCGATCGCGAGCGGATCGAAGCGCTGTTCCAGTCGCGCGGCTACTTGCAGGTGCAGGTGGCGGCGACGCGGGAGGCCGGCCCGGGCGGCGGCGACAGCGTGGAACTGCGGTACCAGGTTCGCCGGGGGCCGCTGACGCGGCTTCGCGTCACCGGGTTCTCCCTTCCCGAGCCGGTGATCGAAGGCATGAAGGCCGCGTGGAGCCGGTCGGTGGACGACCGGTTCCTGCAGGACGACCTGCGCGAGCGGGCGCGCGCCGCCCTGGTCGATATGGGGTACCTCTGGCCGGCCATCACCACCGCGGTGTCATCCACCGGCGAGCCACGCGAGAAGATCATCGAGCTCAGGATCGTGCCCGGGGCCAGGGCCTCGACGCGGGTGGTGGCGTTCAGCGGCAACCACGCGGTGTCCGACCGGGAGCTTCAAGAGGAGATCGCGGCGAGCGGGGCCGCGGCCGGCCTCTGGCGGGAACCGGAGAGGGCGGTGAATGCGCTGACGCAGGGATACCGGCACAGGGGATTCCTCGCGGCCCGGGTCTCCGCGGGGGCCGCAGTGCTCGACGGCACCACCGCGCGCCTGCCGCTGATCATCGACGAGGGGTCTCGCTATCTCGTGTCCCGCGTAGAGGTGCGGGGCGCCGGCGCGATCGGTCCGGAGCGGGTCGAGCAATGGGCGGCGATGCGGGTCGGCGATCCGTTCAACCCGGCTGAGGCGCCGCTGGCCGAGAAGCGGATCGAAGCCGGCTACCTGGCCGACGGCTATCGGAGCGTCAGGGCGGAGGTGGCCGGCACCATCGAGCCCGGCACCTCCAGCGTCGTGATCGTGGCGCAGGTGACCCCCGGCGTCCGCTCGGTCATCCAGGATGTGTCGGTCACCGGGCGGGTGGAGACGCGCGAGTCGGTCGTGGCTCGCGCACTGAAGCTTCCGGCCGGCTCGGCGGCCAGCCCCTCGGCCGTAGATGGCGCGCAGCGCCGTCTCTACGAGACCCAGGCGTTCCGGAGCGTGGATATCCAGCTGCAGCCGATCGGAAGCCCCGGGCCCGGGTCGTCGGATCAGCCGACTCGCGCCGTGGTGACGCTCGAGGAGGCCCCGCCGTACCGCATCGTGTACGGCGTCCAGGTGACCGACGACCTCAGCCCGGTCGTGCAGACCCGCGACCTCCGGCTCGGAGTTTCCGCGGAACTTCGACGCCGAAACCTGTTCGGGTCGGCGTTCAACGGCACGGTCGGGGGACGATACGAGCAGAACTATTACAGCGTTCGCGGCGCGCTGAACATCCCGACATCCGTCCTGTGGCCCGCGACCTCCACTCTCTACGTCAAGCAGTCACAGACCATTCTCGATGACCCCGAGTACTCCCGAACCCGCGAATCGTCGATCACCTACCAGGACCGGTGGCGCCTGGGCCGGAAGACCGAGCTGTCGTACGGCTATTCGTTCAGCCGTGAAGATGTGAGCGTCGGCTCGAGCGCGACGGACCCGGCAGCCGTCGGCACCCGCAGTTTGCTCGCCGACATCTTCTCGGCCATCGCATGGGACTCGCGCGACAGCGTCTTCAACGCCACGCGCGGCTGGTTCCACTCGTCGAGCGTCGAGTACGGCGCCCCGGCGATCGGCTCCGATTTTTCCTATTTGCGCTACCTGTTCCAGCAATCCTACTATCGTGGGGTCGGTCCGGTCGTGCTGGCGGGCGCGGCCCGCTTCGGCGCGCTGCTCGACGTGACAGGCACCGAGGTCCAGACCTACACTCTGCGGTTCCGAACCGGCGGCAACCGCACCGTCCGGGGTTACGCCGAGGAGTCGCTGGTGCCGCCGGGCCCGACGGATCTCGCCGGAGGGCGCGGCCTCCTCGTCCTGAACGGCGAGGTGCGGTTCCCGGTGTGGCGCTGGGTGAAAGGGGTGGCGTTTCTCGACGCTGGCAACGCCTTCGAGGACGTGTCGGCCATTTCACTGAACGGGCTCAAAGTGGGCACCGGGCTCGGCCTGCGTTTGGACACGCCGTTCGCGTTCTTCCGGCTCGACATCGGGTTCCCGATCCCCCAGAATTCGGATCGGTTGATCGGCCGCTGGTACTTCTCCATCGGCCAGGCGTTCTGATTCGGGCGCGTTCACAGGAGATCACGATGGCTCTGCACCGCCGCGGAAAGTACGGCGTCCGAGTGGCGCGCTGGATACGCCTGCTGGTTCTCGGCACCGCGCTCGCCATCCCAGGCCCGCGCGACGCCCACGCGCAGCAGGACGCCACGGCGGTGCCGCAAGGGCAATCCCCTCAGGCGTCCGCTCTCTCCCGGCGCCTGTTGTCGCACGTGCCCATCATGCTGGACGGCCGGATGGTCTTCGAGGCTCAGGCCTATCTCGACGGCAGGAGTCCCGACGAGGTGGCGAGTTCAATCGAGCGTCGCCTGACTGTGATCGCCGGCGATCCGTTCTACAGCCCGGACCTGCTGACGATCAGGCGCGAGGGGACGAAAGCCGTCGTCTACTACCGGGACGACGTCGTTGGCGTCATCGGCCAGGACCAGGCGGCCGCGATGGGCCAGACAGCCGAGGACGTAGCCGGGTACATCGTCCAGAGCACGAAGCTCGCAATCGAGGGCTACCGGGCCCGGCGGGCGCCGGCGGCGACGACGAAAGCGGTGAGCGAGATGGCCGCCGCCACGGCCGTGCTGATCGCGTGCCTGGTCGGGCTGAGGTGGGGGGGGCGCCGGTCGAGCCGGCGCGTGCTCGCACGGCTCCAGGGCGGGAAGGGCTTGAAGATGGGCACCGTCGTGCTCGCCCCGGACCGCGTGGCCGCGCTACAGCTCCGCTGGCTCAAGCGCGCCCGCTGGTTCATGGCCGCAGTGCTGGTGATCGCGTACGTGCTCGTCGCGTTCGGCGTCTATCCGATGACGGCCGGGTACGTCTACTCGCTGATCGACTACCTCGTCGAGCCGCTGCGGATGCTGTGGGGCGCGACCCTGCTCCACGTGTCCGACTTCGCGTTCATCCTCGTCATGGTCGTCCTCACGCGGTATCTCCTGAAGTTCCTCAAGTGGTTGTTCGATGCCGCGACCGCAGGCACGGTCGTCCTGCCGGGCGTGATGCCCGAATGGGCGCCGATGCTCTTCAAGGTCGTGCGATTCGCGGCGGTGGCGATCGCGGTGGTGATTGTCTACCCCTACATCCCGGGTTCCAGCACCGACGCGTTCAAAGGGATTGGCATCATCACCGGCGCGTTGTTCACGTTGGGGGCGACCGGGATTGCCGGCAACGCGCTCGGCGGCCTCGTTCTGATGCTGTCGGGCACGTTCCGGCTCGGCGATCGCATCCGGATTGGCGAGGTCACCGGCGACGTTGTCGCAACAACGTTCGTGCTCACGCGGCTGCGGACCATCAAGAACGAGATCGTCAGCTTGCCCAACGGGGCGGTCATGTCCACCGGCGTCGTGAACTACAGCGCGAAGGCTCGCGATGGCGGATTGATCCTGCACACCGAGGTGACGATCGGCTACGACGCGCCGTGGCGGACCGTTCACCAGCTGCTGATCGACGCGGCGCTTCGCACGGAGCACATCCTGGCGGAGCCGGCGCCGTTCGTCCTTCAAACGTCGTTGAACGACTACCACATCAGCTACCAGATCAACGCCTATACCCGGGACGCGAACGTGATGCAGGACACGTACGGTGCCCTCCATCAGAACATCCAGGATGCGTTCAACGCCGGTGGCATCGAGATCCTCTCGCCCGCGTATTACTCGCTGCGCGACGGCAACACGCTGACCATCCCGGCGTCGTACCCGGCGCGCCAGGCTCCGCCGAAGCGCTTCGAGGTTCGAGTGGAACGAAGTGGCCCGGAGCGCTCCGGTGGCACAGGAGCCTCCGGTGCCACAGGACTTTAGTCCTGTGCTGAATCCTCGACCCCGTCGCGGCGGGGCGGCGCTCGTCGCCGTCGGGATCTTCATCAGCCGGATCTTCGGCCTGGTCCGGGTGCGGGTGTTCTCGCACTACTTCGGCCTCGCGTCGGATGCCGCCGACGCGTTCAACGCCGGCTTCCGGATCCCGAACCTGCTGCAGAACCTGTTCGGTGAGGGCGCACTGTCGGGATCGTTCATCCCGGTCTACGCGCGGGTGCTCACGGCGGAAGGCGAGGACGAGGCGGACCGCGTGGCCGGGGCGGTGGCCGGCCTGCTGGCGCTCACGGTTTCGGTCATCGTCCTGGTCGGCGTCCTCACCGCGCCCTGGCTGATCGACCTGATCGCGCCGGGTTTCGAGGGCGCCAAGCGCGCGCTCGCGATCCAGGTCGTGCGGATCCTGTTCCCCGGAGCGGGGCTGCTGGTCATTTCGGCGTGGTGCCTGGGGATCCTGAACAGCCACCACAAGTTCTTCCTGTCCTACGCGGCACCGGTCGTCTGGAACCTCGCCATGATCGCGGCGCTCGTCGCGTTCGGTGGCCGGACCGACCTCGGGCAGCTGGCGATCGTGCTGGCGTGGGCATCGGTGGCGGGCAGCGCGTTCCAGGTCGCGGTGCAGCTGCCGACGGTGTCGCGTGTGCTCTCGCGGTTTCGGCCATCGCTCGACGTCCGGTCTTCGCACGTCCGCGAGGTCATCAGGAACTTCTGGCCCGTCCTGTTCAGCCGCGGCGTCGTTCAGATCAGCGCCTACATCGACCAGTTGATCGGCAGCCTGCTGCCGACCGGGGCCGTGACCGGCCTGACGAACGTGCAGCTTCTCTACACGCTGCCCGTCAGCCTGTTCGGGATGTCGGTGTCGGCGGCGGAGCTTCCGGGAATGTCGCGGGCGACGGGTGACGACGCGGCGGTGGCCGCGCACCTGCGCACGCGGCTTGGCGCCGGACTGCAGCAGGTCGCGTTCTTCGTCGTGCCGTCGGCGGTGGCGTTCGCCGCCCTCGGCGACCTGGTGGCCGGGACCATCCTGCAGACCGGGCGCTTTCGTCACGAGGACGCCGTCTACGTGTGGGGCATCCTGGCCGCGTCTTCCATCGGGCTTCTGGCCTCGACGTTCGGACGGCTCTATTCGGCCACGTACTGGGCGCTCCGCGATACGCGCACGCCGCTCCGATATGCGATCATCCGCGTGACGCTGACGGCGGCGCTCGGCTTCGCCGCGGCGCTCTACGGGCCGGCCCTGTTGGGGATCGAGGCGCGCTGGGGTGCCGCCGGCCTGACCGCCTCGTCCGCGCTCTGCGGCTGGGTCGAGCTGTTCCTGCTGCGGCGGACGATGGTCCGGCGGATAGGGCCGGTGTCCCTGCCCAGGGGTTTCCTGTCGAAGCTGTGGGCGGCGGCTGTCATCGGGGCGGGCGTCGCGTGGCTCATCAAGCTGGGGCTGCCAATGGGCTGGCCGTTGATGCGCGGCGTCGCGACGCTCGTCCCCTACGGCGTGGTGTACCTCGGCCTCACGATGCTGCTCGGCGTGCCCCAGGCGCGCGGACTGCTCCGACGGCTGCGTTCGACTACTTGATGGCGAGACCCCGGCTCGCGTTGGTCTTGTTGAACGCCGGCACGTCCTTTTCGACGAGCACCGCGTACGCGGCCTGCGCCTTCGCCAGGTCCTTCTCGATCATGTCCAGCACCTGCAGCGACGAGTCGGTCGGACGATAGTCGGCGCCGCCCTGCACGTCGCCGGCCCCGCTCCCGATGACGCCGCTCAACCACACGAGGTTCATGTAGACCTTGTAAGTCTCGACGTACCACTTGTCGTCGCTGTGCAGGTCGCTCCTCGACAGCAGCTGCAACTCGACGTCGAGCATCTTCTGGTCGAGGTCGCGCAGCGCCTGTTCCGCCGGCTTCCGGCCGGCGTTGGCCTTCGTCAGATCCTCGATCTGCTTTCTCATCACCTCGAGACGATTGGCCATCGCGACGGTCTTGTTGATGTCGTCCCGCACGCGCACCTGGGCAGCCGTTGACGCAGCGAGATCCGCCGCGGATGTCAGGATCTTCGGATCCTTGATCACCTCCATTGTCCGGTCGAGCGTCTGGCCGGCGGCCGTGATGCGCACGGTATACCGGCCCGGCGTCGCCAGCGGCCCCTGGCGCTGCGGCCCCTGGATGCCCCAGTGGACGATCGGGCGCGTATCGCGCCCCTTGAACCGCGCCTCTTCCCAGATGTGCGGGTTGTCGGGTGGAATCGTCCGCAACTCGACCTGCGCCGGCCCGTCGTGCCGCAGGTCCCACGCCACGCGGTTCAGGCCCGCTCCACCGGTCCCGTCGAGCGTCCGGATGACGGTTCCGGCCGTGTCGAGGACCTCGATCTTCACCCGGTCTGTCGTCGCCGCTTTCAACGAGTAGAGGAACTCCGCGCTCCCGACGCGCGGCTGGCGGAACCCGGGGCGCGGCGCGTAGAAAACCGCCGCCGCGTTCGCGTCCACCTGGTCCTGCTGCTCGAGCCGCGTGATGTCCCGCAGGATATAGAGGCCGCGCCCGTACGTGGACACGACGACGTCGTGGTACAGGGGCTGAACCTCGATCCAGCTTACCGGCGCCGCCGGCAGGCCATCCTTGAACGCGGTCCACGTCCTGCCGTCATCGGTGGAGTAGTAGAACCCGTGACCGGTGCCGGCAAACAGCATCCCCTTCCGATTGGGGTTCTCCGCCAGCGACAGGACGTACGCCAGCGGATGGCCCTTCGGCAGGCCGTCGCCGAGCCTCGTCCACGTCTGACCGAAATCCGTGGTCTTGTAGATGAACGGGTCGCGGTTCTCCATCAGGTGATAGTCCACCGCGACGTACGCCGTGCCGGCATCGAAGCGCGACGCCTCGATCTTGCGAATCGTCCCCCACGGCGCCAGGCCCGTGACGTTCTTCGTCACGTTGGTCCACGTCGTGCCGCCGTCCCGGGTGTTCCAGATCAGCCCGTCGTTCGTGCCGGCCCAGATCAGCCCTTTCTGCAGCTTCGACGGCGCGATGGCGAACACCACTTCGCCGTAGAACTGGCCGAGGTTGTCGCCGACGATGCCGCCCGACGAGACGATGCGCGACGGATCCTGTGTCGAGAGATCGGGGCTGATTACCTTCCAGGTCTGCCCCTGGTCGTCCGTCTTGAAGATGACCTGGCAGCCGTAGTAGACGCTCTCCTTCTCGAAGGGATCGAACACGAGCGGCGGCGTCCAGTGGCACCGGTACTTCGTCTTGTTCGGCTCCGAGTCGAGCGTGTGAATCCACGGGCTGACGGACCGCGCGCTTCCGATTCGGTTGTCGAATCGTGTCACCTCGTTGCCGTAGCACGAGGCCCACACGATGTCGGGATTGCCGGGCACCGGGATCGTGAAGCCCGATTCGCACCCGCCGAGATTCGGCTGCCACGGCACGCCCGCGCCTCCGCGCCCGCCGCCACCACCACCGCCGCCGCCGGGCCCGCCGCCGCGCTGCCCCTGTGCTGGCGCATACGAGGGCACGTTCGTCACCGCGATCGGCGAGTTGCTCGCCCCGCGCATCGTCCCGTCATCCTGGCGATTCGAGTAGACCCAGTAGGGCACCTGGTCGTCCACCGCCACGTGATACATCTGGCCGATCGGCAGGTTGACGACGATGTTGGTCTTCGCGTGGTCGCGCGTGATCGTCATCCCGCCGTCGTCGGTCACGATCCAGTGGTCCGGGTTCTTCGGATCGATCCAGATGTCGTGGCAGTCGCCGCACCGCGTCGTGTTGGGAGGGAAGGTGAGCCCGCCGTCCGTCGAGCGGTGGAAGCTGCTGTTGGCGATGAAGACCTCGTCCGGGTTCTGCGGGTTCACGGCGATGCGGATGTAGAAACCCGCTCTCCCGATCAGCCGGCGATCCCAGCTCACGACCTTCCACGAGTCGCCGCCGTCGTCCGACCGCCAGAGCGAGCCCTGGTTGGGCGTCTGGATCAGCGCGAACATGCGCTTCGAGTTGGAGGGCGCGATGGCAACATCGATCTTGCCAACGGGCGACTTGGGCAGCCCGGGATGTTCGAGGCGCTGCCAGGTAGCGCCGCCGTCCTTCGAGCGGTAGACGCCGCTTCCGGGGCCGCCGCTGAACATGGCCCATGTGTGCATCACCACTTCCCACGTCCCGGCCAGCATGGTGCTGGGGTCCTTCGGGTCCATGTCGATGCCCGAGCAGCCGGTGTCGGGGTTGACGAAGAGCACGCGCTGCCAGTTCTTCCCGCCGTCCGTGGTGCGGAACACGCCGCGCTCCTCCTGCGGCCCCGTCGCGCGTCCGAGGGCGCAGGCGAACACGATGTCGGGATTGGTCGGGTGGACGAGGATGCGCGCGATGCGCCCCGTTTCGCGCAGCCCCATGTTCGTCCACGTCTTCCCCGCGTCGGCCGACTTGTAGACACCGTCTCCCATGACGTCCGCGTCACGGATGGCCCACGCCTCGCCGGTGCCTGCCCAGACGATATTGGGATTGGACTGGGCGACGGCGAGGGCGCCGATGGCCTGGGCCGGCTGGTCGTCGAAGATCGGCTCGAAATTCTGGCCGCCGTCGGCGGTCTTCCAGACGCCGCCGGACGCGGCGCCGGCGTAGTAGGTCTTCTGGTCGCCCGGGATGCCGGCGATGGCCGCGATGCGGCCGGCGCTCACCGGTCCCACGTAGCGGAAGCGCAATCCCTCCGGTGGCTGATCGGCCGCCGGCGCGCCGCCCTGCCGCTGCGCGTCGAGCGCGACGGCCGCGCACACGACAAGGAGCACACCGAAGCCGGTGTGCCAGAGCCTGCGAGTCTCGAGACGCATGGACGGATACCTCCCGTGTGCTCGGGAGTATAACGCTCGGGGGGGAATGGAGAATTGAGAATTGAGAATTGAGAAGTGACAAGCGTCAGCCTGGGAAGCTGACGCGGAGAAGCGGGTTCTCAATTCTCACTTCGGAACCGGCCGCTCGCTCCTGATTTCCCATTCCGTCGCCCCGGCCGTCAGCAGCACCATGCCCAGCACGCCGACGGTCAGCGCGACGATCATCCGGAGCACGAACAGCGCGAGGCCGAACAGGACGTCCTGCTGGTCGGAGATGACCGTGGCCAGATACAGTTCGCGGTCGTTGCGAGGCTGTACGCTCTGCAGGTGGGCGGGAGGGGGCACCATGCGCGCGGCGGCGCGGACGAGGGGCTGGTCGAACGCGCCCGGATCGGGCCCGCGTCTCCCGAAGTGACGCCCGCCCCAGGACCCGTATGCAACCCCAATCGTCAGCATGACAAGACCGAGAATCAGGTTGCGGCGGCAGCGGCCGCGGAACGCCGAGCGGTCGAAGCGGGAGGAGGTCACATCGCGTCTCGGCGGACCGCGAGCTACGCGTCCAGGCTCCGCGTGTTCGTTTCCTTCATGGGCAGCATGATCGCCAGGCCAATCGCTCCGTACAACATGATGTAGTAGGCCGGGGCCAGCGGGTGGCCGAGCGTCTCGATCAGCCACGTCGACACGAGCGGTGCGGAGCCGCCGGCGAGCGCGAGCGTGATGCTGTAGGCCAGGCTCATCGACGTGACGCGGGTCCGCAGGGGGAAGATCTCCACCACCATCGCGCCCTGCAGGCCGAGCGCCATCCCGATGGGCACCGCGAGCAGAATCTGGCCTGTCGTGAACTCCTGCGGAGTGCCGTACAGCATCATCTTCAGCGCGACGTAGATGCACGCCATCGTCACGACCGTCAGTGCGATCATCAGCCGGCGCCGTCCCACCCGATCGGACAGCCAGCCGCCGAGCGGCTTGGACATCAGCACGACCACGAGCGTGAGGGTGTTGGCGAGCTGGAACCACTCACCCCCGACGCCCGCCAGGCTCCTCCGCCTCTCGACCGCGTACGTGAACGTCAGATAGTAGGCGGCGTTGGTCATGCCGACGATGCCGAACGTCTGCACGATCGGGAGCCAGTCGGCCTGGAGCGATCGGAGGAGCGGCGGACGGATCGCCCTGGCCTTCAGCCCTGCCGCCGTCTCGCTGATCCCCCGTCGGAGGAACCAGCCCACGATGCAGAACACGATGCTCCCGATGAAGGGGATCCGCCAGCCCCACGTCGAGACCTCCTCCAGCGGCAGCCAGTGGTTGACGAGCCACGCCGATCCCGATCCGAGGATGAATCCGATCGTCGTGCCCGCGGCCGTCGAACTGCTGACCAGGCCCCGCATCAGCGGAGACGACTTCTCGGTCGTGTAAACCATCGACCCGGTGAACTCGCCGCCGAGAGAGAACCCCTGGACGAGCCGCATCGTGACGAGCAGCAGGGGCGCGGCGACGCCAATCTGGTTGTATGTCGGCAGCAGGCCGAGCATCAGCGTCGCGCCTCCCATCAGCGCGATCGACAGCGTCAGCAGCGCGCGACGGCCGATCCGGTCACCCACTCGCCCGAGGACGATGCTGCCGAACGGGCGCGCGACGAACCCGAGCGCGAAGACCGCGAACGCCAGGAGTTGTTGGGCCGCGTGGCTCGACTGAGGGAAGAACTGCTTGCCGATGTCGCTGGCGAAGTAGCCGTACACGGCGAAGTCGAACCACTCGAGGACGTTGCCGATCAGGCCGGCCAACGCCGTCCGCAGACCCGACTGCGGGGCCGCCAGTGTTTCAACGTCTGCCAGTGTCGTCGTGCCCAGCGAACCAGTCTCCGAATCGGTCATCGCGCCTCCAGGCATGGAAGGCGCATTCTATCCCAGTACGGAAGTCGGGACTGACGAACGTCAGTCGGGACTCACGAACGTCAGTCGGGACTGACGAACGTCAGTCGGGGCTGACGATGAAGGGTCGGGGCTGACGATGAAGGGTCAGGGCTGACGGGCGCAGCGTGCCATCGGCTTCACGGTGGTTGTGAACCGCCGGGCGAGGTGACGGCTCAGCCGAGCAGGCCGGTGAATCGCGCTCGGGACACCTGGTAGCCCGGGAAGATCGTGGCGGTGTCCGCGATGCCCAGGTGGCGTTCGGCAATCTCGCCGAACACGTCGCGGAAGTCCGTCGTCACGGCGAGGTCGCGCCCCTCGTACAGCTGGTCGGGGCGCAGGCCCGGCCACCGGCCGAGCACGCGTCCGCCGTTGATGTTGCCCCCGATTACGAGCATCGCGTTCCCGTGGCCGTGGTCCGTGCCGGCGTTTCCATTCTGCCGAACCGTGCGGCCGAACTCGGACATCGTGAGAACCACGACGTCGCCGAGGCGGTCGTCGAGGTCCGTGGCCAGCGCGGCCAGCCCCTTCGCGAAATCGTCGAGGCGGTTGGCCAGTTGCCCGGCGGAGGCGCCCTGGTTCACGTGGGTGTCCCAGCCGCCGACATCCGCGAACGCCACCTGGAGCCCCACGTCAGCCTTCACCAGCTGGGCGATCTCGCGGAGCGCATTGCCGAACGGCGACCGCGGGTAGTCCGCTCCTGCGGCGGGCTGGTAGTTCTGGAGATTCACGGCCTTGAGTGTGCGGACGGCGTCGAACGTCTCGCGGCTGGTCGCCTGCAGGCGCGGGTCGGAGATTCCGGCGTATTCCTGTTCGAAGGCGGCCGCGAGCGAGGGTGACCCGCCGCGGATGCCGAACTGCGCGATGGGACCAAGCGCCAGCGCCGGCGCCCGCCCGAGCAGGGCTCGCGGCAGCTGCGGCGACACCGCCACGCCGCGGAACGCCGAGTCCGTCCGGTCCGGTGCGGACTGGAGCACGCGGTTCAGCCAGCCATCCCCGGTGCTCTTGGTCCCGGGCGTGCCGCTCTCCATGAAGTCCTGCGCGTCGAAGTGCGACCGCGTCGGGTCGGGAGAGCCGCACGCGTGCACCACCGCGAGCTGGCCTCGTCGATAGATCGACTCGAGCGGCGAGAGTCGCGGATGGAACCCGAAGAAGCCGTCGAGGTCTACGGCGGGGTCTGCGCCCCCGGCCGCGTGCGGCCGCGGCACGGCGATGCCCGGTCGCGCCGCGTAATAGGCTGCCTCACCGTGCGGGACGACCACGTTGAGGCCGTCCACCGCGCCGCGCTGGAAGATCGCGATGAGGACCTTCCTTCGTGCGGAATTGCCCGAGGCGCCGACCGTGCGCGCCAGGAACCGGGGCGCGAACCCCAGCGTGACGAGCGCGACGGCCCCGTTTCTGATGAATGCCCGGCGTGTGACCATGACACCTCTCAACGCCGCTGGAACTCCGGCGATCCGAGCGCCAGCGCCGCCATGTCCGGAATCCTCGACTCCCGTGCGAGAACCGCGTCCGTTGTGCCGGATTCGTCCGGCCCCACTAGCAGCCGCGCGAGCCGCTGGCGCGCGACGCCGGCGTCGGTCGATCCCGCAAGCGCCGTCAGATCGACCACCACTCCCGGCAGCCGGTTCGAGACGAGAGCGGTCGCGAAATTCATCCGTGCGAGCAGCGAACCGGCCGAGACCCATGCGTCCGCGCGGTCCGGGTACCCCGTGGGCGGCTGGCAGCCGTACACCGGCATGCCGAGGGAACGAAGCGAATTGACCGTCTGCGCCGGGTTGTCGATCCGGGCATCGGTGGTCCGCAGCGCGCTGACCACGAACTCGAGGGGGGTCTTGATCTTGCTCGCGCGCGACTGATCCGCAGCGAACTCGCGAGACGTGATGATGGTGCGGACGACTTCCCGGAGGTCGCCTCCGGTTTCGCGGAATCGGGCGGCCGCCCGGTCCACCAGCGATGGCGGGGGATTGTCGGCCACGAAGCGGCGCACGAGCTTGGTGGAGATGAACCGCGCCGTCGCGGGATGGCTGGCCAGGATGTCGAGGACCTGTTCGCCATCGCTCCGGCCTCCTCCTGCCTTGATGACGTGGCCGAGGACCATCTTCTGTCCCTCGTCGTGGCGCCTCGGGTCGAACGTGAAAGCGCCGCCGTCGTTCGGGCCCGCGATCGTCCAGCCGGTGAAGCAGCGCGCCACCTCGGTCACGTCGCGCTGGGTGTATCCGCCGTCCACGCCCAGCGTGTGCAGTTCCATCAACTCGCGCGCGTAGTTCTCGTTCAAGCCCGCCCGCGCTGCGCCAGGCCTCGGCGGAAGACCGGCCGGCCGGCGCGCCGCCATGCCGGAGGGCGCGCGCACGGGACGCGCCGGGTGGACCCCATTCGGATCCGTGCTCAGCCAGTTGTCGAGGTAGAACAGCATCGCGGGGCTTTGGGCCACCGCGCCCAGCAGGTCGCGGAACCGCCCGAAGACCCGCGGCTGGATGACGGAGCGCTCGTAGTCTCCGACGTAGAGCCGGTCCGCGCCCTTGCCAACGAAGACGTTGAAGTGATTGAACCAGAAATCGACGAGGACCTCCTGCAGCTGCCGTTCGCTGTACACCGCCCGGAGGATCTTCTGCGCCGAGAGTTCCGCCAGCACCTGCCGCTCACGTGTGAACGCCTCGGGTTCGGGCGGCGGTTTTGGGACGCCGGCGGCCAGTTCGGCCTGGCGCCGCTTCCGTTCCATCTCGGCCGGCTTGACATACTCTTCGGCAATCGCGTGTGGCGAGGCCGCGAGCGTCGGCATCGTGGCCAGCCGCGCGTCGAGGCGGTCGTCGTCGATGCGCTCGGGATAAAGTTGCCGGTCGACGAAAGCCGCGACGCCAATCCGCCGCACCGCCTCCACGTCACCCGGCCGCGGCCCGAAGGTGAGCCGGTTGAGCACGTGCGCGATGGTCCGCTCGTCGGCGGAGGCCGGCTGGACGGATGAACCGGCGGGGCCGGCCGGGACCGGGCTGCCGGATCGGGCCGCGCACGCCGCAATCGAAAAGAACGCCGCCGCGGCGGCGACAACCCGGCCCGATCGGATCAGGTCGTCCGTTCTCATAGGTGGAGGCTCTGTTCTCGGTGCCCTATCCATGTTAGACCTAAGTGAGGGCGACAGGTTACGTACCGATGACGCCGTCCGGCCATCGGGACCTCATCGAAGGAGAACACGGCATGTGCACCGTTGTGATCTTCGGCGCCACAGGCGACCTGGCCAAGCGCAAGCTGATGCCTGCGCTCTACAACCTGGCAAGGCGCCAGGCGCTGCCGGACCCGTTCAAGGTCCTCGGTGTCGGCCGGAAGCCGATGAGCGACGAGGCCTACCGGGACAAGGTGATGCAGGATCTGCGCGAGTTCGGTGCGGCGCCGCTCGATGAACCACTCTGGAATTGGCTGGCGCCGCGCGTGTTCTACGCCTTCGAGACGCTCGAAGACCTGGCGAGCTACCAGTCGTTGTCGGACCGGCTGGAATCACTCGACGGCCCGGGCAGCCGGCCGCCGGGCTACCTGTTCTACCTCGCCACCCCGCCGAGCGCGATGGCTGACATCGTCCTCCGGTTGAGCGCGGTCGGGCTGGTGAACGAGGAACCGGGAAGCTGGCGGCGCGTGATCGTCGAGAAGCCGTTCGGCTACGACCTGGCGTCCGCGGTCGAACTCAACCGTCAGCTGAGGTCCGATCTCGCCGAACACCAGATCTACCGCATCGACCACTACCTCGGGAAAGAGACGGTCCAGAACCTGATGGCGCTCCGGTTCGGGAACGGCATTTTCGAACCCATCTGGAACCGCCGGTACGTGGACCACGTACAGATTACAGTCGCGGAAACGGTTGGCGTCGAGGACCGCGGGGGCTACTACGAATCCGCCGGCGCGCTCCGGGACATGGTGCAGAACCACATGTTCCAGTTGCTGGCCCTGACCGCGATGGAGCCCCCGATCTCGTTCGCGGCAGACGACGTCCGCGACGAGCGCGTCAAGGTGCTGCACGCCATCAACCTCGGCTCACCGGAAGAAGTGACGGCGAAGACCGTGCGTGGGCAATACACGTCGGGCGAGAACGGAGGCAAGGAGGTTCCCGGCTACCGCGCCGAGTCGAGCGTGGCGCCCGGTTCGACGACCGAGACGTTCGTGGCGCTCGAACTGCAGGTCGAGAACTGGCGGTGGGCGGACGTGCCGTTCTACCTGCGCACCGGGAAGCGGCTGCCGACGCGCGTCTCCGAGATCGCCGTCCAGTTCCGCCGGGCGCCGCTGAGGCTCTTTCGCGACACGCCGGTCGAATGCCTGGATCCAAACCAGCTGGTCATCCGGATCCAGCCGGACGAGGGGATTTCGCTCACGTTCCACGCCAAGATTCCCGGTCCGCAGATGCGCCTGGGCACCGTCAACATGGCGTTCAGCTACGCGGACTATTTTGCCCGCGAACCCGCGACCGGCTACGAGACCCTCCTCTACGACTGCATGAATGGGGACGCGACGCTGTTCCACCGGGCCGACATGGTCGAGGCCGGCTGGAAGGTGGTCGCACCCATCCTGGACGTCGTCCACGCGTCGCCCTCGGCGCTGCTCCACGAGTACCCGGCGTTCAGCTGGGGGCCGCCCGAGGCGGACGCGCTGCTGGCCCGGACCGGGAGGCAGTGGAGAAACCCCTAGCACACCCCGGGCGCACACCCCCTCGCGCGCGCCCTTGACAGCCGCGCGCCCCGGCGCTACGCTTCCATAGACACACTATGGGACAAGGCACACGCTCGAAAACGGACCTCCTCCCCGGCACGCTCGACATGCTGATCCTCAAGACGCTGACCCTGGGCGTGATGCACGGGTACGGCCTGGCCGACCACATCAAGCGGACATCCGGCCACGTCCTGCAGATCGAGGAGGGGTCGCTCTACCCGGCGCTCCAGCGGCTTCAGGTGCAGGGCCTGGTCGCGTCGGAGTGGGGCCACTCGGTGAACAACAGGCGCGCGCGGTACTACCGGTTGACGCGCGCGGGCCGGAAGCGCCTGGGCGAGACCGAATCGAGCTTCGACCGGCTCGTGGAGGCCATCGGGCGCGTGATGAAACCGGCAGACCCATCGGCAATCTAGGGAGAAGACCGGCAGCGGCCGGCCGGAAGGACGTGCGATGTCGGTTCTGCGCCGCGCGTGGAATCTCGTCCGGCGCTCGCGGCTCGAGCGCGAACTCGGCGAGGAAATGGCCTGGCACCTCGAGCGGCGGACGCGCGAGCTCGTCGATCAGGGACTCGACGAACCGAGCGCCAGGGACGCCGCGCTCCGCGCCTTCGGCAACCTCACCCACCATCGCGAGGAGAGCCGGGACTCGTGGGGGTTCGCCTGGCTCGAGCTGCTCGTGCAGGACACCCGCCACGCCGGCCGCACCCTCGTTCGACAGCCGATGCTCTCCGCGATCGCCGTGTTCTCGCTGGGCGCGGGCATGGCCGCCGCGTGCGCCGTGTTCAGCCTCGCGGATTCTGCGCTGTTCGCCTCTCTTCCGGTGCCGAACCCGTCCGCACTCGTCGTGGCGCGATGGGTGTCCGGCCCGACGGCGCCGTACGAGTCGATAGATGGGTGGTCCTACGGCGACGGGCACGAGAACCGGTCCACGTCCTTCTCGTACGACGCGTTCCGTGCAGCCCGGGCCCGGCTCGAGGGGCAGGCCGACGTCTTCGGGTTTGCGGACCTCTATCAGGTGAACGTGTCGGCCGACGGCCAGTCGGACGTGGCCACCGGCCAGCTCGTCTCGGGCAACTACTACGCCGCGCTCGGCGTGCGTCCCGCGGCCGGACGGCTCCTGGCGCCCGCCGACGACCGGATGGATGCCGCGGAGATGGCCGCGGTCATCAGCCACGCGTTCTGGCAGCGGCGCTTCGGCGGGCGGCCGGGAATCGTCGGCGCCGCGATCAGGATCAACCAGGTCCCGGCGGTCATCGTCGGCGTCGCCCCGCCGGGGTTCGAAGGCACGCGGCAGGTGGGTGAAACGGCGGACATCAGCATGCCCCTGACGCTTCGCGAACGGATCGTCCGCAGCGCCAGCGGCGTGCCCGGGCAGACCGCGGACGACGAGCTTCGCGCCACCGACCCGCGATACTGGTGGGTCATCGTGATGGCGCGCATGGAGCCGGCGGCCGACCCGTCGCGCGTGCAGCGCGAAATGGAGCTGGCGGTCCGGTCCACGGTGGACGTCCCGCGACAATCGTCGGGCGCGCCCGAACCGTTCCGCGTCGTCCTCGACCCGGGCAGGCGAGGCATGTCCGAGCTGCGGGGAGAACTGGTCCACCCGCTCGCCATCATGGCGGCCATCGTGGCCCTGGTCATCGTCATCGCCTGCGCGAACCTGGCGACGCTGCTGCTGGCCCGGGGCGTCGCGCGCGACCGCGAGGTGGCGGTGCGCCACGCGCTGGGGGCGTCGCGCGCGAGGCTGGTGCGGGCGGCGATGATCGAGAGCCTGCTCGTCGGCCTGTCGGGCGGCGTCGTCGGGCTCGTGGGCAGCCGGTGGGTGGCCCAGGGGTTGGTGCCGGCCCTGGGTCTCGGACCGACGAGCAGCCTCGACGGCGGGGCCAACGGGCCCGTGCTGGCCTTCGCGTTTGGCGCCGCCCTGGTCGTCTCGCTGCTGTTCGGCTTCATCCCCGCCTGGCGCGGCTCGGACCCGCGATCGATGCGCGCGATGCAGGATGGGACGGGGCGCGTCGCGAGCCGGGTTCCGCGCCTTCGCACCGCCCGCGCGATCCTGGTCTTCCAGGTGGCCTTGTCGGTGGTGATGCTCGCGGCCGCCGGGTTGCTGGCCGGCACCCTGCGCAACCTCCAGCGGGTCGATCCAGGGTTCGACCCGGCCAACGTGCTGTTGTTTCGCGTGGACCCCGCGTTGAACGGATACGACGAGGAGCGTAGGCGGCGGGTGCTCGCGGAGATCCTGGAACGCGTGCGCGCGCTGCCGGGCGTGGACTCAGCCTCCCTCTCGCAGCACGCGTTGCTGTCGCGGTCGTCGTCCAACTCGATGGTCAACAGCGTCGGGGGCATCAAGCTGGCGCAGCCGCTCATGGCCAGCCGGCTGGTCGTTGACGGGCAGTTCCTCCGGACGATGCGAATCCCGCTGCTCGCGGGATCCACCCTCGAGCGGGCCGGCGCGCCAGGCGCCGTCCGGCCGGTCATCGTCAACCGGGTGTTCGCGGACCGCGCCTTTCACTCGACCGACCCCATCGGCCGGCGGTTCCGTTTCAGCGACCGCGCGGACAAGCCGTCCTACGAGGTCGTCGGGGTGGCAGGCGACGTCCGTCTCTCGAACCTGCGCCAGCCGGCGCCGCCGACGGTGTACCAGTCGTATCAACAGGAGACGATCGAACGGGTGGACGTCGCGGTTCGGGCAGCACGCGCTCCCGCCTCGTTGATACCCGCGATCCGCCGGGCGGTGGCCTCCGTCGATCCCGACCTGCCCATCGATCGCATTCGGACCGAGGACGATCAGATCGCGGCGGGCTTCGAGCGCGAGCGCCTCTTCGCGACGCTGGCGTCGGCGCTCGGCCTGCTCGCGCTGCTGCTGGCCTGCATCGGCATCTACGGCGTGATCGCGTACGCCGTCTCGAGGCGCACGACCGAGATCGGCGTGCGCCTCGCCCTGGGCGCACGCCCCACTCGCATCCTCCTGATGGTCGCATCCGAGGCGGGTCGGGTCGTGGCCGGCGGCGCCGTCCTGGGCCTGGCAGGCAGTTTCGTCGCGACCCGGTATCTCGGAAGCCTCCTGTTCGGCCTGGCGCCGCACGAACCCGTGACCCTGAGCCTGGCGGTGGCGATGCTCGGCCTCGTCGCCGCCGCGGCCGCGCTCATCCCGGCGCGGCGCGCGGCATTGACCGACCCGCTGGTCGCCCTGCGGCACGAGTGAACGACGCCCTTCGGCGGTCCGGCCCCACGTCTTTCCACGTCGCCACCCGGTCGGCGGACGGCAGCGACGGCGGGCGAGGACAGGCGGTGGCCGCGAACCGAGGCGATCCTCATTGACAGGCGGCCGCTTTGCGAGAATATTTCAGACTTGGCCGTCTTCCAGAGGAGCCACGATGAGCAACCGCCCGACCGGGAGCCCCGTGCGCGGGGTGGACTTCTACGACGTGGATGCCGAGTTGTCCGACGAGGAGCGGCTGGCGCGCGACACCGTTCGAGCGTTCGTCAATGAGCAGGCGCTCCCGATTCTCGACAAGGCGTTCATGAGCGACCGTTTCCCGTCTGAGCTGATCCCGGCGATTGCGGAACTGGGCCTCCTGGGGTCGAACCTCTCCGGGTACGGCTGCGCGGGGGCGAACAACGTCGTCTACGGCCTGATCTGCCAGGAACTGGAGCGCGGCGATTCCGGCCTGCGCTCGTTCGTGTCGGTCCAGTCGTCGCTCGTGATGTACCCAATCCACGCCTTCGGCAGCGAGGCACAGAAGGAGAAGTGGCTGCCCCGGCTCGCGGCCGGCGAGGCGATCGGCTGCTTCGGCCTGACCGAGGCGGACCACGGCTCCGACCCGGGCACGATGCTGACCCGCGCCGAGAAGCGCGGCGCGGGCTGGGTGCTCCGCGGCGCGAAGGCCTGGATCACGAACGGATCGATCGCCGACGTCGCGGTGGTCTGGGCGAAGACCGACAGCGGCGTCTGCGGCTTCCTGGTCGAGAAGGGCACGCCGGGGTTCACGACGCACGACTACAAGGGGAAGATGTCGCTCCGCGCATCGGTCACGTCGGAGTTGTTCTTCGACGACTGCGAGGTGCCGGACGAAGCGCGGCTGCCCGGGACCGGCTCGCTCAAGCACGCGCTCATGTGCCTGACACAGGCGCGGTACGGCATCGCGTGGGGGACGATCGGCATGGCGGCTGCGTGCTACGAGACGGCACTCCGCTACGCCGACGAGCGGATCGTCTTCGGCCGGCCGGTCTCGTCGTTCCAGCTCCAGCAGGCGAAGCTCGCCGACATGCTGACCGAGATCACGATGGGCCAGCTTTTGAACCTCCGCCTCGGCAGGCTCAAAGACCAGGGACACGCCGACTTCGCGCGGGTCTCGATGGCCAAGCGCAGCGGCTGCCGCACCGCGCGCCACTGTGCCCACCTAGCCCGCGAGATCCTCGGTGCGTCGGGGATCATGCACGACTACCCGATCGCCCGGCACTTCTGCAACATCGAGGCGGTGTACACCTACGAGGGCACCGACGACATTCATACACTGGTACTCGGGGACCGTATCAGCGGACGGCCGGCGTACGAATGACCGCGCGAATCCTGCAGCCGGATTCAAACCCCCTGGGGATCACTGCCTGCGAGCCGTAGGGCGATGGTGCCAGGAGGAGGGTGGTTCAGGGAGCCCGCCTCGTGCGGGCCGGAGGCAGCGCGATGATCGAAGATTCCACAGGAGTCCGGCTGGAGAACGCCGACGGCGTCGCGTTCGTGACGCTCGACGCGCCGCCGTTCAACATGCTGACCGCCCCGATGATGCACTCCATCTCGAGCGCGCTCGAGGAGATCGGCGTGGACGGGTCGTTGAAGGCCGTGGTGTTCACGTCGTGCGCGAAGGCGTTCAGCGCAGGCGCGGACGTGGCCGAGCATCGCCCGGAGCACGCGCCGGAGATGATCTCGGCGTTCAGCCGGATGTTCACGCTGCTCGGCGCGCTCGACCTGCCCATCGTGATGGTCGTTGACGGGGCGGCGCTCGGCGCCGGTTTCGGGCTGGCTATGATGGCCGACGTGCTCCTGGCCAGCGAGCGGGCGAAATTCGGCCAGCCGGAGATCAGGCTGGGTTTCTTCGCGCCGGTGGGCGTGGCGTGGCTGCCGGCGAGGATCGGCCCGGCGCGCGCGATGGAGGTCACCTGCTCCGGCCGGACCTACACCGCCGCTGAGATGCACGCGATGGGCCTCGTGTCGCGCGTCGTGCCATCGGAGCGTCTCGCGGCGGCGCTCGAGGAGACGCTCACGGACTTCCGCCGCGCAAGCCCTCTCGTGATGCGGCTCAACGCCCGTCTGGTCCGGCAGCTCACCGGACGTCCCTTCGAGCCGGCGCGCCTGGAGGCCGAGAAGGTCTTCCTGCAGGAACTGATGCCGTCCGAGGACGTGCGAGAGGGGCTCGCGGCGTTCTTCGAAAACCGCGAGCCCGTCTGGAGGAACCGTTGAGACGAACCAGAGGCCGCTACTTCTGATCCACCCCGAAGTCCCAGGCCTGGCCCATCGGCGCGTTGCCCATACGCACGTAGAACGCGTACTCTCCCGGCTCGAGGGGGTGTTTGGGCTTGATGCGGTACGCCTCGGAGCCGAGGTTCTCGACGCTGAAACCCACCGCGTCCTTGGAGTGATTGGCGCCTGGCGACCCGAACTGCGCCTCGCGGCGGTCGCCGTTCACCGCGAGCTTCACCAGGGAGAGATCGTTGGGCGTCGTCGCCATCGGCGGCATGCTGCCGTCGCCGCCATTCATGGCGGCCATCATGTCCTGCATCGACATGTTCTGCTGAGCGCTTGACGACTTCGGGCCGAACTGGAACCTGAACGTGGCGTCCCCAGCGACCCGCGTCTCGGCCTTGGGGCCGTTGAGGGCGGCGTGCATCTGCGGCTTCGACAGCCCCATGGTCAGCATGGACTTCCCGATGCCGCTCTCCTTGAGTTCTTCAAACCTGGTCGAGGGCAGTTTGTCCCCCGTCTGGCCGCCGGCGCCTTCGATGAAGATGCCGGTCGAAGGCGCCGCCTTCTCCTCGGTATGCCCGAGGATCACCACGGTTCCGGCCAACGCGAGAATCGACACGAGCAATGCGACCCGGATGGTAGGCATGGAACCTCCTCCTGCTACACGTTCACCTGCCCCGGCGTCCGAGGCTCGGTACGGCGTACGCGCCGGCCGGCACCGCGGGCGACGCGCGGCCGAGCGCCGAGCCCGGCAACCGCCTCGTTACTGAACTGCTGATGGGTTGCCCCTCTTTTGCTTATATAGCAAGTGGACCGGCTGAGACAACAGGGAAGTTCGGCTAACCGCCCGACCGAGAGGGGCATTCGCCTGCGACGTGGTCGTACGCGTCCGGGAGAATGGCAGACGGCCCGGTCGTTGACGGAACCGGGCGCGATGTGTTCCTCTACGCGCAGTCGCAGGAGGCCCACGTGACCGACGATCCAGAGAACGACGGCGTGCCTGACGAGGCGGATGCGCGCGACACGGACGAGGCTGTCGAAGTGGGCGACACGGGCGAAGACGTCGTGGTACTGCCGCCCGCCAACCCGACGCACGGCGACCGGTGGCGTTCGCCGATCGACGATCGCGAGATGGTCTGGATCCACGGCGCCCGCTTTCGCATGGGCACGAGCGAGCCTGATCGCGAAGACGACGAGACAGCCCACGACGTCCGCGTGGTTGGATTCTGGATGGACGTCGAACCGGTGACCAACGCCGCGTTCCAGGCGTTCCTCGTGGCGAATCCGATGTGGCAGAAGCAACGACGCGCGACCGAGCCGCAGGGCGAAGGGTACATCGACGACTGGAACGGCGTCGACTTCCCGGAGGGACAGGCCGATTTCCCGGTGGCCTGGGTGAGCTGGTATGCCGCGCGCGCATACTGCGATTGGGCGGGGAAGCGCCTGCCCACCGAGGCCGAGTGGGAGTTCGCGTGCCGCGCGGGCAGCTCCACCCGGTACTGGTGGGGGGACGACTTCGAGCCGACGCGCGCCGCGCTGGAGCGTTCTGCGGTCAGCCCGACGGACCGCACGAACCCGTGGGGCCTGGCCGACATCACGGGCAACGTGTGGGAGTGGACCTCGAGCCTTTACGACGACTACCCGTATCGGGCCGGCGACGGCCGGGAAGACGACGACGTGGAGGGTGAACGGGTGCTGCGCGGCGGCGCCTGGCCCGACGACCCGCGCGCGATGCGCTCGTCCTTCCGCGAACGGAACGACCCGCTCGAGTGCGTGGAGGACGTCGGCTTCCGGTGCGTGATGTCGCCTGCGCTCGCGACCGGCGCCGTCGAGGTGGAGGACGAGGACGCGGCGGTCGAAGGGGGCGAAGGCGGCGAGGCAGCCCCGGGGACGGCTCGCAGGCCGGACGAGGACGCCGTCGGGGAGCGGACCGCCATCTCGCCGCTGGACCAGAGGCCCATGGTCTGGATCCCGGCCGGTGGGTTCATGATGGGGAGCCCCTACGATCAGGACGATCGCGAGGAAGACGAGGTGCCGCACGCGGTCCGGATCGCGTCGGGGTTCTGGATGGACGCGACCGAGGTCACGTGCGCGGAGTTCCGCGCGTTTCTCCTCGCATGTCCCGAGTGGACGAAGGGCCAGATTGGAGAGCCGTACCATGACGGACACTACCTGGCGGACTGGTCGGGCGGGGAATTCCCGGCCGGCCGCGGCGACCACCCCGTGACCTCCGTCAGCTGGCATGCCGCACGCGCCTATGCCGCGTGGGCGGGCAAACGCCTGCCGACGGAGGCCGAGTGGGAGTACGCCTGTCGGGCAGGTAAAACGACCTCCTACTGGTGGGGCGACGACTTCGACGAGGCACGCGCAAACCAAAACGGGGTCGGGACCGTCGCGGTGGGCGACCCGGCTCACACGAACCCGTGGGGCCTGGCCGACATGTCGGGGAACGTCTGGGAGTGGACGGCCAGCCAGTTCCGCGACTACCCCTATCGGGCCGGCGATGGCCGCGAAGACCCCGGGACGGACGCGCCCAGAACCGTGAGGGGCGGGGCCTGGGGCGGCAGGCCCTGGCACCTCCGGTCGGCGGTCAGAGACGGGTTCGCGCCCGCCGCGTGCCGCGCCTCCGTCGGTTTCCGGTGCGTGTCGGACATGAGGCAGTAATTCCGGGGCCGCCTGTCGCCGCGACCCCGATGTTGGTGGACAAGATGAGAACCTTCACTCTCGCCTGCGCGTTTGCCCTTGCGGCCGCCGTGTCTGCCGGCCAGGACCGCCCGATCACAATCAGAGCCGGCGTCCTGCTGGACGGCAGGGGCGGCGTCACGCGCGACGTCACCATCGTCGTCCAGGGGGCGTCGATCCAGCGGGTAGGTCCGTCGGCGCCCGGTGCGACCTACGATCTCAGCCGGCTCACGGTCCTTCCCGGCCTCATCGACACCCACGTCCACCTCGCGTGGCATTTCGGGCCCGACGGCCGCTACGCGCCCCGCGACACTTCGCCGACCCAGCAGATGGGCTACGCGATGGAGAACGCATTCGTCACGCTCATGGCCGGGTTCACGACGGTCCAGAGCGTGGGCGACCCGGTGGACAAGGATGTTCGCGACGCGGTGGCGCGGGGCGTCCTGCCCGGCCCGCGGGTGCTGACCTGCATTCGGGCAATCACCAGCACACAGCTGACCGTCGATCAGATCCGCGAGACCGTCCGCAAGCTGAAGGCGGACGGCGCGGACCTGATCAAGATCTTCGCGTCGAAGAGCATCCGCGACGGCGGCGGCCAGACGCTCAGCAACGAGCAGCTCGCGGCGGCCTGTGGGGAAGCCAGGGCGCAGGGACTGCGCACGCTGGTCCACGCCTACGGTTCGGAGACGATCAAGGCCGCGGCCGACGCGGGCTGCACCTCCGTCGAGCACGCGACGCTCGCGGATCAAGGCGCGCTCACCGCGCTGGCGGCGCGCGGCACGTACCTCGACCCCAACATCGGCCTGGTGAAGCAGAACTACCTCGAGAACCGCGCGAAGTACGACGGGATCGGCAACTACAACGCGGAGGGCTTCGCCGCGATGGAGAAGGCGATCCCGATCGACCTCGTCATGTTCAAGCTGGCGCTGGCGACGCCGAACCTGAAGGTCGTGTTCGGCACCGACGCGGTGGCGGGCGCGCACGGCCGCAACGTCGAGGAACTGATCTACCGCGTGCAGAAGGGCGGGCAGGACCCGGCTGCCGCCATCGTGTCGATCACGTCGCTCGCCGCGGCGTCGCTCGGGCTGGAGTCGAAGATTGGCGCCGTCGCGCCCGGCATGGAAGCGGACCTGATCGGGGTGGACGGCGATCCGCTCAAGGACATCACCGCCCTCCGGCGCGTGGTGTTCGTCATGAAGGGCGGGAAGGTCGTGAAGTCGGGGGGCGTCCGGTAGCCGCGCCGGCGTGTCCAGTGGTATCTTGGTACATAGGTACCAACATCCGGAAGGAGCCACGGGATGACCGGCACGGTGCTCTGGGGGGAAGGCGGTGCGATTGTCGCGCGGCCGGCGGGCGAGTGGCTGGCCGCCCTCGAGTCGCGCGCCCCGGCAACGCGGCAGGCGCTGCGCCTGTCCGGGCCGGCGCGCGCGATCAGGCGATTCGTCGTGCGCGAACTGCCTCGCCGCGCGGCGCCCGTCGAACCGGGCCGCATCGCCCGCGCCCTTCGCATGGCCGAAGACGAGGTGACGAGGATCCTGGCAGAACTGGAGGCCCGCCTGTTCTTCCTGGTCCGCAATCGCGGCGGCGACGTCGAGTGGGCCTACCCGGTCACCGCTGCACGGACGCCCCACCGCATCAGCCTCGCGTCGCGCGCCGATCACTGGGAGAACATCTTCGGCGCGTGAGCGGAGGACACCTTCATCACGCCCTTCGTGCAAGGGCGCATCCGGCGGCGGCGGGTCGAGGCGGCAATCCAGACGGAGTGCGGCCACTGTGGCCGGCCCATGCGCCTGTCGGTGGACAGCGACTGTCGGTGGAGCGTGGCGGACGCGGATGCCCGGCCCCTGATCTTCGAGCCTGACGTCGCGTGGGACACCTTCCGGAAGCCCCACATCATCGACGACTATTGAACGCACTCCCGGTTCTTCTGGTCAGAAGAACACGCCCGGGACTTTCGCGAAACGGCGGAGCGTCCCGCGGGCCGCTATCTGACGCTCGATCAAAGCGCGATCTCCGGGAGGATCGCTCAGTCGGCCCTTTTCGATTTCTGACGGTTCGCCGGACGAAGGGGACACATGACAAAGGCGACGGCATCCTCGAACGTCATCGAGCGATCGCAAACCGGCGTCCGCATGGAGAAGCGGATCCTGAAGGTGCTCAAGGGCCTGGCCGAGTACCACGACATCACGCTGGGCGACCTGCTGGAGGGGATCGTGCTCCACGCCTTCGAAGGGAAGGCGCCGTTCGGCGCCGAGTCGCTCCAGACGGTCGCCGAGCTCAAACGAGTCTACGGGCTGGACCTGACCGCGGCGGCCAGCCATCGCCTGCGTGAAGGCGCGCCCGCCCGGTGGCCCGCATCCCCGCCCCGCGCCCGGGGCGCGCGCGTGCCGGCTCGGCCGTCGAGCCGACACGGCAGGTGAGGCTGTCGCCGCCCGAACAATTCCGATCCTCTCCGACAGGTCCCGGGCGTAGAGTGGTGGCGAGAACGGTCATCGAAGGAGCCACCATGCGTTACCTTGCGCTTCTGTTGTCGCTCGTCATCGCGCCGGCGCTGCTGGCGCAGTCACCGTCCACCTATCGCATCACCCAGACGTTCGCCGTCGGCGGCGACGGCAGCTGGGACTACGTGATACCAGACCCGCCGCAGCATCGCGTGTTCATCGGCCGCCAGAATCGCGTCATGGTCGTCGATGCGCGGAACGGGAAACTCCTCGGCGAAGTCGCCGGGATCGACGGCGCGCACGGCGTGGCGCTGGCGGACGGGACCGGGCACGGGTTCGCCACGTCCGGCAACGACGGCTCGGTGCTCATGTTCGACCTGAAGACGTTCAAGGTGCTTGGCCGCATCCCGGCAGCAGAGGACGCCGACGCCATCATCTACGACGCCGTGTCGAACCGCGTCTTCACGTTCAACGGCGACGCCCATTCCTCCACGGTCATCGATCCCGGCGCCGGAAAGCTCGTGACGAACATCCCGCTCGGCGGCAAGCCTGAATACGGTGCGTCGGCGGCCGACGGCAAGGTCTACGCGAACATCACGGACAACAGCGAAGTCGTGGAGATTGACGCCCGGAAGCTGGAGGTGACGCGTCGCTGGTCGACGGCCCCGTGCAAGCAACCGGTGGCGATGGCCATCGACGTCAAACACGGCCGTCTGTTCAGCGGCTGCCGGAGCGGCGTGATGGCCGTATCCGACTACGAGCTCGGCAGGGTGGTGGCGACCGTGCCGATTGGCAGCGGGGTCGACGGCGCTGGCTACGACCCGGCCACCGGCGACGCCTTCGCGTCCGCCCTCGATGGAACGCTGACCGTGATTCATCAGGACACGCCTGACGCGTACCACGTCGTCGAGACCGTGCAAACGTCACAGGGCTCCCGGAATATGGGGCTCGACCCGGCGACGCATCGAATCTACCTCGCGGCGGCGAAGTTCGGCCCGCCCCCCGCAGAACCGACGGCGACGGGCGCCGCGCGGCGCCCGCCGGTGATTCCCGGGTCCTTCATGATCCTGGTGGTGGAGCGGCAGCCGGCGGCTCGATGATCCGGGGCAGCGCGCTGCCGCTCCGAGCGGCCACTGTTCACGGGCGGCGCGGGCGTGGCGCCGGTCGGAATGGCGTGGGCCGAGGTCAGGCGCGAGAAGCCGTCGATCGAGCTGTTCTTCGTTGACGGATCGCACCCGTCGCCCGCCGGCAGCTGCCTGGCTGCGTGCACCCTTACAACACGAAGGACGCCGCGGACCAGTCGTTCGACCTTGGCGATCTGCGCGTGGGGGAGCGGGAACTGACGTTCACGAATCCCGATGCCTGGCAGGGTCTCGTGATGCGCTTCCGCGGCGTGATCACCCGCGACGGCATTCTCCGTGGAACCGTCGAGGCGACGAGGCCGAACGCCGACAGTCCGGTCGTTCTGCTGGGAAGCCTTCAACTGCGGAAGCAGTGAGGCAACGAGGTCGGGACTGCGGCTCACTTGAACAGGGCCGCCCAACTGAGAAGGAGCTTCGGCCGCTCGACCACCTGAAAACCGGCGCGCTCCGCCAGGCCGACCGTTTTCGCGAACGCCTTCCTGGAAACGTGAAAGAGCTTCGGCTCGACGAGGAGCATCCGTCCGCCTGTCTTGACGATGGACCTCAGCTCACGGAGGAACGGCTCCTGGTCGGGCACTTCGTGCAGCATGTAGAACGCGAGGGCGAAATCGACCTTCTCGCCGATTCCTATCCTGGCCTGTTCGTTCTTGTGGCGCGTGATGCGTCCGTCCAACTCCGTGCCGCGGATCTTCCCGCCCAGCTTCTCGAGCATGCCCTCCTGCAGATCGGAGGCGATGACTTTCCCCCGAGCGCCGACCATTCTCGCCATGGGGACGGAGAAGTAGCCCGGGCCGCATCCGATGTCGAGAACCGTCATGCCCTCACGGACGTAAGGCCGCAGGATCTTCTCCGGATTCTGCAGAACCCGCCGCATCCGGACGTCGAGCGACCCCGAGAGTCCCACCGGGCAGACGCGGTTTCTCTTCGTGCTCATGCTCCTCGCCTCCTCTTCGATCGGCAGGTTCGGCCGTGCGTAGACCCGGTCCCGTCGTCAGGCGGCCCGGTCGGTGCCGAGGGCGTACCGAGCGGCTTCCTCCGCGTGAATGACCGCTGTGTCGAACAGTGGAAGGTCGGCGTCCTGCGCACGCAGGAGCAAGCCGATCTCGGTGCACCCCAGGATGACGCCCTCGGCCCGCTGGTCCACCAGGTCCCGAACGGCCTCCTGATACGCCAGCCGCGAGCTGTCCAGTATCGTGCCGTGGCAGAGTTCGTCGTAGATGATGCGGTGCACGGCCGCCCGGCGTTCGGCGGCCGGAATCACGACCTCGAGGCCGTGGCGGCGCTCGAGGCATCCGCGGTAGAACTCCTCCTCCATCGTGAATCTCGTTCCGAGCAGGCCGACACGGCGGAGGCCCGCTGCCTTCACTCGCCGCGCGGTGGCGTCGGCGATATGCAGGAGCGGAAGTGCGACGGCCGCTTCGATCTGGGCGGCGACCTTGTGCATCGTGTTCGTGCACAGAACCAGGAAGTCGGCACCGGCCCGCTCCAGCGCAACAGCCCCGTCCGCGAGAATCTCTCCAGCCTCCGTCCAGCGGCCGTCCCGCTGACACTCCTCCACATCGTGAAAGTCGACGCTGAAGAGCAGGACCTTGGCGGAGTGGAGTCCCCCGAGGCGTTCGCCGACCACGCGGTTGACGGTGCGGTAGTACGGGATGGTTGACTCCCAGCTCATGCCCCCGAGCAGGCCAATCGTCTTCATGTGCCTTCTCCTCGCCTGGTCCGCCGAACACGGGGGACCGGCAGCGATGCTCCATTATGCTCTGGCTGCGTCTGGTTCATCAGCTTTTGGCGCCCCCTCTGGGACCTATCACCCGGCCGGATCGTCCGCGGCCGATGCTATGCTTGGCCGTCATGAGGCTCATCGACGGGGCCACCGTCGCGTTTCTTGCGGCTGCGTTCGCCGCGACGCTGCCGGCACCCGACCGTCAGGCCGTTCCCGCCGTCGAGTCCAGGCCGCACGCCTGTCACGTGCCAGGCGTCCCCGACGAGGTGCTCTGCGCGACCTATCCCGTATGGGAAGATCGCGAGAAGAAGGCCGGCCGCAAGATCGGCCTGAACATCGTGATTCTCCCCGCGCTGGAGAAGGTGCACGCCCCCGATCCCATCTTCTATCTGGACGGAGGTCCCGGCGCCGGCGCCACCCGGCTGGCGCCGGGCCTGGCCGGCTTCCGCGCCATCCGCAACAAGCGCGACCTCGTGCTGGTCGATCAGCGCGGCACGGGCGGCTCCAATCCGCTGGACTGCAGTCTCTACGGCGATCCCCCCGACCCCCGGAAGTTGCTGGCCGGGTCGTTTCCGCTGCAGCCCATTCGCGAGTGTCGCAAGCGGCTGGAGAAGATCGCCGACCTGCGCCTCTACACCACCGCGCCGGGCATGGACGATGTGAACGAAGTCCGCCAGTGGCTCGGCTACCAGAGAATCAATGTGTGGGGCGGATCCTACGGGACCGTGTCGGCGCAGGTCTACGTCCGCCGTCATGGCGACACGGTCCGCGCGCTGGCGCTTCAGGCGGTCGCGCCGGTGGACGAACTCAATCCTCTCCATCACGCCTGGGCGGGACAACGCGCGGTGGACGCCATCTTCGACAAGTGCAGCGCCGACGCCGATTGCCGCGCGGCCTATCCTCGAGTCCGCGAGGAATTCAACGCGCTCGTGGAGCGCGTACGCATCGGCATCGATGTGGAGGTGAACGATGGCCACGGCGGGCGAGTTCGCGTGAAGCCGTCGCTCTCAGGATTCGCCGAGAGCGTCCGCCATTTCCTCTATTACGACGATGGACGCTCGTTTCCGGCGATGATCCACCGCGCGGCCGGCGGCGATCTCTCGGAGTTGCTGGAGAAGGGGCTCCAGGCGGAGAGGCAGTTGGGCAACCTGCTGTCCTTGGGCATGCTGCTCTCGGTGACCTGCGCGGAAACCGTCCCCTACATCACGGATGCGATGGTGGCGAGAGACACCGCACGCACGTTCCTGGGCGACCTGCGAGTGCGGGAGCAGCAGGCCGCCTGCAAGGAGTGGGTCCGCGGACCGGTGCCTCCGGACGTCCATCGCCTGGTGCAGTCGGACGTGCCGGCGCTGATCTTCTCCGGCGCGCGCGATCCGGTGACGCCGCCGGATTTCGGCGCGCGGGTGGCCGCGGGTTTTCGCAACGGGCTGCACGTCGTGTTCCCGGAGTCCAGCCACGGGAACTGGGGCTCGTGCGGCAACACGATCTACGCGGACTTCATCGATCGCGGCTCGGTGGAAGGCCTCGACGTCTCGTGCGTGGCCGGGCAGAAAGCCGTGAAGTTCCTGATCCGGTGACCTCACGAGCCGTCCATCTCGACAGCGGGGAAGGGGAGCGGTGCCAGGGCCTGGGGCGTTCATGCCCCGAGGCGCGGGTGGATGGCCAGACCGAGAGGCAGCGTGAGCGCCAGCGCGATGACGAGCGCGGCGTAAGAGAGCCCGATCGCCAGGCGGTTCGCGCGGGTGATGTCGTGATACCCCGGGATCGGGTTGCGCCAGCGCTGCCACCCCGTATAGAGGCCGGCCACGAGCACGATGAGAAGCAGCGGAGAGCGCGTGGCGACGAACGCCAGCGCGCCGATCGCGTAGCCCCCGACCCAGGCTCCGCGGCTGAATGCGCCGGCGACGCGCCCTCCGTCGAGGGGCGACACCGGGATCAGGTTGAACAGGTTGATGAGAACCCCGGCGTGGCCGAGGGTCACCAGCAACTCGCTGCCCGACCTCAGGCCTAGCGCCAGCACCGCCCAGGCGGCGAGCGATCCGAGGACCGGGCCGCCCAGTCCGACCTTGGCCTCGACGTAGGCGTTGCGCGGCATGCCGCGCATGGCGATGAATGCGCCGACGAACGGGATGAACACCGGCGCGCCGGCGGGGATCCCCTCCCGGCGGAGGGCGATGGCGTGTCCGCTCTCGTGCACGAAGATCAGCAGCACGAAGCCGACCGCAAACGGGAATCCCCACTCGGTGGCGTAGAGCGCGATGCTCAGCACCATGCTTGCCAGCGTCTTCAGCTTCAGCACACCCGCCAGGAATCCCAGGACCTTCAGCTTGCCGAGCAGCATCAACGCCGCCGCGCCCAGTCCGCCGAGGACGCCCTTACGGGCGGCATGCGACGGCGGCGCCTGCGGCGGCGCCGATTCCCCCAGACCGCCCATCCCCGCGGCCGGAGGTGGAGGGGGCCTTCTGGCGGGGCCCTCGAGGACCGCGCGGAGATTCTCGAGGTGCTTTTGAGATTCTTCTGAGGTGCGTGGATCGTTCACGCGGCATCCTGCGGCGGGAGCGAGATCGGCCGGGGGATCTTCCACGCCTCCCATACGACGATCGCCAGGAAGACGAGGTCCATCATGCCGACGCCGGCCGTCACCACGCGAAACAGCAGCTGCACGCTCTGCGGCGGGAAGGCCACACGGAAGGTCTCGCCCTGGCTCGCCAACGCCCGGTTGATGAACGTCATGTTCACGAGATACGTGGCCGCGACGTAACTGAGGAGCGCCACGACAACGGACAGCGCCTGGAGACCCCGCGACCGCTTCCCTCCGCTGAATCTCACGGTGCCGTAGCCCACGAGGAAGCCGATGGCCACCGCGAACAGGCCGAACGCGATCTCCGTGAGCACCGTGAAGCCCCACCAGGCGAGCGCGCCGACGATGCCGCCGAGCAGGGCGCCCAGGGCGGCTTGCGGGTAGTTGACATCTGTGGATGTGGCGGCGACCGCCGCTTCCAGTTCGGCGCGAAGCGAGTCGTAGCACGTCCGACAGAATGTCCGGCCGCCTGTCAGCACCGAATCAGCGGGCGACACGGTGCGTGAGCACTGCGCGCACGTCGCGACGTCTGCATTGGTCTCAGGACTGCCAGCGGACGTGGAGTCTGTCATGGAAGCTCCCCAGAGGCGGTTACCGACGGGGACATCGGGCCAGGATCTTACCGCAAAGGACGGGCCGCCGCCGCACGATTTTCACACGATGTCGGGCGCCACGTCAGCACTTGCCGTGGCTACGCTTTCTCTGTGCAACGGAGCCGACGACGAGTTTCTCCAGGACCGTGAGATCCACGTCGCCGAGCCTGCGAACGTAGAGGCATGCCTTGGCCAGCTTTGCCTTCCCGAGCTTCGAGAGAAGTTGTTCCCGACCGGGGAAATCCGCCACGAGGTAGACGCTGATGTCGCCCTTTCGCGAAGAGAATCCCGTGAGGCAAGAGTCGCCCTCGTCTTGTTCTCCGCCATGGCTGATCCTCACGGGGTCGCAGGGTTGCGGCGTCGCTCTACCGCCCTTCGTCCCGAAACACGAGGAAGTCCGTGGCAACGGGCCGGGCGTCTACGAGGCGCAGCATGTTGGTCACCTGGCCTCGATGGTAGGTCGAGTGATTGAACAGGTGGTAGAACTGCCGCCACAGTGCGTACTCCCAAACCTCGCCTTTCCGGTTCGCGTACCTGCCGATCTGCTGCAGTTGCTCCGGCGCCAGAGATGCCACGAACGCCTCCTGGCCGGCCTGGACCGACTGCCATCGAACCCTGACGTCCGACACCGTCGGGAAGTCCTTCGGCTCGAACTCCTCTTTCGGCGACCGATCCTGCCATCGCTCGAGCCACAGCCACTCCGCCCAGACCATGTGCGTCAGGGTCGCCTGGATCGAGGGGAAACTGCCGCCGAGGTAGCGCGCGTACTGGCTGGGGTCGAGACGCGATGCGGCATCAACCTGGCGGGTGTTGGCCCATGTGTTGTACGACAGCAGCTCTTTCGCCATGTCGAGGTTCATGTCGCCTCCCGCGCTCTACTCATTATCGATCGAAGGCCGTGCCGCGCAAGGTGCCGGCCGTTCGACCGGACCACCGCACGCGTGGGGCCGGCGACGCCGTGTGCGCGGGATTGAGGCTCATCCAGCATGCCACGAGCCTCGGGGCGGTCGAGTCCACCATCGAAAGGCGGGCCAGCGTTCCCGGACAGGAGCACCTGCCTCCGACGCTGCTGCGGCTGAGCGTGGGTATCGAGGAGGTCGAGGACCTCTGGGCCGATCTGGACCGGGCGCTGCGCAACGTGCCCGGAGAGTGGTCTCTGCGGGCACTTCCAACCCTCTGAGTGCCGATGCGCAAGCCGCCGGCGTCGTGGTCAATGCCTACTGTTAAGCCGCAGCCTGCCGCAGGGAGCGTGGGCGTGCGTCATTGACCGGCAGGTGGTTGCCACAGCTCGACCTTGTTTCCCTCAGGATCGATGACCCAGGCAAACTTGCCGTAATCAGACTCATCGATCTTGTCGAGGACGTTGCAGCCTTCTTCCTTCAAGGCCTTGACCAAGGCGTGGAGGTCTTCCACTCGGTAGTTGACCATGAAGGGAGCAGAGCTCGGAGCAAAGTGATTGCTTTCTTGCGGATCGATTAACCAGGCAGTTGTGGTCGCAACCGGCTTGCCCTCGGCGTCGGTGGACTCGAAGGCAGCTCCGCCCCAGGCTTGGACATCGATTCCCAGGTGCCGCTTGTACCAAGCCTGCAAAGCAGGTGCATCCTTCGCCTTGAAGAAGATGCCGCCGATGCCAGTCACTCGCTTCATGTGAACCTCCGATGTGCAGTGGTAGAGTGTGGCGCTTCTTCTGCGGCCTGACGGCTGCGGCTTACCCGCGGCCGCTCAGAATCAGGGCGGCCGTCGGGCGGCTTGAGGATCTCGGCCCCCTTGGTTTCGTTGAGTCGCTCAGTACGTTGCGTTTCGCGCGCCTTCTGGTCGTTGTGCACGGTCTGGCGAGTAATGGTCTCCGTAGGCCAGTAGAACAGCTCTGTGGCCCTGATCCCATCGTATCCACTTTTCAGAAAGTGTCTACAGAACTGGATCTATGCGCAGTCTCCGCCGTCGGTGATCGGCCGGCCGCGCCTGCCAGGGGTTTCACCGCCACGTAGACCTTCCGCATCGGTTGCCCGTCGATGCGCACCTGCGTGTCCACGCGCAGCAGCTTCAACCCTCCGGCTGCCAGCAGCTTCCTGATCGCCGCGTCGGTGAACGCGCGCTCTTGAACCACCACGAGGCGCCGCTCGAACACCTACGCTTGGTGCGTGCAGTTGTGGTGAAATGGAGTGATATGGCCGCTATCGTGACTCTTGCCGTAGCTATGGCTTGCGTCCTTCTTCGTCAAGCAGTACACATTCTGAAGAGCCGCGACACACAGATGTTCTTCCTCCGTCACAGATCGCGGGACGTCTGGTGCCCTGTACCGACGGCGACCCGTGTCTCAGCCGCGTTGATCCATGGGGTGCCAGGCTGCATGATTCTCTCGCTGTTGATCTTCGCCGCGGCAAAGAACGGTTCAGCCGTAATTCTAGGCTGGGTGCTCGCGGAACCGGGGGACCTCGTCGGTGGCCTTGCCCTCTTTGTCTTGGGATTGCACGGCGTGCTGTGGCCGGAGCGGATACTGAAGAAGCTGCGCGCCGCGTACCCGAGTTCCGACGCGAGGCTGGAGAACGCTTTCAGTTTCGTGCTGACGAGGATTCTCCATGCGCTGGTGATGGCAGCCGGCCTGCTGCTTCTGAGCTATATCAAGCGTGGTCCCTGATTCCGATGGTGCACGGGTCCCGTGGGGCACTATCGAACCCGTCGTGAAGGAGTGGAGCAACGAAAAGAACCCGAAGAAGACACAGAAGGTCTTCGGCAATCTTGAATGGGTCATCACGGTGACCCGGGAGAGCCGGCGGTAGTCGGACGGACGTGTCAGAGATCGATGGGGGTGTGGCGAGCGGTGGGACCGTCATGGTTGAAAGCCTTACTGCTCTTACTGAAGGGAGAGTCTAATTTCCTGCTACTCGCGGAGGACCCGAACCAGAAGATCTACCCGAGGAGCTTCTCGTACAAGGAAGCAGGAATCGACCTCGTCGGAGGGGGAAAGATCTTCACGTTGCCGCTCGGCTATCGGAGCACGAGAGAGATCGTTGTTCCGGCAACGCGACTGGTTCAAGATGCAGCGAATTGGGACGAGTTCTACAAGAAGTACAAGACCTATCTTCAAGCATGGTCAGCGATCCTCTCGCGCTCACTACCCCGGCCAGACGAATTGCTGTTCGTTGACGGATTCGCGGGACCCGGCGAATACCAGAACGGTGTCGCCGGCAGCCCCGTTGTAGCGGTTGAGACCGTCGCCGAACATCAAGGCGACCTCTCGACGCCCGTTCGTTTTCTGTTTATCGAGTCGAGGCAAGACCGCTGGGACCACTTGCGCCGCCTCCTCACCGCCCGCCTCGCACAAGTCGATAAGAGCAGGGTCCGGGTCGATGAGCCTCACGAACGAAGTGCTCAACCGCGAGTTTTACAGGCACAAATCGAACACGGTACGGAGAGGACTGGCCGAAAATGGGTTTTGAGGCGATTCTGCGAAATGAGTTCGTCAGTGCCGGGGACATCAATTCGGACGACATCCGGTGCCCCCGTGAGAGTTGCCGCTCGAACACGCTGGTGCTGCACGGCAACAGCCAGGTGACCCGGGTCGAAACCCTCGAAGCGGGTGTGGTGACCAGCGCCCGGTTGGACGAAGGCAGCCACGCCTTCGAGATCGAGGTCATTGAGTGCCTGGCATGCAGTACGCGGTGGCACGTCAAGGCGCGTGAAGTCGTGGCGCTGGAAGAGCGCAACGAAGACCTGCGCCAGATGGTGATTCAGGCAACCGGTACCGACCCGTATGGGACGGTTGGGAGGGCGAACTAGGAGGGCAAGTTCGCAGTCCATCTTCAGCGCCGGCGAACCATTCCAGCGTGCCACGCTGTCCTCGCACGCCGCAGGTGCAGCATAGCGACTTGAAAGAAACTTGAAACTCTGCTCACGAAACCACCCCCGGCGGCCCCACACCACCGGAGGGTGATCATCAAAACGCCCAACAAAACCGCCAAGTCCCGACACCGCCCAAACTACTTCCTGCGTCTCTGGACCACGTATCCGGGGGTGTACCCGTCGCCATGCCGGCAAGTACGAGGTAGCCGATCCACCGGTGGATCGCAGGGCGGCTCGCCTGCAGCCGGTTGCCACGCGGGCTGCCACGCGAACGACCTGCCACGCGGTCTGCCACGCGAGAATTGACGGGGTCTGACGGGCAGGGAAAGACTGGGACGGATGCCCTAGTCGGCGGTTTCCCTAATGATCCGAAGAGGTTGGTGCGCCCGACAGGATTCGAACCTGTGGCCTTCGGCTCCGGAGGCCG